>Ga0224528_1000072_pt1 | contig 81076 bp, 58 predicted proteins | sample CBST25metaG_2_FD_179888 | JGI IMG/M metagenome (GOLD analysis project Ga0224528, IMG submission 179888) | Peat soil microbial communities from Stordalen Mire, Sweden - C.B.S.T25 | ecosystem: Environmental > Terrestrial > Soil > Wetlands > Peat | place: Sweden: Norrbotten County, Stordalen Mire...
GAACCGCGCCAGTGTTGCAGTAATTCCAGGTGTCGCCGCTGACGTTCGTGACCACTGTGGCGTGATCGACCCGTTGCTCAACAGATCCGAAGCTGGTGTCGAAATTGCCTGAAGTGTCACTGTAGGTCGCTGTAATCTTATGGTCGCCCTCGGCAAGCGCCGTGGTGCTGAACGACGCCGAACCGCTGCTCACGGCCACATTGCTGGCCAGCGTTGCGCTCGTGGTTGAGTCGACAAACGTCACCGTTCCCTCATTCACCGTGCTGCCGCTGCTCACAGTCGCGGTGAAGTTGACGGATTGTCCTGAGGTGGCGTGCGCATTGTTGGTGCTGACAGTGGTCGTGGTCGCGGTGCCGGAGTTAATCGTGAAATCGACGCACCAGCTGCTGACGGTAACGGGCGCCTGGCCGTTGAGGTAGAGAGCCCAATCGCCATTGGCCGGGGAGCCGCCGAAGGCCTGCTCGAGGGTAAACGTGCCGACGCTCTGCGGATGGTTGGGGCTCCCCGGAACCTGGGGAATGTTCGAATCTATTCCCGGCGCCGGCGACGATGGGAAGGCGCCGTTGTTGTTGAGAGTGTCGCCATCATACGGCAGGTAGGTGCCGGTCGTGGCCTCGTTCTCGTTCTCCAGTGCGCCGGTATCGGAGATAGTGAGGTTTACATTCGACACGGACTGAGCATCAAATGCAAAGTCAAGAAAATCGAGGTTGTGCGCCCCGCCTCCGGGCGCCACCAGCAGAAATGCGTTGGTGATTCCCGCAGTCCCCGATACCCCGTTCAGGTTCACACTCACATTCCCGACCGTGGTGCCGCTGGGGTAGCCAGTCACATGGATAATGGCCGGATAGGCCAACGGTGTGCCGTCCGCCGGCTGCGCTATCGGGCTGCTGCTGCACCATTGGTTCCCCGATTGGGAAGGCGATGTTACTTCCACCAATTCCGTCATGGCGCCGCTGCTGGTCACGAAGTTGCCGCTCGGGGAGTAGGTGGCGATAATAGCGTTGTTGCCCTGCGCAAGGGCCGTCGTACAATGTGCCTGGCCGCTGCTCAACGCGACTGCCGCGCAGCCGGAGAGCGTCGTACCATTCGCGGCAAAGTTCACCGTCCCCGTTGGGGTCCCCTGGCCCGTTGGACTGGTCGCGACCGTTGCGGTGAGAGTAACGGACGCGCTCGATACCGAATTGGCATACGTCGCCGGGTTTGCCGAACTGCTGACCGAGGTCGTCGTCTGGATCACTGTCGCCGTGCTATACGTCAGGTAAAGCTTCCAGCCGCTGATCGATACTGCGTCGCCTAGACTGTCGACCATCGACAGCGTCCACGTCCCGCTTGCCGATAAATTATTGAATCGGCTATTAAACGTTGGCACGGCGCCGCCGTTGGGTCCGTCTGTGCAGCCGTAAGCCAAGTTCATAGCATCGGGCTGTGCACAACCGTCAGACTGTGGCCAGTCTGCCTGATTGGGCGAGGAGGGCAATGGAGGGTTTTGATAACCGTAAGCACCGTACGAGCTGGGTTTCACGGTATAAGGCATATCGGAGGTTAGCCAGCCCCCAAACTGCCCTTGCGGCGATCCTGGGCCGGGCGGCGCGATGTACGACGCGCTGTCCGTGACCGTGATGTAATCCGCGGATGAACCCTGCAGCCCGTCGCAGGAGAGATTGGTATTGCTGTCGCAGCCGTCGTAGGTATCGCCCGTTCCGCCCAGGAATTCGAATTGCGCTCCTCCCGGCGAGGTCAGCATGAAGTAGACACCCTGCATGCTGTAGTTGGAGTTCTTCGTATTGACGCCGTCCAACTCTACCGCCACGGTCGCCACTGGGCCTGTCGCGCTCGTAACCGAGACAGTGGACGTGTAGACGGTGGCATCGCCAGCCGAAATTGAGATCCCCCCACCAGTGGCTGTCTGTGCCCGTGCCACCGCAGGCAGCAACAGGGTGGACAGGGCAAAAACGAGCAGGCACAGTTTCGCAGTGACAAGGCGAAGCGGCAACACAGAAGGGGCGACGAACAACATGACAATGACCTCGCGGGCGCGTTAGTTTCTTTGCGGACCTTGGGGAAGGTTGAGATGCTCAACGATGGGCCGATCTTGTGATTCACTGCGGGCGATAGCCTGTAACTGGCATCCGCACGATGCCCTCTACAGACCCCTATCCAGAGACGAAGTGCAGGACTTCGTCCATGGCAAACGTGTGCTACCTATATACTCCACACGCATACGTCTGCCAATAGCTAATTGTGTTTTGTTACAGAAGGAAGGGAACCGCTTTCGCGCTCGGCACGGCATGGTTCTTCGAAGTGTGCAGTTACCTGAGTCACTCAGCCGCTGAGCCGGTCCCATTCGCTGATGCATCTAACTCCGCTGCTTGCTTCGCGATGAGCGCCTTCGTAAAAGCGACATAAAATATGTTACCGGAGAGTTAGTCGAGTGACCATGTTTACTACTCTCACAATAGATTTGTGAAGATTACAAGTATGTAAAAAAATGAAGCCACAACGGTCCGACTTATTCGCCGATATATTTACTTGACACGACGAAGAGATTGGATGGTAGGCTGCTCACACGCGTTCCCCGCTCACGCAAAAGTCATCGAACAATTTAGACACAAGCCTCGGGAGGTCCAGGGATGAGTGATTCGTACATAGGCGAAGTTCGCCTGGTCGGTTTCAATTATGCGCCCGCCGGTTGGGCGTTTTGTAACGGCGGTCCCCAAAGCATTTCGGGGAACAACGCCCTTTACAATCTCATCGGCACAACCTATGGAGGAGACGGCCAATCCACGTTCTTTCTTCCTAACTTGCAAGGCCGCATTCCCGTCCATCAAGGTTCGAACGGGGGCAGCATTTACGTGGTTGGGCAACAGGGCGGAGCCGAGCAGGTAACCCTTCAACTTGCGCAATACCCGTCTCACAAACATTTCCTCATGGCCACTCCGAATGCATCCGGCAGTAACAGCCAAACCAATAACACCGTGGGCGCCGCAGTCTCGGCTTTCACCTCCGAATCGCCAACCAACACCATGAACGGCGCCATGATTGGCTATAGCGGCAGCGGCGGCCCCCACGAGAATCGGCAGCCGTACCAGGTGCTGAACTGGATTATTTCGCTTTTCGGTATCTACCCGACTCCGCCGCAATAACCGAATCGTATCCATGACAGAAACCCGAGGAGAAAAGGAATGTCCACACCGTTTATAGGCCAGCTTTTGCTGGCGGCCTTTAAGCAGCCAGGAATCGGTAATGTCTATGTGCCGTGCAATGGGCAGTCGATTCAGATCAATCGGAATCAGGCTTTGTTTTCGTTGATCGGAACAACTTTTGGCGGGTCGCTAACTGATTTTAACCTTCCCAACCTACAAGGCCGAACTCCCATCGGATTCGGTAGCAACGCCGGCATCAACATTGCGTGGGGCCAGTTGGGCGGCGAGGAAACTCATCTCTTGGTCGAGAGAGAAGTGCCTCAGCACAACCATTCGCTGAATGTTGTTGCGGGGGCGAATACTTTCAAACCCGCCGCCAATATGCTCGCCAGCGGAGGCGCCCCCGTTTATTCCAGCCCCACGAATCTTGGCCCTATGAACGCGGGCACGCTCTCCACGGCTGGGTCGAGCCAGGCGCACGAGAACCGCCAGCCTTATCTCGTTATGAATTGGCTCATCGCATTAAACGGAATCTTCCCGTCCCGCGGCTAAACATCGAATATCGAGGAGAATGAAGGCATGGCAACACCATACGTCGGTCAATTGTCGCTGGTAGCGTTCAATTTCCCTCCGAACGCTCCGAATGCGTGGGCATTAGCTGCTGGGCAAATCATGTTGATCTCAAGCAACACAGCACTCTTCTCGTTGCTTGGGACGACTTACGGAGGCGATGGCAGATCAAACTTCGGGCTCCCCAACTTGCAGGCCTCGGTGGCCATCGGGGTTGGGCAAAGCCCAGGCTTGAACCAGTACTTCCTGGGTGAGACGGGCGGCGTACCTAACGTGACCCTGCAAGCGAGCCAGACCCCCAACCATACACATCAGCCCGTGGGAAGAGAAACTACCACCGCCAAGCAACCGAGCCCGGTCGGCAATTCGTTCGCCGAGTCGGCCACTAATAACCCCATCTATTCGGCAGCCACGCAGCCACTTAATCCGGCAACCCCCGCGGCGGTGTCAATGTTTGGCAACAGCGGTCCGCACAATAACCTGATGCCGTACCTCGGCATGTATTGGATCATTGCGTTGCAGGGTGTCTTTCCGCCGCGCCAGTAGCGAACTTCCAACCGAGAGATCGGTGAAACCGCCGATCTCGAGCTTCATGGAGCCATGTCGACACTCGCCGTTCGCCCCGCCCTGCCCCAGGACGAGATCTTTCTCTATGATCTCTACTCCGCCGTTCGCGCCCCGGAGTTTGCTCGCGCGCCCGTCACTCCCGTGCAAAAGGAACACCTCATCCGCATGCAATTTCGCGGGCAGATGTCGGCTTATGCGCAGATGTTCCCCAACTCCTGCTGCCACGTCGTAATGCTCGACGGGAAACCTTCGGGCCGGCTGTGGGTCGCGATGCTCGAAAGTGAATATCACCTGGTGGACATTGCTGTTCACCCGAGTCTGCAAAGCAAGGGGATCGGAACTGCGCTCATCCAGCGGCTGCAGCAGGAAGCCGCAAGGGCCAGACTCCCCATTCGCTGCTGCGTCTTTCGATTCAATCCCGGATCGCTACGCTTTCATCAGCGCCTGGGTTTCAGCATCGTGCGCGAAGACTTGATGCACTACTACTTGGAATGGCGGTCCGTGGCAATTCTCTAGAAAAGCAAGGAAGGCTTATGCCTCGGCAGCGGGTGCGGAGTTAGTCTCGACAGCACTGCCGGAATCGATAATTTCTTGTGCCCATCCATTACAGACTTCGGTGAGTCGCGCCTTTAACTCGTCGCAATTGCCATAGCGAAAAACGTGGACATCGGTGCGCTCCTCCAACTCCTTGCGGAAGGCCAGAATCTCCGCATTGGTCTCGTGGGGCGCGTGCTTGAGGCATACCACCACTTGGCGCATCGGCATATTTACGTCGTCCCGGCACTCGACGGCAAGCAGGAACAGCTTCCGGAACAGGTCGCGCGGTCCCCAGTCGTCCTCGAATATCTGCACAAAGTACGCGCTCCAGCGAACATTGTCGGAAACAATGCTGCGATTGCCGGTGATCTGCTCGTTCTCCCGCAAGCCGACGGAAACCAGCAGAATTTTCGCGGGCATAGCTGTGGCGTCGTTCGCCTGCGCTACGGCGTCGTAACAAGCCTGACGATCCGGCTCTAGATCGCCGGGGGCCGAAATGAATACTCGATACGCGTCGAATCCGTGGGGCATTGAGCGACCAGCATAGTCGAGCTGTGGGGATTGAGACAAGCTGCAGGGCGATCTTTTCTCAACAATGGCGCGCAACTAGGGCCACATTGACGGCTCACGAGAGGAATTCCAACTGAGGTGTACGCTCGACAAACACCGGCAGAGATTGCAGCCGTATGCCGAGCCTTAAGTAGGTTGTTGGAAGTTACTGAGACGTGCAGGTGGGGGAGCGGTCAGTTAATTTCTATAGCGAATGGTTTGCTGCTGCGACTTCAGCGATTGAAACGGGGGATCGGAATTGCCAGGCTGGCCGGGATCGGAAGCGCTCTCATTTCCGCGCTTGTTGCTATACATGCGCAGATCGGCGACGACGCAGAGAGCTTCCTGGTCGGCGGCATCGTCAGGGTAGATGGCGAACCCGACACTGGCTCCGACGCGGACGGTGCGGCCTTCGAGTTCGATGGGGTGCTTAAGCATATCGAGGAGCGAGCGGCCAACCTGGGCGGCAATCGTGCTGCTCGTCGGTTCTTCGAGGATGATGGAGAATTCATCTCCGCCGGTGCGAGAGACGGTATCGGAACGGCGGATGCGCGACGAAAATATCTGGGCAACGTGGCGCAATAACAGGTCGCCGATGTGGTGGCCCTGGGTGTCATTGACCTGCTTGAAATGGTCGAGATCGACCACCAGCAAGGCAGCTTGCGTCTTGGTGCGCCGAGCACGTTCGAGTGCGCTCGTGAGTCGATCGTGAAACAGGCGGCGATTGGGTAATCCCGTCAATTCGTCGTGCAGGGCAAGGTGCTTGTTGTACTCGATTTGATTCTCGAGCAACAGCAGGATCATACCCACGGCTACGACATACTTGGGCAGATTCCAGACTTCGCTCTCAAAGGCGATGCGGGGAAACCAGACTCCCAACAAGGGCGACACGACAAACACGGACGACCATGCAAAAAAACCCGCCACGGTGATAAACGCCCCGGCAGTGTTGTTGCGGCAGATGTACCAGAAATGGAGAGCGGTGGAGAAATAGACGGTGAAGAGAATGGCGTTCAAACATGTTTCGTCATGAGCGCCCCGGTGCTGAGCGATCAGAAGAAATGCTGCGAGGGAGGCGTTGAGGACCACGGTCAAGGAGCGGAGAGGATGATGGAAACGGTGAATCCTGGACAACGCGACGGCGAGCGGTCCGAGGCCAAACAGGAAGGCGGCAACGGTGTGCAGCCAAGGGGGAGCTTGTACGGTAAGGACGACGATGCCGACGGTATTAGCCAGGAAGAGAGCTCCGAGCATCCACGGGCTTGACGGTTCCTGATGATAGGGCAGAGCTGCCCAGATGAAAACGATGCCGGCCCAGGCGAGAGAAACCAATCCGACCAAAGTTGCCAGGGTACCCCATATTCCCGGCATGGGCAGGAAGAAAAAAGCCGCAAAATGAAGCATGATGAGCAGCCAGCCAATAAGCCAGAGCCCAGAGGAGCGGACTTTACTTTGTCGCGACACCGACGCGAAAGCGCATGCCAATAGCGCGATCGCCAGGATGTCGGGAAGTTTGCTCCAGTCCACACGCCCACCTCGGGATTGATACCAATCGTCTACTAAACAAATCGTCTACTAATAGGATCCGCTATTTCTTAGATGCGTGACGATACCTTGGAAGGAAACCCAAACGTCGGTGTAAACTTGCGTAACATTGATGCAATTTCGTCTGTGATAGTTGACTGGGTGCACAATTTCGGCTGGCTTCGGAGCCTGAAGGCGACTAAACTAGAGACGCATGGCAGCCAGTCTATACATTGTAGTGGAAGGCGAAGATCCTGGCTTTGACATCTTTGTAAACGGCCATGCGTTGGCGCGTAACGAAGATGCATTGGAGCGGCTGTCGGAGCGCCTGCGGGTGAGTCCGCTGCTGGAGTTTTTTTCAGCCGACGAAAACTCGATGGCCCTGCTGCTGGATCAAGGCGCCGGCAACCCCGACTGGGCCCACCACCTACCGCAACCCCAATGGTTTGAAGCAGTTGGTGGATTGATAACCGTCCGCGCCCTGCTCACATTTTTGCGGGACGATCCGGCCGCGCTCGGGTCTGAGACGGTGCCGGTACTGGGTGAGTTGAGGGAATACGAGCGCGTGCTGAGCAAAACGGCGGAGCGCTCCTTGCGCTGGCATCTGGCAGTGAGCTGGCGCTAGAGCATAGGCGCTTCACGGCACACTTCAAACGCCAGATTTCAGGTGCTTTAGTTATCCGCGCTCAGGCCGTAAACGCTTCTTCTTCCTGGGATACGGGGACGTTTCCGACACGCTCGATGCGGGCGCCTACGGAATGCAGCTTTTCTTCGATGCGCTCATAACCTCGATCCATGTGGTAAACACGATCGAGGACGGATTGACCATCTGCGACCAAGGCAGCCAGCACCAGAGAGGCCGAAGCGCGCAAATCGGAGCACATGACGGCGGCGGCGGACAGCCGGGCGCGGCCGCGGACGGTGGCGGTGCGACCCTCAACCTTGATATTGGCGCCCATGCGGATCAGCTCCTGGACATGCATGAAGCGATTCTCGAAAATGTTCTCCTGAACGAGACTCACGCCTTCTGCTTGAGTGGCCAGGGCCATGAATTGCGCCTGCATGTCGGTGGGGAAGCCGGGATACTCTTCGGTCGAGATGTCGGCGGCGCGCAACGGGCCGTCCGCGCGAACACGGACCGCATTCTGGCCTATAACATCAATGCGAGCACCAACTTCGCTGAGCTTGTCGATAAGAGCGCCGAGATGCGTTGTGTTGCACCCGGCCACGACCAGGTCGCCGCCGGTAATGGCACCGGCAATCAAGAATGTGCCTGCCTCAATACGGTCCGGATTGATGCGATGGCGAGTTCCATGGAGACGACTGACTCCAATAACCCGGATGGTGGAGGTTCCGGCGCCTTCGATCTGGGCACCCATGGCGACCAGAAGCGTGGCTAAATCAGTAACTTCAGGCTCTCGCGCGCAGTTTTCCATCAAGGTTTCGCCTTCGGCCAAAACCGCGGCCATGAGGAGATCTTCGGTGCCCGTTACGGTGATTTTTTCGAAGACGATGTGAGCGCCATGGAGGCGGTCAGCGCGGGCTTCGAGGTATCCATGCTCCTGGGCGATAGTGGCGCCCATTTTCTCTAAACCCTTGATATGAAGGTCGATGGGACGGCCACCGATGGCACAGCCTCCGGGCATGGCCACGCGCGCCATACCGGCGCGGGCCACCAGGGGGCCGAGGACAAGCGAACTGGCTCGCATGGTCTTCACAATTTCGTACTTGGCGACAGGGTCGGAAAGGGTGGCGCAGCGGATGCGCGTGCATTGCCCGGTATCGCCTTGAATCAATTCAACTTCAGCGCCCATCGAGGCAAGGAGCTTGCGCTCGGTCTGGATGTCGCGGACCTGGGGAATGTTCTCGAGGATGACTTCGTCCTCGGTGAGAATGGCCGCGGCCATGCAGGGGAGTGCAGAGTTTTTGGCGCCTGAAACCTGGATGGTGCCGACGAGAGGTTTGCCGCCGGTGACAAGAAATTTATCCATGAATAGATTGCAGCTCCTAATGCTCCAGTGTAAACGCAGGGCAGGGGGCGGCATCTGTGCATCGCCGACAGTATTTGGGATGGGTGCCCGATCGCAGTTCGGCCGGATGAGGAGATGAAAAACGGCGCTCTTGAGCGATCAAAACGACCGAAAAGAGCGCCTGAAACTTGCGGAAAAGCGTAAAAATCGACGATTCTTTGGCAAAAAAACACCGAAAAAACTAGAGTTCGAGGACGTTATCTTCGATGGCGAGGCGGACATTGCCGTCAGATTTGGCGAGGCGGCGGACGGCCTCAGGCTTGTCGACTTTGGCTTTGAGCATGACCAAGGCGACAGGGACGCTGCGGCCAGCACTCTTGATGGTGTCGACGGCCGTGGCACGGTCGATTTTGCAGGCTCCCATAAGAATGCGGATGCCACGCTCGACCAGCTTGGAATTCTGCATGTGCACGTTAACCATGAGGTTTTCATACACATAGCCAAGGCGGGTCATGGCGCCTGTGGTGATCATGTTGAGCACCATTTTTTGCGACGAGCCGGCTTTCATGCGGGTGGAACCGGAGACGACCTCGGCTCCGACCTCGGCGACAATTACGGTGTCGGCAGCTTCGGAGAGGGGGGTGCCGTGGTTGCAGGTGACGGCGGCGGTGTGGGCCCCGCGGGCCTTGGCGTAGGCGACGGCCGCGACAACATAAGGAGTGCGGCCGGAGGCGGAGATGCCGATCACGATGTCTTTGCGGGTAGGACGGCGGCGGGCGATGTCACGCTGGCCGAGTTCCTCTGAATCCTCATTGACCTCAACGGCGGAGGCGAGGGCCTTGGGACCGCCGGCCATGATGTATTGAACTTGCCCGGGAGCAGTGGAGTAAGTGGGAGGGCATTCGGAAGCATCGAGGGCGGCGATGCGACCGCTTGATCCGGCGCCGACGTAGATAAGTCGACCGCCATCGCGAAGACAGCGGGCAACCTGGTCGATGACCTGGGCGATCTCCGGAATGGCTTTTTTGACGGCCGCGGAGATTTTGGAATCTTCGTGGTTGATGATCCGCGCAATTTCGAGAGCGGATTTTGTATCGAATCCCTGAGAAGCCTCATTCTGGCTTTCAGTGGTTAATTGTTGAAGCAGGGAGGCCTGGTCTTTCTTTATATTGTGTGCTTCGCTGCCGGCCGTCTCCTGAATCATTGAGTTGCTGAGCATGCGTATGTCCCCAACTATTAATTGTATCTGGAAACGGGGCAACAGGCAGGGAATTCTAGCCCGTGCTTGTATCCAAGGAGCCAGGTTAAATGCCACGAAAGTACTTCACAAATGACGGTCTCGTCATAATCGGAGTTACATCGAGTTAAGTGCTTCCAATAAGGAAACTTGTTACCTTGAGAAAGCTTAAAAAAGGCGATGTCTTACAGTGTCTTACAAGACTTGGCGAAGGGCGTTGTGGAAGGCTGGCCGCACCTCTCGGATGGACTGCGATTGGCGATCGGGCCATGTGCGGTTTGTAAGTAGAATGGCGGCTAAGTCGGCGTCAAGATCGATCCAAAGGGAGCAACCGCTGTAGCCCAGGTGTCCAATCGAATGGTACGAGAAATGGGAGCCGGCCGAGGAGTTATCAGAAGGCGTATCCCAACCGAGGGCGCGCGAACTGCCTTCTGGGGCTTGACGCTCGGCGAACTTCTCGATGGTGGCGGACTCGAATAGGACGGGCTCGGCGTGGTCTGCTGACTCGGTGCGACGGGCAGCGAGAATCGAGTTTGCGAAACGGAGGAGATCGGGAACGTTGGAGAAGAGACCGGCGTGTCCGGCAACGCCTTTGAGTACCGAGGCGTTCTCGTCTTGAACTTCACCTTGGATGATGCGGTGACGGAAGGTCTTGTCTTCTTCAGTGGGCGGAATGGCGTCGCGCAATGAGGAGGGGGGATTGAAGCCGGTGGCCGACATGGCGAGCGGCGCAAAGATCTCGCGCTGCACCCAGGTTTGAAGGGGTTCGCGCATTTGGACTTCAAGAGCTTTGCCGAGAAGGATGAAGCCGGGATCGGAGTACTCGGCGCGGGCGCCGGGCTCGGCCTCAAGAGGCAGTTCGAGGCAGGCGCGCAGGAGGGCAGCGGGAGTGGGAGAAGTACGAAAGAATTGGACGTAGCCGGGCAGGCCGGAGTTGTGGGCGAGAAGATGACGGAGCTTAATATGGCGGGCGTGAGAACCCACGGGTCGGCCAATGACGAAGCCGGGAAGAAAGTCGCCCAAAGGGGCGTCGAGATCGAGTAGACCGCGCTGGTTGAGAAGCATGGCGGCGGCGGTTGTGGCTACGACCTTGGTGACGCTTGCCAGGTCGAAGATGGTTTCGCGAGCGACCTGAGGAGCATCCGACTCGTAAGTGAATCGGCCCAGCGCGTCCGAAAGGACGACCTCGCCGGCAGCGAGGACACCGAAGGCGCAGCCGGGGAATGCAGCGGCGGCAATGGCGTCGTTCAAGACTTGATAGACAGCGGCAAATGAAGTTTCGGAACTTGTCATAGTCACGGATGTGGAAGCGCAAAAGGACATGGCTCTTTCGCATCCTATCGCGGATTGGCGAGAGATGCGGTGATGCGCAGCGATTTGTGGCGAGTTGCGGTACGATTGTGGCTATCGTAAGATGCGGGCGTTTCGTCTATTGGGATATCAGGGTGGAGGGAAGCATGCGTTCGTTGCATTTTCAACTAGCCGTGGTAGTGGCGGCGGGTATGATGGCCTCCGAGTCCGGATTGGCGTGGGCGCAATCGACGGAGCCTGCGAATCCTTCTTCGAACGAGCAACCGCCTCTGGCAGGCAATGCCCAGCCTGGTGCTCAGACGATATCGGGCGGAGAAAGTGGCGCGGCGATTGGGCAGGATGCTGCTTCCAAATCTGATGTGACTCCACAGAAGAGGAGTTATACCGTACCGGCGGGGACCAAGGTGCTGTTGCAACTGCGGAGCGCGGTCAATACCAAGAGCGCCAAGCCGGGTGACGGGGTTTACCTGGCTTCGACGTTTCCGGTGGTGGTGGGGAATCGGGTGATGATTCCGGCGGGCGTTTATGTGCAGGGCGTGGTGGACAAGGTGGAGCGTGCGGGACACGTGAAGGGCAGGGCACAGCTCGACTTGCACTTCACTTCGATTATTTTTCCTAACGGTTCGGTGGTGGAGATTCCAGGGCTGGTGAACAGTTTGCCGGGAGCGAAGAAGCAATCGGTTAAGGACGATGGCGAAGGCACGATCGAACAGGCCGGGGATAAAGGACGCAATGCCGGCGAAGTGGCGAAGATCGCGGTGCCTACGGGCGGAACGGTGGGCGCGATTGGCGGTTTGGGGTCGGGACATCCTCTGGCTGGGGGCGTGGCTGGAATCGGGGCTGGACTGGCGGCGGCGGGATTGGTTTCGCTGTTTACGCGCGGGGCCGATGTGAATATTGAAAGCGGCGCGCAAGTGGAGATGGTGCTGCAGCGTCCGCTGATCTTGGAAGAGCAGAACCTGAGCGGCGGAGCAGGAAGTGCGACGGCGTTGGTGCCATCGGCAGATCAGCCGAAGCCGATGGGAAAACCGAATCGAGCGCGCGTACTATGCCCACCGGGAGGGCTCGGTTGCGAGTAATCTAAATTAGAGATGGACATGTTACCTGAAGACGAAACACATACCTTAGTTGAACCGACACCGGAAGACGCAACCATCAGCCCGGTACCGGACCCGATAGCCGATCCGGCGTCCGTCAACGCGGGCAAGAGCAATGTCGCGCTGTGGATGCGCGATGTGGTGATTTCCGTGGCCGCATCGATCTTGATTATCACGTTTTTGTATCAGCCGGTGCGGGTGGAAGGCACGAGCATGTTGCCTCGGCTGGAGAATCACGATCGGCTATTTATCAATAAATTTGTCTATCGGATTGCGCCGATTCATCGCGGGGACGTGGTGGTGTTTCACTATCCGCGGGATCCGGAGAAGAGCTATATCAAGCGCGTGATTGCGCTGCCGGGGGATCATCTGGCGATCGATCGCGGGCAGGTTTGGCTCGATGGCAAGCCGCTGGACGAGGCTTATGTGCCGGAAGAGTTTCGCGATACGCGTTCGCTGGCAGAGATTGTGGTGCCCGCCGATACGTATTTCATGATGGGCGATCACCGGTCGATTTCCTCGGATAGCCGGGAGTTTGGGCCGGTGGAACGCGATCTGATTTATGGCAAGGCGGTGTTTGTGTATTGGCCGACGCGGGATGCGGGCGTGGTGCGGTAGTGCGGGGTCGCCGAGCCGAGTGCATTGGCGGAGATGCATGAATTGGGATTCTGAATCGCGTTCCGCACCGGTCCCCAAATGCGAGGGACCGGTGGCACGCTAGCTTGAGTTATCGAACCTGAGATTGTCGCCACCCGCCGAAATGACTTACGGCTAGCATCTTTGCCCCTTGGGGGATTTTCGTGGGACACTTCGCGAAAGGGATGAAAGTTGATCCAATATGCAGCGACTGAAGATATTGCGCGACAAGCTGGATTTCATCTGCTGGTTTTTCGACCTCACAACAGCGCCATTTGCCGAAATCAGGCGAAAAATCGAAACGGGTGAGAGTCCATACCAGTCCACCATTTCTCCGGAAGACGACCCCGAATCGCCGTTTGTTAACGAGGGGATAGATGCACACTACGCACTTCAGTTACAGGGACAGCTCTGCCTCAACCTTCTCCAGCGTTCCCTGCTCGAGTATTTGGACGAAACCGTCAAACTTAGCAGGCGAAAAGCGCCAAGCAAGAAAGACAACTGGTTTAAGAACTACAAGGAGTGGTTCGTCGCTGAGGGCTTTGATTGGAGCGCATCAACGGCTTGCCTTTCTGTAATCGAAGAAATGACGGAGGCGAGAAATCGCGTCCAGCATGGTTCACCCGGCGATTCGCATACCCTGATCAAGCAGCAGGACCGAGGTTATTGCGATAGATTCCCAAATGCAAAGTTCCAAAATGACTTTGAGGCACAGATATTTGGGAATTTTGGCCCCCAGCTTCACTCAATCGAGCTGATGAAGGAAAAACTCCAGGGCGCAGTCGAAGAAATACTCTCGTTTTCAACCTTCATTGAAGAGCACCTTCCCGATTCGATGAGGTATTGGCAAGGGTGATGTTCTGTCCTGCGCCGCCGCCCCTGTCGCGACAATGACCAACAGGACCGAGCCGAGAGCAGTGAGCGCACCTGCCCTTATTCGCTTGGAGATTAAGACTCACATCACCCACTGGCCTAGTTTGGCCGAGTGTACACCTGCCCGGAGAGGCTTCCACCATTTCGGCCTCAACTGACGGGACAGTGCGCTCGTCGAGCTTTGTTGGCGCTGCAAGGTAGAGTACGCCGTTAAAGTCCCCGAGGAGCAATTTCCAATTGAATCGTCTCGGGATTGTGTGGCTTTTTTGCCGCAGGTGGATCTTTTTTGCGGCTGTAATGGGAATTCCGATTTGTGGGGCGGGGGAGCGATGAAGCGGGAGGAGAAACCTGCTAAAATCGATTGAATCCACTCCTCGGAGAGGCGATGCAGGCAATCTTAGCGCTCGAAGACGGGCGCATCTTCCGTGGCCAAGGCTATGGCGCACCCGGCGAATGCCAGGGCGAAGTCGTTTTCAATACTTCCCTTACCGGTTATCAGGAAATTGCTACCGATCCTTCCTATGCTGGACAGATAGTTGTTCTCACCAATCCCCAAATCGGTAACTACGGGACTAACCAGGCAGATAACGAATCGGCCAAGCCCTATATCGAGGGTCTGATCGTGCGCGAGTTTTCGGCTGTCAGTTCAAACTGGCGCTCGGAGCAAGTGACCGATGAGTATATGGAGCGCTATGCGGTGCCGGTGCTGGCGGAGATCGACACGCGGGCGCTGGTGCGGCACTTGCGCACCTATGGCGTGATGCGCGGAGTGATCTCGACGACCGAGACCGACACGGATGTGCTGGTCGAGAAGGCGCGTGCGATTCGAAAGATGGATGGCACGGATCTGGCGCGGGTGGTGTCGACGAAGTCGCTTTATCGATTTGACGAGTCGGATTGCCTCAATCAGACGGGGGACAGCCTGCTGTCGGCGACGATCGATCGCGAGCCGATGCACGTGGTGGCGTATGACTTCGGCATCAAGCGAAACATTTTGAGAATGCTGACGCGGGAGTGCTGCAACGTAACGGTTGTGCCTGCGGAGACGAGTGCGCGGGATGTGCTGGACCTGAAGCCGGATGGCGTGTTTCTCTCGAATGGGCCGGGCGATCCGGAGCCGGTCGACTATGCCGTGCAGGCGATTCGCGACATGATGGGGCGGGTGCCGGTGTTTGGGATTTGCCTGGGGCATCAACTGTGTGGGTTGGCGCTGGGTGGGCGGACTTACAAGTTGAAGTTTGGGCATCATGGCGGCAATCATCCGGTGAAAAACAACACCACGGGCAAGGTCGAGATCACGGCGCACAATCACAACTTCGCGGTTGATCCGGACTCGATTAATGCGAACGAGGTGGAGTTGACGCATGTGGATCTGAACGACAACACGCTCGAAGGCCTGCGGCATAAGACGCTGCCCTTGTTCAGCGTGCAGTATCATCCGGAGGCGGCGCCGGGACCGCATGATTCACATTACTTGTTCCGCGACTTCAGGCAGATGATGGAGGAGTGGAAGGGATGAGGTTGATCTCCAAGGCGATTTTGAGCAATTCCAGACAGCGGGGCTTTCAGCTCCGCTGTTTTTTGGGAGCGGTGATGATGCTGGCGGCGCTGGCTGGGGGCCCTGGAGTCTTGGGTGCGCAGGTGGAGATGCCGGGCCCGATTCACCTGGTGCATGTGGACGGTGTCGTAGTGAACACGGCGGGCAAGCCGATTGCGGGCGCCGAGGTAACGCTGGTCCGCGATGACAAGATCGTTTACAAAACGCAGACAAGCGGGTCGGGGGAATTTTCATTCGAGCATGTTTCCGGCCGGTATATGTTGCGAATTGCGCGAACCGATTCGTCTCCAACAGCTCGGGAGATCGTGGTAGGAGATGAGCTGGTAACGCGGTTCGAACGGAAGAAGTTGTACGTGATTGCCGGGCCGGGAGCTTGTGAGGATGAGTGCAGCACGGTTTACACAAGCAAGCACGATTTCGATCAAGCCATGAAGAAGATGAGCAGAACCAAGTAAGGAATTGTAGACGACATGCCACGCAGAAATGACATTCAGAAGATTTTGGTGATCGGCTCGGGGCCGATTGTGATTGGGCAGTCGGCGGAGTTTGATTACTCGGGCACGCAGGCCTGCAAGGCTCTCAAGCAAGAGGGTTATGAGGTGGTGCTGGTCAATTCGAACCCGGCCACGATCATGACCGATCCGGACCTGGCCGATCGCACGTACATTGAGCCGCTGACGCGCGAGTATGCCGAAGAGATCATTCGCATTGAGGCGGAGATGCTGAGTGCGGTCAAGGGTTCTGGCAAGTTCGCTCTGTTGCCTACGGTGGGCGGACAGACGGCGTTGAACCTGGCTGTCGACCTGGCGGATAGCGGGATTCTCGATCGCTATAACGTGGAGTTGATCGGCGCGAAACTCGAAGCGATCAAGAAGGCTGAAGACCGGTTGCTGTTTAAGGACGCCATGCTGCGGATTGGCCTCGAAGTGTCGAAGTCGGCGTTGGTGAACAATCTTCGCGATGGGCTTGATTTTGCGGGGAAGCTGGGTTTTCCGGTGCTTATCCGTCCGAGTTTTACGCTGGGCGGATCGGGCGGCGGCATTGCCTATAACCGCGAAGAGCTGATGGAGATTTTGGCGCGCGGACTCGATCTTTCGCCGGTGCACGAGTGCCTGGTCGAAGAGAGCGTGTTGGGTTGGAAAGAGTACGAGCTGGAAGTGATGCGCGACCTCGCGGACAACGTCATCATCATCTGTTCGATTGAGAATTTCGATCCGATGGGCGTACACACTGGAGATTCGATTACGGTGGCACCGGCGCAAACACTTTCGGATCGCGAGTATCAGAAGATGCGCGATGCGGCGATCGCAGTGATGCGCGAGATTGGCGTGGAGACGGGCGGATCGAATGTGCAGTTCGCGGTGAATCCGGCAAACGGTAAGATGACGGTGATCGAAATGAATCCGCGTGTATCGCGATCGTCGGCGCTGGCTTCGAAGGCGACTGGATTTCCGATTGCGAAGATAGCGGCGAAGCTGGCCGTGGGTTATACGCTGGACGAAATTCCCAACGACATTACGCAGAAGACGCCGGCTTGCTTTGAGCCGACAATCGATTATGTCGTGGTAAAGATTCCCAAGTGGCAGTTTGAGAAGTTTCCGGGATCGGACGACACGCTTGGTCCGCAGATGAAGTCTGTGGGCGAAGTGATGGCCATGGGGCGCACGTTTAAAGAAGCCTTGATGAAGGCCTGGCGCGCACTTGAGACTGGCAAGAAGACAGGCGCTGAGGTATTGGAACCGCGGCGGCTCACACAGCGATTGGTTACGCCGCAGCCGGAGCGGCTGGGGTATATTCGCTACGCTTTTGAACGTGGGATGAGCGTGCGCGAAGTTGCGCGACTGACAGGGATGGACCCTTGGTTCCTGTACCAGATTCGCGAGATTACTCTGGCGCAGGCGACTATTGCACTGACGACGCCGGAGACGATTGAGACCGATGCGTTGCGGCAATTGAAGCGGCTGGGACTGAGCGATGAGCGCATTGCGACGGAGTGGAAGCTTGAAGGTCACGACGGAATCAAGCAGGTGAGGGAATTGCGAGAAGGCAAGGGCATACGGCCGGTCTTCAAGTTGGTGGATACTTGCGCCGCGGAGTTCGAATCGATGACTCCGTACCTCTATTCAACTTATGACGAGGAGGACGAAGCGCCGCCGACCGACAAGCCGAAGATTATCATTCTTGGATCGGGGCCGAATCGAATCGGGCAGGGGATTGAGTTCGATTACTGCTGTTGCCATGCGGCTTTTGCGCTGAAGGACGATGGTTACGAAACCATCATGGTCAATTGCAATCCCGAAACGGTGTCGACGGACTATGACACCAGCGACCGGCTCTACTTTGAACCGCTGACGCTGGAAGACGTGCTGGCGGTGTATAACCACGAGGCGCAGTCGGGCGCGCAGATTGGGATGATCGTGCAGTTTGGCGGGCAGACGCCGTTGAACTTGTCACAGCGTTTGCGTGCGGCGGGCGTGCCGATTATCGGAACTTCGCCGGAGTCGATTGACCTGGCGGAAGACCGTAAACGGTTCGGAAAACTTCTCGAAGAATTGAATATTCCGCAGCCTGCGGGCGGCACGGCGACCAGTGTCGATGAGGCCTTGGCGATTGGCAAGCGGATCGGGTATCCGGTGCTGGTGCGGCCTAGTTATGTGCTGGGCGGACGGGCGATGGTCATTGCTTATGACGCCAAGGCTGTGGCGCGTTATATGCGCGAGGCAGTCGAGTATTCGCAGGAGCGGCCGGTGCTGGTCGATCACTTTCTCGAGAGCGCAATCGAAGTGGACGTCGATGCCTTGTGCGATTCAGAAGACGTAATTATTGCGGGCATCATGCAGCATATCGAGGAGGCCGGAATTCACTCGGGCGACTCGTCATGCGTGTTGCCGGCGGTAGGTATTCGCGAAGAGACGCTCGAGACATTGCGCACCTATACGCGCAAACTGGCGCTGGCATTGAAGGTGGTGGGATTGGTTAATCTGCAGTTTGCGATTCAACGCGATGCAGAGGGAAACGATCATGTATATGTCATCGAGGTAAACCCGAGAGCTTCGCGCACGGTGCCTTATGTTTCAAAGGCTACGGGAATACCGCTGGCGAAAGTTGCGGCGCGCTTGATGACGGGACGGAAGCTACGGGAACTGTTGCCGGAGCAACTTGCCGGTGGAAAAGACCTCGAAGTTGGAAGCTACTACTATGTGAAGTCGCCGGTGTTTCCGTGGTCGAAGTTTGCCGGAGTAGATACGGTGTTGGGTCCGGAGATGCGATCGACCGGTGAAGTGATGGGCGTGGCGGCTACCTTTGGCGAGGCGTTTGCCAAGGCTCAGCTTTCAGCGGGGCAGGTTTTGCCGACGGGCGGAACGGTCTTCTTCAGCGTCACCGACCATGACAAGGCCGCGGCAACGGAACTTGCGCGCCGCTATATCGAACTTGGATTCAGGATTGTGGCGACCGAGGGAACGGCTAACGAGCTTGAAAAGGCGGGGATGATGGTGGAGCGGGTCTTCAAGGTGAAAGAGGGCCGACCGAACGTGGTGGATTTGATCAAGGGCGATCGGATCCAGTTGATCATCAACACGCCGCGGGGTCAGGATACATTCTTTGACGAGAAGGCTATTCGGCGAGCAGCCGTGCTGGCGCGGGTGCCGACGATCACGACCATAGCCGCGGCCCAGGCGGCGGTGGAGGGAATCGCAGCAACGCAGAAGCGGCAGATCACGGTTTATGCGCTGCAGCAGTTGCACGCGGATACGCGGGCAGAGGCGATCAGATAATCCGCACGAAAATGGACTAGTCTTCGACCTCGCGGCGACGGCGGCGCAGGACGAGACGAGCACCGATGGAATAGCCGACCAGAGCGGCGGCGGGCCATGTTCCGAGGAATGGGCCATTGTCGTCGATGAGGCCGCTGGGCCTGGGGAAGCTGAAGAAGGTGCGGGACAGCTTTTCCGTTGCGCCGCACTCGAAACAGGCATTGGGCCCGGTGGGCATGTCGAGGACCCAAAGACTCACAATCAGAATCCAGATAAGGCCGATCAGCCAAACGTGGGCGGGCATTTCGTCGCGGGCAAAACGTGCGAACAGGCTGCCGGCGAGGAGCGGCACAAAGATGGAGAGGATGAGGACGAAGGTCTGGGACACGCGGGTGGGATTAAGGGCGTAACCGGCCATCATTAATGCGCCCCACGACGCAAGGGCCAGGAACGAGTGGAGGAAAAAGGATGCTGCCTGACGAGACAGTTTTTCGTTGCTGTCGTCTTCGTCGGTATGGAGCGTGGTCAGCATGAGATCGGCTCCGCAAAATATTCTTCGGTCGTTGACTACTTAGTATACGCGGCAGGCGCGAGGAATAATTTGCGGCCGGAGAAATTGAAAATTTGCGCTCTTATGCTGTCGGTTGCCCGCGGGGTTGTGCCGGCACTTTAGAATGGAGTCATGCTATTAGAGGGTGTTTTTGCGGCGATTACGACACCGTTCTATTCGGATGAGCGGGTCTATTATCGGAAACTTGAAGCCAATGTAGCGCGTTATTCGCGCAGCCTGTTGTCGGGCGTTGTGGTCCTAGGGTCGACGGGCGAGGCCGTGGCGCTTGACGATGCGGAGACGCGCGAAGTGTTGCGTGTGGCAGGGGAAGCGGCTGCGGCTGAGAAGGTGCTGATCGCAGGCATTGGGCGCGAGAGCGTAAAGGCAACGGTCGAATTGGCTGAGGCTGCAGCTTCGTATTACTATGACGCGGTGCTGGTGAAGACTCCGACTTACTATTCAAATTTGATGACGCTGGAGGCGGTGCTGCATTATTTTCGCAGCGTGGCGGATCGTTCGCCGCTGCCTGTGGTGCTTTATAACATTCCCAAGTTTGTGCCGTACGCGATACCGGTGGAGATGGTGAGCGAGTTAGCGCAGCATCCGAACATTATCGGGATCAAGGACTCTAGCGGCGATGTGGAGCGGTTGCGCGCGACAGTGAACGCAACGCAAAATTCGCCTCGTCGACCCGCAACGGTGACGCCGATATTTGAAGCGGTGACGGGCCGGATGCTTGCACCGAAGACGGAACAGGCGGGCGGATTTGTGTCGGCAGCGGACCTGGGCAGCGGAGTGGCATTAGCGGTTGCGCCGCCTGCGCCGGCGATCAAGACACGGGTCAAGGAAGTTGGGTTCCAGGTGTTGACGGGCTCGGCTGCGACGGTGCTGGCTTCTTTAGAGGCTGGCGCGAGTGGGGCGATTTTGGGGTTTGCCGCGTGTGCCCCGCAGGCATGCCAGGAGGTTTATCTCGCGTGGAAGGACCATGATTTAAAGCTGGCGACGGAGAAGCAGGAACGCATTGCGGCTACTGGCCAGCGCATCGTGGGAGAACTCGGTATCAGCGGAGTAAAAGCCGCGTGCGACTTCAATGGTTATTACGGCGGCAGGGCAAGGTCGCCGCTGTTGGCAGTTACAGCGAGCCAGCGTGCGGAGATTGAGGGCCTGCTCGAAAGGATTCGCAACTGATCCGAGTTGCGGCACAGGTCAAACCCGTCGCTCGCTGGCTGTGCTTTGCGAATGCTTGCATCCACTCAGAACAGATAGCGGAGAGAGAACTGTTGTACGCGCGGCGTGGTGAGGGTTGCATCATACACGCCGAATTCTCCGCTGGTGGTCAGGTTCTGCAACGACGTGAGCGGATTGCTATCGAAGCGAACAGAGTTTGAGATGTTGAAGGCTTCCCAGGAAAATCGGACGGAATTATGTTCGCTTGCTTGCCACGTCTTCGACAATGCAGCATCGGCGCCAAAGTAGCCGTCGCCGCGGAAGTTGTTGCGCTGTCCGGCTTCGCCAGGATAAGGGTTGCGCATATTTTTGAGCGCTTGAGACGGGTTTGAAAAGACTTGAGCCTGACCTTGAGCGATGTGGGTGCGAGCTCGTATCGGCCCGGTCTGAACCATGCTGCTCTGCTCGTCCCAATCAGTACCCCAACCTGCTCCAGAGATCACGCTGAAGGGAAGTCCGCTGGTGTGTCGGACGACCCCGGAAAGCTGCCAGTTTCCGAGTGCTCCGTTGACCATGCGATTCGCAGTTCCGAGGAGCATCTTGCCTCTTCCAACTGGAACCTGGGCGACCCAGTTACCGCTTATGAGGTGACGGACATCGAAGTCGGATACGGCATGATTCAACCGCGGATTCCAGGCATTGAGGATGGCTCCGAAGCTGCTGCCTGCGTTGGTGCCAGTGCTGGAAGAAAACATGGTGCGCTCCGTGTCCGACCCGAGATCGAGGGATTTGGAAAGGGTGTAGTTCAACTCCATCTGCACACCTCGACCCATCTTGTGCCGAAGAGTAATTTGTCCGGCGTTGTAACTGCTGCTTCCGATGGACGACCACGCGTACATGCTGGCATATTGACGCGGCCAAAAGCGATTGGGTGTGCCTCCGCAGCCAGGAGTGCAGAGGATATCAAGCATGTAGAGCGAGCCGGTCTCGTTGCCGGGAAGCCATAGGTTGTAAATGTTCTGAGTGGCGCTCTGACCGCCTACAGCGGCATCGGGAAACATGTTTTCGAAGTAGGGAACGGCGGGGACATTGGCGATTCCCGCATACTTCTGCTTGGAGAGTTGGGTAGCTGCTGAGTAATAGTCCTGACCTGATTTTGGATCGACGAGATCGAGAGGTTGCGCGAGATCGATCTGCTGTAACTGGTGACGGCCTAATCGCCCGATGTAGGCAACTTCTAAAGTGAATGCGCGATGCAGTTCGCGCTGAATGGAGAGATTGATTACTTGCGCATAAGGCGTCTTCATGTGATCGTCGAGGCCGTGTGTAATTTCGAAACCGGTCCATAGCGGATTGTTGGGCGCTAACGCAGGGTAAGTAAGCGAAGTTGCGGGCGCGCCTGTGATGTCAGGAAGGTCATGAATGCCGGTGAAGCGTGGCGAGGTGCCGGGGGTAAGCAGGTTAGTCGGATTCGTGATGCTTTCGCTCAGTCCAAACGAACCGTACTGATCGAAAAGATTGACGATACCCTCACCGTAGTGGTCGTAATAGAGGCCGTATCCGGCGCGGATGGAACTCTCGTCCAGTGCGCCGAAGAGTTTGTGCCAGAAGCCATGCGCAACCCCAGCGGAGAAAGCAACGGCAATACGAGGAGCGACATTGCTCTTCTGCATCGGCCAGTAGGCCCTCAATCCGTGAGCCTGGCCAGATGGCGCAAAGGAAAGATCCGGCTGCACGCTGTTGCCCAATATTGCCTGCTGCCCTCGGGTCTTGAACCACTGATCGATATCGGCTGTCGGCTGCGCTTGCTGGCCATGAATCTCAAACGGTGTCTGGAGTAGCGTGTGGCGCAATCCAAGGGTCAACGTAAGGCGATGCTGCAGATGCCACGAATCCTGCAGATAATATTCGAACTCGTTGTTCTTGAATTCGCGATCGAGAATTGCTCCGGGGGGCAGCAGACTTGCCGTGCTCCCGTTGGATGCGATCTGGTAGTTTGATTGCGTTGTCACGAGATCGAGAAGGCCAGCAAGATTGCCTATGGCGAAGTTGTAAGAGTCTGCGAAACTGGCGGCGACCGCGGGGTTGCCGAATGCCGCTGGATCGAAACTCTGCCCCGTGTTAGCGATGCCGGCCTGCGCTAGCGCATAGGCATTGGTGTAACCGTAGCTGTAGGACGAAGCGTCGGAGCGACGGTGGTCGAGAATCAGCCTGTAATTGGCGCCGAATTGGATGGTGTGCGCCCGGCGCGTGAAGGTTACATCGTCGATGATGTTATGAACCGAGATATCGACAATTGTGGTTCTCGTTTCGGCATAGAGAGGGCTCAGGCTGTAGAAGTTCGCATATTCACCTTGCCCGATGCCGCGACTGGCGTAGCCTTGGCGCGTGAAGCCGTAGTGCAGATTCTGGATAATATGGGAAGATGCGTCCCATGTATCTCCGACTACAAAGCCCTTGCCGTTGTCGGTATTAGTCGAACTCGCGGGCTGGCCTGGAAACTGTGGCACGGCGTAGGACTTGTCGCTTTGCAGATTGCCTCTGACGAAGAACCAGTTGCGATGCGACGGCAGGAAATCGAGGCGTGCAATGTAGGTGTTCAGCGCGGCCGGATCGGGCGCGGACCACGTGTAGGAGGCTGTATTCAGGCCATCTCCCGCGGATTGACCGTTGGGCGCTGGATAAAGATTCAATACCGCGAGCACGTTGGGATCAACGCCGGGACCCCACGGGCGATTGCATTCCGTAGAGCAGATTGGGTCCATGGCTGCAATCTGCGCAGGGTCGAGAAGAGTGGAATAGCTCTGAGTTGAAGTCAGATACTGGATATTGCCGGAGCGCATCAATTGCGTGGGAACGGTCATGGTCTGCTGCTGGTTTTCAGAGGTTCTCTGGCCCTCGTAATTCGCGAAGAGAAAAGCTTTGTCTTTCTTGATAGGACCGCCAAGCGATACGCCGAAGGTACTACGAATAAGTTTGCCTGGCACATTCGGCTTCCCATTCGATAACTCAGCCTGCTTGTTGAACCAGTCATTAGCCTCACCCAGCGAACTGCGGTTGTACTCGTAGAGTGTGCCGTGAAACTGGTTGGTCCCACTCTTAGTGACCAGGCTGACTTGTGCTCCGGAGGAACGCCCACTGTCGGCACCAAAGGCGTCCGTGGTTACACGGAATTCCTGAACAGAATCAAGCGTGGATCTGAGGACGCCGGTAAAAGCATATCCGCGGGCCTGATCGTTGTTGTCTACTCCATCGAGCGTGATGTTGCCCTGGTCGGAGCGGTTGCCACTCGAGGTTCCGCTGCGACTGTCATGGCTCTGATCGTTGCCTTCCCCGAGATACAACACTCCCGGTTGCAAACTAAGCAGGCCTGGGACATTGCGACCTTGCATGGGAAGCGATTGAATGGTTGCATCATTGACGGCTTCGCCCATGGTGGCGTCTACAAGATTTAATTGCTGCTCCTCACTGCTCACGTTCACGACGGTTTCGAGCGTCTTCACGGTGAGCGAGAAAGTTTGCGTGGCCGGTTGGTTGACCAGCAATTCGATAACTGTGACCTGGGCCGCGAATCCCTTTGCCGTAACGGAAACTGTGTATGTTCCAGCCGGTACTCCGAGTATGCGAAAGTCGCCCGTGGAGTCTGTAACGGAACCTATTGAGAACTCTGTTGCCGGGTTCTTTAAGGCCACCTGAGCTCCGACGATCGCCGCACCAGAAGCGTCGATCACATCTCCACGCAAAGAGGCAGTGGAGCTTTGCGCCATCGTAAGACTCGCTGAAAAGAATATACAAATAATTGCAAGAAACGGCCATTGCCAACGCAATTCGGATTACTCCTTAACTCGGCGGTGCGATGTGAAGCGAAGAACTTCCTTTAGCGCCTGCACTAACTGTTCGTTTTGCTGGCGCCTGCGTACGCTAATGCGGAAGTAGTGCGTATCCAGTCCTTCAAAGTTTGCGCAGGAGCGGAGGACAACGCGATGTTCAACGATCAGATGGCGCCAGATCTCGATACCATCGCGATTGTCATCAATCTTCATAAGCAGGTAATTGGCGACACTGGGAAACACGCTGAGTCCCAGCGCCTGCAATTGCTCCGTCAGCCAACTGCGTTCGGTTGCATTGGTCGCGCGCGTGTGCGCAATTAAAGGCCGATCCTCCATTACCACCCGGGCGGCTTCTGCGGCGATCGATCCCACAGGCCACGCGGGAATATGCGATTCGATGACAGCGCGCATCTCTGGGTGGCTGACTGCATACGCGACGCGCAGCCCAGGCATGGCAAAGAATTTGGTCAAGGAGCGCAGAACGATCAGTCCGGGGCTTATCGCGGCGTATTGCGAGAGGCTGTCTTCGGGTGCGTAGTCGATGAATGCCTCATCGACGATGATGGTTGCGCCCAGCGCGTATGCCGCTTCATGCAATCGGAACAATTCTTTCGCGGGCATCAGCCGTCCTGTTGGACTTTGCGGATTGGCGAGCAACAAGGCTTGTGCGCGGGAGTCTCTCAACTGGGAGATCAACGCATCTGCGTTGAGCAGGAATCCCGTGTCTTGTGTCGAGGGAAATGTACAGCACTCGACGCCGCATGTGTGGAGTACCTTTCGGTATTCGGTGAACGCTGGAACAGGAACCAGGCCTCGGCGCGTGCGCAGTGCGCAGAGAGCTGCGCTGAGCATTGGCATGACTCCGCTGTTAATAGAAATCGCTTGTAAGCTGATTTGCGCGTATGCAGAAATCGCCTCCTTTAGAGCGGTATAGTGCATGTCTGGATAGGTGGTGAGAATTGTGCGCTCGCGAAGGGCCTCACAAAGAGTTGAAACGACCACATCGGACATCGGGTGCGGATCAATACTGGCGCTGAAATCCAACAGCGACGCCGCAGGTACGCCGAACTCGGCGGCCAATTCGCATAGTTGCCCGCCGTGCGCGGGTAAAAAGTCTTCATCCATGTTGTTTCCTTGACGCGAACAAGAGCGCAACTCCAAAGCCAAGCAGAGAAGCCAGAGCGACGGCCTTGCAGGCGCGCCGCGCGTCCATTCGATTCGGCAACCGGAACTCGCTACCAAGACGTGGCGAGCTGATTTCTTCACCTGCGTATTTGTTTGTTCCGCCGAGCCGCACACCGAGCAGACCGGCCATGGCCGCTTCCACTTGACCCGCATTCGGACTGGCGTGATTACTTCCATCACGCAGCCATATCTGTGCGGCACGAACACCTCTGGATGGGGGAATGAATTCCGCAGCCACGCAGACTAAGAGCGCGGAGAGGCGCGCTGGAATGTAATTGGCAGCGTCGTCGATGCGCGCTGCGACGCGGCCGAAGTAAAGATGCTTTTCGTCTTTATGCCCAATCATCGAATCGAGAGTATTGATTGCCTTATAGGCCATAGCCGCGGGAACTCCGCCGATCGCCAGATAGAAGAGCGGTGCAATGACGCCATCCGAGAGGCTCTCAGCAAGTGTTTCTATCAAGGCGCGGCAGATTTCCTGTTCTCCCAATTCATCCGTGTCGCGGCCTACAATACGCGCAACGCGAAGCCGTGCTCGGGGTAGATTGCCATTCTCGAGGGCGCGCATTACCGAAGCAGATTCGTCGAGCAGGTTGCGCGTACTGAGACAGGTGCCGGCCAACCAAACCTCCGCGACGAGTGCGACGGCAGGATGGTTGCGTGTCAGACGCTTGAACAATGCGTATGTGCTGAGAGCAGAGAGGACCGGCACTCCCACTGCGACGAGGGCGCCCGTCACCAACTCGAAATGCTTGCCGGAGCCGAGACTACGAAGCGCGCGTTCCGAGGTGTCGATGCTCCAACCGATGAGCCTCACTGGGTGCGGTAGTGATTCCGGATCGCCGACGCAACAGTCCAGCATATAAGCGGCGGCGAACTTCCCTGGCTCCATCATGAATGCTGCCTCGCGAACTTGTCCGCGGTGTTGTCGACAGTTTGATCTGCGTAACGCGGCAAGCCAAGGAATCGAAATACGGATTCAAGATCGAGCGCATCAGCAAACGTGTCGGCGAGTCTATCCAACTGTTGACGCCGCAACTCACTCCATGCGATGAGCCCAGTGGGCGGGTCTAATTGGCGAGCCTTGCGCGCTGCCTGCAGGAATGAGTGCCGAAAAGCATCTCCATCGAATAGACCATGCAGATAGGTTCCACAAACGCGTCCGTTGAGAGAGATGCATCCATCAGGCAGAGTCTTTGCTGCATCATTGTGCCGCGCAATGAATGCAAAGGGTGCTGCTCCGTCAAGATACTGCGTGGTGCCGAGGTGAATCTCGTAGCCGGCGACCTCGCAGGGATCGATCGGCTGACCAAACATTGCAGGGCTGCCGATGATGCCGCGTGCTGGAACAGTAACCTTGTCGCGCGCCATGATGGTTCTGACGGGAAGCAGATCGAGGGCCGGTTCGATTCCAGCGCGCTCCATTCCGTGAGGGTCGAGAAGTTCTTTGCCAAGCATCTGAAATCCGCCACAAATGCCTATGATCAAGCCGCCATTGCGAGCGAACTCTTTAAGCGCAAGTTCAAATCCGCACGCACGCAACCAGCGCAGGTCATCGGCTGTCTGCTTGCTGCCGGGCAGGATAATGACATCCGCGAGGGCGATGTTGTCGGGGCCGCGTAAGTGCTGGAGAGCCGCGGACGGTTCGGCATGGAGCGCGTCGAAGTCGGTGAAGTTAGAAATTGACGGAAAGGCGATGACGCCGATGCGCAGCTTCCGCGAAGACCCGGCATCTGTCCATTGAGCTTCACGTTGCTGGTCGAAACCAACGCTGTCTTCTTCGTCGAGGGATAAGTTGGGAAGATGCGGAATCACGCCCAGGCAGGGTTTGTCGAGTCGCTTCTCGATCATGCGAATGCCGGGCCAGAGTAGTGAAACATCGCCGCGAAACTTGTTGATGACGAAGCCGGCAATCATGGCACGCTCGTCAGGGTCGAGCAGTTCAATGGTCCCGAGAAGGGAAGCGAAGACACCACCGCGATCGATGTCACCAACCAACAAACAGGTCGCATTGGCCATCCTCGCCATGCGCATGTTCACAATGTCATTTTCTTTAAGATTGATTTCGGCCGGAGAGCCGGCGCCCTCGAGAACCATGACATCGTTTTCCGCGGCAAGGATGCGATAACTCTCTTCGACGAGAGGCAGGAGTTCGACGACACGGGCTTCCTGATAATTGCGCGCATTGAGCGTGCGCCACACCTTGCCTCGTACTACGATCTGCGCGGCGGAATCGCAAGTGGGTTTGATGAGGATCGGATTCATGTGCACAGATGGAGCGATCCCCGCGGCCTCGGCTTGCAGCGCTTGCGCACGACCAATTTCGTAGCCATCGGGAGTAGCTGCCGAATTAAGGGACATGTTCTGCGACTTGAACGGCGCCACGCGATAACCCGCTCGCGCAAAGATGCGGCACAGCGCGGCAGTGGTGAGGGACTTGCCCACGTGCGACGCGGTGCCGAGTACCATGATGGCGCGTGCGGTCATCGGACTCCTTCGCCCATTGAAATGTGTGAAGGTATTACCACGCCCGCGACCATCGCGGACCTTCTTTTGTTTCGTCGCGCAAACGTGAGTCTACTCCGTACTCGAGTTCAATTTGACGGGCGAACAGCCAGATCAGATCGGAGAGACGATTGATATAAGGAAGCGCCTGCGGGTCGATCTCTGCGCCACTTTCTATCAAGCGAACGACACACCGCTCAGCGCGTCGGCAGACAGCCCTGGATACTTCGAAGGCAGCAGACTCAACGTGGGCTCCGGGCAGGGACCAGTCCTGAAGAATTCCCTCCTTGGACTCGATGACATAAACCATATCCGTCAGCTGTTCCACATCAGCGGCGGACAGCGGTGGGCGCGTCTTTTTGCTTTCGGGCGGAGTGGCCAGCGATGAACCAACGCGGAAAAGCGTCTTCTGGATATCGTGGACCGCGGCGCTTATTTCCGGGTTCTTGCAGATACTCCTGGCAAAGCCCAGCGTAGAGTTCAACTCGTCCACAGTTCCATAGGCCTCGACGCGCAAATCAGCCTTAGAAACGCGGATACCTCCGGCGAGACCTGTCTTGCCGCCGTCGCCTGTTTTTGTAGCGATACTCATAGACCCTCCTGTTGGCGGCAGTTTGCCGCGATTAGTTCCGGTAACTGATGAATGGTTGAAGGCGTGCTTTGTTCTGTGACCGCGCGGGAATAGTGCACATTCAATTCTTCGTCGAGGAAATCTGTCACCATGGGAGGACGTTTTGAGAATAAAACTTCCTCGGGAAAAAATTGACGACCGATGGCACCCATTTGGGTGAGAGATTCCGCGCGGACGACCACGCAGGGGATCAGGTACACGCTCTGTTTCATGAGTCTGAATGAACGATGATACCCGTCGCGAAGAAACCATCGATCGCGATAGGACGCTACTTCGATATATGGGCTTTGTGAAAGTGGTTGGAGGGGAAGCGCAAGGTCAAGAAGTTCCTGCGGACTTGCATCACGTTGAATTGGACGGTTATCGCGAGGAGAGGATCCAATGCGTCGCTGGAAGGCGATAAGCTTTCGCAGATCGACGATGGAGAGTTCCCAGGCAAGTCCATCGAACGCTCCGCTCATCGCAACTGTATCGTTCCGAGTTGCAAGCAAGCTTGCGAGTTCCGAGTGCTTCTCAATGGCAATGGGAGAATTATCCGGATAGGGCATCCGCACGGCTAACCTGCGGTGCGCATGACTGGCTGCATCCCGCAGTTGTTCCTCTCCAAACACACCGCGGTCGACGGGATGATCGAAGCCCCAGGCCGCTAATTCACGGATTGTCAAATGTTGAGAACTCACAACGACACTCCATGATTGCACTTTGGACGCGCAGTAATAACCGTTGAGCAGTAAGGCGCAGTTTTTGTCCAGGCTTCGTCGTGAGAGAACCCGAAGAACCGAGTGAGCGCATAACTGATGACTCCGCGATGGGTGACAATAGCGATCGTCTTTGACTCCGTTGCCTCGAGAAACGGTTGAAGGGTGGCATCGATTCTCGCTGTGAAGTCCGCGTACGCTTCACCGCCGGGCGCGCTCTGCAAAGGGAACTCACGAAGCCAACGATTGGCCTCGTCGGAAAAGCGATCTTCGATCTCCTGCCAATCGAGGCCTTCCCACTGGCCGAAATGGATCTCCCTTAGTGCCGGCAGATGGTGCACATCGGCGCCGATACGGAGCGCGATGGCTTTCGCCGTTAGGGATGCACGCCGAAGGTCGCTCGAATAAATGTGTTCGATTCCCAGTGTCGCAAGTTCTTCCGCGAGGCAAATTACTTGACACACGCCGGCCGGGTTGAGGTCGGGATCGCTGTGACCGCAGAATCGGCCAGCCATGTCAGTCTCGCCGTGCCGAATTAAGACAATGTTGTTCATCCGCGCCAGACCCCGCAAAGGTAGACTGCGAGCAATGTAACCTGGCTCGTTGCTCCAAAACAATCGCCAGTGATGCCGGCAATTCGATTCTTATAGTACAAGCCGCTGAGGAGAGTTACCGCCGATGCAGCGAAGACCGGCCAAATCGCCTGCAGGTGCAATGAGAATCCAACGACGCCAAGGGCAAAGAGCGTGCCCAATGCAAGGGACGCGCCTGATACGTGGCGCGCGATGCGGGCCCCTTGACCATCCTGATCGCGAGCGCTGGGAAGCGCGGCTCCAAGTGGAAGGATTACCCAGCGCGAGAGCACCTCCGCGGAGATCAAATATTGGACGATGCCGGCAGTGGGAAGGTACGACAGCAACAGCACGCGGCCACCTATGGAGAAGATAAGCGCGAGCGCTCCAAAACTGCCAATGCGACTGTCCTTCATGATTGCGAGAATCTGCTGCCGATTCCATCCTCCACCAAACGCATCGGCGGCATCGGCGAGACCGTCTTCATGCAACGCACCTGTCACCAGCGTTGAGAAAAGCACAATCAGCAGCGCGACGACCGCGACAGGAAGGTGCGCCGACAGCAGATAGTAAAGTCCCGCAGCGGCGGCGCCGAGCGCGAGACCAACCAATGGAAAGTACTTCGCTGCGCGCGGCAGCTCGTCTGCGTTGTAGGCAAGCCGGCTTAGTGGCAGTCGAGTAAGAAACTGAAATGCCGTAGCGATATCGTGAAAGAGTTTGCTCATTCGCTTGCCGTACTCACCCCCGCCGATGTGAAGGTGGCCATGTCTGCAAACAACCGGACAGAAGACTCGATCAGCGGCATGGCAAGTACCGCGCCCGTCCCTTCACCGAGTCTCATGCCGAGGTTCAGAATTGGTGTCAGTCCGATATGGCGAAGCAGGTGTTGGTGTCCCGGCTCCTCAGAGCAATGACCCGCCAACAGATATCCGCAGACCTCAGGCGCGATGGCGTGCGCGATGGCGGCCGCTGCCGTCGAGATGAAGCCATCGCAAACAATGGCTATGCGATTGGCCGCGGCGCAGAGTATGAAACCGGTCATGGCTGCGATTTCAAGTCCGCCCACGCACCGAAGAATCTCCATAGGCTCGGGCATTTCCGCGCAGGCTCCGAAGTGCTTCTTCAGAGATTGCCTGAGTACACTGAGTTTGCGATTAGTGCCGGCCGAGTCTAGTCCAGTGCCGGGACCAGTTACGTCGCTGATCTGCTGCTTGGTCAACAATGCGGCAATGGCGCTTGCGGATGTCGTATTGCCGATGCCCATTTCGCCGACGGCCACGAGAGTCTGTCCCTGATCTCTTGCTGATTCTGCGATGCGCATGCCGATTTCGATAGCGGCTGCCAGGTCTTCCTGCGTTAATGCGGGTTCGCGAAGCATATTCTGAGAACCCCGTCGTACTTTCTTCAGACAAAGTCCTTGCGCAGGTTCAAAGTCGGCATCGACGCCCACGTCTACAACTGTAAGCTCGACGTTATGCAGTCGGGCGAGCACGTTGATTGCCGCGCCGCCAGCTACGAAGTTGCGCACCATTTGCGCTGTGACCTCACGCGGATATGCACTGACTCCTTCCGCGGTGACGCCGTGGTCGGCGGCAAACACATAGACGGCCCGACGCATGGGAAGCGGAATGCGACCGGAGAAGATCGCGAATATCTGCGCTGCTATGGCCTCCAACTGGCCGAGGCTGCCGATGGGCTTGGTGAGATTATCGAGCCGGAGTTGAGCTTCGACCAAGTGACGAGGATCTATCGGCTTGATGCTGGCCACCACGCTCGCCAAGGTTGGAAAAAGAATTTGACTCATGAGGCATGCTCCATTCGGTCGCGCATTCGCTCTAGTAACCTGGGGCGGTGATGGGGGAGGCAGTTAAAGGCGATTTCAAGAATCTCGGGTCGCATTATCTCTTCTGGCGTGCCTTGCTGCATTGGTTCCCCAGGACTGACAAGCCATACGGACGAGAAGGTTCCTTCGATCAGCGCAAGGTCATGCATCGAGGCGACAATGGCGATCCCCTGGTGGAGGAGCAATTGGATGAGATCGATCATCTCGAATTGACGTCCGATGTCGAGGTGTTGCATTGGTTCATCGAGCAGCAGTAGTTGCGGCTGCTGGGCCAGGCCAAGTGCGATTTTCACTCGTTGGCGTTCGCCACCGCTCAGCTGGTTAAAGACGCGCGATCGCAACGACCACGTGTCCGTCAATTCCATCGCTCGCCGCATTGCTTCATAGTCGACAGTGGATGGGCCGCTAAACATTGTCAAGAACGGAGTGCGGCCCTGTTCTACAAACTGTTCGACAGTGAAGGAGAATGGAACCTCGACATTTTGCGGCACGAACGCCACCGATTTTGCAATTTTTCTTTGCTTCAGGAAACGCAAATCTCTCGACTTCAAATACACTTCTCCACGTGCGGGAGTAAGCGTACCGGCTGCCAGGCGTAGCAATGTCGTTTTGCCCGCGCCATTTGGGCCAACTACAGCGATGCATTGGTTCTCATAGACAGTGGCATCAAGATCCTTGAGGATAGTTCTCTCTCCATAGGCAAAGTCAACGTGTGCGAACTCAATCAGCGGCTTCACGACATAACCCCCTGCTTGGTCTTGCGCAATAGGTATAGGAAGAAGGGTCCTCCGATGAGAGCCGTCAATACACCTACCGGTAACTCGGCCGGAGCAATTGCAGTGCGCGCTACAGTGTCAGCTATTAGCAAAAAAAGCGCTCCGGCAAGAGCAGTAGCGGGCAGCAAGCGCACATGATCAGGGCCGAGGACCATGCGCAGCATGTGAGGGACGATTAGTCCCACGAAGCTGATCAGACCACCCAATGCCACCGCCGCAGCCGTCAAGATCGATCCGACCACGATGACGGCAACGCGTGTTTGTTGCACAGAAAGACCAAGGTGCGTAGCGTACTCCTCGCCGAGCGCGAGTGTGTTCAGGTTACGAGCTAGAGGAACTGAACCTGCGAGCCCAATGACCAGCATCGCAGTGACGATCGCCAACTGTGGCCATGTCGGTTGGACGATCGTTCCATGTAGCCACGAGGCTAGTATCCGCATGCCAGTCCCAAAGTCGCGATCCAGTACTTCGAGGAAGTAAGACGAGTAACTGAGCATGGTGCTGACCGCAAACCCCGCCAGGAGCAACGCTACGACGGGCGTGCGACCGTCAACGCGCGCCAACCAATACACGAGGGTGATCGAGCATAGGGCGCCCGTAAAGGCCAGCATCGCGGTTGTGCCGAATCCTGCCACTGAGATAGGAGGCAGGAGAAATACGCCAATCGAAGCGCCGAGGACGGCCCCGCCCGACGAACCAATGACATAAGGATCGGCAAGTGGATTTCGGAAGAGTCCCTGGAAAAGCAGCCCGGAAACGGAAAGCGCACTGCCCACAAGAAGGGACGCCACAATGCGCGGCAGACGAATGGTGAAAAGGATGATGCGCTGATCGGTAGAGAGCGATCCGCCACCGATCAACTGATGCGCCAGCGACCATATCGGAACGCGCACCGCACCCATCCCCGCGGCCAGCAGTACCGCAAGGACAACCGAGGCAGACAGCATCGCCAGCAACCAGGGATGGCGCTGCTGCCGGGCCCATCCATGAGGTGTGCTCGGGCATGCCTCGGTCAGTTCCTTTACCACGATTCGCCTCCAAGAGTGAACTTCATGCCGAGCCGAAACATGAATGGTAGCGATGGGTAGCCGAATGCTTCGCTGTAATGTTCGCTCAACAGATTTTGGAAATTACCTTCGACGGAAACATGGCGATTGGCTGCATATGTCGAAGTGAGATCCAACTTCTGGTAAGCGCCATCGAGATTGTGATTGGGCAACAGCAAACTCTGTCCGAAGTTGGCGTCGTACTCGATGAAATCGCTGTCGTCTCTGCTACCCACGAGTGTGCCGCGAAGACCTGCGAAGAGTCGGCTGCGACGGTAGCCCGCTTCGAAGTAGCCGGAATGCGGAGCGATCCGAAAGGGGCGCGCACCGATGAGCGGCGAGTAAGCTCCAATGGCAACCGTAGGAAACTCGGGATTGAAACTCGGCCCAATGGCGTCGCTTGAGAATGAGCGCTGGATTTGGGCATCGGTGTATGTGTATCCCGAGCGAATGAATAGCGCCCGAGTGGCCTGGTATTCAATCTCAGTTTCTATCCCCTGTGCACGATAGGCCTGCGAATTGACGGTTGCGCCATAGGCCGCATCGTCCGCAATGGCGCTAGGGACGCCGAGGTCGATGAGTCCTTGCTGCGGGATATATTCGACACCGTTTGTGAACTCGTTGTGAAACAGCGTGAGGCTCATGCGGGCACGACCATTGAACAGCAATTGATCGACGCCGCCGTCATAGGCTCTTGAATTCTCGGGGCCGATGGGAGCGATGTGATATTGCGCGATGAGTTGGCTGCCATTGGGAAGAGCCTCTAGCGCGACATAGAGAGAATCGAGCTGATCGAAAACAGAGGGCTCTTTGATGCCCTTACCGAAGCTGGCGCGTAGTTTTGTGCCGCTCAGAATTGATCCTGAGGCGCCTCGGGCAACTTGCCAGGCAAGGGAAGCGCGCGGAGTGCCGGCTAGCCCGAAGAGGCCGTTGTCTTCAATGCCACCGCCCACGGAATAAAACAGACGATTACGGATGTCTCCCTGGATCTGAAATGAGTAGCTGTAGTTGCCTCGCTCGATCGAACTCGCTGGGCCGCCCGAATAACCACGCTCGTCTTCATAGCGGAATGCAACGAGTCCGAGGAGATGTGGATTGAAACGGTAATCCGACTGCGCGTAGACAAAGTCTTTGTCAGTGGATGCCGGATAAGTGTAGGGGTAGGGCGGTCCATCGTTTGACTCGAGCGCCTGACCGCTGACGGTGTATCCGTTTGCTCCTTGAATCGTGACGGGCGCGCCGAGAGTATAGCCGGAGTCAGGAGTTCCAGCGGGGGCGAACTCAGTGTACTGCGATCGCAATCGCATACCACCGTAGCGAACCAAGTTATGCAAGTTGGCCGTGGTTTTGTCTTCCCACGTAACGCCAAAGTAGGCGTCTTCATTGGCTTGTTCGGCGTCCGATGGAACACCGTAGAGTAGAATTGCGCCGGGTTGTCCGGATGCGACGCGGTCATGATGGATAGTGGCACGCAAGCTCGAAGCAGGAGTAAGTTCCCAACCGAAATTCCCTGCATAAGTGCCATTGTGGTACTCGTCATCTGCAATCGAATTACTACTATCGAAGCGTGAATAGTCGGAAAAATAGTCGAACTTCTTGTATCCGCCGCCCGCCGTACCCTCTTGATGATAGGTGCCGAAGTTTCCGCCATCGATGAGATAGGAAAACAGTGGAAGCGGAGTACTTCCTCGTGCGGTGGTCAGGCTGATTACTCCTGCCAGCGCATCTGATCCGTAAAGGACGCTGTTGGGCCCGCGAAGTACCTCCGCTTGCGCCACGGCCGCGCTGGCCATGTTGGCAAACTCAACCGCTCCGCCAACGTCGTTCACCGGAATGCCATCGATCAGGACCTTGTTCGCATCGCTGCCGCCGCCGCGTATGAAAACGGAAGTCGTGCCACCGGCCTGACCGGTCTGCGTGGCTTGCAATCCGGGCACAAACCGCAGTGCCTCTTGAATGTCCCTCGCCCCCTGGTAGTCGGCGGCCTCCAGCACAGTCACCGCTGCGCCTAGTTGCGCTTGGGGTGTGGGAGCGCCCGTCGAGGTTACAGTAATCTGCTCGGAACGAGATGCAATTTGAAGGACGAGATCTGCGGTCAGTTCACGGCCATCGCCGGCAGGATCGATACTCTTTTCTGTTGTGTTGAATCCTGAGGCTGACACCCGTAGTTGCGATGCGACGGAGATAGTTTGCGCAATGCTGTAACGACCATGTGCATCGGTTGAAGTGGAGACAAGCGCAACACCATTTTCAAGCAGTTCAACTTTAGCGTTGGGAATGACTGCGCCTGACGGATCGGATACGACACCGCGAATTGCGGAGCTTGGTGCAGCGTGGGCGATGGCGGTGAAGGCAAAGATGAGAATGGCAGCCCATCTTAGTGGGCATAGGCGCGAAAATCGGAACATGGTTTTCCCCTCGGAAGATCTCAGCGGGACCGGTCTCCTGACTTGCGTTTCAACAGCTAACGACTGCCTTCCCGGGATCTTCTCCAGTGGCAAACAAGCCGCGCCTCTTCGCTTACAGTTACGGGGTAGTGGCGGAATTACACCGCGCTTCCCGACATCCAGCTGTCGTTCGGTTATGGTTCAAAGTGGTTGATACTTCTCACGGATGAAACTGCTTTGCTAGCTCCTCCAACGCATCGAAGGCGACAGGACTCGGAAAAGTGATCCGGTCATCAACGTAATAAACCCTGTTGTTGTTCACAGCGGGTAAACTATTCCAACCCGGTTGCCCACGAATCTTCTCGATCGACATCCTCGATCCCTTGATGAGCAACAGCGCTTCGGGCGCCCGCGCCATTACTGCTTCGAGGCTCACCTGGGGCCACTCTTGTTCGATGTCGCTGGTTATCGAGTGTCCCCCGGCAATCTCGATCAATTCTGTGATGAAGGCATGTTTGCCGATGGTGACAATCGGGTCATAACCTACCGGCATCAAGATGCTCACGACCGGTTTGCCGCTCACTTGCTGTCGCACTGCGGCCTCGCGTCCGCGCAATCTGGCGACCAACTCCCTCGCAGAGTCTTCGCGGTTGAGGGCCTGTCCCAGACTTGCAATGGACTGGTATATTCCATCAACCCCATGCGTCGAGACCATGAATACGGCGATGCCGAGACGTTCCAGTTGCTGCAGAGTCTCGGTATGGCTCATGTCGGCGCTGCCCAACACCAGGTCCGGATGCAACGATAGGATTGTTTCCATCGAAGGCGATAGGATCGATCCGACGCTGGGTTTGGTTCTGGCCTCGGCGGGATACTTGGTGTAGTCGGTCACAGCAATCACGTCTGCGCCAGCACCGAGCGCATACACATCGTCAACAACGCTGGGCATCAAACACACCAGCCTGTGCGGATGCTCGGGAACCTCGACGCTGCGTCCCAACTGATCTCTGACTGTCCGTGCATTACATGCGGGAAGTGCAGTGAGAAAGAGAAGGAATGCGCAAATCCGCTTCATGCCTGCACCTCCACGGATCGCGCACGCATCGCGACGGTTACCAGCGATGTGGCGAGTTTTGGGTTACCGCGAAAATGAAGGTGCACATAACTGGATAGTACATTCTTGTATTGGTAGCCTTCCATTTCGTCGCGCGCGGATAGTGAATACTGCAGATGGTAGGCACACGGCAATGGGCTGCTTAGTTGTACGCGTGAACAATGAAAACTATGTCCACGGACGTGCATTCCTGCCTCGCCGAGTAAGCAATCTTCGACGAATGTGACATCGACATAGCCGAAGTTTACTAATCGCGATGTCATCTCGAACGCCATCGGAAGTACACCAGCCATGGTGTAATTGCGTCCATCGAGTGTAGTCAGCATACGGCCCAGGTAGATCATGCCGCCGCATTCGGCATACACTGGCTTGCCCGATTCCGCAAATGCACGAATTGCGGCGCACATCGAGGCGTTACGACTTAGTTTTTCCGCATGCAATTCCGGATAACCACCACCGAAATAAAGACAATCGAGGTTCTCGGGCAGTTCCTCATCCGACAGCGGGCTGAAATTCACAATCTCCGCGCCATTTTCGCGAAGCAGATCGAAATTGTCTTCGTAAAAGAACGAGAACGCCTTGTCGCGCGCAACACCAATTCGTACGCGCGCGTGTTCAGGGAAGGGAATTGCGATCACTTCGTTCACAGAGTCGGAATGCGGATGCGAAAGATGGAGAAGCGGCGTTATGTCGAGACACTCTCGTCCAGTTTGCGCGAAAGCGGCCAGCCGGTTCTCCGCCGACGTTGTCTCTTCCGAAGTGTGCAGTCCTAAATGTCGCTCTGGAATCGCGATTTCCGCATCGGATGGCAAACGGCCCAGCAGCGGCGTCGTGGTAACCGAGCGAATTGCAGCTTCGAGAAGGCGATAGTGGCGATCACTGTTCACATTGTTGAGAATGATGCCTGCAAAGCGCAGTGAGGGATCGAAGCTCTCAAAACCCTTCACGAGGGCCGCAATGCTGCGCGCGCTTTTTCCCGCATCGATTACGAGCACCACAGGTAAGGCCAGCAACTTCGCAATTTGCGCGGCGCTGCCATCTTCGCCGCCACCGGCCACGCCGTCGAAGAGTCCCATCATGCCCTCGACAATTGCCGCATCGGCGTTGCGACTGCCGCTCGAAAAGATTGCGTGGTTGGCTTCGCGATCTAGCATCCATGTGTCCAAGTTACGAGACGCTCGTCCGCAGATGGCGGTGTGGTGGCCGGTGTCGAGAAAGTCCGGCCCGCACTTGAATGGCTGCACGCGCAGGCCGCGCTCTCGCAACATTGCCATCAGCGTCAACGCAACCGTTGTCTTGCCCACACCGCTCGCGGTTCCGGCTACCATGAAGGCAATCATGGCCGACCTCCAATATTGCCTTTGAGCGCCAATGGCAGTCCGGCAACCATTAGCACAACATGATCGGCAATTGCAGCTACGCGCTGATTCAATTCTCCGAGCGCATCGCGATAGATGCGGCCTGCGGGAAAGGGTGGCACCACTCCGCTGCCAACCTCGTTCGAAACCAATACCACCTCGGCAGGCACAACGCGGAGAGCTTCCACAAGCTCATCGAAACGTCGCGCCATGCTCGCGGCATCGGTCTGCGCGGCCTCCATTACATTGGACACAAAGACAGTGAGGCAATCGACCAGCAACAGGTCGTACTTCGCTCCGTTGTCCATGAGGACACGCGCGAGTTCAAGCGGTTCTTCCAAAGTCTGCCAGTGTGCGGGGCGATCGTCTCGATGGCGGCGGATTTTCTCCTGCATCTCCGCGTCGCGAGCCTGCGCTGTCGCTACATAAGCCACGCACTCAAACTTCCCGGCAAATTCCTGCGCCCAACGGCTCTTGCCGCTGCGAACGCCGCCGAGAACGAGCGTGACCGTCTTGCGGTCTCTCTTCTGCATGCATTACCTCTGACCGCGGAGAACTACTCCACCGTGGACAGCGGGATCAATAGTGTAGGCAGCTTTCACATCGTCGGTGCTAATCCTGACCGACAGGGGATCGCTCTCCAGTTCTCCCATCGAAACTGGATCAAGCCTAGATTGGCATCTGGCCGGTCTCCTGACTTACGCCTCAACGAATCCGGACAGCCTTCCCGAGGAAACCCTCAGTGGCCGGAGCAAGCTCCATGTCCAATTCTCAGCGAATACAGTTACGGGGTAGTGGCGGATTCAAACCGCCTTCCCGAACACCAGATGAACCGATTGTATATCGGTGCGGAGGCGCGATGTCAAACGCACCAATAGGAAAAGATGAGTTCTGTCGCCTGCTAGAAACTGGCCTGATTGTCAGAATTGACTATGCGGTCATTAGGCTTCTGAGTTTTTCGTGCAGCAGCTTGATCGTCTACTCTGAAGCTAGTCATGAGAGAGTGGATCTTCCCCAAAATTCCGGATTCATACGGTGACGTGGCACGATGAAAGCCCGCGTCTCTGACCTAACCGCGATCTTTTTTGCAGTCTTCGGATTTACCTGCTGGGTGCTCGGCGACAGTTGTATCAAGTGGATCGGACAATTCGGCCTGCCTCCGGAAGAAATCGTGGCCTTCATGGGTTTCTTCATGGCGATTACGCTCATGTTGCAGGCCGCTGTGCGCCGCAACCTGAACAATCTGCGACCGCGCTCGGTGGTGCGGCAGGTACTACGCGCGCTTCTGGACATGACGAACAATGTATGCGTCGTTATTGCACTTCGCCATCTCTCGCTGACTATGTTCTATATTCTTGTCTTCACTTCGCCGCTGGTCATCTCGGTGCTCTCGGCCATCTTTCTTGGCGAGCGCATCACTCCCAGGAAGAGCGTTGCCATGGTCGTCGGATTTTGCGGAGTGGTGATCGCAGTCGCGCCCTGGAGCCATGTTCAGCGCATCGATTTGATTGGCGTCGTCAGTTGCTTTGTGTGTGTCGCTTGCTTCTCGGTCAACATGGTGTGGTCTCGCGTACTTACGCGTACCGAAACACCCGAGAGTCTTGCTTTCTGCTCCGGATTGGTGACAGCTATGGCGGGACTTGCGCTCACCAGTTTCCACCCTAGGCCACTCACACTTACGCTGTGGCTGGCGCTGGGAATGATGGGAGTTTTCTGCGCAGCCGGTACACTCAGCTTTTATGTTGCCGTCAAGCATACATCGGCCAGCAACGTTTCGCAGTACCACTACACGCAGCTACTCACAGGCTCGTTGATTTCCTACGTTGTCTGGCACGATAAACCGGGCTTGTGGATGCTGATTGGTGGATCGCTGATTATTGGTTCGGGCCTGATGATCGCGCTGGCTGCGCGCAACACGCAGCCAGCTTTACTTCCTGACATCGCCATCAGATAACGACTGAATGAATTCAGATTTTCGATCTTTAGATATTCACATTCACGATTAGAAATTGAATGACATCTGCAGATCGATGCTCCGGTTAGCTGCGGGTGAAGAAAAGAAGCCACCAGAAAGCGAATTAGACTTACCAAAGAGCGGAGATTCAATCACGCCTACTGGTTGTGCGAGATTGACGTTGTTGAAAACGTTCCGCGCCATGGCTGCGAAAGTGAGTGAGTAGCGACGAGGCGCAGCCGTATCAAATCGCGGAGGACCACCGCTGCCGCTGAGACCACCTGGACCAAGGCCACCTCCTGGAGGTCCTCCTGGGCCTCCGCCTGGGGGCGGTCCGCCACCACCGGGGCCGCCGAATCCGCCGGAGTTTGAACGTTCCACTTTAGGGCCGATGCCAAATGATTTGCTCACACGCATATTCATGCTGAACTGGCCAGGGCCAGTTCCCAGATCGTATGGAATGCGTGCTTGATTCGCTGACGGATCGAGATCGAGCGTGCCGTACTTTGTTTGGACGGAATCGGTGGTTGCGGATGTAGCGTAGGCCGGCCGGTCGTTGAACTGGTTGTCTCCGTTCAAGTCCTGACCGATGGTGATGTTATAGGGCGTACCTGAATCCACTACCAGCATAGGGCTGAACGAAACGCCAAACGGGGCCTGCAGATTGCCGCCAAGCAGGAAGCGACTGCGCACATCGAAGCTCGCCCGTCCGTAGTCCTCGCTGGGATCGAATTGGTTGGAAGGGAAGTAGGTGGCGCCGGAAGTATCAGACTTGGCGAAATTCATCATGTAAAAACCAAACAGTGAAACGCGCTTCGCTTTCACGCTGTAATTGACCATGATTTGGTTCTGGTTGTACGCTCCCTCCGATTCGAATTGATAGATGTTTTCGTTGATGCCGTTGGGGCGAGTGCCGGTGCCAGTCGCAGAGTCGTAACTTCCTGGCAGATATGCATTGATGTTGTCGCTCAGGTATTGGTGAACTCCGCGCGAGTTTACGTAGGTGACAGAGGTAGTGGCAACCTTACCAAATTGGTGCTCGATTCCTACGGCCGCCTGCATGTTCAGTGATGCCTTCATGTTTGGCGAGACTTGGTAGATGGTGGGCGCTACCGAGCTGAGCGAAGAAAGTTCTGTAGGCGATGGCGCGTTCTCGTAGAAGGACGGATTCTTCACCACAAACTGTTGCTGATTGGTGCCGTTTTGCCGGACAGCATCGAGAACATAGGTGGAACTGAAGCGATCGTAGAACCATCCATATCCTGCGCGGATCACGGTCTTAGCAGGTGCACCCTTGCCGCCTGCCGGAGCCCATGCGAGCGAGAACCGAGGCGCCCAATCGTCGTGATCGCTAATTCGGTTTTGCGATTCGAAGCGCAGGCCATAACTCAGCGTGAGGTTGGGGCGAAGCTTGAAATCATCCTGAAAGAATACGCCGGCGTCGAAGAGAGCAACATTCGAACTAGCCTTGCCCGCAGTTATGTCGTATTCAGAGGGAGTTTTCGAAGCATAGTCAGAAAGCGATGAGTAAATATAGTTGCCGTTGAAGCCGGAAGTAGAGAAGTTAGCATCGCGAGTAAGCCGGAAACGCGCGCCAAACTCGAGTGCATGGGCGCCGCTCATCATCTTGGTGTCGTTCTCGAGTTCGAAGTGATCCTGATTATCGCGTACCACGCCGGCATTGCTTCCGCCCCCCGTGAATGCACCTTGCACGGTGGTAGTTGGATCGGTGTTCTGCGCGATCTGGCTGTCGCGAGCGCGAATGTATTGGAAGCGAGTGTCATTGACAGCGTTTGAGCTCAGTATCTGGGTATCGCTGATCTGTAGGCTGTTCTCATAGTTCGATACGTTATAAGCCTGGGTCTCGAGAGCGAACTGAGATACGCCGCTGTTGGTTTGTTCCTGGCGATCGAGCATGTAACGCACGGTGAGAGTATTGTTCTGTCCGAGTTGAAAATCGAACCGCGGGCTTATATCAAGGCGCGACTGCGGATTCGCTACGGCAGCGGAATAGTTATAGACGTTGGAATTTGCATCGAGAAGCTCGGCGTTGATGATGGAGTTGGATGCATTGTCGCGGAAGAAAACGCTACCGAACCACGACGCCTTTTTGCCCATAGAACCGCCGATGCTACCGTTGGCGAACGTTGTGTAGTAGGGCGGTTCCTGGGTCACAAACGGATTGAGTGAATTGAAGGCAGAGTCGTTGCCCATCACCATCATGTTGCCATGTACCTTGTCGGTTCCGGGTTTGGTGAGGATTTCAATGCGACCATAGCCAAGCTTGTCGTAGTGCGCGGAAAAAGGGTTTTGATTGATGCGAATCTCTCGGATGGACGACTTGGGAGGAAGCTGACCGCCGGTGAATCCATCGATGTAAATCTGCGCGCCATTAGGTCCGGCGGCGGGTCCGGCCAGTGCGGTGAGTTCGCTCTGGAGTTCATCAGGATCGTCGGAGAGCGCGTCGAGATCCTTACCCTTGATGACGATCGAACTCGCGTTATTATCGGCGCTAGTGCTTACGCCCAGAGCTCCCTCTGTAACTTCGATCTGTTGCTGCTCGACAGGAAGTTCGAGCGTTACATTCTGCTGCGTGGTCTTTCCAGGCAATGCTTCGAATGCGTCAAGCGACGTAGTCGCGAATCCCTTGGCGCTGATTACGAGCGTGTACTTGCCGGACTTGATGCCCGCGAAGTGGAAGGTACCGTCACGACCGGTCACGGCCGAGAAGGAGTTGCCGTCCACACTGTTCAACTGGATTTTAGCCGACGGAATTACCGCGCCTGTGGGGTCCGCAACCGTTCCATGTATTTCGGCGGTAGTCGATTGCGCTGAAGAAGTATGCACCCAAAATGTGCAAAGAAGTACGAGAAGAGTCATAAAAGTCCAAGCAGCACGCTTGTTCATAGAACTTTACCTCCCATATGAACCAATCTCAGGAGAAACCTTCGCGGGATTGCGCGCTGTCATGATGAGTAACACAATGTAAAGATTTGTAACGGAGGAGTGACCATTTGTTACATTTCTCCTGTGTTAACGGCGCGTCCACGGCGTAGCCTATTCTTATCCGGGGACTAATGTGGAAGACGTACTTCTGATCGACGACGATGTTGAACTCGGTGCCATGCTCACGGAGTATCTGGGCAAGCACGGATTTCGCATTAGAACGGTGCATCGCGGCGATACGGGATTGGTAGCAGCACAACAGAGACCGTGGGCAATGGTTCTTCTCGACGTGATGCTGCCAGGGTTGGACGGCTTCGAGGTGCTGCGGCGGATTCGGTCGGAATCGAACGTGAGCGTTCTGCTGCTGACAGCGCGCGGAGAAGATATCGATCGCATTGTGGGGCTGGAGATTGGCGCTGATGACTATTTACCGAAGCCCTTTAACCCGCGCGAACTGCTGGCCCGCATGCGCGCCGTGCTGCGCAGGCAGGACCGCGCATCTTCGCCGCCTCCGGCATTGCTGCGGGTTCAGGATCTGGAGTTGGACGTGGCTGCACGCAGAGCATTGCGGGCCGGCAAGAAACTTGACCTAACCGATGTCGAGTTTGGGCTGCTGGAGGCGCTGATGCGCGTACCGGGCACGGTACTAAGCCGCGATGAATTGTCGCAAGCGGCGCTGGGCCGTGCGTTCGATCCCTTCGATCGCAGCCTTGACATGCATGTGAGCCGGCTGCGGCGAAAACTGAATTCGGATGAAGAAGACGAAGAACTCGTAAAGACGATCCGTGGCGTGGGATATCAATTGGTGCTCGATCGCGACTTCGCCGGCCAGGAGGATTGATAACGATGCGCGGACTCTTCTTCAAGATTTTTATCATCTTTTGGATTGCGCAAAGCTTGATCTTTGTCATCTCCACCGCTCTTATACTGGGGCATCGTTTCCCACGTCCCAATTTCTTTCTAGATCCGGCGTTCAGTAATCTGACTGCGAACGCGGTTGAAGGTGCAAACCAATTTGAAGCAGGGAACTGCGCGGGGTTCAGCAGCTATGCGCAGCAGCGCCAAGAGGACCTGGCTATCGCCGATGCGACCGGCAGACTCCTCTGCGGTCAGGCGCCGGCAGATATAGCGGGGCAAACTGGAGCGACGGGCGCGGTCCAGGCGGTACATGTCGGAAATGACACGGTCTGGAGCACGTCCACTGTTTCAACGAGTGGTAAGAAGTATCTGTTCATCGCCAATGTTCCGATACATCACGAGCAGCACACATGGTATGAGGACCTCTATCACTTCGCTTCTCCGCAATTGCCGGTGGCGATTGCAATTGGAGGGCTGACAACTTTTGTGCTGGTGCTTGTGTTCACTCGGCCTGTGGCTCGACTGCGCGAAGGCGCGCGCCAACTAGCACAAGGTCACCTGAGCACGCGCGTGAGTGAGACGCCGCAGCAAATGCGAATTTTCAAGGGCGATGAGTTCGACGCGCTTGTTCACGATTTCAATCACATGGCGGAGAGACTCGAGTGGCTCGTCAATGCGCAAAAGGTTTTGCTCCGGGATGTCTCGCATGAGCTTCGCTCGCCATTGGCAAGGCTAAGTGTGGCATTGGAGCTTTCGCGGGAGGACGCCGATCCGACGATGAGCACACATCTGAATCGGATCGAACGAGAAACCCTGCGCCTCAACCAGTTGATAGGGCAACTGCTCTCGCTTTCTTCGATGGAAGCGGCAGAGAAACTGGACAAATTCGAACCGGTATCACTTAAAGCCTTGCTCGAAGCAATGACTCCAGATGCCACCTACGAGGCACAACAAAGAGACGCTTCAGTGGGCCTCGAGACGGAATGCGACTGTATCGTTCAAGGGCGTCCGGAGTTACTTTACAGAGCCATTGAGAATGTAGTTCGCAACGCCATACGCTACACCGAAGTGGGAACGCGGGTGGAAATCCGACTTCGCCGCGACCATCAGCAAGAGCTTGCCGTTGTAGAAGTAAGCGATCGCGGACCGGGCATTCCGGCGTCAGAACTCGAGTCGATCTTTCGCCCATTTTACCGGCTAGACATGGCTCGAAGTGCGGAGACGGGCGGCTTTGGGGTGGGCCTCGCGATCGCTGAAAGGGCCGTAAAACTTCACAAGGGAAATATTGGGGCATCGAATCGCGCAGGCGGCGGTACGTCCATCTTGATTTGCCTGCCCATTGCGCAGTGATCGCTAGTTAGGCGCTGGCATATCGAGTATGGTAACGCCTGCTCGGATAGGATGAGTCGAGCAGGCGTCGAAGGTGAATCTCAAGAAACTACGCTCTTGGCTGCGGCTTGGGCTTGAGTCGCAATTTGTTCGAGGTCGTTGCAGAGCGCATCGACGCGAGCGAGATCGGTATCCCAAGAGAACATGAAGCGGGCCGCGCCTCCGATAAATGTATAGAATTTCCAGCCGCGCTCTCGAACCGAATTGAGTATATCGTCGGAGGCTAAAAGGAACGCCGCATTGGCCTCAACGGGCGCTGCCAATTGAAGGCCTGGAATTGTGGAGACTTTACTCGCGAAGTATTTTGCGCAGTCGTTTGCGTGTGTAGCATTGCGCAGCCACGCTCCGCTTTCAAGCATGCCGACCCATGGCGCGGCAAGGAAGCGCATCTTTGATGCGAGTTGGCCAGCCTGCTTGCATCGATAATCGAAATCCGAAGCGAGCTTCCGATCGAAGAAGAGTACAGCCTCCCCCGCGGCCATGCCATTCTTAGTGCCGCCAAATCCGAGAACATCGACACCGCTCTTCCAAGAAGCCTCAGCGGGTGAGCAACCGAGACTGGCGCAGGCATTAGCAAAACGGGCACCATCCATGTGCAAATAGAGACCATGGACTTTGCATTCATCGGAGATTGCGTGAAGTTCGTCTAACGAGTAAACAAGCCCCGTCTCCGTCGATTGCGTAATGGTGACGACACGCGGCTTGGGGTAATGAATATCCTGACGTTTGGTGGCTAGCTCGCGAATGGCAGCCGGTGTTAGTTTTCCATCGACACTGTGAGCAACCAATAATTTGGATCCGTTGGAGAAAAACTCCGGAGCGCCGCATTCATCTGTCTCGACATGTGACGAATCGCAACAGATGACGCCGTGGTAAGACTGGCAGAGCGAGGCTAGCGCGAGAGAATTCGCTGCGGTTCCGTTGAAGACGAGGAAAACTTCGCATTCTGTCTCGAAGAGCTTGCGAAACCCATCCGATACTCTGGTAGTCCAGGGATCTTCGCCATAGGCCGATACGTGTCCTCTATTTGCGGCTTCAGTCGCATTCCATGCTGCAGGGCAGATACCGGCATAGTTGTCACTTGCAAACTGCTGTTGGAGTTCGTTGCTGTCAGGCTCAGTCGTTTTAATGTCCATAGCTATAGGATAAACTTCGTTTTTCCGAGGGCGCTTGGACAAGAGTCCGTTGAAAGTGCTGGCGCTCAGGCTGTCTCTAGTTCACAATTTTCTCGAACGAAGAGGTTTTCTTGTTGAAGCTCCATGATCTTCGTGCTAGTTTTGTCGTTATGTTTTGCTCCCCCTACAAACAGCACTGTCCACGCGATCTCTGCGCTTGTTGACTCCTAGCTTCTTTCACCATTCCAGATAATTCCTGGACCAAATATCCCCTCGGTGTTCCGATACCGGGTGCGGGCGAAGCTGCGCGAACCATGCAACGCCGTCTCTTGCGAGAGCCGGCATACATGCTCGGTATGCGGGAAACCTTTGTCGATTTCCCCTGAAGTATTCAAGTCATAAGAGCCAGCCGCGGATTGCGTTCGAGATCCGCAGTTCAGGAGAACAATATGAGACTACAAAAGCTTACTTCCAAAGCAACGTTGGCAATCCTCGCGGTCTCAGCGTTGGGAGCATACCAGGCCAGTGCCCTATCCGCTCATAACGTAGCCAGCGGTCTCGAGCGGGCCGCTGACCAGGGCCCTGTAGCGGCCGACGCAGAGCAGACGCTCACTGTTGTTCTGAAGTTACACAACCAGGCAGCTTTCGATGCGGCTGTGAAGGATCTGTACGACTCGGAATCGGCCAGCTTTCACCAGTGGTTTTCGGCCGCCGACTTCGCAAAGTATGCGCCAACCGCGGCTGATTTGAAGACGGTTCAGGACGAACTGAACAAGAAGGGCCTTAGCGTGGTTTCGGTTGATCCGCAAAATTTCTCCGTGCGCGTGCGAGGCAATACCAGAACGGTGGAGAAAGCGTTTCATACCGAGTTGCATACCTTCAACTACAACGGTACAGCTTTCCAGGCGCACATTCGCGACGCGCAGTTGTCGGGTGCTGCGGGAGACTTGGTTGACTCCGTCGTAGGTCTCGATCGTCGCCAGGTGCGGCCGCTTTTGACGGTCGCCAAGAATCCGTTGACCAAGCAGCAATTGTTCAAGAAGAAAGTTACGGCAGCCGACATTGGTTCAACATTGCTGAGCGAAATTACGGGGACGGCGTTGTCTGCACCCGCGCTGGAGACCTATACGACTCCAGGTGTGTCGCTGCCTCTGGGCGTGTACTACGGCAACATCTATGACAGCAACCCGAACCTGACGGTTTCCTACACGCCAGCTCAATTGGAGAGCCACTATGGCCTGACGTCGCTGATCAAGAAGGGTTACGACGGCTCGGGACAGACCATAGCATTAGTGGAAGCGTATGGATACGCGGCGGCCGAGAGCGATGCGAATGCGGCGGCGAAAGTATTCGGTCTGCCGGCATTGACCTCGAAGAACTTTTCAGTAGTCTATCCGGAAGGTAAGCCGGTCGATCCCGACGCGGCGGACTTGACGGGCTGGACCACTGAAATCGCTCTCGATATTCAATCTGCGCATGCCATCGCTCCGGGGGCGAAGATCGTGGTCGTGGCTTCTGCGGGACAGGATAACGAGGACCAGATCGCTTCGCTGCAATACATCGTCAGCCACAACTTGGCCCACACTGTTTCGAGCAGTTGGGAAAATGACAGCGAGATCATTTCCGGTCCGGATGAAGAAAACGCCTTTAACGCGGTGCTCGAGCGTGGTGCGGCTGCCGGTGTCTCCTTCCAGTTCTCAAGCGGAGATGGCGGCGATGAAGGACTCGGCACGCCGATTGGCGCGGTAGGGGTGCCTTCGAACTCTCCGTATGCCACGGCAGTCGGTGGAACCAGCATTCTGAACAATCCCAGCGGGAAGAAGCAGATTGTCGCGGGCTGGGGCAACGACATAACCTATATCAACGACAACGGACCGGTCGATCCTCCCACATCGGACAGCTTTTTTTATGCAGGCGCGGGTGGTGGCGAGAGTATCTTCTTTGCCAAGCCGTCGTGGCAGAAGGACCTGCCGGGAACAGGACGCGAGGTGCCGGATGTGTCGGCCCTGGCTGATCCGTTCACGGGCTTTGCACTCATCGCGACGATCAGCGGCACCCAGTATGCGGAAGCCGGCATTGGCGGGACCAGTCTAGCCAGTCCCATTTTCACTGCGATCTGGGCCATTGCCGACCAATACAACGGCAAGGCACTTGGCCATGCGTCGCCAGCCATAGCCAAGCTTAAAGCGGGCCAAATCACCGACGTCGTCGGCACATCCGCGCTTAACGCTAATGATGTTACGGGCACGGTTTACGACGCGAACGGCGCGACTTTCTATTCGGCCGACGCGTTGTTTGCCGATGCTTATCCGCAACAGACGCAGACTGAATTTCCAAGCGCGATTTGGCCTATTTCGAGCAAGGAGGCAATTGCTATCAGCTTTGGCACTGATTCGTCACTGACCGTGACGCCAGGCTGGGACAACGTTACGGGCTATGGAGAACCAAACGGCCTGCCATTCATTCAGGGTGTGACGGGCAAGACGGAAGGAGCGGCGATCGTCAAGTAGATTACGACAGTTGGCCGCATCGTCGATGATCGCGCCGGCATAGTTTTCCGGCGCGATCACTTCATAGCTTCAGATCGTGCTTTGCCGTTTGTTCGTAGAATTGCATGAGGTCCGCCCTGGTAATCAAGCCGGAAAGTCGTCCTTGATCGAGCACAACAACGGCCTGATTGCCGGCCAGTAGGAGCCGATAGATTTCCAGGAGCAGTACGGAGATCTCGACTTCGGGCATGGGGCGCGCCATCACTTGCCGTACCGTCGCACTGCAGGAATCGAGACCACCATGCAGCGCATGGACGATGGTGATTTCCTGTACGGCACAGATGATCTTGCCGTTCTCGACTGTCTCCTGACTTTGTGGAACGGTATCGCTTGTCCGGGAAGGGAAGTCGATGTTACATTCATTATGTGAATACCCTGAACGCCATGAAAGTTGGAGCCTGTTGTTGCGTGTACATGTCTTCTGGCATGAGGGAGGGGCTGAACTAAAGCAAGTAAAAGCCGGCACCTCATTTTAATCCACCGCCAGAAAATGAACTGGCAGGTGGGTTTTCTATTTTGGGTTGAAATTTAACACGGGTTGAAGAATCGAGCAGCACGATAAGTGGTTTCATGCCGGCCCGAGGGCGTGGATCACGGGGTTCGGAAGTATTGGTCGGAATCTTGTGCCAGGGGTGACAGCGTCATTCACTTGCAGCGGCGCAGGAATTGGCTATTGATTGGGTTGTCCTTAAGGCGCCGGTGGCGAAGCGGCTAACGCGCAGGTCTGCAAAACCTGTATTCGCGGGTTCGATTCCCGCCCGGCGCTCCAATATAGAGAACGTATGTATATAGCCTTACGTGCGGCCCCCATTCCGTCGCCTCGTTCTGTTCACGTCACTACCCGCTCCCCTTTGAATAAAGCATCGGTCTCAACGCTGCTATCGGTCAGGTCAGCGGTTTCGATATTTGATTAGAAGAAGTCGCAACCACGCTCTCACTGCCGTAGTCCAATTACTTGATGCTCCATTTTTTGACGTAATAGATCCATCACTTCCCGGTGGTCAACTCTTCAACAAATAAGGAGAAGGTTCTATGGCACCCCCAGAGAAGCTCAACACTCATCAGAAAGCGCTCCGCATCAATCTCGATCCGACCAGCTACGGTTCGTTCGCCGAAATTGGCGCGGGCCAGGAAGTCGTGCGGTGGTTCATGGTGGTAGGAGGAGCGTCGGGTACAGTCGCGAAATCTATCTCCGCGTATGACAAGGAAGTCAGCGACGATTTGTACGGCGCGGGTGCGCGCTACGTCTCCGCAGAACGCCTTAAAGCCATGCTGGATAGCGAATGGACTCAACTCATCAACCAACTAAACAAAAGCCGCGGATCGAAATCTCGCTTTTTTTCTTTTGTTGACACCATCTCTGCCCGCAACTACGCCGGAACAAATGAGCCTCACGGTTGGGTCGGACTGCGATTCCAATTGCAACCCTGCGACCAACCGAACGACATAGTTCTCCATATTAATTTGCGCGATCCTTCCAATCCCCTCGAACAGGAAGCGATTAGCGTCCTGGGCGTGAACCTTATCTATGCTGTCTTATATCAACTGGAGCCACGAGAATCGTTTTTTGAGAACGTTGCCCAGGATGTCGAGAAACGGATTGAAATTGACTATGTGGAAGTGAGCGGCGCCGCCTTCGAAGGATGGGATCAGCGCGAGATTCTTGCTCGCCTGGTATGCACAGGTCTTGCCGAAGCGGTCTGCTTTCCATGCAGCGGACCGCCTGTGCCGCCCATCGATGTCCTCCACAAGAAAGCTATCGTGCTCGCGCCAGGATCATTCGCACACGTAGATTCTGACCATGCGGCAATCCATAATCAACTGATGACTTCGGGAATCCAACAACTGCGCAGAGAACTGGCTGCAAAAGATCCCTTGCCTGTCGGCTTTTTTTCCTTTTCTGTGATGCCTCTCAGAGAAACAGATCCCCCTCCGGCAATTTCTGACCTGCTTGGACGTATTGATGCGCTTCACCAAAACTGCGGTGATGTCTTGTTGTTCCGCGAACGAGAACTTTACGGCATGACCGCCCTCGTTAACCGCTACACAAAAGAGCCAATCCGATTCGTTGTGGGTCTGTCTCTACTGGTTCGCATATGGGAATATCGCTACAGTCGTCTTGCTGGCAGCTTTCTTGAAGCTCTGTCTCGTCTTTTGCCCCGAAATGTCCGAATTTACGCTTATCCGATGAAATCGGAGGACCTCCAGCAGGCAATTCAAAGCATCTCCGCGACAGAGTGGCAATGGACCGAAACAGGCGGATGGGTCTCTGCAAGCGAACTTCATCCTCCGCAGCCGCTCGGCCATCTTTACGACTATGTTCTCGCCAGCAACTTCCTCGTCCCACTCGAGATTCCGGAGAGTCTGAAAACCAATGCGTAGGTGTGGACGCGAGCTTGTGCAAGACGGGTCGCCGATGGAGCGAATTCGCGACCCACTTCAGGAAAATCGATAACCCCGAAACGCAGATCGGGTGGCGGTCATCGGCTCGGAGTTCTCGAATCTGAGTACTCTTCAACGGCCAATTGTCAATTTGCTCTGGGAGAGCCCGAAGAGGAACGACGCAAGCGGCTGATTTACCGCTGCAGGTGAGTGCTTAAGCGTATCGCGTCTCATCATGTCGACTCATCCATCCGAAACGGCGTCCGCCTCAGCCTTTTGCCCGTCGCCGCAAAAATCGCGTTTGCTACCGCAGGCCCTGTTAGCCCCACCGCGGCCTCACCCAGCCCATGGGGCTCGTCGTGGCTATCGATGAACCACGTTTCCAGCTTCGGCGCTTCAGGCATCCGCAATACACTGTAGTCGTCAAAATTCTGTTCCACCACTGCTCCATCTTTGATCGTGATGGCTTCTTTGAGAATGGAACTCAGGGTAAACAGCATGCCGCCTTCGAGCTGTGACCGCGCGCCGTTCGGATTCACTACTTGTCCGCAATCCACAACCGTTACCAAGCGGTCCACTCGGATGGTGTCGTTTTCGATAGTAACTTCGGCTATCTGCGCCAAGTATGCATAGCTCGTGGTACACGCAATTCCGCGTCCACGCTGCGCCCCTGGCCGCGTCGCCAAGGGTTTGGCCCAATCGCCCTTTTGTGCGGCAAGATCAAGCACGGCGATCAGTCGATTCTTGTCCGGCGGCTTACCGTCACTCCACGCCGCGTTCGGTCGCGAATCCCGCGATTGCAGCAACCGCCTGCGAAAGCGATAAGCATCTTCGCCCGCCGCATACGCCAGCTCATCTGTGAAACACTCGACCGCCATTCCATTGAAAGAGTTCTCCACCGAACGCCACCATGCACGAGGGACGGCGCTTTCGATCGGCGTGAATCCGGTTCTATATTGTGCGATCGGATAGATGGGCCGCGGCGCCATTTCAGAGCCATCGGGCTTCCGTTTATCAGGATCGGCCCACTGATAACTGATCGGCACATTGGCCAGATGATCGGACCACGCCACGATGTTCCCCTGGGCATCGACCGCACCACGCATCCGCCGCATTCCCGCCGGTCGGTAGAAGTCGTGCGTCATATCATCTTCGCGCGTCCACACCAGTTGCACAGGGACGCTTACGTGCTTCACGATCTGCGCTACCTCGGTAGGAAAGTCGTACTGGTACCGCCTTCCGAATCCGCCGCCCATCAGCGTCGTGTGTACGGTCACGTTGCTCTCGGCGAATCCCAACTCTTTGGCAATCACGCTACGCGTTGCATCCGCGGCCTGCGTTGGCGCCCACACCTCGCACTTATCATCGCGTAGATGCGCGGTAATGTTCATCGGCTCCATGCATGCGTGCGACAAAAACTGAAATTCGTACACGCTTTCAACGCGCTTTGCCGCGGCAACACCTTCAAGCGACACGCCCTTCGGATCTGAAATCCACGCCGGAGCGTTATCGAGCGCCTGCTTCATCGCCGTTCTTTCCGTCTCGGTACTCTCCGCACTGTGCGGTCCGCGATTCCAGGTCATTTCGAGCGCCTTCCTACCCTGCATCGCCGCCCACGTCGATTTCGCTACCACCACAATCCCACCGGCCGTGAAAACACGCATGCCCCGTGCGGGAATTTCAAATACCTGCAGCACGCCTGGAACCTGCATCGCTTTGGTGGCGTCGAACTTGACGAGGCTGCCGCCAAATGTCGGGCACCGCGCGATCATGGCGTACGCCATACCCGGCAGTCGCACATCCAGGCCGAACCGCGCCGCGCCGGTGCACTTGGCAGGTATATCGAGGTGCTGCATCGGCTTTCCAATCAAGGTGAACTGCTCCGGCTGTTTCAGCTTCACTGTTTTTAGATCGGGCAGCGGTAGTTGGCGGGCCGCCGCCACGAGCGCTCCGTAACCCAACCGGCGCTCCGACCCTCGATGCATCACCTCGCTGTTGCTGGTCGCGCATTCGCTCTCTGGTACACTCCATCGCCGCGCCGCCGCCGCAATCATCAGCGTGCGAACGGCCGCACCGGCGCGCCGCAGAGGCAAATAATTCGACATGACGCTGCCGCTGCCACCGGTACCAACGGAGAAATCCGACTGCACTACTCGCACGCGCTTCCAGTCCAAATCGGCCTCATCGGCCAGCAGCATCGGCAGGGAAGTATAGACGCCTTGTCCCATCTCTGACTGCGCCATGACCAACTCCGCGCTCCCATCGGGCTGCACATGAATCCACGCATCGAACGGGTTTCCCACGGTTACCTTGCCCGCCGTCTCGCCCGCCTCGCTCGTATGGCGTCGCTCGCGTAAGCGAAACCCGATCACCAGCGCTCCGCCCGCCGCAGCCGCTGCCGACGCGCCTAGGAACGCTCTACGGCTGATCTTCTTTGGTCCCCGGCCCGGCGGCTTCGAGCCGTTATCCGTGGTCTCCTCAAGTTCCTTGCGATCAATCTTCATGCGCGCACCTCCGCTGCTGCCGTGTTAATCGCCTTTCGAATCCTGAAGTAGGTCGCGCACCGGCAAATGTTGCCTGCCATTGCGTCATCGATCTCGGCATCCGTCGGGTGTGGTTTTGACTTGAGCAGCGCCGCAGCCTGCATGATCTGTCCCGACTGGCAATACCCGCACTGGGGAACCTGCTCGGCAATCCAAGCCCTTTGCACCACATGCAGGGAGCCTCGCCCAGTCGTCGCGGGAACGATCTGCGTTTCAAGCCTGAGACCTTCACCTGCAAGCCCCTCGATCGTTGTCACCCTCTTGCCGCGCACGTCGGCCACGGTCGTCTGGCATGACCGCACAGCCTCGCCTTCCAGATGCACCGTGCAGGCTCCGCACATCCCGATCCCGCAGCCATACTTGGTGCCTGTTAACTGCATCAGATCGCGCAAAGCCCACAGCAGGGGCATCTCGGCATCTGCTTCAATGGCGCGGGTCTGGCCATTCACCTTAAGTTCGAATCGCGGCATTCTTCAACTCCGACGCAAGGATTCTTCATTAGCGGACTCCAAATCTACTCTTTTGCAGGGAAGCGAGAGGATTTTGCAGCCAACCGCGCGAGAGTTGCAGGATCGGTGGTTTCGCAAGCCGCTTTCATCGTATTTTGGTTATTTCTGTGTAGACACAGAATGCGCTCGTGGCACACTCTCTCGAAGATCGAAGACCGGGCGCCGATTAACCCTACTGCACATCGAAGCTCAATGACATCGAGTCACGGGTCTTCATCGACCCGTCTTTCACGTTGATCGTGAGGTTATGCTTTCCCTGATTCAATTGAAGGTCTCTGGCATCGACGGACGGTGAATCGATCTGATCGACGATCTTCACTCCGTGATCCCATACCTGAATGCGCGCCACGCGAAATGGCTCATCGGTATTGATCGTCAAGGCTACCGGATTCGAAACACGGTCTCCCTCCGCCGGTGAAACCACCGAAATGTGCGCGCCTTCCTTGGCTGCCGCTGCCGCACCGTTCGTTTCGGATGCGATGCTTGTTGGCTCCGACTGTTCCATCGGTACGTCAGTCGGTTTGGAAGATGTCGCGGTCACACGAGCGATCGGCAGTTTTCCTGGCTTCGTCGCACCACTCAGGCTCAGCGGCACCGCAGATGACATGCGATTCAAAATATGCGATTTTCCAACCATCTGAATGAAAACTTTGTAAGTGCCGGGAAGGAGCCCCAACGTTGCAGCATCGAATGGATTCCCACCCACCGCAATCGACCCTGCATCCAGCAGGTTTTCTCCATCGACCGAAAGATATACCTCGTAATGATCCACCGTCTCTTCGGAACCCGAGCGAGTGAAAGAGGGAAGGGGCTTGATCGTGGTGCCTGAAACATCGGCTCTCACCGAGCCGCAGTTATCGATTCCGGTCTCTACCTCTGTGCCTTCTTCGTAGTCGTTCCAAGTGGCCACTTGGAGGAGGGCGAGGTTTGCTGGAGCTCGTGAAAGACGCTTCGTTGCCGTTGCAAGTGAGCGGACGAACGTCAATCCGCAGGCCTGGTCGATCTTTCGTCCCTCGCCCCATGGCGCAAGCCCATCGTCGAATCCTTTGAAAAAGGATCCGGAATAAATGCGTCCGCGATTGGACGCCACTTCGGAATAAAAGGAATCGAGTTTACGCAGAGCCTCACCGCTTGATACCTCAGTGTTGTGAGCAAGCCCACCGAACCAGTAGAATCCGCCCAATCTTCCCGTGGCATGACTGGGACCATCGAGAATGAAAATGGGATTCCCAGGCATCTGCGACTCCGCCCGCGCCCAATCAATCTCACCGTTGTCGAAGATATAAACGATCGGCCGGCCGTCGATGCGAAGATAATTTGGCAGGTTGAAGTAGTGGTTCTGAGCAAACGACATATCGCTCATGAGTTTGTTCCACTGCTCGCCCTCGGAATGGATCTTGTTCAAATGATTTTCACTGACCGAGAACGCAAAAGTGGGGAACTTCTGCGTCTCCCGCGCCATGCCCACGGCGCCGGCAGTGTGTTCGCCGCCGGAGTTCGCCTCCGCCACCATCACCCCGTCGTAGCCGCGCGAGATCATGTCCGCAATGGTCCGATCGATCTGGGTCCGATCTTCGGTCGAGTAATGAACGCGGAGCCTGTCGCGCTTATCGTGCGAGCCCTCGCAAGGATCTTCGGAGCATTTCCACCACGGCATCCAGTGAGCCAGGATCTTGCCGTTGAAACCCGGTGGCAGCAATTTACGAATGGAAACCTTGCTGACGTTTCCCGGCGCCGCGTCGCCATTGGGAAGAGCACCAAATGCGCTCGACGCGCTGGTATTGTTGCTCGTCAGGTGGGTCAACGTGATCGATGTCTGTTGCGCTCGAGAAGAGTTAGCAGCCAGCGGCAATAACACAAACAGTATCGGCCACAGTCTTCTCGCGTTGTTACTCATGGTCTCGAGCATACATACGCATCTTAAGTTGGAACAGTGAAATAGGTACAGACACCTCGCTAAGGGACTCAGTGGAAATTGGCGGCCCAAACGCCGGGCTACGCGGTCGTGGCTAGCGGTAAGGAATTATATTCCCTCGTTTCTTTTGCGCCACAAGAGTCTGATTCTAGGTACATATGAACGATGTTGCGTCCGATCTATGATGTTTCAATAAGTTATGGCCAATAAAACACCTCTTGCCGTTGCGCACGTCAAATCTTTCGGTTTGTTGCGTCGGATTTTCGCATTCGCGCAACACTCGGACTAAACCTTGTCGTTTCTGTTTTATCCATAAAGGGCGTTTGAAATTCCCGCGAAAGCTAAATCGTGCCGACTTAACTCTTAAAGAGGGGGCACAAGAACCTATTCCAATCCCACGGTTTGAAATGGTAGTCCCGTGGCAGGCCAGGAGCCAGGCTGCGCTTCCAGATTGGGAGCGATGGATACGCCAACCGCGGTTGTTGCAGTTACAGTGATGTTCCAGCCGTCCACTAAGACAAGCGCATCGTCACCCTGCAGATCATTGAGATTAGCCTGGATATTAATCGTTGCCGATTCATTGGGAACCAGCGAAACATAGTTATTGTCGTAGTAAACCGGCAGCACGCGGTCGCCGGACGTCAGTCGGCGTAACTGCACGTGCGCCATTATGGCAATGTTCGTCGTTTCGTTGAGGAGAGTTACCGTGACATTGCACATTCCGTTCGCATCCTGGCGTGCGATCGTCGCCACCAGGGGAACGGTAGGCAGCGTATTTAGGGCCGTCAGATCGTCTGGATCAGCTGGCAAGGCCCGCCAATAAAAATTATGGGAGATAAGATTGCCGGTGGAGTCATGTAATTGAAGTTCGACAAAGTGGACGGTTGAAACCGTGGACGGGAACTGGACTGGGCCGAGATCGAGCGCGGCTTCAGGCTCTGCATTCACGGGGACCGTTTGCTCATTCACCAAAGTGCCGTCGAGGTTATAGATGGCGACGTCCGCTTCGGCGCCATCGAGTGCAGTAGGCAAGTTGTTGATTATCTGCAGATCGCCGTCGGCTTCATTGAATTGGACGTGAACCAACTCGGCGGCACTGCGTACAGCGAACAAAGATGAATTGGGCTCCAGGTCGTAGTGGTAAAGCTGCCACACAAAGCTGGGCTGCGCCGGATTGCTCATCCAGGTAATAACGGCCGTGGCGGGATTAAACAGCTTCGCGTTCCGGCCTTCATACATGGCGCGAAAGGCCTCGTAGTTCATGAGTTGAGCCTTACGAACAAAGTCGGCAAGGTTGGCGATCGGACCGTAACGACTGGCGAGGATGCCGGGATACAGATTGCCCTTCTGCGCGCCGCTGGCAAAGTCATGTTCGGCCCAGTCGTCGGTGATCATTGCCCAGTCTTTCTGGGGCATCATGCCCTGAATCGACTCGAACGTCGGGATAGACACGCTGCCGGTTTCTGTCTTGAAGTAATCGTCGGTGATGATGTAAAACTCGCGGGGCGCGCGCCAGTCGTAAGGGCCATCGGAACGAACTCCGCCACCGGAATTGGAATTAGCCTGGTAGTAGCGCGTGGGTTCCAGTTCCGTCATGAGCGCTTGAAGTTTATCTTCGATTTCCTTAGGTGGAAAGCCCTCGTTGCGCGCGCACCATATAGCGATGGAGGGATGATTGCGGAAACGCAAAATCTTGTCGCGCACATTGGCGATGTAGGTGTCGACGTCGTCGGGATTGGGGCCGTTGTTGGGGTTAGGCTGAAAGAATTCATCCCACAAGAGGATGCCGTACTTATCGCATAAGTCGTAGAGATCTTCGTTGGTGCTTTGACCGACCCAGTTACGAATGAGATTAAGGTTGGCGATCTGGTGCATGTGAATCTGCGCGTCCAGACGTTCGATGGGGATGCGCTTCATGGCCTCATCCATGCCCCAGTTGCCCCCGCGAATAAAGACCGGCACGCCGTTCACGGAAATGGTGAGAGTTTGAGAACCGGGAACGGAATAGGTGATTTTGCGAACGCCAAAGGAGACATCCTGCGCGTCGGAGGGGTACTGATTCTGGTCGAATTCAAGATGCAAATTATAGAGATTTTGGGGGCCGTATCCGTTAGGCCACCAAAGGAGGGGATCCACCACATGTAAGACGGGTGTGGTCGTGGGAGTGAATGTGACGAACATCGAGGAGTGGGCGGCGATCTTGACGGATTGCGCGAAGGTTATGCTTCCGATGGTTCCGTGGAGTACTCCGCTCTGCAATTGGCCGGTAACATTCTCGACCGTAGCACTTACTGAAATGTCGCTTGAATCGGTTTGCGGAAGGGGAAGGTCGGTGGTAACGAGTGGATCCTTTACCAATACCGGGCCGGTGGCGGACAGAAAAACCTTGCGCCAGATGCCGGTGTCGCGGTCGCGAATGCCGGGTATCCAGTCCCAGCCGATAGTCGACAGGAAGGTGGGCCCATCGGCAGCGGTGATGCCGCCATTCGGCCCAACACCGGCGCGAAGGGTCTGTTCCACTGGCTTGCCAGGGTGCGGTTCAGGTGCGACGAGAACGGCGATGACGGCGTTCTTGCCGGCTTTGACATGCGACGAAATGTCAAATTTTCCTCGTATGAAAGCGCCGCGTGTGGTACCGATTTTAGATCCGTTAACCCAGATCGTGGAGGAATAGTTGATGCCTTCAAAATTGAGCCAGACGTGCTCGCCTGCATAACCGGCGGGCACCTGCACCACGGTGCGATACCAGTACGAGGTGCGGCAGAGGCTATCGGGAATTTTATTGGGGCGATTGTTTTCGCCATAGAGCGGCTCGGGGTACACGTTGTTATTCACGAGCGTAGTGAGGACCGTGCCAGGCACGGTAGCCGCATACCAGTTCTTGGGCTGGAAGGAAGACGATGAAACTTTCTCGCCATCCTGGCTCACATGGGCGATATTCTGCAATTGCCAGCCCTGGGATATTTCGACCGGTGGGGGCAGGGTTGCCTGGGCGCGCGCCGCGAGTACGAGCAATGCGAGCGGTATGGCGACCATTGGAAAGCGAAGTGAGAGTGGAAATCGATTCGCCATGGTTATGTCCTCAATCTTGCAGTGTCATTTCATGAGCTACAGTAGACCACAACTGTTGCAGTCGGGGTATTTCGGTGTCGGTTTGCGCCGTAAAAGCGCAAGGTTTGCCATGCCGGCGACAGCGAGAACCGCGAGCTCGATGAAGACCAGAGGCTTGTTCAGGCGCGATGCGGAGATCGATCGGCTCGCATGACGAGCCGACGCCTGGCTCTGGAGTCGGATTGATTCATTGAAGATTTGGTAAGTCAGTGCGCCATCGGACGTGATCAAGCAGGATCGCCGCGGTATCAAACCCCGAACCGGACCGATGCTCGCCTTCAAGAACTTTGAGTCTGCCGCAGTCACAATAGGCAGCGTGGAACTACTCCGCAATATTCACAAAAACAATTCGTATTTAGTCGACTCGCGATCAACGGCCAAGCTGCGCCCGCGGTCTGGAGTGCCGTGCTCGCCGCTTAACACACCATCATTGCCGCCATTGGTCTGTAGTGGCTATTTGCATCACAGCCTTATTGGGCAGAAGACGAGCTTCATCGTCGGTAAAAATGAAGATAACGGATAATATTTGTCAGATTCCACTAGCCCGAATCCAAAAGCTCTCGGTCCATTTACCTCCTGGGGGCAACATCTGCAAGGCTGAATACTTCCCCTGGCGTGCCAGATTGATTCCATCGATGATTGCCGTCAATGACTCAAAGCAAATGAATGGCTGCGATGGTGGCAGCCAAATGGTCGCGACCTGGTATTTGGGACCAAATATGGCTTCCACTTTTTTGCTTCCAGCCTCTATCCAAAAATGCGCGCGACCATCTGCATCGCGCTCAAGGTCAGTAAAACCATCGTCTAACGTCTCGCCAGGACGATCTGCAGCATAGGGTCCGGTGGAGCGCCAGGCGTCCGCGCTGGTAAAGCCGTCGCCTAACGGGAGTCCTCGGATTGGCAATGGGTCGGGAAGTCCAGTGGGCCGCATTTCCCCAGTTGAAACTTTGTTTTCATCAGCAGCTACGTGAATGCGAGCGGGAATATGGGCACTCCAATCATCCCGCTCAACGCCAGGAATTTGATAGAACGTGTGAAAACCGATGCCTATCGGCATTGGATCCGTGCTGAGATTCGTGATGGTTGTTTTCACTTCAAGTACGCCGCCCGCCAGACTGTATGTCATCTCGTACTCTTGCGCAAAAGGCCACTGCGCCATATATTCCGGCGACTTCCAGAATGCGAGTCGGCTTGTAACGTGTGCTGACTCGCTATTTGCAGCCACCTCCGTGACCTCCCAGAGGGGCGAATTGATGAGAAGACCGTGTGACGGCATTGTGCCCCGAACATTGCCCAAAGCCATATTGAAGCCATATCTTTTACCGTTTGCCCAAAAGGCTTGTTCGTCGAGAAGGTCCGCCCAGGGCGCCAGGAACGGAACACCCGCTAACTTCGGCTTCTTCTGAAACTCGGAGAGGTTATCCGTGGGAAACCACAGGATATTCTGCCCATGTACCTTCATCGCAGATGCCACATTGCCGACAGAAGGCAGGATTGAGACCTCCACACCTTTCGCAGCATCACTCAAACGAACGATAGGAACACCATGATCCAATGTTTTCTCGGCGGTATAGTTTTGGGCAAAAGAAACCGTAGATAGCAGCACTCCAAGAGTGCTGAGAACACTGACAAAGCTGATATGGAAGTGGCGATTGAGTATCATTCGCTCCCTTTGCTCTACACACAAAATGCAGACCCTTTGACCATCCTAGAGGGCTTGGGTGCTTTTCGAAGTCGTGACAAACGCGGGGATAGGACGCGTCAGTATTTAAGGCGGCGGTCGCGGTTTCGAGTGCTCTCGCCGTCAGCGTTGGGCGGCGCCTGCCCGACCCATGATGGGCCATACATCGACAATCTTGTTGTCCTGCGCGACGTAATAACGGTCGAAATTATTGGTGGTCTGGTCCAGGTTGGTACAATAGATTTCCAGCCTGTCTCCTAGCTTGGGATACAGTTCGCCATCCTTCCAGGTGAGTGCGCCGTATTCCGCGCCGCCCGTTCCGACCACCAGCCACGGCATCTCCTTCACTATATCGGTCACCTTCGCCTGATACTTGGTGCCGTAATCGGTGGTGACGAGGTTGGGATGGTGCTGGCTGTCTACCGTGGTCAATACCGTCATTGCCGGCTTCCAATCGTTGTACCGGTTCATATCGCCATCTTGACCGCCAACGATGAAATATTCTGTGTCCATAAAGACGTAGGTACCACATTCCAACTCGGTCAAACCCGTCAAGTGGTCGATATTGTAAGTGCCGGTCGAACCTCCGGAAACTATGTTCACCGGCAGCCCGCTTTTCTTGGCCATGTCGCGAGTTTGGCATACGTCGGCTAGCACTTCCTTTGATTTTTGTTTGCGCGCCTCGAAGCCCTTGGTGTGCGCCGCGTTCCCTGAATAAGCCATGAAACCTTCAAAGTGCATGTGCTTGGAAGTATCGATCTTCTGCGCCAAGTCGAGCGCTGGCTGCCCGCCCGCGATGCCCTGTCGAGGCATGCCCGCGTACACCGACACTGCAATCCTCACCTTGACGTTATGCGCCACCGCCGCTTGCTCCACCCAGTCCAGCACCTTCGCGTCATCACTGACAAACATGAAAGTGGGATCCTTCTTCGATAGCGCAATCGCCCGCTGAATGTTGTTTACGCTTACGGGTTGCTTAGTCCAAAGGACGTTCTCTATACCAGAACTCGAAAAAAGCTCGGCCTCAGCGATTGTTGCGGTGGTCACTCCCACCGCTCCTGCGGCAATCTGCTGTTTCGCCACGTCCACGCTCTTGTGCACTTTGACGTGCGGACGCACACTAATGCCATTCGCCTTCGCGGTCTCCGCCATGTGCTTGACGTTGGCGTTAAACGCATCCAGATCCACCACCAGGCACGGGGTCGGCAGAATGTCCTTGGTCATACCGCTGAAATCGCGACGAGCTATGCGCGACTCAAACTCTGTGACGTCGTAAGCGACTGAATAGCTAGTCGCGGTAGTTGCTCGCTCGCGCGTAGCTGCGAGAAGACCGATCGCAGCACCGGTGGAAAGGAATTGACGGCGTGTTGTCATTTAAATCTTCTCCTGCGGTGATGTGCGTGTTGGCTGGAATCGGTAGGCATGGCCGGCAGCAATGCATAATCTGGTCTTGGAATGAGCAACCTTTGGCGCTTATAGAGACAACTCGGTTGCCGGATGCGACTCCCGATGAGTGCCGTTCATGCTTGATTGCTGAGGGAAACGCACTTTAGGTGCGAATGTACTATCGTGCTTGTGCGCCGTCAATCGGCAAATTCCATACCTCCACCTAAGACATTTGACTTATCGCGGAGCCGTGTAATTGTCCGTAGACGGATTTCCGATTTGCGTCGATAGTCCTCTCAGGGGACTGAGAGACTGTCCTGCGAATCACTGTCCGATAGGTCAAATCTGAATATGTGCGCGCAAGTGAGTACAGCGAGATCGCGCAAACTCTGAGACAGCGCGGTCACGGGCGAGAGCATAAACCTGCAATACGACTACATCTTCCAAAAGCTTCTGAACCTTTGTTCCTGCAAACCTAAACGAGTTACAGCGGAGCGTCGCAAAAAACGGGCTGAGAGACCTCAGGAGAGTTGATTAAGTCAGATGAAACATAATTGGACCGCACGTGCGCTGGCTATTTCCGCTCTGTTCCTGACGGCACGATTCTCCATGATGGCACAGGGGCCAAGAGATAGTGCCGATGTGGGAGCGCAGCAATTTGAAGCAAATTGCGCCGTCTGCCACGCCAGCGATGGTAGTGGCGGCAAGGCACCCGCGCTAACTACACCAAACTTTGTCGGCATGTCAGATGCCGCTCTGATCAAAGCCGTGCATGACGGGACAGCCGCCGGCATGCCGCCGTTCGCGCAGCTCGGCGATGAGAGCGTTGCCTCCGTAGTGCACTATCTGCGCACACTGCAGGGGCAGAGCGATACTCCAGCCACGGGAGCGGTGGCGGGCGACGCGGTCACCGGACGCGCTCTCTACTTTGGCAAGGCGCAATGCTCGAGTTGTCACATGATTCAGGGCAACGGTGGATTTATCGCTTCAGACCTGACAGCCTATGGACCCCACGGGGCAGACGCAATAAGGAAGGCGATTATCACGCCCGATACCCCACTGGCGCCGAATACACGTGTGATCGGGGTGCAGACAAAGAGCGGAAAAAAACTTGCCGGCATGATGCGCTACGAAGACAACTTCAATATTGCCCTGCAGACTGAGGATGGCCGATATCACTTTTTGACGAAAGGAGATCTGGCGGATGTGCAGTACACTGACCACTCGCTCATGCCGCATGATTATGGCACGCGACTGACGGCGGAGGAGTTGGCCGATATTATTCACTTCCTAATTGTTACCGGCCAATCAACTCCGGCAGAGTCTGCACCCTCACGCCGAAGAGGCAATGACAATTAGGAAGTCCGGACAAGGGTTGGAAAGAAAAGTGGAAAGAATGAGAGTCGGCAAGATTGGGTTCAAGGTCGCGGCGGCAAGTTGCCTGCTATTGGCGATGACGTCGGGCAATGCGCACGGACAGGCATCGAACCCGAGCGCGGCAGCCGACGATGATACTGGCCTGATTGACGTGAAACAGAGCGATCTCCTGCAAAAACAGGTCACCGACAACTGGGTCAACTATAACGGCGACTACAGCGGTCGTCGCTATAGTGCGATGACCCAGATCACTCCAGCGAACGTGAGCCATCTGGCGGCTAAGTGGGTCTTCCACACCCAGGAAGCCGGTCCCCTGGAAGGAACTCCCGTGGTCGTCGATGGGGTCATGTTCATGACCAGCGGAAACGATGCCTATGCGTTGAATGCGGAGACGGGTAAGCAGCTTTGGCATCACTCAAGGGCCGTCACGGAGGGGTTAGTCGATGACCCCGCGAGCCATCACAACCGCGGAGTGGCGGTCCTGGGCACTCGTGTTTACATGACGACAGACAACGCGCACCTGCTTTGCCTCGATGCGCGTTCGGGCAATCTGATCTGGGATGTACTGTACGCCACGGGCAACAAGAATTACGGAGCGACTAGCGCTCCTCTGATTGTGAAGGATAAGGTACTGGTCGGCACGGCAGGCGGGGACAGTGGCGTGCGCGGCTTTCTCGCAGCCATTGATGCAGAGACAGGCAAGGAAATCTGGCGTTTCTGGACCATCCCAGGTCCGGGCGAGTTTGGCAACGATAGCTGGCCGGGCGACCTGTATCTTCATGGCGGCGGCACGACGTGGATGCCGGGCACTTACGACGCGGAACTGAACACATTGTACTGGGGCACGGGCAACCCTACTCCCGATTACGATGGCAGCGTGCGGCCGGGCGATGACCTCTACACGAGCTGTCTGCTGGCGCTCGATCCCGACACGGGCAAGCTGAAGTGGTACTTCCAATACAGCCCGCATAATCTCTACGACTATGACGCCGAGCAGACGCCGGTGCTGGTGAACGCCAACTTCAAAGGCCAGTCGCGCAAACTGGTGGTGTCGGCAAGTCGCAATGGCTACCTTTATATTTTGGATCGCACCAATGGGAAATATCTGTACTCCAAGCAGTTCGTCCCTAACTTGAATTGGGCCCGCGGAATCGACGAGAATGGCCGTCCGATCTCGAACGATCTTATTCCGAATGAAAAGGGCGTTCGGGTATGCCCCAGCGCTAGTGGAGGAACTAACTGGTACTCGCCCAGCTACAACCCGGCAACTCACATGTTTTATTTCCGTTCGATGGAATCATGCAGCATTTTTACTACAAAACCGGAATCGTTCCAAGAAGGACGCACATACTATGCGACGGGAGCGAGTAGACCGCCAGGCGAGAGCGGCAAAGGTTTCGTGAACGCTTTCAACCTGGATAAGCTGGACTTTGCTTGGCGCGAACCTTTGATCGGTCCCACTTTTGCATGGGCAGGCGTGATGTCTACAGCAACAGGACTGGTTGCCTACGGAGACGATGCACAGAATTTCGTCATTGCCGACGGACAGACCGGCACGCCGCTATGGCACTTCAGCGTAGGACAAGTTATTCGTTCGTCGCCTATGAGTTACGCGGTAAAGGGAAAGCAGTACTTGGCTGTTGCGGCCGGAAGCGGTGATCTATTCTCCTTTGCGCTGCCCTAGCGGCGTGTCGCACTACTCCAAGCACTAAGGCATTTGTCCGTAGACAGACAAATTGAGCACACTTATCTTCTCTTCAAGCATTATCGCAATTGCAATGCTTTCCTGTTCGTCAAGATTCGCTGCTGAAGAATTCTTCCGCGAAGCGCCAGCGCCACACATCGGGGCTGATTAGCGCGACGCACGACAACACATCTTGCGGAGATTGATGGCGTACTCGCGCCGACTCGCAGAACGGCAACATTTCCCGATGCACCGCGGCGACACAGATCCTGAAGCGCAGAGCACGTGCCAGCTTGACGCTAGTCATTCCTGAGCGCAATCGATCGTAGGGAACATCTTTCTCGTATTACTTGGACAGGTCTCAAACCCACAAACTTGAGGAGGCGAGCAGTCAGATGAATAAGTGTACGCAGCGCGTATTGAAGGTAGTCGCAGGCGCATTGTGTCTGTTCCCGGCAATCATGGCATGGGCAGCGATAACCGGTTCGATCTCAGGTGTTATTACCGACGCAGGCGGCGCGGTGATTCCCGGGGTTACCGTTGTTGCCACAAGCGAGTCTACTGGTATAAAGCACTCAACGGTCACAGACGCAAAGGGCTTTTACAGTTTTCCCGCTCTTGATGTTGATCATTATGACGTCAGCGCCACTCAATCCGGTTTCCGGGACTTTGTGGATCGTAAAGTAATTGTCGATGCCAATTCAGCAGTCCGCGTTGATGTCTCCATGAAGGTCGGCGCCGTTCAAAATGTTGTCGTTGTACAAAGCGATGCGCTGCAGGTTGAGACAGAGAGCACCCAGATGGGAGAGGTAATCAAAGATACGCAAATTGATGCCATGCCGCTCAATGGGCGCTCCTTCATTGACTTACTTGCGCTTCAGCCAGGAGTCTCGCCCTATCAGGCTGGCAGCGGAGGCACTTCAAAGACTGGCGGCGCCGGTTTATCTGAGACTGGAGTATCCGGCGATCTTTCCGACGGAACGCAGTCGGTGAACGGCGGGCGTACCGGTGCGAACGGATTCATGGTGAATGGAGGAGATGCTCAGGAAGGCGTTCACAACGGTGCGGCTCTGATTCCAAATCTCGACTCGATCTCCGAATTTCGTATCATCACCAATAACTTCAATGCGGAATATGGCAACTATAGCGGCGGTCAGATCAATGTGGTAACCAAATCAGGAACAAATAAGTTTCACGGTTCCGCCTTTGATTTTCTGCGCAACACTGACCTGGATGCGGCCAATTACGAAGATCAAAACAAGCGCGGCGTTTACATTCAGAACCAGTTTGGTGGAACGCTCGGTGGGCCAATCATGAAAGATAAGATGTTTGTCTTTGGGGACTACCAGGGAACGAGACAGATCATTGGAGCATCGACGAGTTTTAACGTACCTTCACTCGATGATCGGACCGGAGATTTGGCTGACCAGGCGGACAATCTCGGCGGATCTGTGGGAGGTGCGTACTGGGCTAGTCTTCTTTCCCGGAAACTTGGGTACCCCGTCACAAACGGAGAGCCCTATTACACGTCGGGGTGCACGGCAGGGACGTGCGTGTTCCCTGGAGCGGTCATTCCTACCGGCATGTTTGATCCGGTCGCGGTGAATACTCTAAAGTACATTCCCCTGCCGAACACAACTATTGGAGGTCAGCCCGGTTTCGAAACCGCCGCTTATCCCTCGACATTAACCGATAACAAATATGGAATTCGTGGCGATGTCCACACTCACTTTGGTGAGGGGTTTGCCTACTTCTTTCAGGATAAATTCAACGGGGTCAACCCCTATCTCGGCGGTTCAAGCTACGCCCCCGGTTTTGACCAAGGGAGTGTTGGTGATACCAAGTTTGCGGACTTGGGCCTTACTACAACTTTCGGCAAATCCATTGTCAATGATGCTCGTGTGGTTTACACGCGAGTCTCTGCGACTGAGGGAACGATCATCGGCGGCGCGGGAGTAAGCCTCGAGTCCCTGGGCTTTGTCACACCTTGGAACAGCACACCAGTCGGTGGCATCTCGAACGTAGATTCGTCAAACATCGGAGTTCCACAGTTTGGGTTCAATAACTTTAGTTTTGGCTCCTCTACAAGCATTCAGACCGAGATCAACAATACGATCCAGTTCATTGACAATTGGACTAAGGTCGTCGGAACGCACACCCTCCAGGCAGGCGCGGAGTTCCATTACGACCAGATCAACCAGCGTCATCCCTCCACGCCCAATGGGGGGTTTAGCTTTGATGGCACGGAAACAGGCGTCGATTTTGCCGACTATCTCATCGGTGCTGTCGATGGATTTAGCCAGCAGAGTTTCCAAATTCTCGACACGCGGGATCTCTACTATGGAGCGTATGCGCAGGACAGCTGGCGCGCTCTGCCAACGCTAACTATCAACTATGGCTTGCGTTGGGAGGTAAGCACTCCCTGGTACGACAAAACAAATAAGCTCGAAGCATTTGTCCCGGGCAAGCAATCGCAGGCCTTTCCGACCTCGCCCCAGGGGCAGGTTGAGCCCCTCGATCCAGGAATTCCGCGAACGCTGGCGCCTATTAAGTATTTCAACTTTGCTCCGAGAGTCGGCATTGCATATTCGCCCGCCAATTCGAGCGGAGGACTAGGTAAGTTCTTCGGCGGTCCCGGAAAGACGAGCATCCGTGTTGGCTACGGGCTCTTCTACCAGGGCATCGAAGATGCCACCTCCTTTTACGAATCCGGCGATGCCCCCTACGGGCAGAATTGGGACGCACCCAGTCCGCCTCTGCTCGATACACCGTATGTCGATCGGGCTACCGGAAATTTTGAAGGAGTAAAATTTCCCTTCGCATTCCCCCCGAATAATGTGTCGCCGGCGCATCCCTTTACCAATTTTAATTGGGGAGCGGTAGAACCGATCTCCGGTTCCGAATTCTACGATATACATAACACTACGCCGTATAGCCAGCAGCTCGAATTGTCATTTCAGCGCCAGTTCGGCGGCGCAACAGTGGCGAGTCTGAGTTACGTGGGCACGATCGGCAACCACCTTCTAACCGGACTTGAAGCGAACCCCGGAAACCCAGCTCTGTGTCTTTATCTGAGTAATCCTGCAAACCTCGCGCCCGCATCGCAAGCCAACCCATGCGGCCCCACCGCGGAAGAGAACCAATATATCGAATCGAATGGGACGGTCATTAATACCACTCGACCCTATTCGACTGTCGATCCTCTTACTGGTGAGTTTGGATTTGGCTCGAATGCATATTACAGTTCGGTTGCACACTCCATGTACAACTCCTTGCAGGCCAGCCTGAAAAACCAGACCAAGTACGGCAACTTCCTGGTCTCATATACGTACTCGAAAGCTATGGATAATGGCTCGGACGTATTTGACTCAACCTACGCTTACAACCACCAATATGGCTGGGCCTTGTCGTCCTTCGATTTGCGGCACAATATAGCCACCAGCTATACAGTAGGTCTTCCCTTCGATAAATTCGCCGGGCACGGGGATCTCGTGCAGCGAATAGCGGACGGATGGCAGCTGGCAGGTCAATCCACATTTGCAAGTGGTCAGCCCGTTCAACTCTCCGAATCGGACGATCGAGATCTCATAGGTGATTTTAGCTTCCCATTCTCTACGCCAAACCTGTCAGGTGTAGGACACGTGTATGGCAACAAGAATCCTCGCAATGCGGCGGGCGTGTCTTACGTCAATAAGGGTTATTTCACGACAGATACTCTCGGCCAGATAGGCAATTCGAGCCGCCGATTCTTCTCCGGTCCGGGTATCGATAACTACAATATGTCCTTGTTGAAAAATACGAAGATCACTGAGGGGTCGAGTTTGCAGTTCCGTGCAGAGGCGTTCAACGTATTCAATCATGCGCAGTTCGAGAATCCGAAAGGGAATATCGACAGTGGGTCTTTCGGTGTTGTGACAACGGCACTAAGCCCCCGCATCATGCAAGTCGCTTTGAAGTTATCTTTCTAAATGCTCCATGCGCAAAACGAGTCGGCGACGGACGACTCGTTTTGCGTAACGACACACCGTCAGCGTGAGTGAGTTGTTGTAACCGGAGAAAGCTACTCATAGTCCATCGCATGGAAGCGATAAAAGAAGAACAACATGACTAAAACCTTCTCGATACTCGCAGCGTTTCTGTCTGTTTCCTTTTCCGTTGCACAGCAGCCCCAGGGGCCGACACCCGGTGCTCCCGCAATACCCCCCGTCCAGCCGAGGTCATCGAGGCAGCCGCAACCGGATAGGGCTTACGAATTGCAGGCATTGACTCCGGAGTTTTGGAAGCTGTTCGACAAGAATGCCAAGCTGCAGACGATGGGGACAGGGTTCGCTTTTACCGAAGGCCCGGTGTGGGACCCGGCGGGATTTCTCTGGCTGAGCGATGAGAAAGGGAACAAGATCGACAAGCTCTATCCCGACGGTCATGTTGAGACCATGGTATCGGTGGTAGATCCTGATGGCAGCACCTTCGACAAGCAACATCGGTTATGGAGCACATCGAGCGGGGCGCGAGCAGTCATCCTGCTTTCACCGGACGGCAGGAGTTTTGAAATTGTGGTCGATCATTACCAGGGGAAGCTGTTGAACACTCCCAACGACATTGTTACAGGGCCGGACGGGGCCATATATTTTACAGACCCAATCATCGACATGAAGCCGCCCCAGCAGGAGGAACTGCCCGAGTCGATCTATCGCATCGGTGCGAATAATGCCTTGACGCTCATGACGAGTGAGATAGGCAGGCCGAATGGACTTGCGTTTTCGCCTAATGGAAACTACCTGTACATCGACAGCGACGCCAAGAGAAATATCCGCCGCTATAGGTTCCACAAAGATGGGACCATCTCTGATGGGATGGACTTCGGCGACTTAATTGATAAAGACCCCACTCACCGCGGCGCTCCCGATGGCATGAAGCTGGACAAGCATGGATATCTGTTCGTCTGTGGGCCGAACGGGTTTTGGGTGTGGAACAGCAAGGGCGTGCATATAGGTTCGGTGCAGATGCCGCATTCCATGGCTAACCTGACCTGGGGTGGTGCAGGGTATTCGAAGCTATATATCACTGCGGGCGATACCGTGTATATCCTGCAAACGAAGACGCACGGATTTCTTGGTTATCTGAAGAAATAGAAGAGTGCCGGTCAAACTATGGCTTCGATCTTTTAGAGCTCCAAGTCTGATTGCCTTATGAGGATGGCGTCGACCTCATGCGTACGTTGTCGAGACACCAAAAAGGAGTTGAATCCATGTTGCATAGACAAGCTGAAGACCGCCGCTCGATACTCAAGCTGCTCGCCGCAGCCCCACTTTTTGCTACCATAGGCGCCCGCAACCTCGCCGCAGCCGTGACCTCCACTGCCGGCAAGCCTATCGCAGCCGACTCTTCAGCGGAAGTCTATACGAGTCTAGGCGTTCGTCCACTCATTAACGCGCGCGGTACCTGGACCTATCTAACTGGCTCGCTCGAACTCCCAGTAGTGCGCAGGGCCGCTGAGTTGGCTTCGCATCATTTCGTGGACATTTTTGAGTTGCAGCGCGCCGCGGGCAAGCGTCTTGCCCAACTTTCGGGCGCTGAAGACGGCATGATTACTAGCGGATCCGCCGGCGCCATGGCCAGCGCCACCGCGGCATGCATCGCCGGCACCGATCAGAAAAATATTTGGCAGCTGCCTGATACCACTGGTCTCAAAAGCGAGGTAGTCATGCTCGGCGGCCGAATCTCGTTCGACAGCGCGATCCGCCTCTGTGGTGCAAGACTGGTGCTGTGCGGCACGGTAGACGACCTGGCATCCAAGCTCAACGCCAATACTGCCATGGTCTACACCACGTTTCGCGACGACGCGCGACTCGTCCCGGCCATCAAAATTACCAAAGCCGCCGGCGTCCCCATGCTCATTGACGATGCAGCCGGTATACCTCCCTTTGAGAACGTAACGCGCTTTGCCAAGCTGGGTGCAGACATGTTCTGCTTCAGCGGAGGCAAAGGGCTCGGCGGTCCGCAGTGCTCGGGCGTGCTGTTCGGTCGACACGACCTCATGGAGGCCGCGCGCGCCAACAGCGCTCCCTGGGAAGGCTCCATCTGCCGTTCCATGAAGGTTGGCAAAGAGGAGATAATCGGCGTGCTCGCCGCGCTAGAGTATTGGTCCAAGGCTGATCTCAATGCCCTGAACGCTGAATGGAAGTCCCGCGTCGAACGAGCCAAAAAGCTTGTCGACACCGTTCCCGGCGTCACCACCAACATTGCCATACCCACTGGCGGAAATAGTTATCCCACTCTCAGTGTTACCTGGGACGAGGCCAAGTTCGGACTTACAGTCGACCAGTGTGCAGAGCAGATGCGTGCTGGAGAGCCTCGCATCGAGGTCCTCACTAACAACAACCCCAGCCTTCTCAAGACGGCCCACGAGGGCATGCCCGATGCCGGCCCACGCCCTCCCCGCCCCAATCGTATCTCGATCATCTCGATGACCCTGCAGCCCGGCGAGGATCTGGTTGTAGGGAACCGTCTTCGTCAAGTTCTCAATGATGCACGCAAGCGAGCCGGTGCCTGAGATTAGGAACTGTAGGATAGTTCGCAAATGCACGGTCTCGGTCGGAGTACTTCAAAATACCAATGAAGCCTTGTGTTCCCACAATAGAGACTGCATCATGAAGCTTGTTTGCGCGCTTTATTGAGGATCTGGCGAAGACGGTTGCCTACAATCAGATCCTCGCCGGGTTGCAGGGTCATAGATACGATCTGCATGCGAGCAGGGCGATTTGACTGGCTTCGAGCAGCAGTAGTGTTCCTAAGTCGCCCCAGCACGCCGCTAGGATTGCTGCCCCCCATCACATCGATCCGAGGCTCGCCGGCACGCAACTGCTCTTCACATTCAGCCAGCGTCAAGCCCATTGTTTTTTCATCCCAGCTCACGCTTAGCGTCGGGTAACTATTGCCGTCTGTGGGGACCGTAATGTTTGTAGCCACTCCAGACACCGTGTCCACTAATGTCTTGATGCGCTCCACGCGGCTTTGCCATTCCTTGTTAACGGCATCCATATCTGCATGCGCCCAATATTCGATCGCGCCTAACATCCCCATCATCTCTTCCTTGCCGACTTTCATTGGCCTGCAGATCGCCCCTTCCCATGGACTGCTGTTATAGAGAGCGGCTTCGATCAGATCCTTCCGGCCCAGCAACACTCCGGCACACTGAGGGCCGCAAAGGCCCTTTCCACCGCTGAAGCAGTACATATCCACGCCCAGCTTGGCGTAGTGCGTGAAATTCGAAAAGGGAGGGATGCGGTCGGCAAGGTCCACCAGAATAGGTACGCCTGCGGGCTTTGTGACTCTGAGTATTCCCTGAATGAGATCGTCGTTCGCCCAATCGGTGTATAACATGGCAGTTTGCAGAGTGATGGCTGCCTGCAACTTCTCCACTGTCTCGACGACCACAAGTTTACCTCCGGCCAGGCGGATGGCACTGTCGAATGCGCTCCTGCGAGGCATGATCACGACTTCATTCTTGAGGCCGGTCGTGTCGGGCAATTGCCATACATGATTCGGATCCGTTCCGGCAATGCAGCCGGCAGTCGCCATGGCAATTGCACCAGCCGATCCGGAGGTAATCATTCCCGACTCGGCACCGGAAAGCTCGGCAAGCCGGCGCCCCACACCGGCTTGCAAATCAAACATGTCGACAAAATAGTGAGACGCTTCTTCAAGAGCTTTCCTGGTCGCCGGTATTTCCAGCGAGCCACAAAGGTAGGTCCAGGTGCCACGCGCGTTGATCAGAGGCTTGACGCCAATTCGCGTATAGATATTGTCGTTGTAGGACCTCTTGACGGTGGATGTCACGGCGTTGGACACGGTGGCTGCAACGCTGCGCGCCCCAATGGTTGCAAATAGAGGAGCCGCAGCCAGTAATTTCATGAACGATCGCCGGCCGTTCACGCTGTCATGATTCTCAAATTCGAGTGCCATATGTTCCTTCCTGCTTCATTTGCAGGTGGTGCGGCTTTCAGCAGTTTGAAAGGAGGCTCGCAGGTGACCAGAACCGCTGATTCGTAGTAGAGGTTTTGAACAGGTGGGTCGTTCGTGCAGCGCAGCTTTATTGAGCGCGATATAAGACGACTCCATGCGATGGAACGGTGGCACTAATGTTGCTGCCTGCTTTCTCCGTCTTGCCGGTCCATAGGTCTGTGAGGCTGTTAGCACCATCAGCAAGCCCTACGGCAGACGCGCTGACCGACACTTTCTCCGACGCACTACCGGTGTTGAACAAACCGACAATCACGTTCCCGTTGGCTTCCTTTTTCGCGAACACCTGCTGGTCGCCACTATTCACAATTCTTTTTGCTGCGATCGAATCCTGATCAACCGCGAGGACAGCGGTGTTCTTGAGGTACTGGAGGTCCTGCGGGTCGAGTTTGGTAAGATCGATGCCCAGGATCAGGGGCGCCGATGCTAGCGCCCACAAGCTCATCTGACTCTGACGCTCGTCCGGAGTAAGACCGTCATGGATGCCATTCCCAATCTCGATAGAGTCATAGTCGTTCCATCTCCCCGAGCCGGCATATTGTTGCCAATCGGCCACATAGTTGAAGCGCTTGGCAATATTTGCCCACGTTGTCAGTATGTAACCAGCTTCGGGGTGTAGCCTCGCGCACCGTCCGCATTCAATGTCCGGCGCAGCCTCCCATTGGTCGGCGTACTTCATCAACGTTGGCGCCAGAGCGAGTGTAAAGTCCCCCTCCGTGGCGTCCAGAACCATCGGCCGCCCGCTTTGCTTGATTGCTTTCGACCATGCTTCAAGGTCAGCGGTGTTGTAGTCTTCAATGCCGTCGAGTTTGATGTAATCGACGCCCCATGCCGCGAACCTGTTTACCAGAGAATTGATGTACTGCTGCGCTCCAGGTTTGCTGAAGTCAATGCTCACCATGCCCTTGCAGTTATAGTTTTCCTCGGCGTGAGTCGGCACCGCAATCTGGACAGCCGTGTACTGCGTGCCTTCAATCCTGGTGTTTTTAGTTACTGCCTGCATCGAAAGACCCGGTGTCATGTAGATTCCGAACTTCATCCCCAGTCCGTGAATGTAGTCAGCCAGAACCTTGATGCCGTCGGTCTCTCCCTTGGAGGGGAATTTCGTTGCGTCAATAATCCAGCGGCCATAATCGTCCACATTGGGGCCTTGCTTGCCCGGGCACTCGTACCAGAAGTCATCCATGTTTATGTAGTTATATCCGAGTTCATGCAGACCAGAGGCCTGCAGCGCAAGCGCCTGGGCTTCCATATTCACTGCCGTGGGGTTCTTCTTTAGAAAGCTCCAGCTACTCCAACCGAGCACAGGCGCGGGCTCGAGACCTTTATCTTGTGCGCCGGAGCTTTGCGGGCAGCCCACAAGAGCTATCAACGATACGGCCACCTGTGCGGCCGATAAAGTCCGTGTCAACTTGCCCATAAAAGCTGCTCCTTCGATATGTCTGGATACTCTTCTGTTCATCGTCGAGAATTCGAGTCGTGGATCACATACTAGTGCCGATTGGGCTCGATCCCTACAGGCAAATGGTGCATCTCTCGAGTAGGACCAATGGCTTATTCCCGTACCGACGTGGAATGTTAGCCAGTCAAGGCGATCCGAAGCAAGGGAACGAGCTTTCAAATCGCACTTGTTTCTGACTGGGGCGACAATGCGATCGGACCCAGAAAAACCCATTTCTATTGAGCAACTCAGAAGGAGTTTCAGGCAGTAATCGAATTCGCCACGGCACTTCAACCGGGTCGCTGCGCTTACGTATCTAAGAGTCTCCGATAAGGTTACTTGGGCTGTCGAACTGCAATAAATGAAATCTGCTCTTTCGAAGGAAAGTTGGCTAGCGGAGATTCATCGTCAGGCGTCGAGGTGCCTGCGGCAGGAGCAGGTCGATAGGGTCGTCCGCCGTTTGCACGGATGGCCGTCTGTTGCAACAATGTCAGCGCCGGATAGCGTTTGGTTTTGAAGAACTTTGCGTAAAGATCGAGGTAACTGTCCTCGTCCGTGTGGATGTCTGTTAAGTACGCCGTCGAGAACACCACGTCGGAAAAGTCCATATCCGGCGCAAACTCGAGGTCGTCCAGCAGGTTACGCATCGACAGTCGCAACTGTACGAGCACATCAGGAGAAATCACGCCGAGGGCCGGGATGTAAGCGCTCTTTGCGGACATGTAATACGTATCGTCATACACGATCCCTGGGCTTGCCGTCGCGCTCGGTACCATGTTGCGCGGCAGAGTTGTATGACGCTTTGATAGGTCGGCACCAGCGATGCAAAAGGCTATGAAATGCTGTTGCTTTGGCAGACCCTCCATCGTGATCGTCGCCCGCCCGGGCGTGTTGCCGAACTCAAAGTAGCTCGCATAGATTTGATTCATAGGGCCCCCGCCCGTTCCACCTGTATTGGCCCCAAAGCTTGAGAACGGGTTAACCCAAACAACGTTCCTCATGCTCATACCAGCTGTCTTCAGAATCGTGGCTACATTGTCCAGAGCCTGCTTCACCTCGCCGGGATAATCCGCAGCCATCTTTCCGGTGGCAGGATCTACTCCGCCCATAGCCGACATATACAGAACATCGTTAATCTGTATTCCCGGCGGATCGATGCCCGGACCCTGTGGCCACCCGGATGGCTTGATAACTTTGCGGTGGACCGTCTCCATCGACGCAATGCCGTTGATTTCTACCTTTTCATCACCCGCCAATGAGCCCACCACTTGGATGCTGCGTGCCGGAGGATTCGTACCGATCGTCTTCCAGTAGGCTGACTCGACCGCGCTCAAATTGTCGGCGCCCACCACATAGATATTGATCCACGCCAGATTGCCGTAGTCCATGCCGGCGGCCTGCAGCACCTTGCGAATATTGTTCAGCGCATTCGTTGTCTCTTGGGTTGCATCAGTCGGAGTGCTGCCATCTGAGTTGCGGCCATTTTGCGCAGCGAGGTAGAGCGTTCCGCCGGTCAGAATGCCGTCGTTTGAGGCTTTGCCTGCGTCCTTACCGGGTACTTGGATGACTTGGATAGGCCCTCCTATCTGGGCGAATGTCTGTGTGCTTGGGAAACCCGCCAGCAGACATACCATCCATCCAGTCATTTGTAGCTTCCTCATCGTTCCTCCTTGAAGTTTGGCGGTATTGGTTTCCTGATTATGCCAAAAGAAACGGCGATCGGCACAAACGATGAAATCGCGGCTAGTGGCGCTCTGGTCCGCGCTTCTTCGTTTTGAAGACTCTGCACCGGCACGAGTTCCGCCATGTGGAGTAGCAGCCTTAGTACAGTAGCCACTAGATTTTTGCCCAACGCATCGAAAAGGTAAAATTGGCAGATTTCACTACCGGCCATTTTCCTGTGTAGGTCGCGATAGCGTGGCGCGAACTGGTAGCCGTCGTAGAAAAGCAGGAAGAAGTTCACCTGGTTGCCGCTCCGGCCGGATGTCGGTTGTGTTGTTGTGCAGGATGTCGAAGACGAAATGCGACTCGTGCTCGTGGGTGCCGATGATGCCTTTTCCGAATGGACTCAGGTAATCCCCAACGCTCGTTTATGCAAAGCGCTGCTTGACCGCATCACCGACCGGGCCTACATCATAGAAACCGGCGCCGACAGCTTCCGCTTCCGGCGAACCGTCGAGAAAGGCAGGACCAAGATCACGAGCTGACCGATGCCCGCGCTGTGCTCCGGGCTTTCGCTACGCTCCAGCCCGGAGCAAGATGAAGTGCTTGATTCCCAACAACTTCGTTAGTGTTGCAGAAAAATAGCCTAAAAATGCAACACTCCAAATTATCACCAGAAAGTCCGATAATAGATATTCTGTATACTGGCACTTGAGTATTCCTGGAAGAGATGTTGCTTGGACCTGCCGTACATTTAAGTAATAGTTCCCCATTTTGTTAAGTAATACCTACCCCTAAGCACTTGGCCGTTTGCAGCCGGGTAACTTCGATCTGTGCGGCATGAAGAGCCCTCATAATTTCGCGCACCTCGCGATTCGCGGCCTCGGTCTCAATACGTGCGGCGGCAAGGTCGGCCTTAAGTGGGGTCGCTTCGGCATTGACTCTATCGATCTCACGTATTTAGTAAACCAAAATTTGGACTTCTCTTCCGATGCCCCGTCTGCCGCATCGAGATCGGCTTTGAGTCGCGAGAGCACAGGCTCTTCTGGGCGAATAGATTCAAGGGCGCTTCGTTACGCATTCTCGCTGAGGCTCTTAATCTGGTTCCGTAATTCTGCGACTGCGTGATCAGCCGCGGCGCGTCTGGTGATCTCCACTTGGAGCGCCTCTTCTTTTGCCTGGAGGGCCGTTTGCAGCTTGGTAAGTTCGATCTCTGCGGCATGAAGAGCCCTCGTAATTTCGCGCACTTCACGATTCGAGGCTTCGGTCTCAATGCGTGCGGCGGCAAGATCGGCCTTAAGTTGGTTCGCTTCGGCATTGACTCTATGGATCTCACGAGACAAATTCTCGGACTGCGCGCGGGCTGCCCCAAGGTGGTTCTCGAGTTCCTTGCTCGCAGCCACGCTCTGTGCAAAATCAAACCTGACCTTGTCGATTAAAGCGGTTTGGCGATCCGAGGTACTGCGGAATTCTTGTCGAAGTTCTGACTCTAGCCTCGCATGCTCCAAACGTTGCGCGGCAAGGTTCTCTGCAACCTCCCGGGCCGCTCGTTCGGCATATTCAGCTCTCTCGCGAGTCGCGGCGAACGCCCTTTCAGCGCCTTCCTGATTGGCCCGGGCAATCTCTTGGTTCTTCTCGGCCTCGCTTTTGCTGGCCGACAATTCGAGCCGGAGGTCCTCGGCCTCATCAGATTTCTCCTTGAGGCGAGCCTCCCTGCTCTCCGCCTCCCGCCGCAGTGCCTCGTTTTCGCTCCTGAGTTCGTCGGCCTGTCGATTTGCCTCGGCAACCTCCGCCTCCATGCACTCCCGGTCTTGGGCGAAGACCTCCTCTGCCCGCTTGACGGTGCCGTTCCAGAGATCAAGGAGTTCCTTCGGAACCTCGGGCTTAGACTTGTCCACTCGCCAGGCTTTGAGCTCGTCATTGATGGTGGTCCGGCTGCCCTGTTGGATCACCGCGTAGATCTTGTCGACGGTGATCTTTTCTGGCGTAAGTCTAGGGTCCATAGTAAGTAGCTCGTCTGCTGCCTGGCGCGTCAGTGCTCGTGTGTTAGGTAGAGGCATCATTGAGTTCCCCGTCCTTTGAGGAGCAGCAAGCGAGTGGGCATTTTAGGCCGCAAGCGTCATCCTACTTGCAGTATATATTTGCATATCATAATCACGTTATGGAGATATACTACGATATATCATTATAATGTAACGACCAAACGTAACTAACGCCCTCTCGATATTCATGGGATGGCAGATTGGAAGTCGGGGTTCGAATGTCGCTCGTCTGACGTCTGAGAAATGGACTTTCTCAGACGTCAGACGAGCGTTTGAATGCTCTAGCAACCGGCCCAGGCCGTTCAGATCCCTTCAACTGACCACACCGGAAGATGATTCTGCCCTTTGCGCGCCGCCGCGTGGGCGGGTGCCTCTCCCCTGTACCTGCTGCGAACATACGATAACCATCCCTCCTACAAACTCATGTCGCAACAATCATCGCCCAAGACGCCAGGGCAACCCAGCGACGTGTCCGGAGGCAGCTGCCTTTCACGGCCTCGATGGCGGAAGTTCTATAATCCCAGCATCTTCTGTATAGGTATTGTGCCTTGCCGATCCGAAATCCTGAGCCAATTTGGCTGCCATAGCGCGTCTGATCGCGGCATTTCAGCAGGGGCGTCTGATCGGAATGACGGGTGCTGGACTTTCCGCTTGGGCAGGCTATCCGGTGTGGAATGGTGCTCTCCGGCGTCTCGCTGATCTAGCCGCGGAGATGACCGGAGACGCGCAGCTTGGTGAGCTTCCGTGTCCGAGCCTGTATGAGGCTCCAACCACTTGGCAACTCTCTCTGTGAGGTTGGCGGCTTCCGGTGCCTTTGCAAGTTCATCTCCCAGAAGGAGCCCCAAAGCCATGGGCAATCTCGCTTGACTAACCTTCCAGCGAGGCCCTTCTTTCTCAAGTACACCGCTCGTTGTGAGGTCTCTGAAGGCAGCGCGAGAGTCGGCGTCGAAACCGATATATTTCTCGACTTCACTCTTTTCGAGTTGTTGAACTCCATCGCGGTATCGTTCCGCGATCTGCCTCAGGAAGTCATTGAAGGCATCCTCAGACATTTCTGGATTGCTGCGGTCACACCGATCACGCCAGTCTTCGAAGTACAGGCGGGCACGGGTAAAATCGCCCGATTCAGCGATCTGATCGCGATACGTTGCTGCGAGGTCGAAATAGCGTGGCTTGCGGAGCAGAGGTCTGAGCTCTTCGGGAAAGTCCGACACCTTCAAGCCGCGTCGATTCAAGGCAAGTTGGAGCTCGACGTCACTAAAGGACTGCAATTTGAATTGCTCCGCGAGGATGGCTGAACGCTTCGCAAAGAATTCGTCCCAATACTGGCTCCGCGCAGTGCAGATCAGCCGAACCCTTCCGGCCCAGGGCTTGTCGAACGAAGTTTCAATCACTTTCCGCCAGTAATCAGTGAGCGATCTGCGAAGCGCATCTTGTAGCGGTTTGTAAAAGGTCCGATTCTTGTGTGATGGGACGCTACCAGACAGCAGATGTTGAGCATTGGCGTGGAGTGTTGAAGGA
>Ga0224528_1000074_pt1 | contig 79907 bp, 73 predicted proteins | sample CBST25metaG_2_FD_179888 | JGI IMG/M metagenome (GOLD analysis project Ga0224528, IMG submission 179888) | Peat soil microbial communities from Stordalen Mire, Sweden - C.B.S.T25 | ecosystem: Environmental > Terrestrial > Soil > Wetlands > Peat | place: Sweden: Norrbotten County, Stordalen Mire...
TGACCGGCTCTCCACTCCAGAGGGCTTACACATGGCTTGAGCCGGATGAAGGGAAACTGTCATGTCCGGTTCTTAGGGGAGGGAGCGTCAGCAATGACGTTCTCTTACCCGACTTCGATCGTCTTGCGCAACGCGTGCAGGCGGTGATCGGCGAAGATCCTCTGAGTGGCCATCTGTTTCTTTTTCGATCGCGTAATGGCAACCGGTTGAAGATCCTCACATGGGATCGCGATGGTTACGTATTGTGGTACAAACGGCTCGAAGTTGGTGTGTTCAAACTGCCGCGCATCGTGCCGGGCAGCAACTCGATTGAGCTGCGTGCCAGCGAGTTGGCGATGTTGCTTGATGGCATCGACATGGCCAAGCTGAAGCGCGTTCCGCGCTATGAGCGTCCGCCGAAGGATAGCATTAAAACTCCTAAAAAAGTGGTTGCATGAAGCGACTCATAGCAGGTTGAAACCGTCTATTTGTATAAGTGCCGAAGAGCGATTTCAACGCGTTCGAGTTGCCGGAAGACAGCACATCGTTGCGCTCGCTTGTGCTTGAACTGCTGTCGAAAACTGATGCGCAGCGCAAGCAGACCGAGCAACTACAGGTCGAGCTTGTTCGCGTGAAGCTTGAGCTGGAGCGCTACAAGAAGTGGTATTACGGCCCACGCGCGGATCGTTTGCAATCCGACCAGGACGTAGCGCAGATGCTGCTGAACTTCGCAGAAGCGGCAGATCAAAAGCCGATCAACGCAGATGATCTTCCGCATCCGGCGGAGCCAGCCGAAGAGTTGCGTCGCGTGAAGCGTCGCAAGGGCCGGCGCAATCTTGCCAACTTCGAAAATCTTCCTGTCACGACGCATGTCTACGAGTTGAGCGAAGCGGAACGTACCTGCCCTTGCTGCGGTCTGACGCGCGAGGAGATCGGCTCTGATGAGAGCTGGCAGGTTGAATATCTTCCCGGCCACTTCGAGCGCTTGCATCATGTGCGCAAAAAGTATGCCTGCACACGCTGCGAGACGAATGGCGAAAACCCCAATATCCATGCGGCGAAGAAGCCGGACACAGCCATCGATAAAGGTCTCGCCGGTCCGGGCTTGCTAGCTTACATCGTAACCAGCAAATTTAGCGACTACCTCCCACTCTATCGACTTGAAGACATCTTCACGCGGCAGGGCTTCGAGATCTCGCGGGCCACGCAATCGGTGTGGTGCGGCGATGTGGCGGACCTGGTTGAGCCTCTCTATGCGCTGATGGCCGATCGCGTGCGATCTTCGCATGTAGTGGCCACCGACGACACCATCATGCCCATGCAGAGTAAAGATAAAGTTGCCAATGCGCGCATGTGGGTCTATGTGGGCGACGAAGAGCATCCGTACAACGTGTTCGACTTCACCATGGATCGATGTCGCAATGGGCCGACGCGGTTCCTGAAAGATTACAACCAGGTTCTGTTAGCGGATGGCTATGCCGGCTACAACGGTGTCGTTGTCGGCAATGCGATTACGCGTGCCGGATGCTGGGCACATATGAAAAGGAAGCTGGTCGAGGCGGAAAAATCCGCGCCCGAGATCGCACGCGAAGCTGTCGAACGAGTGCGGGCGCTTTATGCTGTCGAGCGTCTGGCCAAGGATGCTTCTCGAGAAGCTCGTCTGCAATTACGCGGCGAGAAGTCTCGACCGCTGCTGACGGAGTTGCATGACCGACTTCTTGAGTGGAAGCAGCAGTTGCTGCCCAGGCATCCGATGGCTGAAGCGATCAACTATGCTCTGGGCCAGTGGCAGGAACTGAATGTCTTCTCGACAGATGGCGCTGTACCGATCGACAACAACGTGAGCGAACGCGAGATGAAGCGCGTCGTGTTGAATCGCAAGAACTCGCTCTTCGTTGGCAACCCGCGCGGTGGAAGAACGGCAGCCATCTTGTCCAGTCTGACCAGCACTTGCCGTCGACATGACATCGATCCACAACTCTACCTCACCCAACTGCTGGTCAACCTTCCTATGCTTACCATCAGCCAACTACACACCTGGCTGCCGGACCAGTGGAAGATACATCATGCCGCTCGGCTGAAGAGCCCGCAGAATCCCGCCCCGCAATCCGCATAGATAGTGCCGTTCAGATATCGCTCACAAAAAGGCCCTCCTCATTCGAGCAGGGCCTTCGTCCTTCAAAATCAATTTGCGTCAGCTTCAGTGCTTCTCCGCCGCCGTCGCCAGCTTGGCCTCGGCTTCAGAAATCACCCGCAGCGCATCGTCGTACTTCTCTTCACTGTCCCCGGCTTCATCCCACATCTTGTGGCCGCGATCCAGTTGTTCCTTGGCTCGGTTGGTGTCGATCTCTCCCGGCTTCAGCGCGTCACTAGCCAGGATCGTCACCCGGTCCGGCAGCACCTCGACAAATCCCCAGCTCACGTTATAAATCTGGTCGCCCTCGGGCCCACCATGCAGCGTCACGTCCCCCGCACCCAACTCCGCCAGCAGCGGCGCGTGGCCGTACAGCACTTCCATGTACCCCGACTTCGAAGGCAGTTCCACCGCCGTCGCCCCGTGATCAAACAAGGTGCGCTCAGGAGTGACCAGCCGTACTCGAAGTTCGTTGCTCTCGTCTGCCATAAATGCCCTTTAGGGATCAGGTGTCAGGGATCAGGAATCAGTCTGTTCAAGTCCTGCCGAACGCGCTTTTCCTGAACCCTGATCCCTGATCCCTGACCCCTGTCTTTTACACCGTTGCCTTCAACCGCTCCGCATCCGCGAGCACTTCCTCGATCGCGCCCTTCATATAGAAGGCCTGCTCGGGAATGTCGTCGTACTTGCCTGCGATGATCTCCTTGAAGCTGCGCACCGTGTCGGCCACCTTCACATACGCGCCCGGAATGCCCGTAAACGTCTCGGCCACATGGAACGGCTGCGAAAGGAACCGCTGCACCTTGCGGGCGCGGGCCACAGTCAACTTGTCTTCGTCTGAAAGCTCGTCGATACCCAGAATCGCGATGATATCCTGCAAGTCCTTGTAGCGCTGCAAGATCCTCTTCACGCCCTGCGCCACATCGTAGTGCTCATCGCCCACAATGCGCGCCGACAAAATGCGCGACGTTGAAGCCAGAGGATCGACGGCGGGATAAATGCCCAACTCCGACAGCGGACGGCTCAACACCGTGGTCGCGTCCAGGTGAGCAAACGTCGTTGCCGGCGCCGGATCGGTCAAATCGTCGGCGGGCACATACACGGCCTGCACTGAAGTGACGGAACCCTTGCTGGTCGACGTAATCCGCTCCTGCAATTCGCCCATTTCCGTAGCCAGGTTCGGCTGGTAACCAACGGCTGATGGCATGCGCCCCAACAGTGTCGAAACCTCAGACCCGGCCTGCGTAAACCGGAAGATGTTGTCGATAAAGAGCAGCGTGTCCGACCCTTCGACGTCGCGGAAGTACTCGGCGACCGTCAGTCCGGTCAGAGCCACGCGCAGACGCGCACCTGGCGGCTCGGTCATCTGGCCGTACACCAGCGCGCATTTTGAATTGGCGAAGTCTCCCGGCTTGATCACGCCCGACTCCGTCATTTCCAGCCAAAGATCGTTGCCCTCGCGGGTACGTTCGCCCACCCCGGCAAACACCGAATAGCCGCCGTGATTCTTGGCCACGTTGTTGATCAATTCCATGATGACGACCGTCTTGCCCACACCGGCGCCGCCAAAAAGGCCGATCTTGCCGCCCTTCAAAAACGGCTGGATCAGATCGATAACCTTGATGCCGGTCTCGAACATCTCCTCGTGCGTGGTCTGCTCATCAAACAGCGGAGCAGGACGATGAATCGGCATCCGCGTCTTCTCGCCGATCGGGCCGAGATTATCGACTGGTTCGCCGATTACGTTGATCACGCGTCCCAGCGTCTCCTTGCCCACCGGAACCCGGATCGGGCCGCCAAGGTCGATGACCTTCATGCCCCGAACCATGCCGTCCGTAGCTTCCATCGCCACGGTGCGAACGCGACCTTCGCCCAAGTGCTGCTGGACCTCAAGGATGACCGATATAGGCGTTGGTACAGTGAACCCGTCGCTGACAACGCGCAGCGCCTGATAGATTGCCGGCATCGTCGCTTCTTCAAACTGCACGTCTACCGCCGGACCGGAGACCTGGATTACCTTGCCGATGTTCTCTGCCATTTGTGCCTTCCGAAAACCTTAGACAGCGGCCGCACCGCTGACGATTTCAATGATTTCCTTGGTGATTGCCGCCTGGCGCACACGATTCATCTCCAGCGTGTAGCTGTCGATCATGTCCGAGGCGTTGTTTGAAGCCGAATCCATGGCTGTCATGCGTGCTGCATGTTCCGCCGCTACCGACTCCGTCATCGCGTGATACAGCATGGCTGCAATGTACTGCGGCAACAAGCCGTTAAACAGTTCCTCCGGCGGTTGCTCGTAAATGTAGTCGACGTTCGCGGTGCCGAATTTCTTCGCTTCCTCGTCCGCCTCTTTGGTATCGACCGGCTCCAGCGCAATGCCCGCGCTGATCGCGGCTTCCGCAGCCCGCTCCCGCTCCTCGGTCGACAGCTCGGCAGCGCCCGAAATCTGCTGTTCACCGATCTTCGTCAGCGGCAACAAACGCTCCACCACCACTCGCTGCTGAATCACCGACTTGAATTCGTTGTAGACGGTGTAGACAGCGTCAATCTCCTCATGCACATAGCGGGAGATGATGTCCTCTGCCAGAGCGAATACCCGCTTGCTCTCGAGCTTGTCCAGCATCCCCGGATGATCGCCCGTCACTTCGACGGCCGCCTTGCGCTCCCGCACCTGCAGCTTGCCGCCATCGTCGGTCGACTGCTCGGAGTAGATCGCCGCAGGATAACGCCGCCGCATCTGGTCGCGGCCCTTGCGGCCAACGGCTTCAATGTCGATCTCTCTCTGCTGATTCCCGTTGATAAACTGAAACGCCGTCTTCAAAATGTTCGAGTTGAACGCGCCCGCAAAACCCTTGTCGCCGCTGACAACCACCAGCAGCACGCGCTTCTCTTCCCGGGTCGCGAAGAGCGCATGGCGCAGATTCCCCGTCTCGGGGTCGATGATCTCAATGCGCCGGGTCAGCGACTCCAGCACGCTGGTGATCATTCTGGCGTAAGGACGGGCCGCCATCGCCCGTTCCTGCGCACGGCGCAGCTTGGCCGCCGAGACCATCTTCATGGCCTTGGTGATCTGCCGCATGTTCTTCACGCTGCGAATGCGCCGCCGTAGATCGAGGACGTTTGCCATAAGCCTTCCAGTATTCAGGGATCAGGGGTCAGTGGTCAGGGATCAGAACAACCTTTCAAATCCCCAACTCTTGGTCCTAGTCCTTAATTCCTTCCAAAACTCCGAAAATCATCTTCCCAACTTGGTGTGACAAGGCTTCGGTTTCATTGAGCAAGCCTGCGTCACCCATTCCCAATTCGCGTGCAATCTCCAACTGCGTTTGCAACTCGAAATTCGACCCTCGAGCTACCCCAAGAAACTGTCGATATTCTCCCGTACTCATCCGGCCATGGCCTTCGGCAATATTGCTCGGGACTGACACCGCAGCCCGTCTCATCTGACTTGTCAGCCCGTACGTCTCTTCGCGAGGGAACGCACGAGTTAACTTATAGACCGAAACTGCGGTTTGAATCGCTCGTTGCCAAACTACGAGATCCCGAAACGATTGCACCATGATACTGATCCTGACTCAAGGGCACTGATCCTTGATCCCTGATCCCTGTCTTTAGGGGCCTTTTTACTGACCCCTGATCCCTGACCCCTGATCCCTATCTTTTACGCCGTTACCGGCTCCGCCTGTTGCTGCTGAGCCTTGAAGTTTTCCTTGTATTCCTTGAGCGCCGCATGCAGCCGGGTGCGCAAGTCGTCATCAAATGACTTCTTCTTCGTCAAATCATCGACCAACGCCGTCTGCGCGTTCTCAAAGTACTTGTAAACGCCATCCTCAAATGCGCGAATGTCACTGACTTTCACGTCATCGAGATACCCTTGCGTACCCGCAAACAGAATGATCGCCTGCTGCTGCCAGGTAAGCGGATGGAACTGCGGCTGCTTCAGCAATTCCGTCAGGCGCTGCCCTCGGTTGAGCTGCTTCTGCGTTAGAGGATCGAGATCCGATCCAAACTGCGCAAAGGCCGCCAGTTCGCGATACTGCGCTAAGTCCAGCTTGAGCGTTGAACCCACCTGCTTGACCGCCTTGATGGCCGCCGAGAATCCTACACGTGAAACCGACAGTCCCACGTTCACGGCCGGACGCACGCCCGAGTTGAACAAGTCCGTTTCCAAGAAGATCTGACCGTCGGTGATCGAAATGACGTTGGTCGGAATGTAAGCTGATACGTCACCCGCCTGCGTCTCGATAACCGGCAGCGCCGTCAACGAACCGCCGCCCTTTTCCTTGCTCATCTTCGACGACCGCTCCAACAAACGCGAGTGAAGATAGAACACGTCGCCCGGATACGCTTCGCGGCCCGGCGGACGCCGCAGCAGCAGCGAAATTTCGCGGTAAGCCATCGCGTGCTTCGACAAATCGTCATACATCACCAGCGCGTGCCGGCCTGAATCGCGGAAGAACTCGCCAATCGCAGTCGCAGCATAAGGCGCCAGGTACAACATGGGTGCCGGTTCCGACGCCGACGCGGCCACGATAATCGTGTGACCCATCGCGCCAGCCTCAGTCAGCGTCTGCACTACCTGCGCAATCGAAGACCGCTTCTGACCGATCGCGCAATAAATGCAGATCAAGTCGTTCTTGGCGTTATTGATAATCGTGTCGAGCAGCACCGCGGTCTTGCCCGTCTGACGGTCGCCGATGATCAGCTCGCGCTGTCCGCGGCCAATCGGAATCATGGCGTCGACAGCCTTCAAACCCGTGGCCATCGGCTCGCGCACCGGCTGGCGATCGATGATGCCAGGCGCCAGGCGCTCCACCGGCAAGGTTTCAGTCGTCGCAATCGGTCCCTTGTCGTCGATCGGCTGGCCCAGCGCGTCTACCACCCGGCCAATCATCGCGTCGCCCACCGGCACACTCAAAATCTTGCCCGTGCGTTTGACCTCCTGGCCTTCGCTGAGTAGGGTGTAGTCGCCCAAAACCACGGCGCCCACCTGGTCCTCTTCGAGGCTCAGTGCCAGTCCGGCGATGCCGTGCTCAAAGGCGAGCAGTTCACCGGCCATGACCTTATCCAGCCCGTGGATGCGGGCAATACCGTCACCAAGCGTGGTGATGGTGCCAACTTCGTCCACCTGCACCTTCGAGTCGTAGTTCGCGATCTGCTCGCGAAGAAGTTGCGTAATCTCGTCTGCCTTGATCTGAGCCATCTGCGTTCCTCAGGGATCAGAGATCAGGGGTCAGGGATCAGTCTTCCGCTTTACCGCCGCGAAATCGCGATCTCCGCCCGCTTGTATCTCTTCCCAAATTGCAATCCTAACTTCGTTAATTGCTTCCTGAACATTCCTAAGTGCCAGACGATCGTCTTTCTGATCCCTGACCCCTGATCTCTGATCCCTGCCGGCCTCAGCCGGCCAACGCTTCTCTCAACCGCTCCAACCGTCCGCGCACCGATCCGTCATACACCGTCGAACCAATCCGCACCACCGTGCCACCCAAAATCGAAGCGTCCAGCTTGAAGCTAGCCTGAATCTGCGAGCCTGCCAGTTTGCCGACTCCCTCGACCAGCACGCCCTGCTCCTGCTCGCTCAACTCTCGCGCCGTCACAATCTCCGCCTGGCGAATTCCCTGCCGTTCCTGCAACTCCGCGCGATAGGCGGCAGCTACTTCCTTCACATGCGCAATGCGGTCATTGTTGATCAACACCGCAATTAGGTTCCGCAATTCCTTTTGCATTTCCAGCTTCGCGTTCAACTTGTCGAGAATCGCGATCTTCTGCGTCGCCGCCACTGCCGGATTCTCAAACAGTTCGCGCAGTTCAGCGCTCTCGTCCCAAGCCGCTAGAAAATCGCTCAGTTGGCCGTCAATCGTCGTCGTGTCAAGCTTCGCAGATGCAACAACATCGGCAAACGCTTTTGCGTAATGGGAGACAAAGGCTGCCATCTAGTTCAGTCCCCCTTTTGCGCTTCCGGTCCCGGTCACATCGCGCACAAATTCCGCAATCAGGGCCTGATCAGTTTCAGGCGTAAGTACAAGCTGCTTGGTCGCCTGCTCAATCGCCAGGTCAGCCGCGAAGTTGCGCAGCCCCCGCTTGGCAGTTGCCGCAGCCACACCAATCTCCTGCTCCGCCGCCGCCACAATCCGCGCGCTTTCCTCTTCGATCGTGGCCTTGATCCGCACTTCGTCCTGCTTGCTTTCTTCCTCGACTTGCGCCCTGATCTTGGCAATCTCATCGTCGAGCCGCGAAAGTTGCGCTTCCACCGCGCTCAGCCGGCTGTTCGCATCCTGCGTCGTCTGCCGCGCCGACTCAAGGCTCTCGCTCAGTGTTTCATTGCGCTTGCGCAGATGCTTAGGCAAAAACTTGAACAGCGGTATGGCAATCGCCAGGAAGATTACCGCGAAGTTGATGAATTCAAACAGCCGCGCCGTCGTCTCTACCGGCATATGCAGAGCTTTGGCAATCGTCTTGACCAAGGGCGTATGGCGAAAGAGATTCTCGCCCTCTTCTTTTTCCTTCTTCTCCTGCCCCGGCTGGGCATCGAGGCCGGAAGCAGCGTTTCCAGGACTCGCCTGTCCTGTCGCCGCCGGTTGAGCCGCGGCGGGCGCCTGCGCCTTAGTCGTGAGAGGCACCATCCCCGCCCCAGCCACCAGGGCGGCCAAAAGCACAAACCTTAGCTTGAATACGGATAAACCTGCGTGCTGACTTCTCAACGCGTACCCCCGGCGGCCAGCGGCAGAACCGCGCGGACGACTCGACTTGCCAGATCTCCGGCTGAAGCCTCAATGGCTTGCCGCGCATTCGCGGCCTCCGCATCCAACTCGGCCTTAGCCTCGTTGACCTTTATTCCCGCCGACTTACGGGCGGCATCGAGCGCCACATCCCGCTCCCCGGTCCACTGCTTGATGCGCTGTTCCCGCAGCTTGTAGATCTCGGCCCGCGCCTGGCGAAGCTTGGTCGCATACTCCGCAGCCCGCTCCTCCGCACGTGCGATCGCCTTGTGAGCGTCTTCCACAGCCCCTTCGGTCCGGGCACGCCGTTCTTTCAGGGTCTTGGTAAGCGGTCCTTGGATCAAAAACTGGTATGCCAAAACCAGCACTGTGAATAGCAAAACCGTGGGCACGGCGCCAAGCAAAAGTTTCCCGACTTGTTGAATGATTTCGTCCATGCTGGTCCGGTTTCGTTCAGGCGGTTAGTTTCAATTTCTTATTCGCTTATCTGGGTGGAACACTTTTTTGTATCAGGCGACACCATCTAAGTCAAAGCTTACGGGCACGTTTGGACGGCCATCTGTGACTGCTGTCACGATTAGGACTTTCGATTGAAAATACTGCTTGCTTTTCCAGATAACAAGCCTAAACTAAACATTACCACCTAGACCCGGTTCAGGGTCCAGCGGGCGGCCGGTTTCAGGATGTCCTTCCACACCTGAATCCGGAAGCCCGCTTCTTAATTTCAGCCCCAAAACTTCCTCCGAAACCACCATCGATATCTCGCCGATTCCACGTCAGAATCCGGCAGGTTTTTCGCTGTTTTCCAAATGGTTGCTTTCGGAAACGTCCCGTTTAGGGAAGCCGTAAACGACTTTGCGGCCCATTTTGAATAACTTACGGCAAGGCGTGACCAACGTAATGTCGCAAAAAACTAAAGACCGGTTACTATGTAAATCAAGAACCCTGAGTCAATCGGAGCCTGAGTACTTCCCGGTGCAATCCGGTAAGTCGTCCACCTTCGCGGACAGCCTACCTTGGAATGCCCCCTGAGATAACGGTGAACCCGCGTGCTCAGAACCCTGAAGTGTAGCTGACCTATAAACATAGGCTTTTATTCTTATGAAAACTCTTTATTGCGCTATCTTCTCCCTATCCGTGCTTTTACTCACAGCTTGTGGAGGAGTTAAGATCACTCCCTCGGTCGCGAGCGGTACATCCACAACCACATCCACCCCATCGTCCCCTACAACACCGACGACACCGTCCACGCCGTCGTCACCCTCAACCCCAACCACTCCTTCAACTCCCTCGTCACCATCGACGCCATCAGACCCATCGACGCCATCTACCCCGACATCGCCTTCTTCTCCAACATCTCCATCCACGCCCGTCGCCACCCCGATTCCAGCTGCCGGAACAACCCTGTCCAACATCCAGGCCAGCCAGGGATGGAATGACTATGGCCAACTCGCGCCAGTCTATAGTGATTGCCCCGCTCCCTGCCCCGGCATCACCTGGTCCATGACGCAAGGCATCGCTTCCCCGTCAACCACGGGAAAAGCGGCCCAGTTCGATATCGGCGGCACCACTCCCTACTCCGACGTCCTGTGGACGAACCCACTCATGGGACAGTTCTCTACCCAGGGTCTTCCTGACACAAATCACACCCTGCTCCCAACCCTTCATCACTTCACTTACGACGCCGACTTCTATGTAACCGACGCCGCGGTCACCCAGGTGCTCGAATTCGATATCAATATGTACCTGAATGGCATAGGCATGATCTGGGGTCACCAGTGCAACAACCTGGGCGACAAGCAATGGGATATCTGGGACAACTTAAACAAACACTGGGTCGCCACCGGCGCCGCCTGCAAATTCCTCGACAACGCCTGGAACCACGTAACCATTAAAGTCCAGCGTCAGTCCGATAACTCTTTGCTCTATCAGTCCATAACTCTCAACGGCGAAACCACCGAGCTCGACATAACCTATCAGCCCTACTCCGTCGGCAGTTCCTGGTACGGAGTTACCGTCAATTATCAGATGGACGGCGATCACAAGCAATCGCCTAATACAACTTATTTAGATAATTTCAGTTTGACTTATTGGTAGATTTCGTCTCGGGGGAGGCCGGTCTCAACAACGTCGCGTCTGCACGCTGAGTCAACCTTGGACCCAACCACTGAACGGGTTCGATCGACTCAGAAAGCTGGCAGAGATAGCTTGTGAGACCGGTTCGAGACCCATCCTTGGCGCCATAACAAGCGCCAAGGATGGGGTGTTTCAGGCTTGCTTACTGTCTATAGTCCTACTTCTGGGCGTCCGCAATAAACCCGGCCAGATCATCCTTCAGTTTGTGTAACGCGTCCACGTTCAAATAGATCATGTGACCCGACGGGTAATACCCGAACTTCACATTTCCGCGCAATTCCTGCGGAAGATCCATGTGTGACAAGTCGTATTCGGTCGCAAAAAACGGCGTCGCCAGGTCGAAATACCCGTTCGCCGAAAACACCTTCAGGTGCGGATTCTTGCGGATCGCGCTGCCCAAATCGGCAGCCACATAAGGCTGAGACTGCTCGCCTCCCGGCCCCGGCCCGCCGCTCGTCGGACGATGCTTCCAATCCCACTGCCCGATATTGCCGGCGCTGGGACGGTACGCATCCGTGCTCTCGTACTTCAACTCGCCTTCCAGGTAGTCATGCACCGCAGCCACAAACGCCCCGCTGATGCCCGTATCCGACGCGTCATAGCTGGGATTCTCCCCAGCCGCGTCCACATCCACGCCCTCGAACCGCATGTCATAGCGCCCCAGCGTCTTACGGTCGTCCCTCAACACTTCCTTGCGGAACCGCGTCGGCGAGATCCGCAGGTTCGTCTCCTTCACATAGTCCACACTCAGCCCGGTAATTCGGCTCACCTCTTTAGCCACCGAATCCAACTCCACGGCCGACAAATTATGCCCCGCAAACAGTGCGTGGGCATACGGCCCGGCGGCAAACTCCCGCGCACTCTCCACCCACGCGCTCAGGTCCGCCGGCTTATTCGGTATCTTGTTGAAATACCAAGCCGCCGCCGCATAGCTCGGCAAATTCGCCACATACAGCATGTCGTACCCGCCGGCCCGGACGTTATAGTTCAAAATCGACGAAATCAGCACCACGCCATTCAGTTGCACGCCGTCATTGCCCAGCATGTCCGCCAGCGCCGCCGACCGCGTCGTCCCGTATGATTCGCCAATCAGAAACTTCGGCGAATTCCACCTTTGATTCACGCTCAAATACCGAATAATGAACCGATCGAAGGCGTGCAGATCTTGGTCGACTCCCGCAAAGTCCTTGGGAGTAGCCTTACCCACCGCCCGCGAATACCCCGTCAACGGCGCGTCGATAAACACTAAGTCCGTCTTGTCCAGCAACGAGTACTCGTTCGGAACCAGCTTGAACGGCGGACCCGCCGTCGCGTTCGGGCTATCGGTCGCAATCCGTACCGGCGAGAACGATCCCATGTGCAGCCACAAAGTCGCCGATCCCGGCCCGCCGTTATACAAAAAGCTCACCGGCCGCGCCTTGGCCTCTGCCCCATCCAGCGTGTAAGACACGTAAAAGATACTCCCGTAAGGCTTATCTTCTTCGTCGCGAATAACCAGCGTGCCCGCCGTGGCCGTGTATTTCAATGTCTTACCGCCCAACGTCAGCTCGTGATGCGTCACCGAGGGCTTTTCCGGCGGCACCGGGATACTGTCCTTGTCACCATCCTTATGCTGGTCTGGACCCGCGGTGGCAGGCGTCGCAGATCGCGTTTCCTGCGCCCAACCGGCAACGGAACCAACGAGAATTAAACTTCCAACAATCAATACGCAGGGAGCAAACCTATAGGCCATTTTCATGAGCAAGAAAATCCTCCAGGAAATTGAAGTGGGATCGAAACAGAGTATTGAATCGTACGACAGGGTTAAACAGATGTTTCTAAGGACGTTTACACCCTTTAATAAGATTCAGCCTCCTTGTTTACTCCCTCCGCGCGCCTTTTGTGCGCCTCATCACAGCCGACTTTCACAATAAACGTCATCCTTCTGGCATTGTTCTCTCGTGCACCTTCGGGAAAGAATTTCAACCCCGATTGAAGGCGGTAGACACATGAGCAAACAGTGTCTGAAGTGCAACACGGAGATCGCTTCTCCGTGGAGTTTTTGTCCCAAATGCGGCGTCGCCGTTCCACTCGATCCCGCGCCGCAATCAACCCCAGTCGAGATCGAACCAGCTCCCGCATTCGGCGCCTTTAGCGGGCTCTATCTCGGCATCATTGCCGTCCCTCTACTGATCGTCACCGGCGGCTTGCTCTGCCTCACCGGCTTGGGCGCTTTCCTCGGCGTACCGATGATCGTCCTTGGCGTTCTCGCCCCCTTGTTAGGCCCCATGATCGGCCTCGGCGCCCTCAAGGGAAAATGTCCCTGGTGCGGCACTTTCGTCAACAGCATTGCCGACGGTAAAGACTTCGAGTGTATCGAGTGCAGCCGCCGCATCGCCGTTCAGCACCACAAGTTCGTCAAGACTGCTTAACGCGGTCACTCCGCCTTCCGCACGCCGTGGCGCACCCCCTCTGGCGCCACAGCGCTTCCAGTTCGTGTGGTCCGGAATACCGCTTAAGTCCCCCCGCTCCTACCTCTTGTGCAACCCCATAAAATTCATTCGAATCAAAGCCTTTGCGACGAAAGTTGCGCGCCATCCGCGCGCCTTCCGAGACATCTGGACGACGATTTGGATGAGATAGTCGAGAACGGAAAACAGCCCGATATCCCCCAATTCCAGCGCTCCCCGGAATCCGATCCTCAGCGAATTCCCACCGGCATCTCCGGCCTCGACGACATCCGCACCGGCGGCCTGCCCCAAGGCCATCTCTATCTCGTTGAAGGCGATCCGAGCACCGGCCTCTGCCTCTGGGTCACCTCTGAAATCATGAAGAAGAATCGCTGGACCATCCGCGTACGCAGCAGCCGAAGTCCCCACCACTCCGGCACCGTCTTCTCCGTCGTCATGCCACAAATCGCATAATCCTCTCGGAACTTAACCGCAAATTCACATACATCGAACGGAATTCCAGCGCCGGCAGCTTCTGCACAATCAGCCACTCAAATCGCTAGAGGGAAATGTATTCCCAATAGTTCTCCGTATGGAACGCAATTCTTTGCATGTTTCCCCACTGCGAAGCGAGCCTCGGAGCCGAAATCGAAGCGTGAAATGCGGCTTCGACAAGCCCTGTGCGGCTTGATACGTGTCACAGTCAATTAATCAAACTCCGAGGACTTGGCCTCAAAGTTGCCTATTCAAAGACCATACGACTTCTTTATCTACTGGACACCACACAAATTGGGCAAGGCTCAATTTCGGTGATGTTGAAATTTGCCCTATACAGCAACGAAGTTTCAGGAATTTGAAAGAGGATTCGGAATGATTGTTTTCGAGAGAGCTTCTGCCAGAATTGTGACTGTCCTCGCGGCGGCCGTGGTCCTAACGTTCGCAGTGCCGAGCGCTTGGGCCGACACACTTCAGATCACCGAAAGCGGCACCTTCGCCTCCGGAACTCCCACCACGGCTGAGAGCAAAGCCGGCGAAAAATTCAGTTTCTCCTTCGACGTCTCATCAACTCCCACTGTCACCACCCCCGATGTAGGAACGTCCTTTCAGACCACCTTTACCAATTTCACCTATACGCTCGACGGGAAGACTCTGGCAGTCACTCCCCTCTCACTCAGTTTTTTCAATTCATCAGTCGGTGGTTTGTTCGACCTCGACTTTGTCGGAGGCGATTTCCAGCTCGAGGGCGACCAGGTCTACAAGGGCACAGAAGACAGTCCCAATATCAAAACCGGAACATACGACCTGGCAAGCGGTTCTGATTTTTCGGATGGCGGCGAATACACTCCACTCAGCGGCAAGGTCGATATCAAAAAAGTCAGCAATCCCACTGTGACTCCAGAACCGTCCAGCCTTCTGCTCCTGGGCACTGGCCTGGCAGGTTTGAGCGGAATGATCAGACGCAAATTCCGCGCTTCCAAGTCCGCTTAGTACCGATCTGCAGACACGCATTGCATACCAGGCAGGGGCCTTCGGGCCCCTTGCAAATGACCAGGTCGGCATGGCCAGTTAGGCTCGGATCAAACAGTTCCTCAATAACTGCAACTAAAGTGTTAGGCACTTAAATCACCAAGTGGAAAATGTATTCCCAGAGTAGACAGCAATTGTCCACTTCGATTCCCCATCCAAAGCGAACCTGAAGCACAAACGAAATCGCAAAAGACGATTTCTGCAGCCATTATGCGGCCTTTTTGCCCTTCCCCTTCAAATATCAAGGCTTCGAGGACTTTGGCATTCAATCTGCTTATACAAGACCATACGAGCCCTGCACCTATCGGCACCACACGAGCTGGGCAAAGCTCAAGTTTTTCGATGATGTCGACATCTGGAACACAGTAGAAAAATTTTGAAAATCTGAAAAGAGGATTCGAATGAATAATTTTGAGAAAGCTTCTGCCAATTTTGTGGCTGCCATCGCAGCCGTCGTGGTTCTCACCTTCGCCGTGCCCAGCGCTTCGGCCGATACACTTCAGGTAACCGAGAGCGGCACCTTCGCCTCCAACACTCCTACCACGACCGAGAGCAAAGCTAACGAGAATTTCAGCTTCTCCTTCGACGTCTCATCAACGCCCACAGTCATCTCCCATGGGCAATACGACTTTGTCACCAGCTTTAGCAATTTCACCTATACGCTCAACGGCAAGACGGTCGCGGTCACTCCCACCTCGCTCACTTGGAACGCCGCGCAGGACGGTGGATTGTTTGACATCGACTTTAACGGAGTTGAATTCGAGCTCTCGGGCAGCCAGCTCTACACGGGCTCGGTCACCAAACCCACAATTGATACCGGAACATACAACCTGGCATCCGGCTCATTATTTGTGGATGGTTGCGACCCCGTTAAACTCAGTGGCAATGTCGTTATCACCGACCCCAGCAAGACCTCCGCGACTCCGGAACCGTCCAGCCTGTTTCTTCTGGGCACTGGATTAGCAGGTTTGGGCGGAATGCTCAAACGCAAATACCGCGCCGCAACATCCGCCTAAACCAGAGGCCCGTGGCGAAAGCTGGTGCCCCATCCATTTCCGCGCACTTTGCGGAAATGGGTGGGAAAACAATCGAGCGACGTACTCACGAACCATAAGTTCCCTTCCAAAACCGCATCCGTACAGATCGACAGACCGCAGCGTTATGCGTGCCATAACCTTGCTGAACCAGCAACGATCCCGCAATCACGACCCAGAAAATTCCCACCCGAAAAGCGGTGCCCTTCCGCTCGCGCTGTCATGTTGAGCAAAGCGAAACATCCGCAGTTGCTCTTCGTAGCTTCCGAGTTGGCCGTCACTCGACCGCGATATTGCGGAGAACGAGTTTTCTCAGGAATAAGAGCGGAAGAACCTCGAAGATCATGACGTTAAACCAGAGAAGCTTCCACTCGTCGATTCGTAACAGAATCGTAATGAATGTGGCGGCATGTATTCCAAGGAGTAGAGCAGTGAGAAGCCAGAACCGCCTCTCACGCAAGAACCTGCGACTAGTGCTGATGAAGAATCCAAAAATGAAGATCGTGAACAGAAACAGTCCGCCCCAACGAATGTAATCACCTGCGATGATTCCAATCGCTGCCGAAACCACAAACGCGCCGGGGACGCCAATCACATAAGGCCATGTGAGGTGGTCTGGATCGAAGCCCCAAGGATTCCCTCTCTTCTTTGGCATGTTGAGCAGTAGTATAGAGCCTTTTCTGGGCGAGTTGTGGACAACTCGGAAACTACCACGCAGTCATCCCAATCCCCTCGCTGCATCTCTGCCCGTCTCGCCTCGCCACCTCCTCACCGCTCCGGCGCCGCCCCATCCGCCTCCACAATCCGCGAACGCACATGCGTCTTCTCAAAGTCCACATTGTGCGCGTCAATCGAAATCTCCCTCGTCAAAAAAAACAAAATCCGCATCTTGAACTCCGTCCCGAAGCTCGTCGGAAACCACACCCCATCCGGTTGCGGCGCATACACCACGCTAAATCCCAATCCCGGCACATTCGTCCCTAGCAGCGTCCGCACCGCAAACGGAATCTTCCGCGCCATCGCCGTCGACACTAACACCGGTTGAAACGAAGCTGTGTCAATATACGCATCGCCCTTCCAACCAAAATCGTTTTTGTCCTTGGGATGAAACTCAATATGAAACACATCGTGCCCGTTCATCCGCTCCCTGCCCACAAGCCGAAACCAATAGTCGGTCTGATTCTTTGTAGTCAGCGGAAACAGCCGCGCATCCAACCCATCCTTCGACTTGTCATGAATCAAACCCGACCGCATGTTTTCGACCATGTCACGGTCCATCGTCCCATCGTTTATCTCGACCGAAAGCGACTCGTCGTCCTTCTTTTCATCCCCTTTCTCATCAGCCTTCGACTTATCCTTCGGCTCCGGCAACGTCGTATACGTGACGTATTTCCCCTTCACCAGCATCCGCCCATCCAGCTTCAGCAGTTGCGCTTCGTAGCCCTTCGCCGACGGCGTTATCCGCGAGTCCGTCGTCTCCTCGCAGCGAACCGCCTTCCCCTTCCGCGACGCCACCCGCGCATGCTGCACATAAACGTAATGGCTCCGCTCCGCCTCCGCCTTGTCCTGGTTCGCGGCCACGCGACTCATAATCTCACCGGCACTCAACGCCGTCTCAGCCTGTTGCGCCAACCCGCACGCACCTCCGGCCCATAGCGCACAAACCACAAGCCACTTCTCTCTCATTCCCCTAATAACGCATCAGGCACAAATAAGTTCCGCTCGCCAAAATAAATAGAGCCCCTGCGTTTCACTTCTTCAGAAAAAGTGAGACGACAGAGGCCCTACTTCCCAGACCAATTGTTGCGAACTACTTCGGAACCACGATCAGTCCGCTCTGCCCATAACTATTCGCGATCTTATAGGGCGATCCAGACACTTCGCTGATGCTCGTGCTCGTCGCGTTGAACACATGCAAATTGCCCGATTCATAACTCAGCGCATATAAGTGGTTGTTGTTGTCCCACGCCACCTGATCAATGTCTTCCGTTGGCAACAGAACACCGCTGTAATTCGTGATCGGCGACGCTCCATTGAAGTGAAACAACTGCAACCCCGCCCCCGCCACTGCCAACAACTTGCCTGAAGTCGACATACTCAGCACGCTCACCTGCTGCACTGTCGGAGTCGGCATGTTCTGCCATGTGTTGGCCGACGTAATGCTTCCGCTTGAGCTAATGGTGTAACTCGCTAACTGGTACGGACCGTCCTGTTGTTGGCCTTCTGGAAAGTTGGTGGGATAGAGTAGGACCGCCAGGTGACTGGAAGGGTCGGCCTGCGCCAATTGCGGAAAATACGTCCAGGGTCCGTTAGGAAGATTCGGATTGGTCGTCGGATCGGTTTCCTTGAAGTTGCTAATCACACCAAGATCGCCATTCGAACCGATCTTGAGAGTCGAAAAGTCGGTAGTGGAATAACCGCCAAATTCGTTGAACACACCGTATGCGAACTTGTCAGTGCTGCTGACCGTCGGCGTGCTGCTAGGCGTGGCGTCGTGGCCTCCATAACCCGAGTACTCCATCGACCCCAGAAATCCAAAATCTCCATGCGAGTTGATGTCATAAGACTGCCATCCCACGCAGACCACAGATCCCGAGTCAAATATCCCCGATAGCTGTACATAGAAATAACGCCCCGTGTGATCCAGAAATGTGGCGAGACCAGACGTGTTGCCGCACTGAGAGCCGCCATAACTCTGCGTGTTGATCTCTGATGCCTGCTTGCCCACCGCGCCATTCGACCCAATCGTGTAAGTGTGAAGATAGTCGGTTCCCACGCTGATCAAGTACTTTCCATTCACACCCGCCATTTGTCCGCTATCTGCAAACGGCGAGCCCTTCACTAAAGTAAGCTTGCCCGCCGACGTCGCGTCATATACATCCACGCCCTGGTGCGTCTGCACGTAGACATACGCGATCGGGCTCGAACTCGAAGATGAGGAGGTTGAATCTGCATCTGGGGAATTAGTCTGTGCAAACGTCGGTAACGCGAACACCGAGGCAACACAGACCGCAAGTTTCCATGCATGGGTCATAGTCTGCTTCTCCTTAGTCGGGTTGTCAGATCTTGCTTGGGGAATTGAGAATGGGGGAGACTCTGAAGCAGACCGAGTATATGCCGCGATCAATCTCGCGGGCAAATCCCTGCCTGCCCACCCACTCAGATGCCGCCGCGTCAGTTTAAGCCGCCCTACTCCGACACTCCCGCCGCCGCTTTCTTTGTCAACAATCCCTGCGCCCGCAGCCAGTTCTCCAGCAGGTTCGGCCACTGATCGAGCGCCGCATCGCCACGCCCCAGCCCCGACCCATGCGGCCCGCTGGCGAAGATATGCGCCTCCGCCGGCACTCCAGCCTTAACCAACGCCTCATAGAAGCGCAAACCCTGTTCCACCGGGACCGTCTTGTCATCGAACGTGTGATACCAAAACGTCGGCGGCGTATCTTTCGTGACAAACAAATCCGGAGAGTAAGCCGCACGCAGCGCCTCGCAACGGTCCATCACGTTAAACAGCTTGCAATAACTCAGGTGCGACGTGTCGCTTGAGATCGCCCCAATCCACGGATATCCGAGAACCAAATAATTCGGCCGGCTCGATACTCTCTCGATCGGATCCTCCGCGTCAGCCGTGCCCGTCACAAACTGCGTCGCGGCCAGCGCCGCCAGATGTCCGCCTGCCGAAAATCCAATCAACACAATCCGCTCCGGATCAATCTGGTAGTCCCGCGCCCGCGCCCGCACCGTCTCGACCGCTCGCCGCGCATCGAGCAGCGGCACCGGCAGCAGGTAGCCATTCGAGCTCAGCCTGTACTGCAACACAAACGCCCGAAATCCCCGCGCCGTAAACCAGTCCGCCACCTGGCGCCCCTCCAGGTTCGCCGCCAGGTTCACATAAGCCCCACCCGGCAGCACCACCACCGCCGACCCATTCTCCTGCCCCGGCTGCGGCGTAAATATCGTCAGCGTTGGCATGTCTTCGCAGGTCTTCCCATGTGCCTCCGGAGCTTCGCCCGGCCAAAGCTTGACCGTTTGAATTCCCAAGAAAGCGTCCGTCACCCCCGCCACCGTGCACGGCTGTTTTTCTGCCTGCGCCGTTCCCAAAGCCAGCACTACCGCCAAACCCAAAACACCCAGACGTCCCAAGTTTTCCTCCCGCCATCTTCGCGCCGATTATACGGCCTTCCGCTTCCCTTCAATTCCGCATCAAAACCCATCAAAATCCACCTTTTTTCGCCTCAAATCTCTCCAAAACACGCGAACTTTTCGCACTTTTCAACCGGTTTTCCAGCGTTTTTCGAATACAAAGTCGCACCCCCACGCAACCATTCCCATCTTTCCGTTCACCTCCTAAAGCCCGTCCCAATCCGGAACTGATCCCTGATCCCTGACCCCTGATCCCTGTCGTAATCCTGATCCCTGATCCCTGTTCTCCGTCTCGGTGTTAGCATCGAACATGACAGATGCAAAATGAAAAACTGAAAATTATCCCCCTCGGCGGCCTCGGCGAGTTCGGCATGAACTGCATGGTGCTGCGCTGGGAAGACGACATTATCGTGATCGATGCAGGGCTGATGTTCCCTGAGTCAGAGCTGCTCGGCGTCGATATCGTCGTGCCAGACATAACCTATCTCATTGAAAACAAACAACATGTCCGCGCCATCATTCTCACCCACGGCCATGAAGATCACATCGGCGGGCTACCCTGGATCCTCAGCGAAATCAAGGTTCCCGTCTATGCCACCGAATTCACCCTCGCTTACGTCGAAGGAAAGCTCGAAGAGCATCATCTGCTCGACGAGACCACTCTGATCGAAATCACGCCTCGGCAAAGATTCTCGATCGGCCCCTTCACCATTGAGCCCATTCGCGTTACCCACTCTTTGGTCGACTGCGTTGCCCTCGCCGTTGAGACTCCCGTCGGCGTCGTCATCCACACCGGCGACTTCAAAATCGACCTGTCCCCGCTCGACGACCAGTTCTTCGATCTCCAGACATTTGCCGAATACGGCAAGCGCGGTGTCCTGGCCCTCCTGCAGGATTCCACCAACGTCGAGCGCCCCGGCTACACCCCCAGCGAACGCGCCGTACGTCCGCGCCTCGACGAAATCTTCGCCCGCGCCAAAAAGAAGCTCTTCTTCAGCTGCTTTTCGTCATCGATCTACCGCATTCGCATCGCCATGGAACTGGCCCGCGAACACAAGCGCAAGGTGGCCATCATCGGCCGCTCCATGGTCGAAAGCACTGAAATTGCACAGGATCTGGGCTACATCGACGTCCCCAACGGCCTCATCATCAACCCCGGCCAGATGCGCGACTACCCCGTCGATCAGCTCCTCGTTCTGATCAGCGGCACTCAAGGCGAGCCCATGAGCGCCCTCAGCCGCGCTGCTGTCGATAGCCATCGCCACGCCCACATCGATGCCGGCGACACCGTTGTCCTCAGCTCCCGCATCATCCCCGGCAACGAAAAAGGCATCTTCCGCGTCATCGACCATCTCTATCGACGCGATGCCAACGTCATTTACGACGATGGATCAAATGGCCTTATCCACGTCAGCGGTCACGGCAGCCAGGAAGAAATGCGCCTGCTCATCAATCTCGTGCGCCCTAAGTTCTTCATTCCGGTGCACGGAGACTTCCGCTACCTCAAGCGTCACGCCGGCCTCGCCATGGAAACAGGCGCCGTCGAGCACGCCATGGTCATTGAAGACGGCGACGTTCTCGAGCTCAGCAAAGACGATGCCCGCAAAGTCGACAAAGTTACCGCCGGCCGCGTCCTCATTGACTCCGGCTCCTCCATTGATGTTGTTGAAGACCTTGTGATTAAGGATCGCCGCATTCTCTCGGAAGACGGCATCGTCCTGGCTGTTATGGCGCTCAACAAACGCACCGGCAAGGTCGAGCAGCATCCTGAGGTCATCATGCGCGGCTTTGGCGGAGCAGACATCACCGATCAGGCTCGCGAAACCGTCCTCAAAACTCTCGATGGCCTCAGCGGCGAGCAAAAGACCGACTACGGCATGGTCAAAGAGAAAGTTCGCGTCGATCTCAAGCGGCTTATTCAGAAAACCACCGGCCGCCGTCCCCTCATCATGCCCGTCATCATGGAAATTTAATTCCTGGGTGTCTCTGAGCTCGTAGCTTGGAGACACCGCAAAGACCTGTAATATCAACTCATGAGCCGCATTGCCGCCGCGTTTACCCTTGCCGCAAGCCTTCTCGTTCCAGCGCTTTCTGCGCAATCTTCAGAGAACCTGACCGCGTCCGTCCCCGCCTGTCTGCCCTCCTCGACTCTTGAGCAGTTGACCAAGGCCCTCGACGACGCTGTCAGCGGTCCCGCCGACAAAGATCGCGCCTGCCTCCGTGAAGTCGTCCTCCCCGACGCCCGTCTGATTCCTCTCTTCCGCACTCCCGACGGCGTCTACTCCCCGCACACATTGACCGTCGACGGCTGGATCGATGCCGTGCGCAAGCGCGGAAACACCGTATTTTATGAGCGCCAAGTCAAAGTTAAAACAGAGACTTACGGACACATGGCCCACCTCTGGAGCACCTACGAGATTCGCCCCACTCCCGACGCCAAAGCCACCGTTCGCGGCATCAACAGCATTCAGGCCGTGTTTGACGGCCAGCGCTGGCGTGTCGCCCAAATCCTCTGGGAGGCCGAGACGCCGTCCGAGACAATACCGGAGAAATACCTGCCATGACGCCTGCAACTGAAACCACTCCGACCGCAACCCTCATTTCCATCGAATCCATCGTCGCCGCCGCTGCTCGCATCGCCGGAGTAGCCGTCAAAACGCCCCTGGTCCGCGCGCCCTTCCCCGGAGTGTCGGGTCAGGTCTGGCTCAAAGCCGAAAGCCTGCAGCCCATCGGCAGTTTCAAACTGCGCGGCGCGGCCAATAAGATTCTTCAACTTACGCCCGATGAGATCGCCCGCGGCGTCATCACCTATTCGAGCGGCAATCACGCCCAGGGTGTAGCCTACGCAGCCCGCGAAGTCGGCGCGAAAGCCGTCATCGTCATGCCCTCAAACGCACCCGCGATCAAGCGCGCCGCCACCTTGGCGCTTGGCGCCGAAGTCGTTGATGTCGGCGTCGCCTCCAGCGAGCGCCTGGAAATGGCCGAAAAACTGGTCCGCGAACACGGCTATGTCGTTGTGCCGCCGTATGATGACGAACAAATCATCGCCGGCCAGGCCACCTGCGGCCTCGAGATCGTCGAGTCCCTGCCCGATGTCGATCTGGTGCTCGTCCCCGTTTCCGGCGGAGGCCTGCTCAGCGGCATCGCCACCGCCGTCAAGTTGCTCAATCCAAACGCCAAAGTCTTCGGCGTCGAACCTGAGCTAGCCGCCGATACCGCCGAAAGCTATCGCACCGGCAAAATCGTCACCTGGGGCGCCGAGCTCACCAGCCGCACCATCGCCGACGGTCTCCGCACCCAAAGCGTCGGGGTTCGCAACTTCGCCCACATTCAGGCCTATGTCGATGGCATTATTACCGTTACCGAGGCTGAAATTCGTGCCGCCATGCGCGCCATCGTGGCCACCGCCCGCCTCGTTCCCGAGCCTAGCGGAGCCGTCGCCGCCGCTGCCCTGCTCTTTCATGCGGACCAATTGCCGTCCTACCGCAAGGCTGTCGCCATTGTCAGTGGAGGCAACGTCGATCCGGCCCTGCTGGCCCAAGTGCTCACCGAAACTAACATTTAGCGTCGTTTCTCCAGGTGTTTTCGCATGAAATGCTTGACTTATGGCCTGAAAACCATCGTTTCCGTCGAGGTTTTGCTCTGCCTTTCTTTGCCCGTTTTCGCCGACAAAAAGAAAGATCAGTTGGAAAAGCCGATGGCCGGCCCGCGCGCGGCAGCTCTCCGCGTCACCTGGCTTTACATCGCGCCCGACACCACTTCGCAAAAAGTCGATAAGGTGCAAGTGGGCCGTGAGATGGTGGTTGCCGAGAAGAGCGGCCCCTGGATCCGCGTCTACGCCAACACCGATATTCAGGAGGCCAGCGGAAAAGACGCCCCCACCTTCGGTCGTGACGAAACTCCTCCGCCCATCTCCGGCTGGATGCAGGCCAAAGGCGTCGTCATCGAGACCACGCCCAGCGGCGACCAGGTCCTGATGGGCGAAGCCGCCGAGCAGGAATTCCTGGCCAACGATCCGCGCGGTCCCGCTCACGCCGCCCAAAGCGCGCGCCTGCTCTATCGCCGCCTCGTCGAAATGTTTCCCAACTCCCCGCTCGTCCCTGAGGCCGCCTGGCGCGCCGCCGATATTCTCTGGCAAATTCAAAAAGCCGATGCCTCTTCGCGTCCCTCCGCCAAAGAGAAAGAAGCCTACATGCGCGACCAGATGGACGAAGAGGAGATGAAGAAGGTCATCAAGAACTATCCCCACACCCGCCAAGCCGACATGGCCGCCTTTGAACTCATTGATAACAAACTCTGTGGCGACTGGCAGGGTCAGCCCAAGTGCCCTGAAAAAGAATCGGAATACTACGAAAAATTCGCGTCAGAATATCCCGACGGTCCCCGCACCGCCCAGGCGCTCTATCAGGCCGCCTATCGCCAAGGCGTGCTGGTCGATATGTTTGGCGCCGACGGCAGCGACAAAAAAGCCGACGCCGCCAAGGCCCATGCGCGCGAATTAGCAACCCGTCTCAAAGACAAATTCCCGCAATCCGACTATGCCGTCCGCGCCGCCGCACTGATTTACAAACTAGACGAGGGCATTCCCATTTACGGCATCGACCGCGAATAACGGCACTGGCCGTGAATAGATGTGTTCCGCAGCACAGCACTCATCAAGTCTCGCGAGAGAATGGCTATATCATCGATACAGACCTTGCGGCTTTTTAGCACCTCAGATTCGGCATCAGACCGATCCAGTCATCATCCGGAGGCTTTTTGAACGTCTATATTCAGTCCGTTATCTTGGGCATTGTTGAAGGATTGACCGAATTCCTGCCGGTCAGCTCGACCGCGCATTTGCGCATCACTGAGGCGATCATGAGGATTCCGCTTGATGACGCCTACTGGAAGATGTACACCATCGTCATTCAGGCGGGCGCGATCCTGGCCTTGCTGCTGCTTTATCTCGGACGCATACTTGAATTCATTCGCACTTTTCCCCATGGCGAGCGCCGCGACCGCAACTTCCTCACGCACCCTATCTCGCTGACGTTCCTCGCCTTTGTCTGCACGTCGATTCCCGCTCTACTCTTGAAAAAGTGGAGCGACAAAAACCTCGGCAGCCTCACCGTCATCGCTATTGCCCTTATCGCAGGCGGCATCGTCATGTGGGCCATCGACACATGGGCCTCGCGCTTTGAACCCAACACCATTCACGTTGAAGAGATTGGCCTTCTCCAGGCCATCTGGGTCGGCATCTGTCAATCGCTCTCCGCCATATTCCCCGGAACGTCGCGTTCCATGTCTACGATTGCCGCCGGACAGATGGTCGGCATGGATCGCCCCACCGCCCTCGAATTCAGTTTTCTACTCTCTATCCCCACCATGCTCGCCGCCACCGCCTACGACCTGCTCAAAGAGATTCATCCCAGCAAAGCAGCGCTAGCAGCCGGAGAGGCAGCCGCCCACGTGACCATGACCGGCGACCGCTGGATCGTTCTCGCCATTGGCTTTGTCGTATCCTTCATCGTCGCTTTTGGCGTGGTCGAGTGGTTCCTGATGTGGGTGCGCAAACACGGGTTTACCGTGTTCGCAATCTACCGCATTCTCGCCGGCGGAGTCCTGCTGCTCTGGGGATCCAAACTGCTCGGCAGCTAAGCTCTGTCGAGCCGGCAACTAAAATACTGCCAGGGTGCCCCATCCATTACTGCGCATTTTGCGATAATGGGTGGGAAGCAATGTGTCCCGAAAAGTACGGGGGTGGATAGCAAGGTTCCCCTACTTTGTTTTGCCTGAAATTCGCCTATTTTCCCGCAGATAATAGAAAATGCTCTGGGATTCTCCGTCCGGCCCTCGAAGCTCGACCGTATCGGGATTGCGGCGGGTATTTGGAGCGGAGGCGTCCCCATGATCAAGCCCATCCAGATCGCCCTTTCGCCCACGCGAAACCGCCCTCTCAATATGTTTTTGGGCCTCGTGCTGGCGCTTTTGTCGCTGCTTTTGTTCCTTTCGCTCGCCAGCTATCATTCCTCCGACCCCTCGCTCAATACCTCCATTGATCCCGGCAGTACACTGGTCGGCAACTGGATCGGCCCTTTTGGTGCGTTCTTAAGCGACCTTCTTCTTCAGTCTCTCGGCCTCACATCCTTCCTGCTCCCCCTCTGGATGGGCGCCCTGGCCTGGGGCTGGATGCGTTCTCGTCCCGGCGGAGCCGTGTGGCTTCGAATCGTTGGCACGATCATGGCAATCGTCTTTGTGCCGGCCTTGTTCGGGCTGCTTCCCTGGCACTGGCGTTGGCTGCATATCCTTCCGCTGGAAGGAGTTCTGGGCCGCTTGATGGCGGGCATGCTGGTTGCCTACCTCAACATCCAGGGTGCCTGGGTGGTCGCACTTGTACTCGCTGGAGCCGGCATCTACTTTGCTTCGGCGGTCAGCCTCTGGGCTCTCAAAGAAATGCTCGGAGACCGCTTCATCCACGTGCAAGCCCTCTACGACCGCCGGCGCAACTGGCGTGAAGAGCGCGCCGAACGCCGGTGGGAGCAGAACGAAATGCGGACCGAACAGGCTAATCCCGGTCCCCAGCAAAGCATTTATTCCGGTTCCATGCCCGATGGAGACGCCGAACAGCAGGTTGGATTGCCAGGTCGGCTGGCGGCGTTTTTGTGGCGGCGCAATCGCACCCCGGACATCGATCCAGTCGATGAAATTCCAGCTTTCCAACGCACCGGCGCGTCGACGGCTGCCGCCGAACCCGTTCCTATTACCGCGGCGCCGACAACTCGGCGAGACAGCATCTGGGACCGCGCTCCGGACGGTGCCATCCCCGTCGCAAAACCTCAACAGGTTCCGGTTGCCGCAATCCCGATTACCCAGGCGCCTCAGCCCGCCGCGGCGCACCCCGTGCCTTTACAGCCACGAGCCGATACGGTATCCGCACCACGCCCCGAGCTACGCCCTGACCCCCGCCAGGAAGTGCGCCCTGTCGCCACCCCACTCGAAGCCCCACCCGCACCAGCCCCGGTTCCTCGTCCGCAGCCTGCGGCAGAAATCGCCATTCACGAGCGCGCCGATGCCGAGATTCGCGCCACCACAGTAGCGCCCAAGCACGTGAGCGGATTCAAGTTGCCGCCCAGCACGCTGCTCAATCCGGGAGGCGGCCCGCAGACCGTCCGCGAAGATGTACTCCGCGACGAAGCCAAAGTTCTCGTCGAAAAATGCGGCGAATTCGATGTGCGCGGCCAAGTGGTCCAGATCAACCCCGGCCCCATGGTTACGACCTACGAATTCAAGCCTGAAGCGGGTGTTAAGTACAGTCGCGTGACCGGTTTGGCCGACGATCTTTGCCTCGCGATGCGCGCTGAGAGCATCCTGATCGAGCGCATGGCAGGCAAAAGCACGGTGGGCATCCAGGTGCCCAATCACGAGCGCGAAACCATTCACCTTCGCGATGTGATCGAGTCGGAAACCTTCGCCAAGTCGAAAGCGCGCCTGACGCTGGCGATGGGCAAAGACATCAACGGGCGCATCGTCACAGCCGATCTGGCTTCGATGCCCCACGTGCTGATCGCCGGTTCCACCGGCTCAGGTAAGTCGGTCGCCATCAATGCCATGATCATGAGCCTGCTGTTCCGCACCACGCCGTCGCAGGTGAGGCTGATCCTGGTCGACCCCAAGCGTGTGGAACTCGGCATGTACGAAGGCGTGCCGCACCTGTTCACGCCCATCATCACCGAGCCCAAGCTGGCGGCCAACGCCCTGCGCAACGCGGTGCGCGAAATGGAGCGCCGCCTGAAACTGCTGGCCAGCCGCAGCGTGCGCAACATCGACCAGTACAACAAACTATTCGACGGGGCCATGCCGTCGCTCTTTGATGACGGCCAGGAAGAGGAGCCACTCCCCTATATCGTCATCATTATCGACGAGTTAGCCGACCTGATGATGCTCGACCGCGCCAATGTTGAGGAGTCAATCACCCGTCTGGCGCAAATGGCGCGCGCCGTGGGCATTCATCTCGTTCTGGCCACGCAGCGGCCCAGCGTTGACGTCATCACCGGCCTCATCAAGGCCAACGTGCCCACCCGCATCAGCTTCCGCCTGGCCACCAAGGTAGACTCGCGCACGATTCTCGATACCAACGGTGCGGAAGCACTTTTAGGTCGTGGCGACATGCTGTTTCTGCCGCCCGGAACCAGCCGTTTGGTGCGCCTGCACGCGCCTTATGTGAGCGAAAAGGAAACCGCTGCCGTCGTTGCGTTCTGGAAAGACCAAGGCCAGGCGGAGTACGTCGAAGGCTTCCTCGAGTCGCCCAAGGACGAGCGAGTCAGCGTCGAGGGCTCCAACAGCGATCCGGACGAGAACGACCCTTTGTTCGACGACGCGGTGCGGCTGGTCTTCGAGTTTGGCAAAGCATCAACGTCGCTGCTGCAACGGCGCCTGCGTATCGGTTACGGCCGCGCCGCGCATCTCATTGATCTCATGGAGCGCGATGGGTTGGTTGGCCCTGCCGACGGCTCGCGTCCGCGCGAATTGCTTAAGGCTCCGGGGTGGCTGCACGAGGTGAGCACCACCGAATAATCTGTGAACGCATGGGGCAGGTCCCGCGTCCAACCCAGCAAGGAGAGGTCGGCGATGAAGCGATGCTTACCGCAGAGCCAGAGTTTGTCTGCCCTTGCTAAGGGCCTCCAAGGTCGCTTTTCCTCGGCGACACGGCCACTCATCGGGCAGAACCAAGTCGGTGCCGTTCTAGCTCTCTGGCTCACCTGTTGTGCCGCTCTGGCCGCGCAACAAGCCCCCATTCCGACCATCGACGCTCTCGGCGGGCACCCTTATTCGATCACCAAAACCTGGATCATCGGCGGCTCTGGCAACTGGGATACGCTCACCATGGACCCCACCGCAGGACAGCTTTTCATCGCCCACGGGCCCTCCGTGCAAGTCGTCGATGTGAGCACTGGCGCCGTTGTGGGAACGGTGCTCGGCTTTCACGAAGCGCACGCCATTGTGCTCGACGATGCCGGCGAGTTCGGCTATGCCAGCGACGGGCCGGCCGACTTGGTGCGCGTCTTCGATCGACGCAGCTTTAAGGTAGTCGCCAACATCCCCACCGGTCCGCGTCCGCGTGCGTTAGCCCTCGATCCCCAGACAGGCCTGCTTCTGGCTATCTGCTCGGGCGGCAGCATTCCGGGCAGTTCCAACACTCCCGAGCCGACCAATCTTCGGAACACGAATCCGAACCACCGGCCTGCGACTCGCGGCAATTCTGCTCCGCCGCCTGACTCCAGTTCCGTGATTACGGTGATCGATCCGCAAACCCGGCAAGCACTCCAAAACCTGACCATCCGCGGCATCCTTGGCTTGGCGCAGCCCGACCAACGTGGCCATGTGTATGTGGCCGTTCAAGATCGCAACCAGGTTGCGCGCATCGATGTGCAGGCGATCAGTACGCAGATCCGCAATGCCGCTCCGCAATCTGGCAGCGATGGCGCCGAGTTTCGACCCGCACTGCTCCCGCTTCCCTCGGAGTGCCGCGATCCGCGCAGTGTTGCCGTGGACGGCCTGCACCAGCGGCTTTTCGTCGCCTGCAACAACATGAAAATGGCGGTCGTGAACGGCGCAACCGGCGAATCGGTCACTTCCTTGACGATCGGCCCCGGCGCTCAAGCCATCGCCTACGATGCGGGCCGCGGGCTCATCTTTACTGCCAATGGCGGCGGATACGGCAGTGTCACGGTCATTCGCCAGGACGTGACCGACAGCTATTCCGTGGTGCAAAATCTGCCCACCCTTCAGGAAGCGCGCACTCTCGCCATCAACCCCTCAACTGGAGAAATTTACCTGGTGACCGCGCTTTATGGAGTCAATCTCGACCATCCGCCCGTTAATGGATTGGGAACATTGAAGATGAATCAGGTCGACAGCAGCTTCCAGGTTCTGGTAATTGGTAACTAGGGGCGCGTTCACGCCATTCAGCAGGGTGACGACGCCAAGGCAGTTTTCCGGGTTCATTGTTTCCGAGTCTAAGGAGCAAAGATTGGCGCAAATGGAAGTCTGCCAGCGACGATCGACGACAATTTCGCGAGAATCGGCCTCAACCTCTCAGCAAGCGGTCTTTGCATTCCGGGTAGTGCGATCCACCCCAGTAGTATGAACAGGCCTTAGAATGCCAACCAACGTATTCGTAGTTGAACATCAGCGTGAACCCAAAAGCAAGGGATGGCCCATGCTCGGCCTAGGCACCAAACACGATCTGCCTACGATTCTCATTATCGACGACGACATGGTCAGTCGCGAGGTAATGGCGACGGTACTGACCATGTCGGGGTTCATGGTCCATACCGCGTCCGACGCCATGGATGCGCTTGCCATTCTCGACGCCGGGTCGTGGGCAGCCGAGGTGATCCTGATGGATTCGCAGATGCCGGGTCTCAATGGAACCGCCTTGGTTGAGCAACTTCGCGCCCGTACCAAGGCAACTATCTACGCCATCAGCGGCAGCAAGATTTCCGATCAACTCATAGCGGCCGTCGATGGGTTTTTGATGAAGCCCTTCAATGTCAGTGCCCTGCAGGCGTTGCTTGAGAAACGAGCGATGCCCGCCACCGCGCCCGAATTGACGGCCGACATGCCCGTGGTCAACCCCGAGGTGCTGGAGCAATTGCGCGAGATGATGTCAGAGGCCTCGGTGCGCGAAATCTATGCCGCCATTGTGTCGGATCTGGATAAGCGCATGGCCACACTCAAAACCGCCATCGCCAATAAGGACGTGCGCGAGGTTCGGCGCATCGGCCATTCCATCAAGGGCGGATGCGGCATGGCCGGCGCCCTTGAAGCTGCTCATCTGGGCTCGCTGCTTGAGTCCGAGAGTAATCAGTTAGATAACAGTGAAGCGATCCTGAAGGAATTGCATACCGCCGCACGAAACCTTCAGCGTATGCTTGAGGCTGAATTTCCGGCTAGCCGATAACTGCACTGAAACGCCGGAAGATGCGGAGTTCGACGCATATATGAGGCAGACAGATACTATCGGTAGTACCGTGCCGCGTTTGGAGGAAGACCGCTCCGTGGAGAGACCAATCCGCATCGTTCTGGCTGATGACCATCCCGTAGTCCGCATCGGCGTGCGCAATATGCTCACCGAGACCGTGGGCTTCGAAGTGGTAGGCGAGGCTGCCGATGGCGATGAAGCAATTACGCAGACGTTAGATCTGGAACCCGATATTCTGCTGCTCGATGTGCAAATGCCTCGCCTGCCTGGGCTTGAAGCCATGCGCGCCATCATGAACGGCACGCCTACCGTCAAGATTCTGCTTCTCACTTCAACCATCACAACGCAGCAGATCATCGAAGCGTTGCAAATCGGCGCCCGCGGCATTGTGCTTAAAGATGCCTTGGCCGGCCATCTTCAGACTGCCATCAAAACCGTCTCTAACGGCGATTATTGGATTGGCGGCAAACGAGTTGTCAATCTTGTCTCAGCTCTTCGAGACCTTATGCAGCAGGCTGCCGTGCCCCAACGCAAGACTTATGGACTGACACCGCGCGAGCTCGAAGTTGTGGGCTCCATCGTCGAAGGCTGCAGCAACCGCGACATCGCCAAGCAGTTTGGCCTGAGCGAGGAAACCGTCAAGCGCCACCTGTCGAATATCTTCGATAAGACCGGCGTCTCCACGCGACTTGAACTGGCCCTGTTCGCGATCGCGCATCAGCTTGTGACGCCGCAGCAGTAATCAGGGGTCAGGGCCGGCAGGTGGCCCCCTCATCAATCTCAATCGTCGTTCCTACTAAAAGGACTGTGCCCCATTCATCCCGGCTTTATCGCGATGAGTGGGTTTTCGCGCCGCCACGCCTTAGGGAACAGGGCCACGTGGCGCGGACCGATTACCTTACTTCGGCGAGGGTCAGAAACTGTTTCACCAGCCGATCCAGCGTCCCATCCGTCTCGTCACACAGCCCCGTATGCACCGGCGACGGCTGGATGATGGTGCTGCGTGGCGCGACCAGCCAATGAAATCGTTCACGCTGTGAAAGCTTGGCAATCGGCCCGGCCGTCTCGTCGCCCGCACAAATGCGCGGCACCGCTTCAAGATGCTGTTTGATCAAGTCGGCATCGAATTCCGGCCACAGCGCCCTCAACCTCGCCTCATCAAGATGAATGCGTGCATCGAGATACCGCTTCTCCAGGCAGAACATAACCACACCCGCGTTGATGAACTCTTGCCGCTCGACCCGCGGCACAACGCGCAGAAGTGCGTAATCAAATGCGGCGGGCGTAGGCACTGATCGCCTCCTGTTCAAAGATCGATGCAGCCGCGAGTCGCCGATGAAAGAAATCGAGATACCCCGCGCGCCGTTCGGCAGCGGTCAGGTCGCCCGGAATCGCCTCAAGCCAAGCTGTCGGCACTTGCTTGACGATTTTCGTCAACACATCAAGCGTGAGCCTGCTGTAAGCCAGCGCCGCGGCCTTTTCGATCTCCGACGCCCACGGCAGCAGCACGTGCTGATCGATCTGCGCGAACGGCGACTGAATCCTCTTCTCCATGTTGTTCCAGTCGTGATGAAAAAAGAGCGCCGCACCATGGTCGATCGGATAGAGCTTGCGATGCCACACCAGCAGGTTGGCATTGCGTGGCGTGCGATCGACATTCTGCGTAAAAGCGTCAAACCACACCATCAGCGACGCCTCATCCGCCGGTGCCGTATCGCGCGCCGCGGGATCGAACATGGTCGAACCTGGCAAATAATCGAGCGCAAGGTTGAGCCCAGGGCTGGCCTTGAGCAGTTGCCTGATCTCGTAGTCCGGCTCATTGCGGCCCAGCGCTGGATCGACCTCGACAAACACGATCTCCGGGACGCGCAGCCCCAACACCCGGCCAATTTCGCCCGCGATCAACTCGGCGATCAGCGCCAGCACGCCCTGGCCTGCACCGCGAAACTTGACCACATAAAGTCCCAGGTCATCTGCCTCGACAATTGCTGGCAGCGATCCGCCCTCTCGCAGAGGTAGCACGTAACGCGTCGCTTGCACGGTTCTGAGCATCGAACATCCAGTTTAACCAGTCGCGCCGAAGGCTTGATAATTCCTTCAGAGCGAACAATTACTTTTGTTCAGAATCTCTTAGCTAGGAGTCATTCCAATGAAGATCGGATTTCTAGGATTAGGCAATATGGGCGAGCCCATGGCAAAGCGACTGCTGGCCGCGGGGCACGAAGTCACGGTCTGGAACCGCACTCAAACGCGAGCAGAAGCTCTCACTGCATCCGGCGCCAAGGTTGCAGCGAGTCCTGCTGAAGCAGCGCGCGATAAAGATGCGGTCATGACCATGCTGTTTGACGATGCGGCCAATGAGCAGGTCCTTCTCGCAGCGGACGGAGTTCTGAACTCCCTCGCACCCGGAGCTCTGCACATATCGCTCAGCACCATCAGCGTCGCGCTGTCAGAGCGGCTGACTGCGGAGCATGCTCGCCGCGGTCAGGTCTTCGTAGCCGCGCCGGTCTTCGGCCGACCCAACATCGCCCAGGACGGCAAGCTGTGGATCGTCGTTGCCGGAGCCGACGATGCAATCACAAAAGCTCGCCCGTTTCTCGAGCCCCTGTCGCGCGGCATCTCCGTCGTCGGCAAAGAGCCGCGCATGGCCCACGCGCTGAAGCTGGGCGGCAACTTCCTCATCAGCGCCATGATCCATTCTCTGAGCGAATCGTTCGTCTATGCCGACGCTCAAGGCATCGAGCCTGCCGTGTTTTTCGAAACGGTCAACAGCGCCCTGTTTCAATCGCCGTTCTACGCCGCCTACGCCAAGGTGATGCTCAATCCGCCTGAACACGTTGGCGCTACCATCGAATTGGGCGCAAAAGATCTGCGGTTGCTCAGAGAAGCCGCCGCCGCTCGGAATGTCCGCCTGAGCCTGGCCGACGATTTGGCGAAGATATTTGCCGACGGCATCGCCAACGGCCTCGGCACTGAAGATTGGGCCGTGGGCCAATATCGTTTGGCACAGCAGCGCGGACCAGTCGCCAAAGAGGTAGCTGGTTGAGCTTGTTTCACAAGGGGTTAATCGCCCTTCACTCCGATTGAGTAGGATAGTGCCATGAGCTTGAAAGGCAAGATTGTCTTCATCACGGGAGCCAGCGCCGGCATTGGCGCCGCCACAGCACTCGCGTTCGCAGCAGAGGGCGCGCGCTTGTTGCTCGCCGCACGTCGTGCCGGCAAGCTAGCCGAAGTGGCCTCCGAAGCATTAGCGCGCGGAGCCGCAGCCGTCCACTCCATCGATCTCGACGTGCGCGACCGCCGCGCCGTCCAGGATGCCATCGATTCCCTGCCCCAGGAATGGGCAGAGATCGACATCCTGGTTAACAACGCCGGCCTAAGCCGCGGACTCGACAAGCTTTACATGGGCCGCATTGAAGACTGGGACGAAATGATCGACACCAACATCAAAGGCCTGCTCTATATAACGCGCGCCGTCGTTCCGGGCATGGTAGTGCGCGGCCGAGGCCACGTCATCAACCTCGGCTCAACTGCCGGCGAGCTCACCTATCCCAACGGCGCCGTCTACTGCGCCACTAAAGCTGCGGAACACTCCATCAACGATGGCCTGCGTCAGGACGTGCTGGGAACTCCCGTGCGCGTGACCAGCGTCGATCCCGGAATGGTCGAGACCGACTTCAGCCTGGTGCGCTTCAACGGCGATAAGGAAAAAGCCGCCAAAGTCTATAAAGGCGTCAAACCGCTGACCCCTGAAGACGTCGCCGAGGTCATCGTCTGGAGCGCCCAGCGTCCGCCGCACGTCAACATCGCCCGCGTCGTCCTGACCCCGGTCCAGCAAGCCAATTCCCTGCTGTTCCACCGCGAGTCCTAGCCGCAAATCGCGCGATAACCGTTACGACGGCCGAACAGCCGTCGTCAGACCTTCGCAACTATCCCAACTTGTATGAGCCTCAGTGAGTCTGTGTGACCCGCTTCACCTTCATCAAGGAAGACACGACCGCAGACGAAGCATCGGCGTAGTCGCTCTTGGCGCCCAGAAGCACTTCTTCCGTCATTTTCTGCCCTGCATCGGCCTTTGAAACGACGTCTCCTGCAGCCTTATGAAAACGCGCATGATCGGCGACCAGCTTCACGAAGTCCGGTACTGCCGCATACTGACGGCCTTCCGCGCGCAGCCATTTCCCCAGCTCGCAGTTAGCGTCGCTTGAACACGCGGCGGCATTCAAACTGTGGTCTGGCTTCGCAATATAGGTCGCCAGTTTCTTCTTCCAGTGCACGTGAGCCTGAATTGCGTCGTCAAAGTCCATCCCGATCTCCCTCTTCAGCGGTCTGGCGTGCAGCCGCTTCCGATTTGGTTATCGGAAGAAATCGACAAGTCTTCAACCCGCAGGCTGAGTCGCTCTAATTCAACACACAAACCCGCCCGCACGAGAACAAGGTCGCGTGCATAAAAAAACCCGCTTTTGGCGGGTTACTTTATCCCAATTCTGCGATCTGCGATTCGATCTGGTTCAATGCTGCCTCCAGAGCGGTGCGTCGCGCAGGGCTTGACGTTCGCTGCGAAAGAATATTTTCCTTTTGCAGGTTTAGGGCCTGTTTTTGGCGTTCCCGATGAGTGCGCTGGACCTCCGCCACCCGCTTAAGCTCTTCTTTACCGAAGCGGGCACTCGAATGCACCTGCGCTTGCTGCTGGCTAGTTGCCATTTGCTCCTCCACCGATTTACTTTCCCAACCACGAGCCATATCTTCATTCTACGAGGGTTTCTCTCAAATGCATCCCGCAGAATGAGGTGTGTCCCTCTACAATCGAGTTTCATCTCCCGATTTGGCCTAAAGGAGTCTTCATGCGGGTGTGGCAGATTTCGTCGTTTGGCGTTGATTTTCTGGAGTTTGCGGAGCGTCCCAACCCTGAACCGGGTCCCGGACAAGTGCTCATCAGGGTTCATGCAATTTCTTTTAATTCTCGCGATTTGATGATGGTCAAGGGGCTCTACAACCCCAAATTGAGGCTTCCACGCATCCCCTGCTCCGATGGAGCCGGCGAAGTGCTGGCTTGCGGCGACGGCGTAACGCTGTGGAAACCCGGCGATCGCGTAGCCGGAATCTTCATGCAAAACTGGCTCGATGGCCCTCCCACACCTGCCAAAGTCAGGGGCGCCCTGGGCGGCGACATTGACGGCATGCTCGCCGAATACGTCGTCCTCCACGAAACCGGCCTGGTGGGCATTCCCGAACACCTCAGTTTCCAGGAAGCGGCAACCTTGCCCTGCGCCGCGGTCACAGCCTGGAACGCCCTCTCTGCCGGGGAGCTCAAGCCCGGCAACACGGTTCTGATCCAAGGCACCGGCGGCGTCGCCATCTTCGCCCTTCAATTTGCAAGGCTTAAGGGTGCCCGCGTGCTCGGCATCTCCAGCAGCAAGGCAAAGCTGGAGCGCGCCTTCGAACTGGGCCTCGATGGCGGCCTCAACTACAAAGAGACTCCCGATTGGGATCGCTGGGCCATGGATCAGACCGGCAACGGCGTCGACATGGTTGTTGAACTCGGTGGCGTCGGCACATTGGCCCGCTCCCTCCGCGCCTTGCGCATGGGCGGCACCATCGCCCAGGTCGGCGTACTAGCCCCGAACGGCGAGCCCATTCCGTTTGCCAGTCTGCTACACAAGCAGGCGACGATTCGCGGCATTTACGTCGGCTCCCGTCAGGACTTCATCGACATGAACAAGGCCATCTCCCTCACCCAGCTTCGTCCCGTCGGCGAAGATTTCCCCTGGGCGCAGGCTCGCCAGGTGCTGGCCCGCATGGAAGAGGGCAGCCACTTCGGCAAGCTGGTCATGACGATAGCGTAAACAGAAAAAGCGGCGTCCGTCGCCTCGGTCAAGGCGACGGCTTTGCCCCTAGCTGAACCCTAAAACGGGATGCGGCGTGTAAGGTTCTTCGAGCGCCGCTATCTCCTCCGGTTGCAGATGCAGCGACAGCGCCGCGACCGCATCGTCCAAATGATGCGGCTTCGTCGCCCCCACAATCGGAGCTGTCACGACCGGCTTGCTCAGCAACCACGCCAAAGCCACCTGCGCCTGCGGCACTCCGCGCCTCTGTGCGATCTCACCCACCCGATCGACGATCTTATGATCGTCCTCTTCGGTGCGCCCATAAAGAATCGTTCCAAACTTGTCGGTCTCAAAGCGCTTGGTGCTCTCCGTCAGCCAGGGTCGCGCCAGCCGGCCACGCGCCAGAGGGCTCCAAGGCAGCACCCCGATGCCTTCCGAAAGACACAGCCCCACCATCTCCCGCTCTTCCTCGCGATTGATCAGGTTGTAGTGGTTCTGCATCGAAACAAACCGCGTCCAGCCACGCAAGTCAGCCAGGTAGAGCGACTTGGCAAACTGCCAGGCAAACATCGACGACGCACCGATGTACCGCACCTTACCTGCCTTCACCACGTCGTGCAGCGCCTCAAGTGTCTCTTCGATGGGCGTGTCATAGTCCCAGCGATGGATCTGGTAAAGGTCAACGTAATCCGTCTTCAAGCGAGTCAAACTCTGATCGAGTTCGTACAAAATCGCCTTGCGCGAAAGCCCCCGGCCATTGGGCTCATCCCGCATCACGCCGTGCACTTTGGTCGCGATGACCACGGATTCGCGCCGAACATTGTCCTTGAGAAAGTTCCCCAGCAGCACTTCGCTGTCGCCGCTCGAATAAACATTGGCCGTATCGAAAAAGTTGATGCCAAGGTCGAGTGCCTGGCGAAAGAACGGCCGGCTCTCGGCTTCGGTAAGCGTCCATGCATGGCGTCCCGGCTTGGGTTCTCCGGTTGCGGGCGTGCCGTATGTCATGCAGCCCAGGCAAATGCGAGAAACCTTGAGTCCAGTCTTGCCAAGATTCACAAATTCCATTACTTCCCCCTCGCACACCCTGTCGGCGCACGTCCATTGAATCAGACTCCCCATCCGTCAGGAAAGATGCAGCGGCTGTCTTGTTAACGCTCTTTAATCACAACACTGCGCCGCCCAGTAGCCGCTCGTAGATCCGCAACGTCTCTTCACCGAAACAAACGAATTGAACCAGCTCTACCCCGCTCGCCTCTACATGCTTCAGGACGGTCTCAATCGCAATCTGCGCGGCCCGTTCTGCGGGAAACCGGTAAACTCCCGTGCTGATCGCCGGAAACGCAATCGACCGAGCCTCGTGAACGCCAGCCAACTCAAGGCAGCGCCGATAGCAACTCGCCAGCAGGTCGTCTTCGTGATTCCGCCCGCCATGCCAAACCGGACCGACCGCATGAAATACCCACTTTGCAGGCAGCCTAAATCCCGGTGTGGCCTTGGCATCGCCTGTCACGCAGCCGTTTAACTTGGCGCAAGCTTCCAGCAACTCCGGCCCGGCCGCCCGATGAATGGCCCCATCGACGCCACCGCCGCCCAGCAACGAAGTATTGGCGGCATTGACGATCGCATCGACCTTCAGCCGCGTAATATCGCCCGAGATTGGAACCAGTTGTGCCATGTCTTTTCAGAGCTTTCGCGTTCGGATAAGAGCATACACCGGCTACCGGGAGCGGCCACTCGCATCGGATTCGATCCTTGTTCATCTATAGATCCATGGCGAATGGATTGGCGGTTTCGGTTCTTGACTTGGTGGGGATGCACAACGGCGAGTCGGCGGGCGCGGCGATCGCGCGCACTGTCGATCTGGCACAGCACGTCGAGCAGTTGGGTTATACGCGTTTCTGGCTGGCCGAACACCACGCCATCGCCGGATTAGCCTGTTCCGCGACGGCGCTTCTGATCGGCCACGTTGCCGGGGCCACCAAGACCATTCGCGTCGGAAGCGGCGGCGTCATGCTGCCCAACCATCCGCCCCTGGTCGTTGCCGAGCAGTTCGGCACCCTCGAAGCCCTCTATCCCGGCCGCATCGACCTTGGCCTTGGCCGCGCACCCGGTGGCGACTTTGCCACCATGAACGCCCTGCGCCGCGGTTCGCGCCAGACCGGCGAAGATTTTCCCGAACTGCTTGAGGAATTGCGAACTTACCTCGGACCGGAGCGTCCCGGCCAAGTCGTCAAGGCCATTCCCGGCCAGGGCAGCAACGTGCCCATCACGCTGCTCGGTTCGAGCGGCTTCAGCGCCCAGCTCGCTGCCACGCTAGGACTGCCCTTCGCCTTCGCAGCGCACTTCGCCCCCGACTACCTCTACGCCGCTGCCGAACTCTATCACCGCCATTTCCGCCCCAGCGCAGTCCTCGACAAGCCCTACATGATGGTCGGTGTTCAGGTTATCGCCGCCGAGACAGATGCCCGGGCCCGTCGACTCTTTACCACCCCGCAGCAGCGATTCCTGCGCCTTATCCGCAATCAGCCCGTCGAATTACTGCCTCCTGTCGACTCCATGAACTCCCTGTGGACCGAGTGGGAACGCGCCGCCGTCGAAAGCAAGCTGGGCGCAGCCATCGTCGGCTCCGACGCTACTGTGAAAGCCGGCCTCGCAAAGTTGATGCAGGATACCGGCGCCAGCGAAGCTATCGTCGTAACCGATACCTACGACCACGAAGACCGTCTGGAATCATATCGTCGCGTCGCCTCCATCGCCAAAACCGTTGAAATCACAGCGGCAGTGGCCTGAGGTGCCCGGCCGGGGTAATCGCATTTGGATATTCCCTTTGATCCAGTGCTCAATCCAAAATAGCCAACCAAATTTTGGATTGTCATCCTTAGCGAACAGGGCCCCGAACGCTTTTCAGGGGGCCCCCAAAGAGCGAACTTTGCTCTTTGGGGTCGAGTTCGGGGGTGGTAAGCGAAGAATCTGCTGTTGCTTTTCGGCGTCCTTCAGCCCACACCACGAGCGGCGATATCTTCGAATTGGAACTGCCGAAAACGGCTGTTGCGCGGGCAATGTGAGCTTAATTGGCGCCCGAAAACGCCGGATGCAGACAAAATCGGTCCTCGTTGCCAATTCGCATGTCAAAAGAATTCCAAGTGCGATTGCCCTGAGGCGCCCGGCCGGGTCCCGCTTCTTTCGCCGCGCACTGTCGTAAACTGGTTAAGGCCCTGAACGAAGTACATTTACATTCAATGAATTTGCGCCTGCCGTTACAGCGCGGGCGTAAACTTGAACACACAGGGCGCGTCGAATTGGCGGGATATTTCCCTACCAGAGAGAAGCCTGGACCCGTTGCATCACTCAGATCCCAGTACGAATCTGGCCGCGCGCTCGCGCCTGCGCCGACTTGTGCTCATTCTGCTGGGCCCCGCGATCGCGGCATTGGCAGGCTGCGGAGCCGCGACGGTCACCGCAAACTCCTCCAACGCCACTTTTGCTCTCACCCCAGGCGTGGCTGCAATCGACACAAACTGCACGGGATGCAACGCAACCGACGCCCACGGCCAGCCCGTGCACAAATTCGCAGCAACCCTCGCCAACGGAACCGCGGCCCAGGTGAATTGGTCTGTCTCGGGCGGCGACGCCATCTCTGGCGCCGGCACCATCAATTCTCATGGCCAATACTCGCCGCCCAGCTATCTCAGCGCCGACCACGTCCAGGTCACCGTGACCGCCCGCCTCGCCTCTAATCCCAACATCGTCGCCACGGCCCAAATCGCCGTCACACCGGGATTTCTCCAGCCCCTCACTCCTGAAAATGTGGCCGTCGGCGCCAACGGCGGCGTCGTCTTGTCGGGACGCCTGGCCGAGGTCGGCGGCAACACCCAGATTCATTTCGCTGTCGCCAACACCGCGACCGGTTCCGGCGGAGGCGCAGGCTCGCTAGGCGTAACCAACTGCCAGCGATCCGCGCAGGCATTCACCTCCTGCACCGTCGCTTACACTGCGCCGACCACCCTTCCCGCCACCGATGTGACCTATGTCGTGGCGACTGCCGGAGATTCCGCTTCGAAGACCGAAGCCGAGATCCTGCTCAACACCGCTGCCGTCACCAGCAATCCCGCTCTCCACCAGTCGTCTCAGGCCCAATTCGCCGCACTCATGCCCCTCGGCTCCTCCGGTGGCAACAACAACGATTACGACGCCCGCGGCAATACGATCAACGACTGCTGCAGCGGCACGCTCGGCGCGCTCATTCAAGACGCAGCCGGGAAGCAGTTCGTGCTCAGCAACAACCACGTGCTTGCACGCAGCGACCACGCCTCGGTAGGCGACACCATTGTGCAGCCCGGCCTGATTGACAACAACTGCACCCCCAACGGCGATGGCCCCGGCACCATACCCGTGGCCACGCTGACCGGCTGGCTGCCGCTCAAGTCGAGTCAGACCAACGCCGACGCAGCCATCGCTCAAGTGGCATCACGCACCGTCGACTCCGCCGGCAGCATTCTGGAGCTAGGTGCACGCCAATCCGATGGCACCCTGGCCGCCGCTCCCCTCGGCATTTCTTCTTCCAACGGCAAGGGCGAGTCCGCCTCGCTCTCGATGAAAGTTGCCAAGAGCGGTCGGACAACGGGTTTAACCTGTGCCAGCGTTTCCGCCGTAAATGTCGACGTTTCGGTCGACTATTTCCGCGATTGCGCCGAAACAAAGCCTTATTTCACCAAGATTTTTTCGAACCAGATCGCCATCAGCGGCGACCGTTTCGGCGACGCCGGCGACTCGGGCTCAATGGTCGTCGACCCAAATAACGCCGAGCCCGTCGGCCTGTTTTTTGCCGGAGGAACCGATGCCTCCGGCGTGAGCCACTCCATCGCCAACCCCGCCCCAGACGTCTTAAGCGAACTGGGCACCCTGGAGGGAGCCAGCTACGGCTTCGTAGGCGCTGCCGACCATGCCGTCAGTTGCCTCAACTACGGAGACAGCACCGTCTCCGCAGCGCAAGCGGCCGCCTTGTCTGACGCCGAGATTGCCCGCGGTCAGCAGGCTTTATTCGCCGCGCGGCAAATGGTCAATGCCTCCGCGGGACTCCTCGGAGTCTTGCTCGGCAAGAGCAGCGATCATCCCGGTGAAGCCGCCGTCATCGTCTACATAGACGAAAACGGAAGCGTCAACGTACCTGCCGTGATCGATGGCGTGCGCACCATGGTTGTTCCAAGCTCCGCTCATGCCGTCGCAGTCGGCACCGCGCCCATGGCCAATTCGACCGCAACTCTGCCGGCACTTTCTGGCAGCAAACTCAATGACGCCATCGCCATCAAGCAGCGCTCCGCGCGCGTCTGGATGCGCCAGAATCCCGCCGCTTTCGGTTTCGGTGCAGGGCAAAGCCTCGATGATCCCCGCGAAGCTGCATTGGTGATCTATCTCGATCGACAGCGCGTTCCGGCGCAATTGCCCCAGTCGATCGGCGGTCTGCGCACGCGCTATGTCATCATGGATCGCCTTCATGTCACGCGGTCTTACGCCTCCAAGATCAGCGCTCGCCAGCACTGCCTCGCCCCTCAGGCACAGGAAATCGACTCAGACCCGTCTTTCGGCCCCAAAACTTTGGATTTGCAGTGAGCTCGCATCCAACCCTGCATAATCATTTCTTATCGTCCGACATAAATGAATCAATTTGCCTTATATAACCGCAGCCATCCACACTGGAACCGGAGGTACTTCTTCTTGACTCAGATTTGGGACCCGCAGGCCTATGGCCGCGACGGCAACTTTGTTCATGGACTGGCGACCGGCGTGCTCGAATGGCTCGCTCCTCAACCCGGCGAGCGCATTCTCGACCTCGGCTGCGGAGACGGCCAGCTCACCGCCCGCATCGCCGCCACTGGCGCGGAAGTCGTAGGCGTCGATGCCTCGCCGCAGATGGTTGCCGCCGCCCGCGCCCGCGGCATCGTCGCTGACGAGGCCAATGCCGAGCGCTTGCCCTATTCCAACGCCGCCTTCGACGCCGTGTTTTCAAACGCAGCCCTGCACTGGGTACGCAACCAGGAAGACATGATCGGTCAGGTGCGCCGCGTTCTCGGGCACGGAGGCCGTTTTGTTGCAGAAATGGGCGGCCACGGCAACATCGCCTCCATTCGCGTCGCCCTCATGGCGGTCCTTGCCAGGCACGGCTACGGCGATCGCGAAGACGGCGTCAACTACTATCCCACGCCGGCGGTCTACACCCGGATGCTCGAACGCCATGGATTCAATGTCGAGCGCATGGAGTTGATTCCGCGTCCAACCCTGCTCGAATCAAGCGGTATGGAGAGCTGGCTCAAGACATTCCGGCGCGGCGTCCTCGACAGCCTTCCTGAAGAACTGCGGCAAACGGTGGTCGACGAAACAACGGCACTGCTCGCCCCTGCTCTGCTTGACGAAGACGGCCACTGGGTCGCCGACTATGTGCGACTCCGCTTCATAGCCAGAACCAAGAGCGCCAATTAGCAGCAACCTCAATCAGCGGGTAAGCCACATGTATCCGCCCACCGCAATCAGGGTGGTAGCAAACACCCGCCGCAGCCACAGCTCGGGAACATGCTGCGCGCCAACCGCCCCTAGGTAGCCACCCACCACAAACCCAGCCGCCAGCAGCAGGGCTATGCGCAGATCGGCATGGCCCTTGCGGTAATACTCGATAAACGCGAGGATGCCGACCGGCGCCAGCAATGCTCCAATCGAAGTGCCTTGCGCCTTGAGCTGATCCATGCCAAAGAGCCAGATCAGCGCCGGCACAAACAGGATGCCTCCGCCGATGCCGACCACGCCCGACACGGCTCCCACGACAATTCCCACCAACACCGCCAGCCACGTCATCCGGTTCTCCCTCTTCGAGCGCAGTCGCAACCTGCGCCAGCCCGATTTAAGCCTAATTGAGCCCGCCTCGTTATTCGATTCGCACTACCACAACTCCGTATCGCAATATGCGTCTACGCATCTAAGCAAGTGGAAGTGATTCTTCGCGGGGGTTCCAGGGGTTTGTCTCGCATTCACATGCCGGAGCAGATGCATTTACCGCATCTGCACTTACCAAAGCACATTCACCTGCCCAAGCTCGAGCGCCGTCCCGAACTCGACGCCTTGCGCGGACTGTTTCTCGTGTGGATGACGCTGACCCACCTGCCCACGCGGTTCAGCGACTTCGTCAATCAGCCCCTCGGTTTTGTATCGTCCGCGGAAGGCTTTGTCTTCATCTCCGCGCTCTTGGTCGGCCGCCTCTACATCCGCGACCTGGTCCAGAATCCCGCTAACGTACGCGCCCGTCTCTGGAAGCGCTCCCTCAAAATCTACGGCTATCACCTGCTCATGCTGGCGCTGGCCTTCACGGTCGTGGCGGGCTATGCGGTGCACACCCACAAAGCCGCTCTGACCAACCTGCTCACTTTTTATCTCGCCCATCCGTTCGTGGCCGTCATCGGGTCAGTGCTTCTGCTTTATTGTCCGCCCCTGCTCGACATTCTGCCCATGTACGTCGCATTCCTTTTCTTCACCCCGCTGGTTCTGACTGCGGCGGTGCGTTATGGCTGGCGATGGTTTCTCGCGGTCAGCGGATTTATCTGGATCCTGGCCCAGTTTGGCGTGCGCGACGTGGTCCACAACTGGATCGTCCACATCACCCACTTGCCCATTCCGCTACAGGAAACCGGAGCCTTCAATCTGTTCGCCTGGCAAGCGGTCTGGGCTGTCGGCTTGTGGCTCGGAGCACGCAGCGCCACCGTCACCAAACCCGAGTGGCACATTCCTCGCTGGGTCGCTGTCTCGGCCGGCGCGGTGTGCCTGTTTTTCATCGGCGTCCGCTTTGACTGGCTGGGACCCCATCTGACTCAGCAGGCCCTCGGCCTCAAACTCAACAAATGGCAGATCGGACCGCTCCGGGTCATCAACCTCGTCGCCTTCACGGTGCTGATCTATTCCCTGCGCAAGATCCTGATCCACGTCGTCTCGATTGAACCGTTTCTGACCCTCGGCAAAGCATCACTCAAGGTTTTCTGCGCGCATATCTTCTTTGTATTCTTCGGTCTCGCCCTACTCTATGGCGATTTCAACTCCGACGGTCTCGACCAGTTGCACGGAATTCCCGCTCTCGCCCTGCTAGCCGTCACGTTCACCTCGCTAATCCTCGTCGCGCTGAGTGAAGTTAGAAAGAAGCGAGCCGACCGCGAACGCCGAAAGTCTGAGGCGTTGCAAGCCGGAACGCCACAAAGCACCCAACGGACCGTCGATGGCCAAACCGCGCCTCTGGACCAAACCCCGCCTCCGGTTCCCGTCCTCGCTCAATCCGGCTGCGCCGACTAGGGCCACTCCCAGGCCAAATTCACGAAACGTTTGCAATCTATTTGCCTCCATGCAGTAATCTGTTAACGATTCCGTGCGGCCTCCGCATCAGGATAACTATGGCCGCCGGCGAGGATAGAACCGGTTGAGCCAATCCGTATTTGTACTGGAAGACGACACCGATATTTCGCGGCTCGTGCAGCATCACCTTGAGGCAGCGGGGTTTACAGCTCGCCTCTTCCAAACTCCCACTAACCTGATTCCCGACGCCGAGCGTCAGCCGCCCGCGCTGTTTCTGCTTGATATCATGGTCCCCGGCGGCGATGGGCTCGATGTTTGCCGCAGATTGCGCAGCCACGCCGCACTGTCGACCATTCCCATCATTTTCCTGACCGCCCGCGCCGGTGAAAACGACCGCGTCCTTGGTCTCGAATTGGGCGCCGACGATTACATCACCAAGCCCTTTGCCACCCGCGAACTGGTCGCCCGTGTCAAAGCCGTGCTGCGCCGTTTCGAACGCCCCACCACCCCCTCGGTCATCAGCTTTGAAGAGGTGATCATCGACGCTAACGCCATGCAGCTCAAAGTGCGCGGCGAACTCACCACCACCACGGCCACCGAGTTCAGGCTGCTCGATTACCTGGCTCGCCATCCCGGCCGCGTTTATAGCCGCGACCATCTGCTCGATGCGGTCTGGGGCGATGCGCGCTTTGTCACCCCGCGCTCGGTCGACGTCTATGTACGCCGTATCCGCGAGAAAATCGAAGTCGATCCTGAAAACCCGCGCTACCTTAAAACCGTTCGCGGCGCCGGTTATCGCTTCGAAATTCCCAAGGGCGATTAGCCCTAAGGTCCGTTGAATCTGAGATGACCGCTCGCGGGTACGCCGGCTCTTTTGCCGCCGGCCCGCGTCGCTCGTGAATTGGAGAACCGCACGGAGTGACTCGCAAAGTATTCACGAAGCTGCTGGGCTTGTTCGCCCTGCTCCTGTTGTTTCACATGGTGGTGATGGAAATTGTCTTTCGCCGCCTTGTCGAGCACAACACTCACGACACCCTCCATGTGCTCGGTCGCGAAGCTCTATGGTCGGGCCTCATTGCCCTGGCCCTGGCGCTCCCCATCGCCACCTGGGCCGCTTTTCGCATCACCGGCCGCCTGCAGCGGGTGGTTGATTTCGCCAGCCACATCGCCGAAGGCAACTTGAGCGCCCGGCTCGATCAGTCAAGCAATGACGAGCTCTCGGCCATGGAAGCGGCGCTCAACCAGACCGCCGAGCGCCTGGGACAAAGCTTTGCCGAGATCGAAGCTCGCCGCCAGGAATTGGCCGCCATGCTCGACTCCATGCAGGAGGCCGTGGTCGCCATTACGCCCGAAGGCTACGTCCGCTGGTCCAACTCCGTCATGCAGCGCATCGCCGGAACCCAGATCCGTCCCGGTCGCCCGCTGGTTCACTCCGTCCGCGATCCCGAATTGCTTTCCTGCGTAAAAGGAGCCCTCGAAAACCGAGAGGTTCGCTTCGGACGCGCCAGCTCCCTTTCGCCCGGCCGGGTCTTTGAAGTCAATGCTGCACCCCTGCCCGCAGGCGGCGCTCTGGCCGTGCTTCACGACGTCACCCGTATCGAGGCGGCCGAACGGTCCCGCCGCGACTTCATCGCCAACGTGAGCCACGAACTGCGTACGCCGCTCACCTCGATCCAAGGCTATGTCGAGACGCTTCTAGAAGATCCGCTGCCCAATCCGGAAACCACGCGGGAATTCCTCGGCATCATTTTCAAGAATGCCAGCCGCATGAATCGACTTACCGAAGATCTGCTCGCCCTGGCCAGCGTCGAAAGCCCCGATTACAAACTGTCGCAACAGCCGGTCCGCGCCTCCGCTCTCGTCCAGGATGCCATCGAAAGCCTGGGCGGCCTGGTCGTCGATTCCGGCGTCGAGCTCGAGACCTCCGGTGCCCCCGATGCCTACGTGATGGTCGATCCCGACGCCATGAATCAGGTCTTCGGCAATCTGATCGAAAATGCGCTCAAATACGGCAACGCCGGAAAGAAAATCCGCGTCGGCGCCAAGCTGCTCGACGGAGAAGTGGAGTTCTGTGTCCAGGATTTCGGCCCCGGCATCGCCTCCGAACACCTCGATCGCATCTTCGAGCGCTTCTATCGCATCGACAAAGCTCGTTCCCGCGAATCAGGCGGAACCGGCCTCGGCCTCGCCATCGTAAAACACATTGTTCAAGCCCACGGCGGCCACATCCGCGCCGAAAGCGAGTTGGGCGCCGGCGCGGCGTTTTATTTCACCTTGCCGGTGTCGGCAAAGCAGCCAGGCCCGCCCGTTTCAGCGCACCAAGCGTCCTAAAATTGCACAAATCCAGTCAGTTAGCTCCATCTTCAAACGCCCGTAACATTGGCCGTGGACAATCGACAGAGAAAAGTTTCCAGTAAGGGAGTTCTCGTGAAAAAGACATTGATCGCGGTTGGATTGTTCGTGATGGCATTGGGCATGGCCCAGGCGCAAAAAGTGACGGGGGCGGGTGCTACATTCCCCAATGCGATCTATTCGAAGTGGTTCAGCGAATACAGCGCAGCGCATCCCGGTGTTGAGATCAACTACCAGCCGATCGGCTCAGGCGGCGGCATCGCCCAGGTCACCAAGGGCCTCGTGGATTTTGGCGCCTCCGACATGCCCATGACCGATCAGCAGTTGTCCTCCTCTTCCATCAAGCTGATTCACATTCCTACCGTGATGGGCGCTGTGGTTCCGGCCTTCAACGTCCCCGGCGTCACCAGCATCAATTTCAGCGGTGAAGTCCTCGCCGACATCTACCTCGGCAAAATCTCCAACTGGAACGATGCGCAAATCGCCAAGGATAATCCCGGCGTCAAGCTCCCCGACCAGAAGATCATCGTCGTGCATCGCTCTGACGGCAGCGGTACCAGCTTCATCTTTACCGACTTCCTCAGCAAGGTGAGCAAGGAATGGGCAGAGGGGCCCGGCAAAGGTAGTTCTCCCGGATGGCCGGTAGGCGTAGGCGGCAAAGGAAATCCCGGCGTCGCCGGTCTCGTGCGTCAGTTGCCCGGTTCCATCGGCTACATGGATCTGATCGATGCCCTCAAGAACAACATTTCTTTCGGCTCGGTCAAGAACGCCGCCGGCAACTGGGTTAAAGCTTCGATCGAGGGTGTCACGGAGTCAGCCGCCAGCGTCAAGCAGATGCCTGCCGACTATCGCGTCTCCATCACCAACGCGCCCGGCGCCAACGCCTATCCAATCTCCAGCTTCACCTATCTGCTGATCCCCGCCAAGATCTCTGACCCCGCAAAGGCCAAGATCCTCAAGGACATGCTGAGCTGGATCGTCAAGTCCGGCGAAAGCGAAGTCAGCTCTCTATCGTATGCGCCCCTGCCCCCCGCGGTGGCCGACAAGGTGCTGAAGACCGTTTACTCGCTCCAGTAAGTTCCTTCACTTCATTCAAGGGTCCGGCAGCCCTGTCGGACCCTTGGCTGATGCGGGTTTTTCCGAACGTGACCCCTAGTGTCATGAGTCTAAAATTCGCCACATAAAATCGGGTGTCATTCTGAGTGAACGGGGCCCCGAACGCCCTTCAGTTCGGGGGTGGTGAGCGAAGAATCTGCTTTTGTCCTTCAACGAATTTCAGACGCACTACACTGGTATTTAATTCTTATGGTAACGATTCCATCCCAAGAGATAGAATGATATTCCCGAGGGGATAATTCACCCCCAAGGGGATGTGTAATGCGAATACCCGCCTGCCTGCGACTCGGCCTGGTCCTTGCTTTTTCTCTTCCAGCTTTTGCCCAATCCGCTTCCACTGCCTACGACGCCGTCAATCCCATCATCGGCACCTCTAACGACGGAAACATATTTCCCGGCGCGTCCCTGCCCTTCGGCATGATGCAGTGGAGCCCTGACACCGGCTACGACGCCTGGTACTTCCACAAAGACAAGCAGATCTACGGTTTCGGCCTGACCCACCTCAGCGGCGCGGGCTGCCCCCTCTACGGCGACTTCGCTGTGCTGCCAACGTCTAGCCCCTTGACCACCAGTCCCGGCAGCGATTTCGCACCCTACGCCGCGGCCTTCGATCACAGCCGTGAAGACGCCCATCCCGGCTACTACGCCGTCACCCTCCAGAGCGGTGTCCGCGTCGAAATCACGGTTGGCGATCGCTCCGGCATCGCTCGCTTCATCTTTCCGGCCGGCGCCGATGCCCGTCTGCTCGTGAATGCCGGAAGCAGCGCCAATACCCGCGGCGCCGATGCCGATAAGCGTCCCGGCGCTTCCGCCTACGGCAATGAGATCACTCTTCAGGGCACAGACGCCTACTCCGGTTCCACATCGGCCGGTGGTTTTTGCGGGCCGGAATCGCACTACAAGCTCTACGTAATCGGTCACTTCAACAAGCCCTACACCAGCTCCGCCGTGTGGCAGGACAACGCCGTTCTTGCCGGCCAAAAATCAGCCAAGGGCAAGCACACCGGCGCCTGGCTCGACTTTGGCAAGCAGCATGAAGTGGTCCTTAAAGTCGGCATCTCGTTCGTCTCCCAAGACGGAGCCGAGAAAAACCTCAAATCCGAAATCCCTGCCTGGGACTTCGAAAAGGTTCACGCTCAAGCCCGCAGCACATGGAGCGAACTGCTCGACCGCCTCGCCGTCGAAGGCGGAACCGCCGACCAGCGCACCATCTTCTACACCGGCGTCTATCACTCCTTCCTCGCTCCCACACTCTTCAGCGATGTCGACGGCAACTACACCGGATTCGATGGCAACACTCATTCGCTCGCCGGATCGAAACAGAAGGCCCAATACGCCAACTTCTCCGACTGGGATATCTATCGCAACACCGTCCAGCTTCAGGCCCTCTTCGAGCCCGCCCGCGAGAGCGACATGATGCAATCCCTGGTCAACGACGCGAATGAGAGCGGTTGGCTGCCACGCTGGCCCGCTGCAAACGATGTCACTTACGTCATGGGCGGCGACTCCCCAACGGTCGTGCTCTCCTCGTCCTACGCATTTGGCGCGCACAACTTCGACACCGACACCGCGCTCAAATTCATGGTCAAGTCAGGAACGCAGCCCGGCATGGGACCACATAACGACGCCGAACGCCCCTTGATTGCCGACTACCTCAAACTCGGCTATTTGCCATCTGAGAAAGACGCACGCTCTGCCTCGCGCACCCTCGAGTACGCCAGCGACGACTTCGCCATCGCCCAGTTCGCGCACACCCTCGGACATGAAGCCGTCTACCACGCCTTCCTCAAGCAGTCGGCGGATTGGAAGAACCTCCTCGATCCACAAACCAAGTGGATTCGCCCGCGCTCCAGCGACGGAACCTGGGAGCCGGGATTCGATGCCGACCGCTCGCTTCCCAAGCGCCCCGGCGAACCCAACTCCACCGATCAAGACGGATTTGAAGAAGGCAATACCTACCAATACTCCTTCATGATTCCGTTCGACTATCCAGAACTCTTCGCCGCCATGGGGGGAGACGACAAAGTCATCCCGCGCCTCGACAAATTCTTTACCAAGCTCGTCTGCTGGGACGAACCCTGCTTCAACATGGCCAACGAGCCCGACTTCGTCACGCCCTACGCCTACCTCTTTGCCGGTCAACCCTGGAAGACGCAAGACGTAGTTACCCGCGTCGAAAAGGAGACCTTTAACACCACGCCCACCGGCATCCCCGGCAACGACGATCTCGGAGCCACCTCCGGCGTTTATGTCTGGAATGCTCTTGGCTTCTATCCCGGAATTCCCGGCGTAGGCGGTCTGCTGATCGGCACGCCCATGTTCGAAAAAGCCACCCTGCATCTGGCAGGCGGCAGAACCGTCGTCGTCACGCGCAAAGGCCCCGGGATTTACGTCCAGAACATGTCGCTCGACGGCTCGCCTTATTCGAACCTATGGCTGCCGCTCGACAAAATCCACTCCGGCGTCACCGCCATCCATTTCACCATGGATCGCGAACCCAACAAGCAGCGCGGCGCCAGTTCCGCCGATCGCCCGCCCTCGTTCCACTAAACTCGAAAGCCCATCCTCTCGCGATGCTGCGAAAGGATGGGCTCTTAGTTTCCGTCGTCAATCTACGCGACTTTATGTTCCCCAATCAGTCGATCGACCAGCGGGTCCAGCCGCTCCCCCGTCCGCGGCAGCACAAAAGCCTTGGCCGTCTCATCCCAATCAAGCTTGAAGCTCGTCGAAAGCGCTGAAATCCAAATCTGGCGCACCGGCGCGTTAGGCGTAATCACAAACTTCCCCGGCGGCTCTTCAAACAACACATTCAGAACCCCGTTTTGTTCCTCAACTTCGAAGCCTGCGTCCTCGTCCTCTTCCACTTCAATGAGGCGCCGTTTCAATCCATCTAACGCATTCTCGGCGGCGCGGCGAAATTCGAGTTCATCCATCATGGCCTCAGTGTAGCAAGTCCAGCGAATCCGTTTCGCAAACAAGCCTTAATGCAGCCTGCAATCTCACGCGCCCAATCTGGTTTGTATCGGCACGCGTTTGTCGCGCAATGCCGGCGTCGAGGCCATCGGTGCCCGATTCCGCAGCAGGATCGCCATTCCTTGCGCGCCGTCCATTCCACACTCAACCAACAACGCCCGCGCCGCCTTGAGAAACTCGGGATGATGTTCGAAATGACGCGACGCAGCCTGCACCGTATGCACCACATGCACCGGAGCAAACTCATCGCGATAATATCCCGCAACCCCGATCAGCAGCCCCTTGATCAGTGCCAGTTGCGCAATAAGAGCAGCGTGTTCGCTCACCATCGTTGGCGATTCCGCTGCGCCCTTCGAAGCTCCCTCATCGCGCTTCACTTCCCGTCCAAACGGATATTCGCAACGAACCACCGTATTGATCAGGTAGTTTTCAAGGATATGCGGATAGCGACTGAAAAATGGCGCATAGTAACGGTCATACGCCGTCGAATAGTTTGCGGTGAGGCTCTTGAGCGTCGCCGTCGGGCCGTTGCCTATGCCCGTCGTGAACGCATGAACGCAATCGACGAATCGCGGAGTGATCTGCGATCGATGCAGCATCATTCCCGCTAACTGCAACACCACATCCAATTGGCTCTCGCGATCGAACGGTAGAGCCTCCATCGCATTGCGCAACGAGCCCGCAGCCACTGCATGTTCAAAGTCCTTGAGAAAATCGGGCACGCTCCGTTCGATCTCGCCCTGGCCGATGGAATCAAGCCGCCGGCACAAAATGCCGAGAAGAAACAATCTCTGCCATAGCGCATAACTGCGGTTGCGAATCAGTGCAATCACCGCCCCGCGAATCGGCCAAAACCATGCCTGTAACCGTCGCGCGCCTTCGAGAGCGCTATCGATCGCCAATCCATCAGAATCGCGTCGCTCTTCCGGATAGATTAAATCGGGAGTCAGCAGTACAAGCCGCGCCGCCTCAGGACAAGACAATGTGAGCGCCGTATCCTGACTCTCTCCCACGGTGTGCGCAATGCGCGGATAACTGCCGCACGTAGTCGATAGATAATCAGCTCCGCACTCCGCGTGAATGCGGCATAACTTCTCCCCGCTCAACATAGGGCAATGCTGCGAATCATTGAGTCGTATCTTCGCGAAGTTAGCAGGCGGCAAACAGCCCCTACTCGCCGCTGCATCACTCCGCGGAGCCACCTCAATGCTTTCGACGATCAGCGTACGCAGCGGACTCGCTGGAAGGTTCTGATACTTCGTATATGTGTGCTCATCTATGGGAATAGTCCAGTTCTTGCAGCATGTGTCCTCACACGCTGAACCAATGCAGCGAAAGCTATCGGCATAAGTCAGGCGAGCAGTTTTCTCACTCGGAACTCCTGGCTCCGGAGGAGTGGGACCCTGCGCGCTAACTGCTTTTGAAGTGGAACTCACGCTCAGGACAGGAGCACGTAGTCAACCATTAGAAATAGAAAAATATTGGAGCATTCTGAGACACTCGAGCGCCAGGCTCAATCGTGTCGCAATCAGAATGGCTTTTCCGTCGGAAAGGTTTCGGTCTTTAGCGATCCATCGCGCTGCTTGATCAGCAATTGCACCTTACCCTCGGCGGCATCCAGTTCCGTGGTGCAGACCGCAGACAACGCCACACCATCTTCAAACAGCTTCAGAGATTCTTCAAGCGGCAAATCGCCCTTCTCAAGCTGATCGACAATGGTTTCGAGTTTTTTGAGCGACTCTTCAAACGATGCCATGACAGTTACTCCGCGATTGCTGCCGTATTGGGCAATACACTGGCGATCACCTCGGCCGCAACCGTGTAGCGACCAAACGGCGCGCTCACCTGCACCCCCTGAACCATGGGGCGAACCGCCTCCAGCATCTCCTGCGCAATCAAAATTCCCTCGCGTCGCGCCGCATCGGGCGACACCGCCTGCGCCATGCGCAGCATAATCTCTTCCGGCATCGACACGCGCAGATCGTTCTTCATAAACTCCGCGTTGCGCAGGCTCGTCAACGGCCAAATCCCCGCGATCACCGGGATACGGAACTTTTCAATGCGTTCGAGAAAATTACGCAACAGCCGCAAATCAAACACCGGCTGCGTAATCGCATACTCCGCGCCCGCCTCGACCTTATATTGGAAGCGCCGCAACTCATGTTCAATATCAGGCACACCAGGATTGGCGGCCACACCAATCGTAAAGTTAGTGCTCGCCCCAATCGAATTCGAACCAATATCCAGCCCGTGATTCAACCGGCGCACCATGTTGACCAGACCAATCGAATCCACGTCGAACACCGCCGTCGCATCCGGATAGTTACCCAGCTTGGGCGGATCGCCGGTGAGACACAGAATGTTATGCAGCCCGATCGACGAGGCTCCCAACAAATCCGATTGAATGCTGAGAATGTTCCGGTCGCGGCAGGTGTAATGCAACACTGTTTCAATGCCAGTGTGCTGCTGGATCTGAATGCAGAGGCTCTGCGCACTCATTCGCGCTGAGGCTCGCGGCGAATCGGGCACGTTGATCGCATGTACGCCCAATTGCGTTAGCAGCCGCGCGCCTTCAATCTCCGCCACACAATCAATCCCGCGCGGAGGCACAATCTCAACCAGCGCAGCAAATGTCTTCTGTACGATCAGCGCACCCAGCAGCGATCTTTTCGCGAGTGGCTCCGGCGGCGTTTCACTGTTGATCGTGATCGTCGCGCCGCCCTCGACAACCTTGGCCTGCGCATCGATGGCGCGCATCGCCGAGCGCATGGCTCGAATATGATTCGGAGTCGTACCGCAGCATCCGCCCACAATCTGCGCACCGGCAGCGATGGCTTTCCGTGCAAAACTGGCCATGTACTCCGGTGAGCACAAATAAATATTGCGCCCTTCCACCTCGCGTGGCATACCCGCATTGGGCATGGCGGCAATCGGCAAAGTTGTGGCCCCGCGCATCGCCTCAATAGCGGTCAGTACTGTGGCCGGTCCGGTCGAGCAGTTCACGCCCACCGCATCGGCGCCCCACTCCGTCAACAGCGCCGCCGCCTGCGCCGGTGACGACCCGTCCAGGCAATTGCTGTCGTCGTCGACCGTCACCATGGCCAGCACGGCCAGGTCCGGCGCCGCTTCTTTGGCCGCCAGCAGAGCCTCACGCGCTTCATTCAACGCGGGCATGGTTTCAATCACCAGCAGGTCCACACCGGCATCGTTGAGCGCGCGTATCTGTTCCACAAACGCCGCGCGCGCCTCATCGAGGCCTGTCTTGCCCAGCGGTTCCAATCGAACCCCGAGAGGCCCGATCGCGCCGGCAACCCACGCATCCCCGGCCTGCTTGTCCTTTAGGTGTTCAACGGCCTGCCGCGCAATCCGCACGCCCGCCTGGTTGATTTCCGCGACCTTTTCGGCCAATCCGTGGCGCGCCAGCCGGAACCGGTTCGCCCCAAACGTGTTGGTCTCGAGAATCTCCGCTCCACCCTGGAGATATTCCTCGTGCACCGACAAAATCAGGCCGGGGTCTGATAGATTCAGCTCGTCGTAGCAGCGGTTGATGAAAATTCCGCGGGCGTAAAGCACAGTGCCCATGGCTCCATCGGCCACTACGGGGCGGCTGCCAAAGATGTCGGCAAAAGTTGGCATTCACTTGTCATCCTACCGCATCGCCGCTCCCCAAAGAACGCCCATTCCCGCCGCCGCGTCGCCCCACATCGGCTGGTTGGGTTGCTTTGTTATACTTCGAGAGTCAAAAGCATTGTTGGAACCGGTATCTGGCCGGCGTCATTGCGGATCTGCCGCGCACTCGGGCAACCGCCATTATTGGTTCATTGCGGCCGCAAATCCGCGCCAAATTCGCGGTTTTTGTCCGCGTCTTCCGTCGAGGTAAGGGATTTTGAAGAAGAGCAGTCTTTCGATGAGCGCCGCCGCGGCACTTCTCATCGCCGTCGCGCTGGCGGGATGTGGCACCACCACTTATTTTGCAGGCCGCACTCTGCCACCCAGCGGATTAGCCAATCGCGTCATGGTAGCGATCCAGAACCCCAGCGCCCTGACCAAGGGCAGTCTGCAGATTCTGGATGCCTATTACGACATCCGCTACGCCTACAACAACATCAACAAGACGTTCCCCGTCTCCGGATATTCGGGCGCCCTCCCTGTGACCATCCAGAACATGCCCGAGGAACTGGTAGGCGCCGTTTACGGGTCCGGGGACGGCAGCCTTACCACGATCAACTATGCCAAGGAAACGTCCACCGGAAGCCAGTCCGGCCTGAATGGATCGTCCTCCAGCATCTTCATCACCCGCAGCGGTTCCTATGTATTCGCCGCCAGCCAGGCGAGCCATGTGCTGACGGTGCTCGACAAGACCAATGGCGGCAGCTATCCGCTGAGCCTTCCCGGCATCTATCACGTGAGCGTAAATCCGGGCGGATCGATGGCCCTGGCCTTCGTGCAAAACTCCAACTTCGCTTACTACCCCATCAAGCTGACAACCGCAGAGACCACTGCCTTTTCCGGCGGACCAACTACCTGGCCCAAGGCTGCGGTCGACTGCGAACCGCTCAATGCTCCAGGGTGGTGCCTCCTGCAGGCGCAGAGCCCCGATGGCCTCGATCCAAAATACAACGGCGCCAATGGCCTGCCTGCCTTTTACACCGGCGCGGCGCTCACCTTTGACCGTCCCGTCAAGGCAGTTTTCTCTGCTGACGGCGGCACCGCCTATGTGCTCAACTGCGGAGCCGAATGCGGCGGCACAGCATCCTCGGTTTCCCTGCTCCCGGTCGCACCTATGATCTATCTGCTCGGCCAGCAGTCAGGACAACTCCCCTCTACGGGCAAGATCACAACCATCCCCGTTCCCGGCGGCGCCAGTAACGCGTTAATCGACACTTCGACCATGTATGTCGTCGGTCAACAGCTTCAGGCCGACGGCTTGTTCTCCGGCAACCTGACGGTACTCAACCTGACCAACAACACCGCGGGCGGTCCCACCTCCATCAGCGATGGCGCACCCGGTGGTCCCAGCCGCATCATCGAGGCTGACGACGACACTCTCTGGATCGGCATGACCAAGTGCACCAATGGCGAGCGTTACGCCAAGGGACTGCCCTACGGCTGCCTCACCATGTACAACACCTCAAGTGGCACCGTGACCTTGCTCGAGCCTTATCAGGGCGACTTGACCGGCATCGCCGCCGTCACCAGCTTGCATAAAGTCTATGTGGCGCAGGGCGGCCAAGTGTATATCTACCACACCGTCGACGGCTCGGCCATTGACAACCAGTATGTGACCGTCACCGGCACCGCATCCGACGTGGTATACATGGACGCCACAACCGACGCCAACAACACCGTCTACTGAGGAAAACAGGGGTCAGGGGTCAGGGGTCAGGGGTCAGTTAAAACGAATACCGCGCGGATCTAGGTAAGTGCAAAGGGATCTGCGCAGGCTTCACTTTTTACCGTATATCAGTTGTCTTCACTGATTGCTCGTTTTCCGCTCATGGCTGACCGCTGATTGGTTGTTTCTTTCTGACCCCTGACCCCTGATCCCTATTTCCCTGACCCCTGACCCCTATTTCCCATGTCCGATTCCACCTTCCAAGCCGACATTCTCGCTGTAGCCGCCCACCGCGACGATGTGGAGCAGACCTGCGGCGGCACCCTCCTGCGCATGGCGTCGCGCGGTCTGCGCACCGCCATTCTCGATCTCACCCAAGGTGAATCCGGAACCCGCGGCACCGCCGAAGATCGCGCCCGCGAAGCCGACGAGGCCGCGCGACTGCTCGGCGTTGGCTGGCGTCAGGCGCTCGACCTGCCCGACGGCGCCATCGCCAACACCCTTGAAAATCGCTTGAAAATCGTGCGCGTGCTGCGACAGTTGCGCCCCCGCGTCGTTATTCTTCCCTACGGCCAGGCGCGCCATCCCGATCACGCCATCGTCGCCTCGCTCGGTTACGAAGCTTGCTTTCTCTCCGGCCTCGCCAAAATCGATACCGAGCCTTCCGCGGACGATGCTGTTGCCGTGAAGCTGAAACCTCACCGCCCCTTCAAGATCGTCTACGCCAGCCTCTACGCCGATGTCCGCCCCACCTTCATCGTTGACATAACGCCCTTCATCGATCAGCGTCACGCCGCCCTGATGGCCTATCGTTCGCAGTACGCCAACCAATCCGCAGGTGGTTCTCTCTTTGTCCCTGAAGAAGAAATTCGCGAGCGCACCAATGCTGAAGCCCGCCACTACGGTCTGCTCGCGGGCGTGCGCTACGGAGAACCGTTTGTACAAAAGGAAGTCGGACTGGTCGACGACCTCACTCTGATTCCCGTCCAATCGATCTAGTCCGTTATCCTTGCCGGCCTACGGTCCCAATGTCGTCGGCGTGCACGAGTTATATCCCAATATCTGGGTCGTCACCGGAGCCGGCGGAGTCGGCGGCGTTGCCCATGGAACATTAGTGAAGTCAAAGAAGTCCAGCAAATTGGGTTGAATCTCATCACGCGCCGTCAAATGCGCCGATGGCCCGATAAATCGGTTCTCCACGAACTTCATAATCGCCGTGTGATCCATCGGAATATGCGATACATAGTGCCTGCGCGTAAACGGCGATATCACAATGTTCGGGAGCCGGAACCCAAGCTGCGCCGCGAAGCCTTCGACCGCCGGCGCATCTCCCGGATTCACTCCGGGATCGGTCGAATGCAGATCGCAATGCGTAATCGGCTGGCCTGAAACCTCCGGGCACGGCCAATAGCTATCCGCATTCACCGCAATTGTCGAGATATCAGGGATCGTTCCCAACGACTTGTCGGTGTTGTCGTTTGAATGCCCCGGCACCGGCGGCACATGGTCGTAAGGACCGCCCCCTTCGTCGTAGCTGAAGAAGAAGACCGAGTCCTTATACGACGGGCTGCCGATGAACGCGTTGATGATCGTCGCCATCTGCGCCTGGCCCAGCAAAATCGGCTCGAACGAGGCCGGATGCTCATCATTCAATCCATAACCCGGCTCGATGAACGCAAAACTCGGTAGCGTGCCGTTCGTCAAATCCGCAAAATACTGCTTCAACGGCGCCACATGGTTCGGATCTACGCAATAGTAGTTCGTTGAATCGCCCACCTGGCTCGACGGCACCGTGGGAGCCTGGCACGCCGCGTGCGTCGTATTCACGTAAAGATACTTGTCGTCGTAGTACAAGTATCCAAGATCGGTCGCCGGATAACTCGACGCGCCGCCACTGCAATCTTCAGGATCGTTGCACTGCCCCTGCGTCAACGAGTAATACACTTTCCACGAAACACCAGCCTTGTCCAAGGCGGCAAAAATCGGCGGCGCCGTGATCCCCCCGATGTGGTCGTTATAGCCTGGGTCGTACACTAGTCCCTGCGTCGTGCCGCCAGAGTATGTGGCCACCCGGTTCGGCGTGCTCTTGCTGGCAATCGGTGAGAACCACCGGTCCGACACCGCATACTGCGCGGCCATGTAGTAGTAGTAGTTCAGGAAATCCTGATCGTAATACCCCATCGACCGTTCGCCGGCAGTGTCCGTGTAGGCTCCCGAGCATGTTCCTGAAGCGATGCAGGAAGTCGTAAATCCCTCGGTGGTATGAACGAATCCGTCCATCAGGATCTTGCGTGTCGTCGCAAACTTCCAGCGATTGACATCGCCGTAGCTCGACAGCCACGCCGAGCTCTCGTCATCGATGCACGTCGTCTTGAACTTGAACAGCGGATACACATTACCTGCGTCGTCTTGGTTTGAAATCGAATTCAGTTTGTCGTCGATCCCATCGACGTTGTACGTCTTGCCGTCATCGCCCACGTTCCATCCATTCGCAGCACGATACGGATTCAGCATGCCGAAGTAAGTATCGAAAGTACGATTCTCCTGCAGCATGAAGATCACGTGATTGATCTGCTCGGCGCCCGGCTGCACCACACTTACAGTCGCCGTCGCGGTCGCACTACCGCCCAGGCCCGTCGCCGTAGCCGTATAAGTCGCAGTCGCCGTCGGGCTCACCACTTGCGTGCCGCCGGTTGCTCCCAATGTATAGCTGCTGTTGTCCGTACCCGTCACCGTCACGCTCGTCGCATTGGTAGCCACAACCGTCAACGTCGATGAGTTCCCGGTTGTGACTGAAGCAGGATTGGCAACAATCGTCACCGTCGGCTTCGGCGCCGGAGTCACCGTAACTTGAGCCTTGGCCGACGCATTCCCATCCGCGCCCGTCGCCTTGGCCGTATAAGTCGTCGTCGCACTCGGGCTGACCACTTGAGTGCCGCCCGAACCACTCAGCGCATAACTGCTTCCGTCAGATCCCGTCACCGTCACAGCCGTCGCATTCGTCGCCGTCACCGCCAGCGTCGAAGAGCTGCCTTCAACGATCGTCGCCGGCGTCGCAGTGATCACTACGGTCGCCGGTCCGGTCGGAGCAGTCACCGTCACCATCGCGGTCGCCGTCACCGTCCCGCCCGCGCCCGTCGCACTTGCGGTATAAGTCGTCGTCGCCGCCGGACTCACCGCTTGTGTGCCGCCGCTAGCCTTCAACGTATAGCTGCTGCCATCCGTTCCCGTCACCGTAACCGCGGTCGCATTGGTCGCCGCTACCGTCAATGTCGACGAACTTCCCGCCGTGATCGTCGTCGGGCTTGCCGACAATGTCACCGTTGGCGCCGGCGGTGGAGGCGCTGCCGTCACCGTCACCGTAGCCTTTCCCGATGCGCTCCCGCTCGTACCCGTCGCCGTGGCCGTGTAAGTCGTCGTGGCACTCGGACTGACTGCCTGCGTGCCGCCATTCACCGACAACGTGTAACTCGAGCCATCCGACCCGCTCACCGCCACGCCGCTGGCATTGGTCGCCGTCACGGTCAGCGTGGCCGAACTGCCCGCCGTTATTGAAGCAGGGCTTGCCGCTATCGTCACCGTCGGCGTCGCGCTGGTTGGGGCGGTTGAACTCAGACTGGAGCTGCCGCCGCATCCGCTTAGTGCAATAAGCAACGGAAGCAATACTGCGAGGGCCCAGGGCGATGCGATTCTGGAGAAAGAACGGCTGGCAACAGTCTTCATGGCGGCACTCACTCAACATTCAGTTTTGAGAATTTGGATCGCGTTTGAGACAGGGATCGAGCGCCGGCAACCATCGCTCTCTTTTGGGAGCTGTCGCGGTTGTCGGTGGTGCTATCGTTTGAATCGTTCTTAAGTTCAGCCTGGAAAAAAAGTCGACGGAGGGAAAATCGCCTACTTCGGCACAGAAAACAAAATTACCCTGAATTCTTCGATGCGTCTACTGGTAGCTTCACGAAAAGTAGTCCCCTGAAAAGCCCCCAGGAGTACCCAAATCCAGTTACCAATAGCGGTCTGTCCGCCCTAAGTTCACCGCAAAGTTGCGACAAACTCGACTTATCGGTTTTAGCTCCAACCACTTAGATCGCTACCCTCAAAATCACTTAGCAAGTTACCTTAAACCTCAGCAATGACGCTCATTTCCTTATTGGTTCCCCAAATATTTTCCATTTTTCTCCACTCACTTCTGTCCCGAAGATCGATAACACATCGGTACTTACCCGCCTCAAACGCAGCGAGGCGGTCCATCCTCCCACAAGGAATGGACCGCCTCACTACATTCCGGGAACTTTCCCGCCGGAAACTCAATACATCAAACCGCGCCTACAGCGTTCGTTTGAACAACGGCGTCGCAATCAGCAGCGTGCCAATTCCAAACGTAAAAAGGAAAAGCAGATCCGTCTGAATCGAAACAAATCCTCCATCCTTCAGCAAAATCGCCTTGAACCCGTGAATGGCATAAGTAAACGGATCAACTACCGCAATCGCCTTCAGCCACTTCGGAAATGCCGCAATGGGATAAATCGCGCCCGATGGAAAAAACAGCAGTGTATTCAACACCCCGAACATTGCCCTCGGCACTAGCGGGTCGTCGACCCTCACCATCATCAGAAACATCATTCCGTTGAAAGCGATCGACGTTCCCAGGATCAACAGCAGCAGATTAAACACCGCCTCGGGATGAAAAATCACGCCCAGCCCCGCCATCAACGACCCGATTACCGTTAATGAGATCCCCGCCAACACCGCCTTGATCGCGCCCGCAATGTTCAGCCCCATCACCAGTTCGAGCTTGCTGATCGGCGTCACCAGATATCCCTCGTGCACGCCTCGCGCTTTATCGTCGATGTAAAGCATCCCTCCGCCGATCATCACCGAGATATACATCGCCAGCGCAATCGAGCCCGACAGCAGATACTTCATGTACTCGACATAGGGATACATTTCCACGAATTCAAGCGCGATATTCTTGACGATCCGATCCGGAATCTGCGGCTGATTCAGCGCATCGACCAGCGACTGCATCTCACTCTCAATGCTGCTGCTCATAAACTGATCGGAGTTATCGACCACCAGTCCCAATCGCGGCGCATCTTGCGCATACACGCGTCGCGAATACTGCGCCGGTATCACGATCGCCGCGTCTACCTTGCCCGTGCGCACATCTTCGCGCGCCTTCCGCTCGTCAGTGTAGTTAATGGTGGTAAAGGTCGCAATGTTCACCGCGACTGAATCGAATGCCTCGCGTATCTTTACCGATTGCGGACCGTGATCATAATCCACCACCGCCACGCGCGCCCCACGCACCTTACCGCCAAACGCATTGCCCAGGATGACGAGCTGCACCAGCGGCAACATCATCGACATAATCATTAGTACGGGTGAGCGAAAGAACTTGCGCATCTCGCGCTCAATAATGGCAAACATCCTGTTCATGGCTGCGCTCCCGGACGCGGCGGCATCGTGAATACGGCCTTCACCTGCTCGTCGCGAAGCTGGCGGCCCGTGTAGTGAACAAACACATCGTCAAGCGTAGTGTTCTGCACGCTCAGCGAAGTAAGCGTCTCGCCCAGCGACGTCGCCATCTCCACCAGTTGCGTCGTAGTCTTCGACCCGTTGGCCGTCAGCACGCGATACACCCCCGCCGACTGCGACTGCACTTCTGTTACTCCGGTCAATCCCTCGAGCCGCGTCTTCCATTGATCGTCTTCGCGATCAAACTGCACCTCGACCACGTTCGAACCCGGCACGCTCTGCTTCAACTCGACAGGCGTTCCCAGTGCCACCAGCGTGCCGTGATCGACAATCGCGATGCGATCGCACAACCGGTCCGCTTCTTCCATGTAGTGCGTCGTCAGCAGCATCGTCAGGTTGCGCGTATTCTTCAGGTGGTTGAGCATCTCCCACACCGCGATGCGCGAAACCGGATCGAGCCCCGTCGTCGGTTCATCGAGAAAAAAGATGCGTGGGTTATGCACCAGGCCGCGCGCAATCTCAAGCCGCCTGCGCATGCCGCCAGACAGTGTCTTGGTCTGCGCTCCCCGCCACTTGGTCAAATCGACCGCCTCAAGCACCTCGGCAATGTTCTTTTCCCGCTCCAACTTGGGAACTGAATAAAGCTTGGCGTAAATGCTCAAGTTCTCTTCAACCGTCAGATCCTGATCGCTGGTCAGCGCCTGCGGAATCACCCCAATCATTCTCCGCACCGCGTTCGGCTCTTTCGTCACATCGTGCCCACCAACTAATGCGCGCCCCGCGGTCACCGGAATGAGCGTCGTCATCATGCGAATCAGCGTACTCTTCCCTGCTCCATTCGGCCCTAGCAAACCGAAGATCTCGCCCTCGGCCACTTCGAAGCTCACACCCTTCACCGCCTCGAAATCGCCATAGCGTTTCACGATTTTCTCGACCGCGATCGCCGGCCGCGCGCCCGCTTTCGTTTCCTCTGTCGCCGCCAAACTCATCGCTTCACCAGCTTGCTCTTGGGAATGTAAACATCGGCCGTCATCCCCGGCACATACTTCTCGCCGGGATTGTCGATCAGCAGCTTCAACCGCACTGTCATGATGTCGCGCTTGCGTCCACCGTTGATGTCGCGCTGCGTCGCAAAATCCGCCTCGGCAGACTTGGCTATCACCTTGCCCTGAACACTGGCGCCGCTCGGCATCACCACGCGCAAACTGTCGCCTAGTTGCACCGCATCGGCCTGCGTCTCCGGCAGCGGTGCGTAGACCCACGTCTGCGTCAGATCCATCACCGTCACAATCGGCGTTCCGGCCGCGACTACCTCACCCTGCCGCGCCGCCCACGCATTCACCTTGCCGTCGATCGGCGCAAATACCTTCGCATAACCCACCTCGACTGCCGCCTGGTCCGCCAGCGCCTTGGCGTTCGAAACCAGGCTCCGCGTCGACGCCACCGTGCGCTCATTCACCGCCGTTAGCAGTTCATGCGCCTGGGCCTGCCGCAACGATGCCTCGGCGGCTGCCACGTTTTCCTTTGCCGACTCAACCGCCGCCGCAAATGCCTGCAGGCTTGTCTCGACCTCGTCGCTGGCCTGCTGGCTCATAATCCCCTGCTTCGCCAGCGCCACCGTCCTCTGCGTATCCGCCTGCTGATGTTCGAGATTGGCCTTGGCCTGCGCCAGCGCAGCTCGGGCCGCTCCCACCTGCGCCGCGGCATTCACCGTCTGACTCGTAGTCTCGCCCGCCGTCTGCCGAACCGTCTCAATCGTCTCGTTCAGCTTCTGCTGCTGGCTCGTCACCGTGGCTTCCGCAGCATTGCGCGCCGCGGCCAGGTCGTCCGTCTCAATCACGGCAATTAGCTGGCCGGCCTTTACGTCCTGGCCTTCTTCCACCGTCAACGTTTGAATCCGACCCGGAATCTTGGAGCTGACCTCCACCTCATTGGCGTCGACTGTGCCAATCAACTCCAAGTCGCCTGTCGATCGCGCCGTAAACAAATACCAAATAAACGACCCCAGCGTCAGCAGTCCCAAAATCATGAAAACCCTATTTCGCGCGTTCATCTTTCCTCCCGAACGTGACCCGGCCGCCCTTGATTTCCGGCATCGGGGTATCTCCAAAAACTCGCGCGGCTACTTCCGCGCCATGACGTCGATCCTGAAACAGCGCCTGCCCCAGGAAATCGACCAGCGCCTTTCGCCGGAACTTGAGCGCATCAATCGTGTAGGGATCGACCGGGTTCAACATCCGCCAGACCGGCGCGCTTAGAAAATAGAAGACGTTGCACCCTTGTGCCGCCAAAATGATCTGCATCCAGTCCACATCGATCAGCTCGCCCGACGCGATGCCCTCTTGCACTTGTTGCCTGAACATGGCGTGGAGCGGGGCAAATGCCTGCTTCACCAGCATCGGCAACGCGCTGCCCATTTCTCCCTCGTGCACCCGCATCATCTCCTGCTGCATCAGGCTCTGAAACTCCTGCTGCGCCATAATGCGGTCAAAATGGTTCAGCGCCGTCCTGACAATGCGCTCTCCCGGCGTTGCATCGCTGAGAAACACCGCCATCGAGGCATCGCGAACCTTGCCCGCAATCATCTCCAAAGCCGCCAGGTAGAGCCTCTCTTTGCTCTCGAAGTGATAGTAAAGAAGAGCTTTATTGACGCCCGCCTCGGCGGCGATACGCTCCGTTCGCGCGCCCGCCAGGCCCTTGGCACTGAATTCGCTGAGAGCCGCGTCCAGAATGCGCGCTTTCGTGTCTGCCGAGCGGTCGGAAGGATTCGAATTGTTTTTGTCTGACATAGTTTAACTAACCGGTTAGTCAAACTATAGCCAAATTCACTTCAACACGCAACTCTCTGCGCAAAGAATTCTTATGTCAGTAATTTTTGGGTGCACCGGCCGAACGGCACGTCCAACCAGGCAAACTCATCAGGCAAAGAAGCTGACCGTTTTGGGCTCGCCGACTGAACCGGAGTCTTCGCTTGCGACGCTGTCTGCCGAAATATCGTCGGCCAACTCCGACTCTTCCTCGTCGCCAATCTCGTCCTCTATGCCGCGAGATGACCGTTGCTGTTGTTCGGGGGAGTCGTTCTCATCCTCGGTGCGCCCAGTGTATTCAACCTTTACATGAGCGTCGGGACCTGTGCGGGGCGTGGGTCTGACAGTTGGTACCAAACGAATTGCGGAAATTGGGCCGATATCCATAAAGGTCCTCCCGGAAAACGGCGCTACCGGGATTATCGGCAAAGAAACGGCAAAGTTTAGGTTTTCTTGAGGATCAGGTGTCCTATTTCACAACAGACGTCAGGGAACTGATGCTCGACAAGCGTCGCAAACACCCCTCCAGTTCCCCGAAATTTGGCCCTTAAATGTCATCGAAATGCGCAAAAAACGCGCGTTAATCGACGCTTTTCTCGTCTTTTTCGCGTGTTTCCGAGCCCCGCGAACGCGCTTTTGCGAGCCTCGACACCACCGCCAGCTCCCGCAAAACCTGCTTCAGAGGCCGTGCCGGCGTCCCCCACAACACGGTCCCAGGCTTCAGTCCCTCATTGGTCACGGTCTTGCCGCTCAGCACACCCGCCTGCCCGCCAAGTATCACTCCAGGCCCCACATGAGCGTGGTCGCCAATACCCACCTGGCCCGCAATCACCGCGCCCTTGCCTACCGAACTCGACCCCGAAACCCCCGTAAGCGCCACGAGAATAACGTCTTCTCCAATGTCGCAGTTGTGCCCTACATGCACGAGATTGTCGATCTTCGTGCCCCGTCGAATGCGTGTTTCTTCGAGCGCACCACGATCAATCGTCGAGTTGGCGCCGATCTCCACGTCGTCCTCGATAACCAAGGTCCCCTGCTGCGGAAACTGCGTGTAAGCGCCGCTGGCTGAGTCTCTTACATAGCCGAATCCGTCCGCCCCCAGCACCACGCCCGCCTGCACCACCACCCGATTGCCCAACGTCGTTCCCGAGTAAAGCACGGCTCGCGGATAAATCCGGCAACCCTCGCCGATCACCACTCCGCGCCCGACAATCGCGCCCGCCTCGATGCGGGTTCCTTTTCCGATCCGCGCCCCGTCTTCAACGACCGCACAAGCGCCGACCGTAACCTCAGGCCCTAGTTCAACATCCGCCCCAATCGACGCCGACCGATGCACCCCAGCCGAATCCGGAACAGGTTTCAGCAGCTTGCCCGCCTGCGCAAACCAAAGCCGCGGCTGCCGGGTCTCGACTACGCTTTTGCCCTCACCATATTCCACGCCGAGCCCACCACGAACCACCACCGCACCTGCATCGCTCTTCAAACTTTCCGTAAGCGAAGCAGCGTCCTCGGCGAAAACCAGGTCGGCGGCTCCGGCGGCTGCGACCGAACCGACGCCCAAGACCGCCTGCTCCGGCCGACCCTGCGCCAGTTCCCCACCCAATGCTTCGATCAGTTCGCCGAGCGTCATCGCTTCCTCCACCCATTCCAAGCTTGCGCGTAACTTCTGCCGTATCAATAGATTCCAGGCTCCCCCGGCGGCCGCGTCTTCCAGCGCCGATGAATCCACAACCACTGGTCAGGATAGCGTCGTATCCAGGATTCAAGCACATCGTTGCATTGCTGCGTCGCCGCCTGTATGTCCGCCTCATTGTCATCCGTGCGTTCGAACACCAGTTCCGGCCCAAAATGCAGCACATATTGACGCTCGGACGGCTCCCACAGCAAGAATCCCGGCACCACGGCCGCACCCGTCTTAAGCGCCACCCGCGCCAAACCCGAAGCCGTGCACGCTGGAACGCCAAAGAATCGCACGAACACTCCCTGCGGAGGGGTCATGTTCGTATCCATAAGGATCCCGACCGTCTGCCCGGCATGCATCGCCGTCAGCAGACCGCGCGCAAAGTCATCCTTGTGTAGCACTTGATTCCCATGCAGGCAGCGGATTCCGTTGACATATTCATCGAGCGGCCGATTATCGAGCCGCCTAATCACCATGCCCATCGGATGTCCCATAAGCGAATGGTAAAAGCTGGAAAGCTCCCATGCGCCCACGTGGCCGGTCAGCACCAGGACTCCCTTACCGCGCGCCTGCGCTGCCAGGTAGTGCTCCAATCCCTCGGTACGAATCCACCCTTGGGTATTCTTGGCGGTATAGCGCGGCATGCGGCAAAACTCAACCAGTTGCCAGCCAAGATTGCGAAAGACATGGCGCAGAATCCGCGCCTGTTCGCTCTTTGGAATCTCCGGAAGCGCGAGCTCCAGATTTCGCTCGCCCACCCGCCGCAAGCGCCCCAAAATCAAGTAGAGCGTCACCGTCAAGACACGAACCGCAAGGCGCGCCAGACCGCGAGGCAAACGCCCCAGCGTGCGCGCCACGGCGACAACCAGCCAGTACTCGATCTTCTCCTGCATCTTTTCGGACAAAGGACAAGTGTAATTGGTCAGGGGGAAAAAATAGGCGGGAGTTGGTTCCGTCCTCGCCCTTTCCGTCGTTAAATCGCAGAAAGGACGAGGCTCGTAACGTCCGCAGCGTAGCCGCCGCAGCCTTAAGTGATTCGGTTTCAGCTGTTACTTGTTCGCATCCTTTGATTCAACGAAGTACTGAGCGACTGCCTTCACAAACGGCACCGCGCCGGCGGGAACCTCGACGTTACCCTTGAGAATCGACTCAAACGTGTGCGCGCCTCCAAAGTAGAGCTCCGTATCTTCCTGGTTCTGGCTCACGCTGGTGCCGTCAAGGCTGATGCCTGCGAACAGGCCCTTGCTGCGCGAATAGGTGAGCAGTTCCGCGTTCATCTTCCAGTCCGTTGCAGCCTGGCTGTTGCGGCCCACGGGTCCCGCTGCGGCTGCCGCATCGGCGCCGATCTTGAACTTGCTCTTGAGCAAATCCTGGAATCCATGGTCATTCACAGCGACCAATACCAGGTCGGTCGATTGACCGCCGATCTGAAAGCCCCACGATCCGCCCGCCATACGAATGAAAACCGGGGCGCTCCAACCATGGCCGGTGCGGCATGTCACCACGCCCTGCCCATACTGGCCACCAAATACAAAGGCTCCCTTGATCAGGCCGGGCACAACGCCCACGCACGTGGCCTGCTGCAAGATATTCATAGGGATGCTGCGATCCCCAGCGCCCATGATCTGATCCAAAGTGTTCTTAGCCGCGTCGATGCGGTCCTGAAGATCGTCGCGCGATGATTCGGCAAGTGCAGATATCGGTAACACCAAACTCAGACAAATTGAAGCAATTAACTTTTTCATACCCAAACAATCCTTTCGTGCAACGCGCATTCACAGGCGCGGGTTAGGGGAACAGAAAACCAGTGGCATAACCTACTTTGAGAAACCTTCAAACGGCGATTCGAGGACTCCAATCGTCATGTATTGCCCTTAGGTTGCCTTGGTTCAGCCTACCGCATCCACGCGAAAATAGGGTCAAGGCGCACCACGCCGCTAAACAGTACTCTTTGAGCAATAGGCGACATATTGTTAGATGTGGATTGTGGCCAGAAGTGGGCGAGGTGGGAGCAGATAAGTAAAAAAGAGGGGTTCCCTGGCTTCATGCTAAAACATGCTGCCAGGGAACCCCTTTCCCCAGATCTGCGTTGTTTCTGAAGTGATTGTGTAGCAGAACGAGACAGGTTACAACAGTACTTAAGTGTAGTGTACATTCGGTAACTAAATTTGGCTAACCGTATCATTACCGTTAACTCGATTGTGCTCGTGCAGTTGGGTCTTGCGAAGCCGGACGCGGCACCAATTCTGCGTCCATGGCCCGCATCGATAATTCGATTCGATTGTCGGCGCCGGTCTTGCGCATCAGTCGGCCCACATGCGCCTTTACCGTCCGCTCCTCAATCCCGAGCTGACGCGCAATCTCGCGGTTTGACCGCGCCAGCAAGATAAGTTCCAGCACCTCGCGCTCCCGAGCAGTTACCTTCGGCTGCGCATACGGGCTCTCCGGCTGAGCCAGTAATCGGTCGATCAGCGCGGATAGCAGTCGTCTGGGCGCCCAAATGGAGCCTTGTACGACCTGCTCGATAGCCATGCGAACCGACTGCGGCGAGGCGGAAGAGTCCAAAAACGCGCGAGCACCGGCAATGATCGCATCTTGAATCATTTCATCGTCGTGATCGGGTCCAATCACAATCAGACGAAGTTTCGGACGCAAACGCCGCACGGTCGCAAATATGGCTAAGCCGCCGGGCGCGGAATTCAGATCCACAATCAGGAAATTCACATCAGGATTCGCCAGCAACTCGTTCATGCTGCCGATGATAGGAACCAGCTGCGCGTGGCCTGGCTCAGGATTCTCCTCGAAGACACTTATCAGCCCTTCCAGGCGGATCGGCTCACCGGAGACGATGCCGATACCCACGGCGCGAGAACTGCCGGGGCAAGGATTGCCGGACCGAGAATTGTCAGGCTGATGATTGTCGGAAGGGGACAAGTGAGTTCTCCCGTAGAACTTTGATGCCGCCGTCAACGCGCCTATCGCGCAGGCTCGCGATTGGTCCATTTGACCCGTTAACGCAGCTGAAAATTACTCCAGGGCAGCAAATTTCTCAAAGTTTAGGAAGCACGATCCCCTGCTGATTCTGATATTTGCCTTTACGGTCGGCGTAGCTGACCTCGCAGGGCTCATTGCCATGAAAAAACAGGATCTGGCATAGTCCCTCATTGGCATAAATCTTTGCGGGTAAAGGAGTTGTATTCGATATTTCAAGCGTTACAAACCCCTCCCATTCGGGCTCAAATGGGGTGACATTTACGATAATGCCGCAACGGGCATAGGTCGATTTGCCCACACAAATCGTGAGCACATCGCGCGGAATCCGAAAATATTCGATCGATCGTGCCAAAGCGAATGAATTAGGAGGTACGATTACCGACGGAGCCTGAACTGACACAAAGGACCGCTCATCAAAGTTCTTGGGATCAATGATGGCGCTGTTGACGTTAGTAAAAATTTTGAACTCATCGGAGACGCGGAGATCGTAGCCGTAGGACGAGAGTCCGTACGAAATGACGCCTTCGCGCACTTGCTTTTCGCTGAAGGGCTCAATCATGCGGTGCTGCAGGGCCTGTTCCCTTATCCAACGGTCACTAAGAATCGACATGCCTCTCCTGATCGGGCGCGTTCAAACGCCCGCTTTCAATTTCAGCCGGCGTGCTTGCCTGCTGGGATTCTTCATCTTACGAGAGGCGTCGGAGAAATTACAATGTGCTTGAAACGCTCGCTCGAAAATCAGCACTAACTAGGGAAAGTCCGACCCTGGATGCCTCGGTTCGAAAAATGAAATCCATTGAAGAAAGAGATTTCCTCTGTTTCGCAAAGACGTTAAAACCTGTAGCATCACTTGCGTAGGGCATTGAACAGATAAAAAATTGTGGTCGTGAGGGTACTCCTTTGATCAAGCAAGATATTGTCCACCATGTCATAGAGCGCACGGGCCTGCCTCGAACCAAGGCGGAAGCCGCCGTCGACACCGTGTTTGAGGGCTTGAAAGAAGCCTTGACTGCGGGCGAACGAATCGAACTGCGTGGATTTGGCGTGTTCAGTGTCCGGGCCCGCAAGACCGGCATCGGGCGCAATCCGCGCACGGGCACCGAGGTCAGTATCACTCCAGGTAAGGCTGTTCGCTTCAAGCCCGGCAAAGAACTGCACGCACTCGAAACCAACGGCGCATCAGGCAAGACTAACGGCGCATCAGGCAAGTAGCGGCAACGTCTTCCCCGGCATCGCGCTTTCCGGCATGTGGCGGAATGTCAATCAGTGGCATTGGCGACGCTTGAAGTGCGCAATAGCTGCACTCGAACATCACAAAGAGCACCAATCGTGAAAAAACTTTGCCGTCCTACAAGCGACTTGGTGGGATTTTCTGCGCTTTAAGAAGGCCTGCAGAAGTGAACTGGCTAAGCGGTCGACCTCATTCCGTTCTACAATCGACCCATGAGGGTAACGGTCGGGGTTTCCGGCGGGATCGCCGCCTACAAAGCCGCTGAGTTGGTGCGGGCGCTGCAGCGTCAAGCCCTGGAAGTTCATGTGGTAATGACGGAAGCTGCGTGCAAGTTCGTGCAGCCATTGACCTTCGCGTCGCTATCAGGGCACAAAGTGATCACCGGCCTGTGGGACGAATCGGGCAGCGCCGATGGCGCCTACGAGTCCTCAATCGAGCATATTGGCGAAGCACAGTGGGCCGAAGCGCTGGTGGTAGCGCCCGCCACGGCCAATATTCTGGCCAAATTTGCACACGGCATTGCTGATGATTTCCTCACCACAATGTACCTGGCCACGACCGCCCCGGTGCTGGTCGCGCCGGCGATGAATGTAAACATGTGGGATCACCCCGCAACCCAGGCAAACCTCGAAATTCTGCGTAGTCGCGGCGTGCGTGTTGTCGAGCCGGGCACGGGCGAACTGGCCTGCGGCATGGTCGGCGCCGGACGAATGGCGGAGCCGGATTCCATTGCCGATGCGGTGCTTGGCGCGCTGGGACGCCGCCACGATCTGGCCGGTGAAGTGGTGCTTGTCACCGCCGGGGGCACGCGTGAAGCGCTTGATCCTGTGCGATTTCTCGGTAACCGATCGAGCGGCAAAATGGGCTATGCCCTGGCTGAAGCTGCGCAAAGTCGCGGGGCAAAGGTAATCCTCGTCAGCGGCCCTTCGGTACTCTATCCGCCTGCGCATTGTGACGTGGTCAAGGTAACCACCGCCGACGAAATGCGCCAAGCCGTGCTTTCGCGCATGGCGGAGGCAACGCTTATCATCAAGGCTGCCGCCGTGGCCGACTATCGCCCGGTAAACGTTTCTGAACAAAAGCTCAAGCGTACCGGCCCGTTGATGCTGGAGTTGGCTCCGACCGAGGATATTCTCGCGGAAGTGGTGCGCCGCCGCCGGCCCGGTCAGCTCATCGTCGGATTTGCCGCAGAGACCGAAAACCGCATGGAAAACGGCCGCGCCAAGCTGCTGCGCAAGGGCGCGGACGCCATTGTCGTCAATGATGTAGCCAGCGAGGGCGTGGGCATCGACTCGGATCTCAACGCTGCCACTTTTCTCACCCTCACGACCGCCATCGAGCTGCCGGAGATGCCGAAGCGCAAGCTCGCCGACCGCATACTCGATGAGATTGTCACCCTGCGCAGACCGCGGTCGATGGTGGTTGAACTCGACGGCTTGTCCACGCAGGATGGCCTCTCGAATCAGGATAAGATTCTGAGCCAGTCTGCCGTTCCACCGCGCCGGCAGTTGATCGTGGAGTAGACGCGACCGTGCCAGCGTTCGACCCAGCCACTCAGCAAGCTCTCGCAGCCCGCATCCGTTTCTATCGGGACCTGGGACTGACCGAATTTTATCGTCGCCCGGTCGATCCGGCTTTGCTCGAGAAACTGGCCGCTTCCGTCGAAGAACCAGCGCCCGCGCAGGCGGTCCAGCCAACTCCGCAAGTCGCACATTTGGCGGACGAAAACCAGACAATTCTTTCCCTACAGGAGCAAGACATTCCACCCCGCAAGAGCATTAGTGCCCCGCCCCAGATTGCCAACCTCATCGCACCTGCCGACCGCGCTGCAGCTCTTCAAGTGATTCGTGAAGACATCGGGGACTGTACCCGCTGCGCGCTTCACACCGGCCGCAACAAATTGGTCTTTGGCGACGGGTCGCCTAACGCGCGGCTGATGTTTGTCGGAGAAGGGCCGGGGGCCGACGAAGACGCGCAAGGCCTTCCTTTTGTGGGACGTGCGGGTCAACTGCTGAACAACATGATTGGCGCCATGGGGCTGAAGCGCGAGGAAGTCTACATCGCCAATGTGGTTAAGTGCCGGCCGCCCAGCAATCGCACGCCGGAGCCCGACGAAGCCAATACCTGCTCGCCGTTCCTGTTTCGCCAGATCGACGTGGTTCGCCCGGAAGTGCTTGTAGCACTTGGAGCTACGGCTGCAACCTATCTGCTGGGCCAACGTCAGCCGCTGGCTGGATTGCGGGGACGGGTGCATTCTTTCCGTGAAACCAAGCTGATTGTGACCTACCATCCAGCATTTCTTTTGCGCGATCCGCGGCAGAAGAAAGAGGCCTGGGCCGACTTGCAAATCGCGATGCGGGAGCTGGGTCTGAAGGCGCCAGCCAAGGTTTAGAGGCGCTTTTCAACCTGATTTTTGTTCCAAAAACAGCGAAAAGTGATCGCATTTCGGGTGAAAATCAATCGTTTGTGGCCCGCTTTTGAGTAGAAATTGGGCGGTGAGGAGGTTCATGGATAGTCTCACGCGGGAACAAATCATGCAAATGGAAGACCGGCTTAGAACGGCCATGCTCAGTTCCGACGTTGCAGCTCTAAACGAGCTTCTATCTCCGGAACTGATTTTCACCAATCATCTTGGGCAAGTGCTCGGCAAAGACGACGATCTCGGTGCGTATCGTTCGGGGATGCTTAGAGTTGCAAATTTGGATCCTGCAGAGCAACAGGTCAGAGTCTGGGTTGACATAGCGGTGGTAACGGTCCGCATGCAGCTCTCCGGAACGTACGGCGGCGCTCCTGCAAACGGAGATTTCCGCTTCACGCGGGTATGGGCGCGTTCACCACAAAAGACATGGCAGGTCGTAGCCGCGCATGCCGGTTTGATCGCTTCGTAATTGTGATGAGCCAAGCAAGTTGAGCGGACTTAACCTTGCGACTTAGGCTGATCTTTCCACAAGGCAACGCCGCCGAGCAGACCGGTTTCGTTGGAGACGATGTGGACGTTTTTGCCGGGCTCAAAGTCCATCTTTTTAGTGTTGCCGCCACCGATGTAAAGCTGATCCCAGTTGAAGGTGTGGGCCGTCTGGGCGATCGCTTCCTGGAGGTTTTCGTTCCATTTCTGCTTGCCGTATTTGTCGAGTCCGCGACGGCCCAGGTAGTCCTCGTAGGTGTGCTTTTTCCAAGGGTGATGGCCGAGTTCGAGACCGGGGCAAAGATGGCCGTCGGTGAAGAGGGCCGATCCCATGCCGGTGCCGAGGGTTAGGGTCAATTCGACGCCTTCGCCCTTTATGGCGCCATAGCCCTGCACGGCGGCGTCGTTGGCCACGCGCACGGGCTTCTTCCAGAGCTTTTCGAGTTCCTGCTGCATGGCAAAGCCGACCCAGGCAGGGCTTAGGTTGACCGCGGTATAGATTGAACCGCGCTTAATCACGCCGGGAAAGCCAACCGAAACGCGATCATATTTGGGCAAAAGCTTTTGCAGTTCATCGAGACCCGCAAGCACGGCCTTGGGGGTGGGAACGTCGGGCGTGGGCACGCGTTCGCGCTCGCTAACGGGAGCGCCGGCCGAGTCGATCAGCATAGCCTTGAGGCCCGAGCCGCCAATATCAATGGCGAGCGTAATCGGCCCCTTGGCGGGCGAAGCGGAGGGGGTCAGGGCTTTCTTGGGTGTCGTGGAGGGCTCGGCGTCTTTGGGTGTCATCAGCAATGAATTGTACTGCGCGGGGGCAGGTTTTTGCTCGTGGTTGGGGCGAGGACGAGACGCTTTTGTTTGCTGCCGACGGCGAATCGATGGCGGAGCCATCTCATACACTGGAAGTTGCCTCTCATGCACAGTTACTGCGAAGTCGCGCTGCCTGTTCCTCTCGATCGCACGTTTACCTATGCGATAGGGCCGGGGCAACGGCCAAGGCGTGGGGCGCGCGTGATTGTGCCGTTTGGGAGCCAAAAGCTGATTGGCGTGGTGACGGCGCTTAGCGATAAGGCACCGATTGATTTTGAAACCAAGCGCCTGGAGGCTGTGCTCGATCAGGATGATGAGGCGGGTCCGCTGCTCAGCGAGGGGCTGGTTTCGCTGGCGGAGTGGATGGCGCAATACTACCTGGCTCCGCTGGGCGAGGTGCTGCGGGGGATGCTGCCGCTGATGGCCGAGGTGCGGCGCACTCTTTACTACCGCATTACAGACCTGGGGCGGGACGTGCTGGCGGGCTCTCTGGATGGGGATCGAAAGAGCCGGCGGCAGGCGAAAGTTTCAAGCGAAAACCAGGACATGGAGCACCGGGTGCTGGAGCGGTTGGCGGAGGGCGAGCCGGTAAAGGTGTCGACGCTGCGCACGGCCACGGCGGCCAGCTTACCGGTGCTGGCGGGGATGCTGCGCAAGAAGTGGATTGCGCGAGAAACCACGGCGATGGAACGGGATGCGCGCAGGTTGGAACGGTTTGCGGTGCTGATTCCAGAGACGCGGCTACCGGCGCTGACGGAGAAACAGCAGGCTATTTTGGCGGAGTTGGCGGCATGCGGTGGGGAGATGGCGCTGACGGAACTGCGGCGCAAGGAGCTGCCTTCGTCTACCTTACAGACTCTTGTCAAGCGCGGGCTGGTGCGGATTGAGGAGCGGGCGGCGGCGTTTCGGCTGGGTGGAATCGAGTCTACGGCAGAGCCGTTTCGCTTGAATGAAACGCAGACGGAGGCGCTGGCTTCAGTGGCGTCGGCGCTGGGAGGGTTTAAGCCGTTTTTGCTGCATGGGGTGACGGGGTCGGGAAAGACGGCGGTGTATCTGGCGGCCATGCAGAGGGCGCTCGATCGGGGGATGGCTTCGATTTTGCTGGTGCCGGAGATTGGATTAACGCCGCAGACGGCGGGGCTGCTGGACGCTGCTTTTGGGGCGAAGGTGGCGCTGTTGCACTCCGCGCTGACGCCGGAGGAACGCAGCGAGCAGTGGCGGCGGATCAGGCGCGGCGAGGCGCCGATCATTGTGGGAACGCGGTCGGCAATTTTTGCGCCGGCACCGAATTTGGGTTTGATTCTGGTGGACGAGGAGCACGACCAGAGCTATAAGCAGGAGGAAACGCCGCGGTATAACGCGCGAGATGTGGCCGTGATGCGGGCCAAGCTGGCGGGGGCGGTGGTGGTGCTGGGCTCGGCAACGCCTTCGCTTGAGAGCTGGCAGAATTCGGAGCAGGAACGCTACACGCGGCTGGCGATGCGGGAGCGAGTGAATAACCGGCCGCTGCCTGAGGTTAAGTTGATCGACATGCGGCTGGAATTCCAGGAGACGGGCAAGGAGAATTTGTTTTCGCGGGCCCTGGTGGAGCAGACGCAAGGCGCGCTGGATCGGGGCGAACAGGCGCTTATCCTGCTGAATCGGCGGGGTTATTCGTTTGCTGTGATGTGCCGGGCGTGCGGGGAAAAGCTGGAATGCCAGAATTGCGCCATTGCGCTGACGCACCATAAACCGCCGGCGGAGGATGGGGTTGCGCGCGAGGGGCAGCGCATGGAGTGCCATTATTGCGGGTATACGCGCTCGGTCCCGGCGCGGTGCCCGAAGTGCGATAGCCAACATTTGTACTACCTTGGGGCGGGTTCGGAGCAGGGTGAGGAGCGGCTGGCGGAGATTTTCCCGGCGGCACGGATTGGGCGGATGGATCGCGACACGGTGCGCGGCCGCTATGACCTGGAACGGCTGCTGGCGCGGCTGCATTCAGGGGAGATCAACCTGCTGGTGGGAACGCAGATGATAGCCAAGGGACATGATATTCACGGCATTACCCTTGTGGGCGTGGTGGGGTGCGATCATGCGCTGTCGATGCCCGATTTCAGAGCGGCGGAACGGGTGTTTCAACTGATGACGCAGGTTTCGGGACGGGCGGGACGGGGCGAGTTGCCAGGGAGGGTAGTGGTGCAGACATACTACCCCGACCATTATGCAATTTTGGCGGCGCAAACGCATGATTACACGACGTTTGTGGAGCGGGAGTTGAAGTATCGGCGTTGGATGCACTATCCGCCGTTTGGCGTGATCGCCAATGTGCTGGTGCAATCAGGAAAGTTGGAAGAAGCGGCGGGATGGTCGGCGGTACTGGGAAAGTGGTTTCAGAAGGCGGCGCCGGAGGGGGTTCGGGTGCTGGGGCCGTGCACGGCGCCGATTGCGCGCATCAAGGGGATTTACCGTTTTCACCTGATACTGAAGGCGGTATCGCGAAAGGCGCTGAATGCGGCGTTGCGGGGGATGCTGGCGCATGCGGAAACGGCTGGGGTTCCGCGCAAGAGCCTGACGGTCGATGTGGATGCGCAGCGACTGATGTAAGACACGTGCAATCCGATGTAAGACAAGCAGATTTTGGTGTAAGACATCCGGAAACTGTGTAAGACGCGAGCAGACGGAGCTGCGCCGGGCCTGCGGCGAGGCCGATTAACTGGACAGCGCGATTGGTCTAGACGTGTGTGGCGATGATGGGGATGCCGCCGGCGTCAACGAGCGGTTTCACGACGGGGACATCTTTTTTCACGTAGGCGATCTTGCCGGCTTCGACTTCGTCCTGGGCGATGCGGCAAGCTTTTGTGGAAGAGCTTGCAACCAGGGCGCGGGAGCCGCTCTGGATTTGGCGGGCGCGGCGGGCGGCTACTAAAACCTTGCGATAATTCGAGTCGAATTGGGTTTCAATCTTCATCGTGGTCCTCGTCAAAGTTGAATTGCTGCTGGTCTCGGGGAAACCCGATTCCAAAAGCTTCGAGCACGGGTTTAAGCCGCTCCTGCGAATTGGATTGGCGGCAGGCCGCGGCAACTTCAAGCACACGGCGCGAGCGATAGGCGATCGGTTCGCTGTTCCGGTAGTATCTCTCAGCCAGCACGATGGCTTCAAGTTGGGCGACGGCGCGATCGAGAATATCGTTTACGAGAATATAGCTGTATTGGCGATAATTCTCAATCTCGCTGCTGGCCTCGCTGAGGCGGCGGTAGAGTTCAGACTCGTTGACCTGGCCCTCGGCGCGGCTGCGATTGCGGAGGCGGGTGCGGAGGACTTTGGGATTGGGCGGAAGCACGAAGATGCTGACGGCCTCGGGCATGGACTTGCGGACTTGCGCGGCTCCCTGGACGTCGATGTCGAGGAGCAGGTCGTGGCCGTCTTTGCGGGCGTCGTCGAGGGATTGGCGGCAGGTGCCGTAGTACTGGCCGAACACCTCGGCGTGTTCGAGAAACTGGCCCTCGGCTATCATGCGTTCGAATTCGGCGCGGGTGGTGAAGTAGTACTCGCGGCCGTGTTCCTCAGAGCCGCGCGGGGCGCGCGTGGTCCAGGAGATGGAGAAATCGACGCCGCTGACCTGCTTGCGGAGTTCGCTGACGAGGGTGCTTTTGCCTGAGCCGGAAGGCGCCGAAATGATAAAGAGGATTCCTGCCACGTTTTTCCTTACGAACGGGGATGACACTCTTATCGTAATCTGTCCGGCTAGAGGGCGGGGATACCGAGAGTAACGTAAGAGCGAAACCGGAGCGGGTATATCCAGTTGAGACTTGTGCGCGGTCGGTGAAGCACTCAAAAAGACAAGATTTTGCGGTTTTTTGCGTGAATTCTGCAGCATTTTGTAAAGATTTACAGGTTTTTTCAGCCATTTTAGAGCAATTAGCTAGCGGATTTTATTGATTTAGAGCAGAGAATGGGCAATTCCGGACCCCAGGGGGGGTGGGGGTTATTCAAATCCCTGATCTCAAAAGCGAGATCAGGGACACCCGGTCATGGGTTCGAGAGCGAAACGCCTTACGATTTCATTGTGCGATGGAATGGGGATATTTTCGGCAAGCGAGGCGTTGGGGTGTTGTGCTCCGGATCAGAGCAGTTACAGGAACTTTGACGTGACGACGGATTCGCCACTTGCGGCCCTCGTGATAAGTAAACGCCGCTCCGATGGCCGGGCAGGCCTGCTATCCCATGTCTGAGAATCCAGACATGGGGCACCCGTTTCGTTCAGCCGTGGGTCGGCGGTGCCGGTGGCAGACTAAAAGGAAACAAGAATGGAAGAAGCCAAGAACCGACGGTCGACGGTAAGCCTTTGTGGTCTCCCACCCATCGAGCAAAAGACGCTCGATAAGTGGGGCACCCGGCGTTCCCATTCATCGGACAAAAACAAAGACGTCCGATGGATGAGGTACCTGCACCCAATCAGTTGTCGTTATCTAAGTTAGCCGTCCGCCCACACCGGTCGGGCCGTCTCTGCTTCCCTCCTGTGCGCGGTCCACTGCGACTCGATCTCGATTGCGCCAAATTCCCCGGTCGCGTAATGGCGGAAGCTCGACCATTGCCATTGCTCCGGCTTCTCGACCAATCCGCGCTTGACCGGGTTGCGATGCATATAACGAAGTTTCTCGACACGCTTCTCCTCGGTATGCACGTTGAAATCGTAGTACCGCGACTGCCAGAACTGAACTTCACTACGCTGCTTCAACTTGCGAGAGGTCTGCTGCTTCAACACCTGAAGCACGACCGAGAGCGAAGGCTGACGCGGCTCACCGACCAGGAGATGAACATGTTCCGGCATCAGAACATATCCCGCAATTACGAAGCCGTATTTCTTCCGGATTATCTCAAGCTGACGCTCGAAGACGGTGTAGGCTCCGTCCCTCGTCAACAGCGCCTGCCTGCGATAACAACTGAAGGTCAGGAAGTGAAAACAGCCGCACTGCTGGTAACGAACGAGGCCCTTGGGCATGATGGAAAGATTTTACGCCGGGCTGT
>Ga0224528_1000079_pt1 | contig 78420 bp, 65 predicted proteins | sample CBST25metaG_2_FD_179888 | JGI IMG/M metagenome (GOLD analysis project Ga0224528, IMG submission 179888) | Peat soil microbial communities from Stordalen Mire, Sweden - C.B.S.T25 | ecosystem: Environmental > Terrestrial > Soil > Wetlands > Peat | place: Sweden: Norrbotten County, Stordalen Mire...
GGTCGCATCGTTTTTCCCCAGTTTTCAGGCCGTTTGCTAACCACTACAGGGAAATTCTAGATCAACAATCTTCGCAAATCATCGGGTTTTATCACGGTTTTTCCGGTTTTTCAGCGACGACTAATTATGCGGTTCAACACATGAGTTTACGGGCTGCGTTGGCGGAAGTATCAGTGAGCGCTAGTGGATTAGGCGGGGCGATGCTCTGAGTACATAAATCTGAATTTGATCATAATGAGAGAACCGGGGCGGCAATGTTCAACTTTGCTGATACGGTTTTAACAATTGCCGACGCATCAAGTAAATAGACACTTCTAAGGTACTTTTGGCTTCCGACAACGGACGAGAACGTGTTGCGCAAGCCCATGCGGAAGAAGAAGGGGGGGAACACACCGGCTTCCATGAGTACCTCGGCAATAGCTCCGCCTAGCCCGCCGTCAACCGCATGTTCCTCGATGCTGATAATTCCGCCTGTTTCAGATGCAGCCGCCATAAGCGTGAAAGCATCGAGTGGCTTGATCGTATGGACGCTAAGGATGCGACAGAAAATACCTGCTTCCGCCAAGGCATCTGCGGCTAGGATGGCCTCTCCCAGAATCCCACCGGTAGCCGCCAGTGTCAAGTCCGTTCCGTCGCGAATCGTCCGGATCGAACCGGGGAGGAATGTCTCCTCATGGCGCAAGTTCACCGGCGCGGTCGACTTATCAAGACGCACATACGCAGGACCTCGATGCGCAACAAAGTACCGGGCAATTTGAGCGGCTTCCCAAACGTCGCAGGGAGAGAACACTTCCATCCCTGGCAGCGCGCGAAGAATCGCCAAGTCCTCGGTGGCATGGTGGGAAGCACCAACTGCCCCGTAGCTCATTCCCCCGCCAACACAGACGATCTTGACGTTTGCGCGGTGATAACATATATCGTTGCGAATCTGTTCAAGACAACGGAGCGTCGGGAAATTGCCAATGGAATAAGTGAATACAGAATGGCCTTCGAGTGCTAGGCCCGCCGCAACACCCGTCATATTCTGTTCTGCCACGCCGACATTCAAGAATTGACGGGGAAATTTAGCAATGAAATTATTCAACACTCCAAAGCCGAGATCGCCTGTGAGGAACAGTAGATCAGGGTTCTGCGGAGCCAGTTCAGTCAATGCTTCGATAAACGCGTCTCTCACAAAATACCCTCCAATTCGGCGAGAGCGGCATCAAACTCGGCGCCCTTCGGAATGCGGTAGTGCCAAAGCACGGTATCTTCCATGAAACTCACGCCTTTACCTTTTGTGGTGTGGGCAATCAAGCAAGATGGCATGCAAGGTGCGAACGGTACAGCGGCAAGTGCATTCTGTAGAGCGTCGTGGTCATGCCCGTCGACTTCCCTAACACTCCATCGGAACGAAGTCCACTTGTCAACGAACGGTTCGAGTTCGATCACTTCGGATATCGGAGCAATCCCCTGGATTCGGTTGTAATCCACAATGATCGTGAGATTCGAGAGGCCATGGTGAGCAGCAAACAATGCAGCTTCCCACGTGGATCCCTCGTCACATTCTCCGTCACTCAAGAGGCAGAACACGCGATGTTCTGCGCCTCGTAATTTCGCCGCATAGGCCATTCCGCAAGCAATCGAAAGTCCATGCCCCAACGCTCCGGTGGATACATCGATTCCAGGCAACTGGTGAGAAACATGGCCGCACAATTCGGATCCGTCCTGATAATGTGTCAGCAGTTTCCTGGTCGGGAAAAAGCCGCGCTCGGCAAGAGCAGCGTAGAGACCGCCTCCAGCATGCCCTTTGCTCAGCACGAATCGATCGCGATCCTGGGCTTCCGGATTCCTGGCATCCACGTTGAGAACACCGCCATAAAGCACCGCCAGGATATCCGCGCAGGAGAAGATGGCACCGATATGCGCTCCACCTCCCCGGTTGGTCATATGAAGAGCATGTATACGAATCCGTTTAGCCAACTGCCTGCTGTCGATTTGTAACTCGGTTCTGCTTTCCTCGTGGAAGCTCATAAGACACCCGCGGTTTGGTCGAGAATCCCATTTGCATACCGGGAAGTTGCGCCGGTCCGAATGGCGAACGCATCCTCAAGACTGGTCCATCCGAAGCGCAGGGATTGCCATTCATCTGGGTTGAGCGACCATCCAAACGCGCCTAGATTCTCTTCCAGTTGTTGCGGTGTCCGGGCGCCGGCAACCACGCTCGAAACGCCTGGGTATTGCAGCACCCAGCGGAGCGCGACCTGCGCGACTGACTTGCCGTGTCGCACTGCGGTTTGATGGAGGATGTCAAGTGCCGATCGGGTGCGCTCGAGAAACTCCCTCTGAAAATGAGGCAGTCGACGCCTTCGATCGTCGTGTCCAAATTGGATGTCAGGTCCGTACTTCCCGGTGAGAAGGCCCTGGGCAAGGGGTCCGTAGCACATCACTGGAATCCCATGCTGCCGGCAATACTCCACCGCCCCGGCAGAGGCTTGCGAATTCACAAGAGAAACCGAAACCTGCACAGCCGAGAGCGGAAAGACTGCGTGTGCTTGCTCTATCTGTTCCGCGGAGCAATTGGACACCCCTACGCCCAGCACCTTCCCTTGTGCGTAGCAGCGGCCGAGCGCTCCCATTGTCTCGTCGAGCGAAACTGCCGGGTCGGGCCAGTGCATCAGGTAGAGCGGAAGACAATCAAGTCTCAGCCTTCGCAAGCTGCTGTCAAGTGCCTCGTATACCCGCTCCGGCCGGCAATCCCGAAACGTAATGGCACGCTCCTCCGCGTTCCGTTTGCGCCAGGCCACCCCAAACTTCGAACAGATCGTTACTTTGGTCCGCCGATCTCCAAGCGCATCTGCCAGCATTTCTTCAGACCGTCCCAATCCATACACATCGGCTGTGTCAAATACGGTGACTCCGCATTCTTGAGCCCTCCTTACGGTTTGTGCAGCAGCCTCCAAATCGACGGAGCCCCAATCGGTGCCGCCAAGAACCTCACATCCCAGCGCGAACTGAGACAGTTGCCACCCCGACGAGCGGTCCATTCGACTCTCCACTTCCTACCTTTGGGCGTAAGACTTAGGTGAAACAACGCGCCAGATAGTGCGCGCAAAGATGGCAAAGTCGCCGGCCAGACTTTGTTCTTTCACGTATTTCACACGGAGAGCATTTTTCTCTGGGAGATACCGCTCTTCGTACACTCGATCTGCATCGACCGGCCCAAGCGCTTCACTGAGTTGGAATAACTGCAGCGAAGCATAGTCCGTAATTCCGGGCCGAATCGACAAGATCAGGGTCTCATCGCCGGTGTATAGTTGCGTGTATCGCGGCAGTTCGGGGCGCGGTCCCACAAAACTCATTTCGCCGCGCAGTACGTTGAAGAGTTGCGGTAGTTCATCCAATTTGTATCTCCGCAACATCCACCCAATGCGCGTGACGCGCGGATCATCTTTTGCCGTCGACCCGCCCCCACGACGCTCTGCGTCCGCAACCATGGTCCGAAATTTGAATATCCGAAAAACTTTGCTATCTTTTCCGGTTCTTGCTCCTCGGTAAGTCACGCCCCCGGGGGAGTCGAAATAAACCAAGAGCGCGATGAGAACAAGGAGGGGAAAGCATAACAAAATGCCAGCCAAGGCGCCCGCTATATCGAAGCTTCTTTTTGCTCGCTCACCTGCCCCTGTCAGCATCGCGGGACCCTTTCAATCAATCGCAATGGAAAGCCCAACAGCCCGCCGATTGCAAGGCGATCACGGCTTCTGGAAATAGATGCCTCCGCGCCGATCGGGCGTAAACGGAACTGCGATCCTTCGAGAAGCCAGAAACTCGTCGACAGCCTGTCGCGCCCCAAAGCAGGTTCCGTAGTCATCGATAATCACGAATCCATTGGAGACTACCTGATCAAACAGGGTGTCAAGGCAGCAGCGCACGGAATCGTACCAGTCGGCATCGATCCGAAGCACTGCGATCTCACCAATCTTGTCGGAGCTTACCGACAGGCTGTTCTGGAACCAGCCCTTCGCCATGTGTACCTTTTCCCGCGACAGTTTCAGTTTGCGATACAGCAGGTTCTCCACGGCATCGAAAGTTCCCAGGCAGGATCCTTTCGGAAGGGGTCGAAGGTGATGTCCCGTGGCGCCATCGCGGAAGTCCTGTTCGCCGGGATCGGGAAGGCCTTCGTAGGAGTCAAAGAGCCAGAGGGAGCGATCTGAAGCATCCTTCGTCTGCATACCCATCAGAGCCGCAGAGCCTCCACGGGCAACGCCACATTCCACCAGCGCACCCGGAGTGTGTTTCGTCAGCACGGTGTCGATAATCGAATAGGTCGCTTCCAGGCCACTCCAGCCGACAAGCGAATAGGGCATTACGCGAAAGACGCTCCACGCCTGCCTCACCTTCGCCCCATCGCCCTTTGCAGCTGCCAGAAGAACGAAGCGTAGATACGTGAGTCGGATTGCAACGCGATAAGCGGTAAATGCCGCCTTGTAGGCGGGCTTGAATATCCAGCCGGGCAACGCCGATTCGACCACCGGTAGAATTTTTCTGACGGCCCGCTGGAACAGCGAACGGTGGTAAAGAGTATTAGCAAAGGTCGACATTCCGAAGTCTCCGTAATGATCAGGCAAGAGATGTAGCTTGTTGATGGGATATTCCTGGCGCAACCTCTTCGAGAAAGCGCGCGAGTCGGTTGTAGATCGTCTTCGATCGGTACCCGGTTTCAAAAAGTGTCCTGGCGTTTTCTCGCATTTGAGCGCAGCCCTCAGGATCGCTTACAAGAGCGCGAATACAAGCGGCCAGCGACTCGGGTGATCCGGCCACGTACTGCATACCAACGTCGTTGCTTGCGATCAATTGCGCCATCTCGCCAGGCAGGCACGACAACAGGACCAGCCCCGCCGCCATGTACTCGAAAGGCTTGTAAGGCAACGATTGCGTAGCGTCGCTGGCGTAGGAGACCAACCCGGCCGTGCACCGGCTCAACAGCGCGATCACACCAGGATGCGATAGCCATCCGGTGAAGCAGACGGAGGGAAGGTCGCGCGCCGTTACCTCTAGGCGGTTGCGATCGACACCATCGCCTGCGATGAAAAACCTCACCTTTGATCCCAGCGATGGATAAAGCAGTCTGGCTGCCTTGACGACCGTATCAAGATCGTACGAGTGGGAGAGCTGCCCCACAAATGCCAGATTCACGGACCCGGAACACAGGTCGTGCGCGAGGTTCAGGCGTTCAGATTCGACACGCACTGCGTCGTCATCCACGCCGGTGTTGTCATAGCCGAGTGGGAACATGGCGCTCGAGCGTCCAAGTCGCGGCGAACACAACGCCAGGGCCCAGTCAAGGTAGGTCTGAGAGACCGCCGTAATAGTCCCCGCGCTCTCGAGAATGCGCCTGGCGCGAAGGAATTCCGAACGCAGGAGGCGCTTAGCCACGTTCTTAAGTAGCCGAGGAAATGCCCGCAGATATACCTCGGGCCATATATCGACGACGTCCACGACCAATGGGATATTCTCCTCCGTGGCAAAGGCCGCAACCGCTTCCGAGAATTCCAACGTGTGGAGACACACCATCACCACATCGGGACGGTCGGCAACCGACAACTTCTGCATCGCCGCCCTGAAGGACCGCGCAACGCTTCGATTGTGGCGAATGCGCTCGAGCGAAATGTTCCTGCTATAACCATTCCCTGCAAGCATCCGAAGCATCAGATTCGGCCGGAGTTTGATCCGCATGGGCCCCTGCCGGTGCGACTTGACGGCGTGGTCGAAGTTCGATGTCCACCAAGTGACTTCGTGGCCGACGTCGGCCAGCGTATTGGCAAGCGTGCCATAGCGTAAATACCTGGAACGCCCATCCAGTCCAGGAATCGGTTCGTAATCGACGCACAGCCATACATTCATAAATTCAGACTCTTCCGAATAGCGACCGGCCAGCCTATGATCAACCCCTCGACGATAGCGATTTCACGCAGCGAAGGCGTTTCATCCGCAACAAGCCTGATCGCCGGCAAAACTTCCGCAGGGGTTGACGATTCAAACGCACATGCGGTCAAGCTCGGTTTGCTCCGCTGTTGTTGGATTGAATCCCGCGCCGTCCGGCGAGCTCGCGAACCGTGAAAGCGGCTCTCTGAATGGCACTCTTGACGGCTCGACGACAGCCCGGGGGCACAAACCTAAATGTTGAAGCGCGCAAGAGGAGAAACCCGTATGCACACGATTCTTTTGCGGTCATGACAGGACGGGAGGCGGAAAGCGGGTAGTGTTTCTGTTCACATAGCCTATAGGCCGAGCGCGTCACTTTGCCTTTCACGATGGCATTCACAAAGGTGAAGTGATTGTGCACTGCAACGAGCACATCGGAGTCCGCGTCCAGCCTGTCTGATGCGCAATATTCAAACTGCCATGCGTTCTCGAGCGGATTCAGGACTTTCAATAATTGCCGACGGTCCCAAAGCGTAAATACCGCAGTGGCTCGATAAATCCCTCCAACCGGAATCCTGATTGCGCTGCCATCGTCCCATTTGCCCATACGTCTCCATAGGTTTTCATACGTCACCAATTGCAAAGCCGCAACCTTCGCACGCTGCGCACGACATACTGACTCAAGCAACCGATGTGTGTCGACCTTTCGAGTCAGCAGCAGATCATCCACCGAGAGTAGGACGTAGTCGTGGTCAATCATTTCGAGCCCCCGGATGAGGTTGGCGCTCCATGATATGTCCGGACCAATTGCGAGGGTAGTAAAGCCAGCCGGGGCCTTGTCATAATTGCTCATGAGAAACCGCGGAAATGGGCAATCCGGCCAGTGCGCCGCCATCGTCTGGGACATTGCGGGCCAGATATCCGAATATGCATCGCAACTCGAAATGAGCATGCAAATATTTGCTCCTTTTCGATTTGCGACATAGTCAGTTTGCATATATTTTCCTCAATGTAAGGTAACGGCTAAAGAGGTAATCTAGCGCCTGGCGGCAGTAGTTCCGGCCAGTCACACGTCCGGCTTTGACCACCTGCAGAGTTCTTCAGCAACCACGGTCTTCTTTCCTGCACTCGGATGGAACAGAGCCTGATTGAAGAGGCATTCCTCTAGCCAGCGATCGGCTTTGCGACACGAAGCACCATGACGAGATTCCTTGAGCATAGAGGCTTCGGATTGCCGGGGTAAAACAGCAGGTTCAGGCACAAGTTCAATAAACTGCGGATTGGATTGGTGACGATGCGGTAGCAGAAATGGGGTATCCCCGACCATAAAGGTTGCGGCTCTCCTCCGAGATAAACAATCTCCATGCCGGCTTCTTTCGCAAGATAGCTAGCCTTACTGCTGCCCAGCGTCGTCAGATGCGTAGGATCGCCGTGTTGCACGCCCAAGCTGAACGGAGAGTCGCCGTTCGGAAATCTGGCGATAAATACTGCGCCATGCTTTGCAATCCGCCGCATCTGGCGCAGCAAGCCGACGATCTCGTACGCGGGCATATGCTCAAGCACATCGAATGCCAGAACAAGATCGAAGAAGTCGCTTGCCAAAGAGTCAAGAGCCTCGTTGCCATGTGCGCTGAATGCACTGAATCCTTTCTTGCGGGCGCGCTGCAACAGGAGTTCGTTGACCTCCGTCCCTTGGATTTCCCACTGGCGTCTTCTCCCGTAAGTTAATACTCCCCCATTGCCGAAGCCGATCTCCAGAACCCTGGATTTGGGGGGGAAGGCCGCATTTGGTAGCCGGATGATGGCTTTCAAGTCCGCCTCCTGGCGGGCAGTCATCATTCCGAACTGTTCATCGTCCCAATTCATCACCTCGGCATAGAGGTCGCCGTACTCGCTCGGCGATCCAAAGGTGGACAACGGCAAGCTGGGCAATGGCAAGCTGGATGCGGGCTTGGACTTGGGCTCCGTGATTATTTCATCTTGAAGCATGTTCGGACTCTCCTTTTCAAGGAACTTCGTCAGTCAAGGCTTCGTCGATTGAGTCAATTCAACTGAAACTCTTCCCGTTTTGCGAAGGACTCAATCTCCATAAGGGATGCTGGATCTCCCGTCTTTCTGCAAAGCAGGAATATGCACACCGCTGCCGCTGGGAAGATGCCCGAGAGCAAATCCGACGGCCCTTTTGGGAACGGATAGAACGGCCGTCCTGCGACTTGCTCGACCTGAAAAACGCCTTTGTATTCCAGGACGCTGCGCAGGCCGGGTACGGTGAACCCACGAACATGCATTCCGCCTGTGCTGATGCAGGGTGGTTGCGAGCCCATCAAGAGGAGCACCCGGTTGTGAAACGAGGCGAGGTTCGGAACACCGACGACCAGAGTTCCTCCCGCCTTAAGCTTCAGCGCAATCTGCCACAACGCCTGCACCCAGTTCTTCAGATGCTCAAATACCTGGTTCGCTATGACAACGTCAAAGAACCCATCCGGATGTGGAATGCGGTCGCACTCGAGGTTGGCGAGCTGCGTTTCGATTCCTTTCGAGCGGCAGAGATCTATGTTCATCGGCATAATGTCGAGTCCGTGAAGCTCAGCCTCTGGTATCACTGCCCTCAGTGAGAGGAGGTCCGTCCCACTGCCACAGCCCACGTCTAGGACCTTTGCTCCTCTTTGGCGGCGAGCTTCCATCCACCCCAGAATCACCTCACGGCCAAAGAGGTCCTCCTCCCGGGTATATTTGTTCTTGAGCGACGTAAGCATTTGTCGCATCGGTTTAGATCCTCCTGGTAATTCTTCCATCCGCGTACGCTCGCCGGATGGTCGTACTCGATGCCCAGAAACAACTGGAGCAGACTCCGCAGGGAGTTTGCTCCAGCACGAAAGGGAGTCGACTATTCCGCACGAAGGTATTGTGACCTTCAATCATCCCCATCCCTGCAATGCCTGCCACGGACGGGAGACCCTTTGAAGGCGGCCGGCGCTTAGCCTTCGGTCCCCGTCAGACGCGGCGGCCCTTGGAGCGTGCGCCCGATCGGTCGAGTTGCCGAAGGAAGTGGAACCCTCTGCCCGCATAGGAGGAAGAGTATGTACCATGACACTGCGCGAACCAGGAATCGGACGAAATGCAGATCGAGCATCTCCGCGACAAATGCTGCAAAAATAAAGGCATTTGTGTAAAACGCAAATCCGAAAAGGTCTTTTCGCCTCAATATGAACCTATCGGCGAAGGCGAAGGCAACCCCCAACGCCCCCATGCCGATGAGCAACCCCGAAAGACCGGCAAACCAGTAGAATGTCCCTTCGACCGTGGGCGCAGCCGCGCCGCCTGTGTAGAGATCGGGGAAAGACTCGGGGAAGAAAAGTACATTCTCGTAAACCGTCATCATTGGTGGCTTGCTCGGCCATAGAGCTCGTGGCACCCAGAATGTCGCAAGAGATACAAGAAAGTATGGCGCTCCCGTATAGCCTGTCGTGTCTGTTACATCGACGACACGAGCCATGGGTTCGGGGCCGTTGAAGCGCGAAAAGAGCCCGTCATAAAGAGAATCCGCAATGGATTGACTTTGAAAGGCGGCCTTAATTAAGGCTGTGTCGGCCCGGGTTACTCGAAAGGCTACGTAGACAAGATTTACGCAGATGAACAGCGCAACGACCAGCCACACCTTGGGGGTAAAAGCGATACGCTTGTAACCGTAATGCCTCATCACGGCGGCAGTGACTACCGTCTCCACGGTTAAGTGCCGATACGCTCCAAGGAATCCAATAAGAATTGCGAGAATAAACAGGATCAGAGTCAGCTTGCCGTGGCGACGACTTTCCAGATAGGAGTAATATGCGATGACGAAGGCGAAATACATGCAATACATGCCTGCATACAGGGGGCCCGTGCCGCCAAGGCGATTGTCTCTGAAGTCCTCTATGCCCGCGAGGAATTGCATGATCCCGCCTTCAGTATGCGCTAGGTACCAAAAAGAGAACAGACTGGTTAGCACAAGGACAAAAATCGCCCTCGGGAAGACCCTAGAGTTTATTCTCAGAATGGATTTCGTGGCACGCGAGCTCCGCCGTGCGGACCTGCGCTTATACCAAGAGTACGTCAACTGAAACAAGAACATTCCCGAGGCTACGTATGCCTGTCCGCGCACGGCTGGCGCGAAGCGACCGGTGAAGGAAGTGATAGGGGTGCTGCCACTGTGCGTGTACCCTCCCAGGTCCACCACAACCGGCGAGAGGACAAACTGGAGAAGACAGTAAAGGACAAAGACATTTCGCGCCGTTATCAGCTCAAAATCCGACCGCCGGCTCTCAAGGATGATCGGAACCAGGCAAAAGGTGCAAATTGCGGCGGTAAGCAGCCAGAAGAGAACCATGGAATACCCGGTTTCTGTCTGCGGCGCAAGATTGATAACAGTAAGAGTGCCGCAGACAAGCAGGACCAGGAAGACCATCAGCCTTGGAGCCGCTCGCTGCGAACGTCTACGCCCGGCAAGAGGAATCGGGTTTGACAGTGCGCTCATTGCTGGTGCCCCTTACTTCGCAGCGCCGGTATCAGGTTACGCATGCGGATCGGCCAGAAAGACCTCGCAATCAGGGTGAAGGCAATGAGTCCAAGGACCACGACGGCGCCGCACCGAAGAGCAAGGAGAAAGCCGTTGGGCGCAATCATTGCCGGCAGCAGCATCTTCTCCGCGCTCCATGTCACCACCGCAACCGCTGCAACCGCGACCAGGATCGTTAGCACACGGATGTCCGCTAGCCTGAGTAATTGCCGCGGCGCGAGCCCGAACAGAAGGGCCAGGACCCCCCCCAGAATCAACCACCAGGAAACCGCGTAGGCCACGCAGATACCCTGAAAACCGATGGCACTGCTAAACAATGTGCCCAATCCGAAGTACAAGCCGAGGACCAAGAGGCCGCCGATCGCGGGGGCGAGGTGTAGATTCTGGCCGTAGAAGGCCCGGAAGGCGACTTGGGTCCCGATCATCGCGATACTTCCGACCAGCATCCAGGGCAGCGTGCCCGCCACGCCTGCGGTCGTACGCGGATCGAAGGCGCCGTGCTGCAGAACAAGCCGAATCAGCGGCACGCGGAGGACTCCGAAGACGAGAGACACCAGCGCACCCAGGACACAAACCGTGCCGATGGATTTGACGGAGAGGGTTTTCACTTTTTTGGCGTCGTTGTCGACGCATGCTTGCGCAATGGCCGGGACCAGCAGCACCAAAGGTCCGGCAACGATCACGGTGCCCATGGCAATGATCAACCTCTGCGAGTAACCCAGATAGGAGAGGGCGCCGGTTCCGAACCTGGGCGCCAGGAATGCCTCCACGGGAGGCATTCCCGAAAATGCGCAGTTGGCGATGACAACGAGGCCGATGCGGCCGACGCCGTCTCCCAGGGAATTCATGGTGTGACGAGCAACCGCCACGGGACGAATGGAAGGAAGGGCCTTTGGCAAGAGCGCCAGGGCCGAGACGATCGTGCCAGCAAGGGTTCCCCAGACGAGCGTCATGGGACTCCGCGCGGCGGCGGAGAACTCCATGGCTGCGATCATGCCCACATAGAGACAGGCGGGCGTGATGGCGGGAAGAAAAAAGCTTCCCTCGGTGTGATGGACTGCCGTCAGCGCCGAAGCAATCATTGCCACACCCGCAGTCGTCCACGTGATTCCGGCTATCGACAAGATAAAGGAACGGTCGGAAGCGGAAAATACTCCCCTCATTGCCGAGGTGCTCCACATACTCAGCCCGATACCGGCAAAGGCGATCACCAACCCCGACAGCAGTGCAACACCAAGCAGCATCGTGACCAGGCCGCGATAAGCCGCGGAATCGCCGCGGGCGACCATAAGCCGCGGGACGAAGGCCTGAGAAACCATGCCGCTGGAAGCGCCGATCACCATAAAAGGGATGCTGATGGCAAATAGATACAGGTCGAACTCGTGATGCGCGCCAAACGAGTGCGCTATCAGGATCTGGCACGCGAGCGACAACAGGGAGTTGAAAACCGAAACCGCGGAGAGTCCAAGGGATTTTCTGATCATGCGCGACTCAAAGCCTCGGTGGACGGCGTAGTTTGCCAGCGATCGCCAACGGCCGTCCCCAGCACTTGGCGGCAGAGTCCGACGACCTCGATCACTTCGATTGCGAGGATGCAGGCGTTCGTACCCAATGGGCAGCAGGTCAGCGACAAACAGAACTCACAATCGATTCGGGTCCGGGCCACACGGCCACGGCTGTTCCATGGCTCCCAGACGCCGGGAAAATCCAGCGCGCTGGTCACCGTAACACAAGGGCATCCGGAAGCCGAGGCAAGGTGCGCCGGTCCGCTGTCGTTGCCGACCAAGAGCCGGCACTGGCCCAACAATGCGGCAAGTTCGGTGACCGATGTTCGACCCGTAAGATCAAGACAATTCGCACCGAGGCTGGCTTGAATCTCCGCTCCCAACCGACGGTCCCCATCGCTGCCGACCAAAACCAGGCGGCAATCGAATTCCCTCAGAAGCTTCCGGCAAACGTCAACATAGCGTTCCGCGGGCCACATCTTATGGGGAAAACTCGCCCCAGGCGCAATCGCAACTAGGGGACGGCCTGTTATCCACGTCTTCGGGACAATTTCGCGCAACCTTCGTATTGCCGGCTCCGGGATCGACAATTGCTGCACAAGTTCGCAATCCTCCACCGGCCCGATTCGCGGGCATTCACTAATGGCGCGCACAGGCCCATACACTTCATGCTCATAAAAGCGGAGCTCAAACTGGCGTCTGCGCAACAGCCCGCGGCTGGGCAGGCCAGCGACGCCGAACAGCGGCCCGCGGTGTCCGGCCCAACGAAAGAACACGAGCTTCTTCACTCTTGAGCGGAGCGTTTCGCCCATGTTCGCAAGGATGAAGACCGCGTCAGGGCGCTCTTCTGAAAGCAGGCGGCGGAGATGCGTCACTCCGCGGCTGCGTCCGGCCATAGAAAATGCTACAGCGCGATCTACGGGAGTTGGGACCACCAGATCAAGCCAAGGGAGTGCACTCAGGTCGGCGTATGTTGCGGTGAGAACCTGCATTGCGGGATGCGCCGAGACGGTGGTTGCCAGGATAATTCGCGCGTCTGGAAGGCGCTTCCTTAACACGTGCAGGGCCGGAACCGCATTGAGAAAATCTCCCAGCCTGCCTGTCCGGAAGACCAATACCGTCCTGAGGACCTGGCTTGGATGCAGTCTGGCGAATAAAAGGCTCTTGACCAACAGCGCCAGCATCCGTTGCAAGTGCAGGATCAGAAATACAGCTTTGCGAACAAACGCAATCTCCAGGCCGCGAAATCGAAAAGGTCGCGTGCTTGTCATCAGTCCAGCCAGCGGCCGATGTCAGCCAAAAAACTATCTACGGCTTCATCGGTCTTGTAATGGCCGACAATGGCCGGGAAGAGTTTCGGCGACAGCGTCACGATATGGGCGCCGGCCAACCCCGCCTGTTTCACGTCTAAAACCGACCGGATGCTGCCGGCGATGATTTCGGCGTCGGGGTAAGACATCGCGAGCAGATGGGCGGTTTCCTCGATCACGTGCGCGGGATCAAAATCCGCCTCCTCGACCGTTTTTGCCGCCAACAGAGCTTCGCGCTCGTCGCTGTGACGCTCAAGAAGGCCGTCGCGGATACGATTGTAGAACAGGCTTACGTACTTGGCTCCGGCGGCGGCCGCCGCCAGTCCTTGCATAGGCGTCATGCACGCTGTGCAGTTGACCGCAATGCCTCGCGAGGTCAATTCACGCACCACCCCGGTAAAACTTCTTCCGTGCTGACTGATCGGAATCTTGATGGCCAGGTTGCCGTAAGCCAACTCATTGATGAATCGATCTGCCTGCGCTGCCATCTCTGCCGGCTCTCTGGCAATGACCTCAATGCTGAGATGGACTTCCCTTCCCGACTCTCGAATCAGGCCCACAATCTTCCGCATGTGCCCCAGATAGTCTGCCTTGGGTTCCTTCGCCAGCAAGGATGGGTTAGTGGTGATTCCGGCAATAAAACCATCGGCAAGAGCTGCCTTGATTTCCTGTAGATTGGCTGTATCTGCAAATAACTTCATCGCGATTGTCCGGTTCTGCCTGATATAGAGGTGAGTGCCGATGCTGGATCAATGCGGCCCTCAATTTCCTCCGCAATTTGAGTCCAGTCGGGCCGAAAAAAGACGGCGCGGTCGTCCACGATTAGATCCGCCGCCGGCTTACCCATTACCAAGAGGTGATAGCTCACACCCCAGGCGCGCAGTTGCCGTTCGGTGAACGCAAATCCTCGGTTATAGGCCACGATGGGGTTTCCATTTGAGCGGCCCATAAAGCGGGAGGTGTGGATGTTGATCTCGTGGCCGTGCTCATAAAGGGAATTAACCAGGTCGATCGCCTTGGGGACCGGCACCGCATTTTCGTAGTCACCGTCTGTCTGGTTGCAGAGGCAGCCGTCGAGATCAAAGACGATTTTCAGCGGGCGGGCGGCCGTGCCGGCGATCAACGCATGCAATCTTGGCATCGGAATTCGCTGGCCATCCTCAACAAGAAAGGAATCCGAGTCCTCGTCGTGCGTGGAGACCTCCATGACGACGGTATCTTCGAGAGCGCCACTCTGGTGCATCAGACCGGGGGGAATGTTGAGCGTGTAGCCGGCAGGCAGCTCGAAGAACCGATCTTCGCCCCGGCCCGCTCTCAGGCGGATGAGCAATTTGCCGGAATGAATAAAGTAGGTCTCCGTCTTAGCGCAGTGAAAGTGAAGACTGCTGTGCTGCCCTTTGCGGAAGATCAAGCGTTTCCCGGTATAGGCTCCGTTAACGATGGTCTCGATGCTGCCCCAGTATTTCGAACGAAAATCCGCGGTGGGAACTGCGCCGCCGCCAGTCACAAGCCCCTGAGGCGCACCATGAAACAGATACGCAGTGGCTGCAGGAAGGCCCGTCATGGTTAGTCGCATGCTGGGGCCAATTCGGAGCAATTGGCCTTGCTCAATAGTGGCTTCGCCGGCCTTCAGCTTGCCATCTTCGACAAACAGAACCGCATCTTCAAGAGCGGATATCGCCGCTTCCCGCGAGTCTCCGGCTTCAAAGACCAGCCGCTCCAGCGTGTACTCAGGCTGCGCCGCAAGACATGCCGACCCGCCAGGCGAGTTCGCCAGTACGTTTCTCAGAAACCCTCCGAGACGGTCAACATCAATGCCATACTGATGCATCGGATCAGTCCATCCCTTCCAAATACGCGCCCAGCGATTCTGCCGCCGGAGGTTCGGCGCCGTGCGAGGTGGTCGACAGGCCCGCCCAAAGATTGGCTGCGGCCAGCGATTCCGGTGTGACCGGCGCCGGCGCCAGGCTCAACGCTGCGAAGAAAGCATCTCCCGCCCCGGTGGTGTCGATCGCGCGTACTTGAGCGGCGGGCACAGAAAAGAAACTGCCCTCGGTTAACGCGCAACAGCCTTCCGCACCCCGTTTGAGCACGATCGTTTCAGCACCGAGGATCGTGCGGAGGCGTCGGAGCGAGCCGGGCAGGTCGTCCTTCTGAAACCCGGGATCGATACTGCGCGCTTCCTTCTCGTTTATGCAGAAGAGGGCGGCGCCGGCATACCAACTGTGGTTTGCCGAGCGCTGCGAAACCTGGGAATCAACATAGATCGGCTTGCCTGCTGCACGCGCTTCTTGCACAAGAATCCCGGCAAAAGTCTCAGTCAACAGTCCGTGACGGTAATCGCTTACGATCAGTGCGTCGCACCCGGGCAACCGCGCGCGAATCGTGTCGAGTAGCCTGCCCATAATCTGTTCTGGAACCGGAGAGTAATCCAGATGATCCCATTGCAGCAGCTTATATCCGTCCACCCAGAATCTCCGCTTCTGCGTTGTGGCGCGCCCCGGCACCATCACGCACGCCTTTTCCAGTTGAGGGTGCACGAAGGCGTCGATCTCTGCCAGGCCCGAATCATCTCCGGATATCGATACGAAGGCAGCTTTGCCCCCCAGAGCTAGTACATTGCGGACCATCAGAGCTGCGCCTCCGAGCGATCGCCGTATACTGACCTGTCGCGCTACTATGGTCGGCGTCTCCGCCGAAATTCCCAGCGCCTCTCCGACGTTGTACTCGTCAAGAATGATGTCGCCAATCGCGATCAGCCTGCGGTTCTCGAGCGAACGGAAAAGTTCGCCGAGCCGCTGACGCGTGAGATCAGACTCCATGAATCCGCTCCACAATCGTTGAGGTCGAATACTTCTTTCCCGGGGACTCGAAGATCAGCGGAAAAACCTTGATTTCAATATGGTCGGGAATCCGATCACGGCGACGGACATCGCCGGCTGTCCATTCGGCGCCCTTCACCACAATGTTGGGCCGCACCCTCTCCATAACCTGGAGCGGAGAATCCTCATCGAAAATGACCACCTCATCCACGCAGTCCAGGGACTCAATTACCCGTTTGCGGTCGCGCTCGTTATTGACAGGGCGTCCTTCCCCTTTCAATCTTCGTGTAGACGCATCCGAGTTGATAGCGACGATTAGCTTTCCGCCGAACGACTTCGCAAATTGCAGAAGCTGGATATGACCGATGTGCATGATGTCGAAGATGCCGTTCGCGAAAACGATGTTTTCCGCGCGATGGGGCGTCATCTTCTCCACGCGACGAACGTGCCGCCCCTCCCCAAACGGGGAACTCATCCAAGCCTCGACGATAGCCAGGTTCTCCGCGCGGGGATTAATCCAGGCTCCCAGACAGAGAACATTCGAATCATTATGTTCTCTGGATTTATGCGCCACCTCCAGAGAATGAACCAACGCGGCGCGCACGTGGCGGAAGCGATTGGCCGCGATGCTCATACCCACGCCGGTACCGCATATCAGTACTCCCCTGCGGGCCTCTCCGTTTTCGATGATCTGGCCAACTTCGCCGGCGTAGTCGCAGTAGTCGACCTTGGCCTCGTCGCTGTAGGGCCCCAGATCGATCACATGCATGCCCAAATCCTGCAGCGTGTGTTTGACGTCCTTTTTGAGTTGAACCCCGTTGTGGTCGCTCGCGATCACAACAATCTTTTCCGCAGATGGTTGAGTATCTGACATGGTCGAAAGTCCTTTCCATTGCCTCGTCGGCGGGAACTGCATGCGAGAGGTCGCCATCTCAGCCAAGAGGTGGCGCGCTGTGAACGAGCGCAGTTCGCAGTTCCCTGATCTTTTGCTCTAAGTCGGGATTAGCTTCCAAGAGATCCCGCGCGAGCACAAACGCACTTCCGCCGGCCAAACCGAACGCTGCGAAAAGTACGGCAATGAGACTTCGATGCGGCGAGGTCTTGCGATCAGGCGGAATCGCAGGCTCAACCACCTGAATGATGGAGGCTTCTTTCGCCTCGTCTAGGCGGGCAGCGTCGTACTGTTTCATCAGCATTTCGTACAAAGCCTGTTGATATTGCAGTTCGCGTGCGGCACGGAGATATTCCAGGCCGGCGCTGGGGACATTCTCGAGCCCTAGACCCGCGACTCCCGGCGCAGCACTGCGCTGCTCGATGCGAGTCTCTTCCGTCTGCAGGGAGGTCAATTCTCTAATCGCCAATTGCACATCAGGATTTCGTTCTGTCGAATAGGAGCGCAGTGCCTGCACCTCGACTTGCTTGGCTGCCACCTGCGCGCGCAGAGCGGCAAGGCCCTCGATCATCGCCCTGGCTTGGGCATCCAATTGGACCAGCCCCTTCTGTTGTTGAACCTGTTGGAAGGCGAGCTCGGCCGAAACCACTGCTTCCTTAGACGACCTCAAGCGCTCTTCCCAAAACATCCGCCTCTGCGAAGCTTCGGTAACCGCGAGCGTCTTGGTCAGGATACGGAGTTCTCCCGTGTACGCATTCGCCATCTCAGCGGCGCGTCTCTTATCCTTGTCAGTGACTGAGACGGCTATGAACCCTGCTTTTTCGGAAGTGACTTGGGTATATTCCGCCAGTTTCTTGCGAGCTTGTGTCATATCCCTGGCGTTGTACACCGTCATCAGGTTGAATTTCTGGATGAGCGCGTCAGCTATGGGTCGCGATGTGAGCAGGCCAACATAAATATCGTTGGGATTCTTCAAGCCAAATCCACCACCGGCGATGGCCGCCAGCGAACCTCCGCTGACGCCGGTCAGTTGACCCATCAGTGAGGCAGTCGATTGCGTCTGCTGAGGCGGCATGATTTTGGTGGAGGCCGTATACGTGACGGGCAACAATAAAGAGAAAACCAACCCTACGAGAACAGCGATGCCAGTCACCTTTGCAATTAGGCTTTTGCACCATATGATTTGGGTAATGATGTCAATCGAGCTGACTTCGTAGTCGTGGCTCGGCACTTGCGACGAAGAGGCGCTGGACATCATTGGATCGTCTTCAGAGAAAAATTCTGACGCGACCTTGGCCTGGCTGTTTTGGGTTTCCTGTTCAACCATTATTCACGCCTCGATTAGTGCGCTGTGCCGATGACAACTCCGGACATCGCGGTTGGAGAAAGCATCTGAGCGAGGAACGGAGGCCGTTGCATGGAATTATTTGGAGACTTCAGCATGGTAGGGCAATGACTACTGCAATGATGACGAAAACTGGCGCAATGACGATCATCAGCACTGATGTAAAGACAATATCGAAGAAACGCTTCAACCTAACCAACTGCTGCTCCGCAAGAACCGTCGTGGATTGAATAATGCGATCGATCTAGCTCTATTAACCACGAAATTCGGATCGCCTGTCAGTCCGATCATGGCCGGGCTTAATGCACTACGCTGAGCGCGGCTGCGGTCAGAGCTATCTGAGACGCAAACTGAGTGGTTTGTAACAGGTCATTGAACTTCGACGAAACCCTGATTTTCTCAGGGACGACGATGGCGTCGCCGGCAAGCAGTCTCAGCTTTTCGAAGCCTCCATGGATGTGAATATTGCGGGATTGGCGGCTCACGACTGTACCGTCTGCACGAATGATGAAGATGCGCTTTTGATCCGCCTCCCGGGTCGAACCTCCGGCATCGTTCAAATAGGCAAAAAGGCGCTTCTGCGGTTCGTGGCGAAAGGCATTGGCGTTGTATACGGCCCCGGACACCTGCACCGTGCTGAGCCTAGGCGGGATATAGAATTGATCCCCGTCTTCGAGAGGAAAGTCGGGGATGTCGGCCGTGCTCGCAGCGTCCGGCTTCATTGCCAGAATCACCCGGCCTGTCGGCTGGATCGAAGAAAGTCTCGCTAACACGGCTTGCTGCATAGCGAATTGTGCCTGCTGATCGGAGCTGGTCTGTCCGGTCTGCGGTGTGGCATTCGCATAGCGAGACATCAGCTCCTTTTGCATCTGGTCAGTGGATTGGCGAAGTTGCTCCTCTTCGGCACGGCGGGCTGAGACGCGAGTGAGAAGGGAAGCATAAAGATAGGATCGCGATGTGATGCCCCCTGCACGGACCACAACATCTCTTAATGTTTCTCCGGGATTCACGCGGTACACTCCAGGCGCATTGACCTCGCCCCCCAAGCGGACGAACGACGAGTGCTTTTCGATTGGCAACTCAAGGTCTGCCCGGGAAAAGATAGTGACTACGTCGCCGGCTTTCAAAGATTGATTGTCGGTGGACGCCGGCGTGTCGACCGCGCTTGCGAGTCGAAATGGGATCAGCCGCGTACTTAAATCATGGTCATCGAGCCGTTCAATCACAGCATATTCCCAATTGATTTCTGCGCTGTTCCGACCCACCGACTCGATCATCGAAGTGCGCGAGGTTGGCCCCTGATCTCTCTGCGGATTTTCCAACTTGCTCGGGCCGATGTTAGCAGGCTGGTCGACGAGCTGATTGCCCGACTGATCGATAGGTTGATCCAGACGTCGCGTGCCAGATTGGTCAAGACTTTGATTGGCAGCTCGATCACTGACTTGATTGCCGAACTGTTCGCCTACTGGATTCCCGAACTGGTGGTCCGTCCGGTCCGGAACGAGATGGTTCTGCCCATTCCAAAAATTGCGGGTGATCAAAAATTCCCGCGATGGAATCAGGTCGGAGACGCGCATCCCTTCTTTCCATGCATAAAGACCGGGGAGTGCAACGTTTCCTCTCAACGTGACTGCATTCTCGAATTTCGGCGAGATGGGGAAAATGCGCAGCAGGTCGCCGTCCTTCAGCGGTCTTTGTAAGCCCGGTGCGTCGAGGGCAAATTCCTCGACCTCGCGAGTGGTGTGGTTCTGAATCCGCTCCAGCAATACGCGCGCCGCCCCAGCAAGGCTGGTCACTCCTCCTGCGCCTTCGAGAGCCACCGCAATCGATGTCTCGCCCTTTAATTCATAGATTCCAGGTTCGTTCACACTTCCCGTGACGGCAACCTGCGCACCGATGGATGGAATGTAGATCACATCGCCGGGGAGAAGCTGGACATCGTGAGACTTGTCGCCTTTTTGGACCAGGTCGTAAACGTCGAATTCAGTCAACACACTATTTCCGCGGCGCAGTTGAATATGACGCATGGTACCGGTGGCAGAAGGCCCTCCCGAGGCGAATAGCGAGTCGACAAGGGTGCTCATGGAGCCGACCATGTAGGCGCCGGGCTGGCGAGCGCTACCCAGGATAAATATCTGGATGGACCGCAGTTGACCGAGAGTCACATTCAGTTCGAAATCTTTGAATAGGTCGCCAATGGAGGAACGCAGATACCCGTCGAGCTGGTCAAAGCGCAAACCCGCCACACGCAAAGTGCCTACCTTTGGTAGATAGATTTGTCCGTTTCGATCCACAGAGACGCGCGAATCAAGATCGATTTTTCCCCAGACGCGTATTAGCAGTTCGTCGCCCGGTCCAACAACGTAATCGGCGGGAACCGGGACACGATCGAGCGGAGTAAAAGTTGTGGGAACTTCATCGAATATTTTTCGTCCGTATACGGGAAGAAGCAGGCCAGTCGCATCTTCAGCGAATTTTTGGAAATCGGACTTCGTGGTTAACGGTCCGACGATTCTGGATTGGATGGGACGTGTTTCCGGGGCAGGCGCGACGACGGTATCTGCGTCGGTTTTCTCACGCGCTGGACGAGGTTGTTGGTTAGGAACCTGCGTGTTGCCGGTCGAGGACGGTGTCGAAGAACCCGAAACAGATGGGGTCGATGCTGTCGGAGTGGTCAGCACCGACTGGCCAAAGCACTCTGTGCAGACCAACAAAATGATCAGGAGGAGCTTGGAATTCATAGCGTGGAGTGCCGTTCCTTAGCTTGGAATGGAAATAAAAAGGGGCTGACCGTCGAACTACGACGTCGGTCAGAATCTCGAGTGCTGTAGACAGCGTCTGAGCTCTTCGTGCCCTGCCGCTAATGTGCACCGAGGGTTTGGCTGGATCATGCGGTCAATCGAACAATGTTTCAGAACACGCACTGCTTACGACAAATATCGATCGTGGCCCGACAATTCAATTAAGAAGCGTGGCAGGAACTTGTTTGACCACAACCGCCATACCTAATTGGCTTGGTTTGACAGCTAAGGCGGTCTTCAGCAGCTCCGATCCCGGATTGTAGTCGGGGATCAGTTCCTTGAGCGTCAGCACTAAGTTGGCGATATCCTGACGCTCGACGATCTGGTGGAGACCGCGCAATGACGCCAGGATATGAGGCGCATTGAGATCGTAATCACTCACAAAGCTTCTAATTTTCGGATGAGAAGTGAGCACCAAATGCTCGTCCAGTAAATTCAATTCTTCAAACATCTTTTCGCCTGGACGGAGGCCGGTATACCGGATCTTGATATCTTGCTCAGGTTGAAGTCCCGAGAGGAGAATCAAGCTCTTTGCCAGATCTACGATCTTCACGGGTTCTCCCATGTCCAGTACAAATATTTCGCCACCCTCGCCGATCGAAAATGCCTGCAGGACGAGCAGAGACGCCTCAGGAATTGTCATGAAATAACGGCGCATTTCGGGGTGAGTGACCGTGACCGGCCCGCCTGAAGCAACCTGCTCCTTGAAAATCGGAACCACACTGCCATTGCTTCCGAGAACGTTGCCGAATCGCACCGCTACGAACCTGGTCCCGTTTTCCACCTGGAGCGATCGGATCAACAACTCTGCGGCTCGCTTCGTGGCTCCCATCATGCTCGTTGGTCGAACAGCCTTATCTGTGGAGATCATGACGAAGTGCTTTACCCCATACTCGGATGCTGCACGGGCTACGTTCCAGGTGCCGAAGATATTCGTTTCAACCGCCGCAAAAACGTTGTTTTCCATCATAGGAACATGTTTGTACGCTGCGGCGTGATAGAGAATCGAGGGCCGATAGTGTTTCATAACGCGGTGAAGGCTCTCGATATGAGTGATTGTGCCGATCACCGCATGAAATGGCACGTTGGGGTGATCTCTGAGCATTTCCCTCTCGATATGGAAAAGAGGGGTCTCTGCCTGGTCAAAGCCGACAATGGCAAGTGGACAGAATTGTGCCACCTGCCGGCAAATCTCTGAACCTATCGATCCGCCAGCCCCAGTGATCATCACCACTCTGCCCTGGATGAGCTGCCGAATGAGTTGAAGGTCAAGTCGAACCGGCTTTCTTCCTAATAGATCTTCGACGGCAACATCGCGTATCTGCTTTCCTAAGTCTCTATCTTGAAGCAATTCCCCTAAACTCGGAACCATCTTGTATTCTACGGGGGTATCTGTGACCAACTTTAGAATGCGCACCATTTGCGGCCCTGTCGCAGAAGGAATGGCAATGAGCACTCGCCTGATCTGATATTTCTCGACCCATTTGCTTATTGTCTCGCCCGTCCCCAGCACGTGCTTTCCATGCAATACCAAATCAGCCTTGCGAAGGTCATCGTCGATCAAGCCTATGACGCTGCACATCAGGGATTCGTTCTCCTGCAGTTCCCGTACCAGTGCCAACCCGGCCGCGCCGGCACCGTAAATCAGCGTTCTCGTATGCTCGCATTCAGATCGATCAATCCTTCGGGCCGATACGAGTAAGCGAACTACGAGCCGTGCACCTAGCGTTAGCACACAGGAAACAAGCCAATCAAGAACGAATATTGAGCGCGGTATATTGCCAATCCCAAGGAAAACAATTGCGGTCCCGCCGAGCAAAGATCCTAAGAAATTCGCCACCACAATTCGGGTTACATCATTTGTCGACGTATAGCGCCAATGTCCCCACCTTACCGAGCAAATAAAGAATAGCAGCGATTTTACTGCGATCCAAATACACAATGCCCCTCTCAGTGCTTGAATATACTGCGCAGGAAGGATGCCATCGAAACGCAACTCCGATGCGACCAAAGCAGAAATTACGAATGCCAATATGTCCGCACAACATCCCAGGGCTTGACGTCCTGTTCGTAATAAGTTGTCACGTCGATTTAGCCGCTTTTTTGCCGACACGTGGTTCTCCTGGAATTTAATCCCTTTGATGGGTATTGCCTAATGTAAGAAGGAACAGATCATTAAGGCTAGCAATGCTCTCACAAGCCTGGTTCACTCGAGACCTTGTTGTAACTACAGAATTGCTACCGGACCGCATAGCTCCTAATCGCCTGGATATGGGCATCTCCGGCAATATCCGCAATGAGAGAATTAGAAGAAATTGACCAATCGAGTACTGTGAGTGTGCAACTCCACTCTCAGGCCGTTTCTGTGAGGCGGCCAATTGACATTCACATCCCAGCAATCTTCTAGCCCATTGACGTCGGCATCCTATGTGCAATGGCTAATAGAGTAGGGATCGAGGATTCAGCCGTTCGCGTCTTTGGCATTTCCCTCTCAAGATTGGTGGGGATAGTTAGCAACGCGAGTCGCTGTGATCAATGGCGGTTTCTTAATCTGGCCGGAGACCATGTAGGCACAAACTCACGTACGCCTCGATCGCTTGCTCGGTGACAGAAGGAGAGAAGCCCTTTTTATTGAAAATGCTGCGAAACTCTTGATGTGCCGCTATGGCGCCGAGCAGCCCGAGCACGGCGAGGTCAGGCTCAATGTGGCGGATTCTTCCTTTGTCGGCGATTTTCTTGAAATAGGCGCAGAGAGCATCGAAAATCGGCCCAAGGCTGTCGCGAACGATGGCCTCGGATTCGCGAAGCTCAAATCCGGCAACATGGAGCAAGTGCTGCAAGTCGGGCTGTGTAATTAAGGCGTTAAGGATGAACATGACAACCTTCGGAACCACAACTTCCGGATCTTGACCTTCACTCAAACTAATCTGTAGATCGCGGCTAAACTTGATGCGGCTGAGGTGGGACTCGAGTGCAGCAAGAAAAAGGTCGGGCTTATGAGGAAAGTAACGGAACAGGGTAACTTCATTTAAATCCGCCAGTTGGGCGATTTCTCGCGTAGTGGTCGCTTTGAAGCCGTTGCGCGCGAAAAGCTGCGCCGCGGCCTCAACGAGACGAACCTCGGTTAAGCTTCTTTCTGGCGATTTCTTCCCGATCATAGTGATCTCTTTTACACTTCAAACATAGGCCTACGAGTTAATGGATTCGAGTTCGTCGGCGTCCACCTCCACCGCGACACACTGCATGATCAGGTCTAACGCAAGAACGACTCTGAAGCCGCTCTTAGTCCCTGGAACCATGCCTCTCCGCCGGACAACGGACTTGCTTTGATGCGAACGTTAGTTCCCTCAGAGAGATAGGAGTGCGGCTCAAAAGCTCTTTGCTGGAGCGCGGTACGCAACCATTCGATTTCCTCATCCGGCAGCGGAGTCGCGACATAGCCTTGGCCCACCAGCGATAAGATGCCGTGCACCTAGACCTTTTGAATGCGAGGTTTAGGGGCAATGTTGACGAACAGGTAACTCGGAAAAAGCGGCAATTCCGACACGACTTTTCGACGATTAGTCCAGAGATAAGTCGTTCTGGCGAGAGCCCGGAAACCCTCGATGTCCCTCTCCGTCAAGTGCCGAAGCACACATTTCTCGTGACGAGGTCGCGTGAAGAATGCAAACCAAGTTATAGAAATCATTAGACTGGTCCTGTTTCGGCGACCCTAAATTAAAAGACTCTTCCCGGAATACATACCCTCGTTCAGGGCTCTAATACTTCTACTCGTTTGTTTGGGGAAAAGCTCCGCCCTGCCACTGTAGCTCGCGGTTTCCACAGGTGTGATTGCATTCACTGCGCGGACGACAAGTGTCTCTTCCCGTCCCAGCTTGCAAATAATGGAAGAGAAGCACTCATGTGTGTACTGACTGAACCTATTAGATACTCCATTATCGCTAAGAAGAGTGACGTTCGTCACCTTATTTTTTCACCAAATGAGCTGAAGTCCTATGCTCATGGGTACCGAAGTGTGGCTGTCGCACTAAAGGCGAGGACAATCACAGGAATATAACATGTACGCGCAGAAATGGATTGGGAATATTCTGGGCGCAAATACTTGGGGCTCGTCGTTCATCGTCGGTGACGGAACCATTTTCCCCAACTGCATTCAACATCAAGCCGTCAATCTCGCCGGAGCCCTGGATGGAACCTCAGGCGGTACGCCGATACTGTGGGGCGCTTCCCCCGAAGGGCCAGCGATTCACACCAGTTCCGGGATTGTCGGCGGCATGATTGCATGTCCCGCCGACGGAGTGGATACGTTCGCAAAGTTCAATAGCAACGACCCCCCATACAACGCGAACCAATACACGTATTACCGGGCAACGTGCAGTCTTACACCCCAACCGAGCCGCCCGTATTCGACGAGGACGGCAAAGAATCGCCGGACTACTTCGGCGGACCGGTGAAACTGGTGACGTTCGGCGCGGCATATAGCCGATGAGCTCTTCCAACCAGTTCGTGGACGCAGTTTCGAATCCTTCATCAAAACGAAACGTGCTTCATCCATTCTCTTGTCCCGTGGAATCGGCAGGACTCGGTCGCAATTTTTGCCGCTCCAGCCAGCGACTCCGCTACATCTCGGCCCAAAGCGGAGTAATAACAGAAAGCCCCGTGGAATATGTCTCCGGCTCCCATTGTGTCGACCACGTGTATTCGTTTTATTTGCAGGGTGCCATTAGTTAAGTTCGAGGAATAGCATATTTGCTCAGCTCCTTTCGTGATCGCCGTGGTCGTTACGCCGTGGGATTTCAGATAGGTGAATACATCCCCTTCTGTCGAGCATCCTGGCGGAACAAAATAAGCGGAGCAGATTGCTGTATCAACGCTTTTGAGAAGTTCTTCAGTGCCGTCCTTCCAACTCCCTCCGTCAAACACGACTTGGATTCCGCGCGCACGTGCCGCCTTTGCCCAAGCTTGGCAGGCCGGCATAAAGTGACCGTCGACCAAAACGACGGATGCATCCTCCAGTATTGACTCATCGACATGGTTTGAAATGCCGTCGATCCTAGTCGCATTCGCTGAGATGATGTCGCGTTCTCCTGCTTCATTCACTGCAATTGAAGAGATGGCCGGAATTCGATTGAAGCATGGGTTGAGATCGTTGAGGCGAATCGAAAATCGGCTGAGCTCATCGAAGATCACGTTGGCCAATGCGTGACTTCCTACGGTTGTAACCAGAGTCGAATTTCCCCCGAGGTGCTTGAACGTGATAGCTGCATTCGTGGCTGGACCGCCGACAAACACGTCCTGACTCTGTGCCACGACTTTTGAATTCGGCGAAGGAAACTCACCCACGCGATATACAAGATCAATCGTCGAAAGCCCTACGAATACGCCATTCACCATGAACAGTTACACCCAACTCTCATTTTGCTGACAGCTATTCTAAGCTAGCTGGGAATATCCATCATCCGAACAATTGCCCTATCAGAACTTGTGCAGCGATTCTGTGGCCTCTGGAATTCGTGCCGCCGTGAATTTCATCAATCCAAAATAGAACGTGCCCGCGTTGCCCAGTTGCGCCGGATCCTGCTTACACGCTAACCAAAATCGATCCCATCAATTTCACTCTCGATCAGCATCCTGTAGGGGTCGATGTGGGCTATACGTGGGCGTCGAATTATTTCAAAAATATCTTTGCTGTTTCGGGGAAAGTGCGAGAATTGGGAGACTTCTCATTCATAGCGGAGAGCTTCAGCGGGCGCGATGGATATGGCCCGGCGAGCGCGCAAAAGACAGGCTACGAGTGCGCTGAGAGCGAGGAGCGCGGCGGCTGCAAGCAAACTTCCTGCGGCAAAAGCGCTTCGCATCCAGTGGGCGAGGACGACGCCAAGAAAACTGTCGCGGCCACGGCATAATCAGGCACGATTGGATCACGCTCCAGCGTTTCATTGGCCCACGGCAAACGTACGGAATTAACTCCGATCAGCCGGATCTGGCCGATGATGGCCTCCAGAGGAGCTTGGTCAAGACCGCCGGCCACGAACTCCTTCTGATCGAATCCGTACCAATTTGCGGACGTGAGCCGCACTCCGTTACCGGCAGAGTCGACTATCTTGTAACCCTCCGTGTGAAGGGGTGGCACGATGGTCGCACCTTCACCGCTCGCGGCCAACGACCCTATGCTCAGCACGAGCGAGCATAACGACAACACGAGAAGACGCACAGATTTCATGGGCATGAGTATAGGAGATTGCGCCCGCCGGTGTGGTGAGACATTGCGATTGGGTCACTCTCCGGCCAACTAACCCACAGAGTGCCGCTTTGAAGTCGCCTCTGGTTGGGCCGTGACGCCTCATACGACCCCGCGCCGCCACTGTGCTTAACTTCGCAAGAGACACGACGCTCTGAATCTCCATCGCCGAAAGATCAGCCCGCTTTAAGCAGGGCGATTCGACTCCCTAAATTCAGTCCGTAATTCAAATGCATTTAAATGCAAAAATCCGGAATTCGAACACCATGAAAATGTAGCGAAACACCGCAAGAAAGAGCGCGTGGACGCGTTTCTCCGCATCATCCTTGAGTATGACTCCTGCGCGCCCGTGTTATGATTTAGTTCAATCACCCAAAATTTCGAGGAGTTCGGCCTAATGAAAAGCCGCACCATCGCCCTGTCAGGCGCGATTGTATATTTATGCACTTTTTTCGCTCCCTTCGTCACACCTTTCGCTATCGCGCAGACCTTTCGAGGAAGCATTCAAGGCACAATTACGGACGGCAGCGGAGCGTCCATACCCGGCGCGCAGGTGAAGATATTCTGCCCCGCCACTGGACTGTCGCGTAACGTAGGCGGCAACGATCGCGGCGAGTATGTTGCCTCAGAACTGCCCCTGGGTGTGTACAGCATAACGGTCGAGAAGGAGGGCTTCCGCACCGTCACACTCACGCAGATTCCGGTGAGTGTTGGATCGCCAACCCGTGCCGATGCCAAGCTTGAAACCGGCATGGTGCAGGAACAGGTCGAGGTAACCGCCGATGTGCCGCTGGTAGAGATTAGTTCAAACTCCACAGGCGGCACCATCGAAGCTACAGAGGCCTCGGAGTTACCTGTGAATGGGCGCGATTTTACCAAGCTTTTGGAGTTAGTACCAGGTGCCACGAGCGATCCCGTGGGTTCCACTGAGTCAGCGGGCTCGTACGGACTATTTAGCCTGAATGGCAATCGCGGCCGCTCCAATAATTACCTGCTCGACGGCACTGACATGAATGATGGCTACCGTAACCTGCCATCGGTCAACCAGGGCGGCGTATGGGGCACGCCCTCCACCATTCTTCCTGTTGACGCGCTCGCCGAGATTCCCGTGACCGGCAGCCCTGAAGCAGAGTTTGGACGAAGCTCCGGCGCAACCGTCAACATCGTGACCAAGAGTGGAACCAATCAGATTCACGGTTCCGCATTTGAATACTTCCGCAGCGGCTCGATGAGTGCACGCAACTATTTCAATGTCGATACTCAGCCGAAGAATTCATTTACCAATCATCAATTTGGTGGTTCGGCAGCCGGCCCCATCGTGATGGATAAGTCGTTCTGGTTTGTTGCCTACGAAGGGCAGAGAGAAAACGGCGGCCTGCCCCAGTTGGGGACAGTTCCTGTACAGGCAGATATCGACACCTATCAAGCTGGCGGCGCAACGATCAATCCCGTTATACAAAGCCTGCTCGACAGCAAACCCTGGGGGATGTTGCCCGCTGCCATCGGCAATGTTACCTTCACAACGCCGTTCAACAACAGTAGCGATAACATCATCGCCAAGGCTGACCAGCACCTCCATTTATTCAGCGCCGGCGACCTGTTGACTGGGCGCTACTTCTACAGCCACGGTACGCAGAGCTTTCCTTTGGGCATGCTTTACACCGGCAGCAGCGCTCCCGGTTACAACACGTCAACACCGACGCACGTAAATCTTGTTTCGCTTTCGTATACTTCGATTCCCAGGTCAAACCTGATCTTCGAGCTTCGCGGCGGTTATAATCGCCTTCTTCAGCAGTTCTTGCCGCAAGACACCGGCCTCAATCCAAATGATGCTTTCGGACTGAACACTCTTCCGCCTGACTACACTACCCGCGACCTGGGATTGCCCACGATCGATGTCGCTGCGTATAGCCCCATTGGTGCTACAGCCAGCGACTCGCGTGGCCGTGTCGATACCAACTACCAACTCTTCGGCAACGTTTCGCTGACCAAAGGCAGACATAGCTACAAGGCTGGATACGAGTGGCGGCGCACCTTCATCAATAGCTTTATCGATTCAGGCCATCGCGGCAAGTTGGTCTTCAACACCCTTGACGATTTCCTGTCTGGAACCATTGACGGCGGGAGTTCGGCCGACGGCGACGGTACGCGTTACTCCTACCAAAACGGCAATGGCGCCTACTTGCTTGACTCCTGGCGCATCAGCAACCGAGTAACGATGAACTACGGCTTGCGCTGGGACTACTTCGGCGTGATCGGTGCCCAGAACAACGCGTTTAGCAACTTCAACGTGGCAAGCGGCGGACTTGAAACCGTAGGCGCTCCGGGCGGTCTCAGTTCGCTATATCCTAAGGACTGGTCAAACTTCGCACCACGCCTCAGCTTGGCCGACGATCTGCTCGGCACTGGCAAGCTAGTGATTCGCGCCGGCGTCGGCATTTACTACGACGGCCCATCGCAGGACTTTTTTGTAGGCAACCAGGCATACAACACTAATGCCGGCGAGGCCGGCCCGGCGTTCAATGGCATTGGCTTTGCATCGCCGGTTGTCTCGACAATCTCTGCGGGCACGCCTGTTTTTGGTGCCTATACGCCGAGCAGTGTATTCACTGTTGACCAGAAACTCGTCACGCCGAGATATGGTTCCTATAACCTCAACATCGAATCCCAGCTCGCAAAAAGATTGCTCTCCAACTCGGGTACGTGGGATCGCAAGGACGTCACCTGTTCCGTTTCCGCGATCTAAACCAGTTCAACAATGTTGCGGGCAGCATCGATAGTTGCGGAAACGGGCAGACTATCACCTATGGTCAACAGTGCTTCCCCACTTACTCGGTCGGATCGTACGTAAACACTCCGCTTTACTACATCAACCAGATCGAAACAAGTGCATTTTCAAACTACAATTCTGCGCAAGCCACATTAAAAGTGCAGAAATGGCGCGGTTTGACGTCCACACTGAACTACACCCTGGCTCACTCAATCGACGATGCAAGCGACGGACTGGATTTCGTCCCCAACGCCGCGCAGCCCGATAACAGCTTCAACCCTCGTGCCGATCACGCCAGTTCCAACTTCGACGTGCGCAGTCGCGTCCAGTGGTATTGGACTTACAATTTCCCCCAGGCTCAGCAAGCTAAATGGATCACCGGCGGCTGGGCAATGGATGGCATGTTCAACTTTGCAACCGGACAGCCGTACACGGTCAGTTATCTATTTGAGACTCTGTATGGAGGCAATTACAACGGTAGCGGCGAGTACTTTGGACGGCCCGATATCATCGGCAATCCGCATGCCGGCGTACAAGGAACCAACCTGCTGAATCTCGCTGCGTTTGCTGCGCCATGTACTGTTGATACCGACTCCACGAGCCCTACTTATGGAGACTGCATCAACGGGCATCCAGGCAGCGAGGGTCGCAATGCATTCAATGCGACGAACTACACAAACTTTGATTTCTCGCTCACCAAGACCTCGCACCTGACCGAAACGGTCACTATGGAACTTCGTTGCGATTTCTTCAACGTCTTCAATCACGCGAACTTCAGCAACCCACTGCTGCCAGGGTTTGGAGTCGACGTCTTCGGCAGCAGCCATGTTGTCGGAAACCAATTGGTGGCCGGAGCCGACCCCGTCGCCAACGGATCACAGTTCCTCCCTGCTACGGCCACGCCTGACGTTGGCAGCGGCAATCCCTACCTCGGCGGCGGCGGTCCGCGCAGCGCTCAGTTAGCGATTCATTTCACGTTTTAGCGTGGAATGCGCCTTAGCGTCTCGCACTCTGCTAAGGCCGAAGAACGGACATCAAATATAGGGGAGCCGGCTTACGACTCCCCTATCCATCCAGCTACTTTGCATCAGGCGCCAATGCTCCCTTCAGCGTCACTTGGCCGTTTACCATCTTGGGGTCGACCGTGATTTCCTTCAGCTTCGCTTCCACATCCGCCGGTACGTCTTTCTGATCGCGCCCGCCTAGATACTTCGGCAAGAACTCTTCCATCGCGGTCACCATCGCCAGGTTGTTGATGGGGCGCGCGAATCCATGTCCCTCATCCGGAGCGACCAGGTATTCAACCGGCTTTCCGTTGTCGCGCACCGCCGCAACAATCTGATTGCTCTCGCGAATATTAACGCGCGGATCGTTCTTCCCTTGCACTACCAGCAATGGCGTCACGATATCTTTTGCCTTAGTCAACGGCGACTCCGCAATCAGCAGCGCCTTGCCCTCCGGCGTCGTGGGGTCACCCATGCGCGCATACATCTGTTTGCGCCCCGCTTCCCAGTAAGGCGGAATCGCGTCAAGCAGAGTGATCAGATTTGAAGGCGCGACAATCGCCACCGCCGCCGCATACACATCCGGCGTAAACGCAACCCCGGCCAGCGTCGCATATCCCCCGTATGATCCTCCCGCAATGCCCACGCGCTTCGCATCGACGGTCCCGTCCGCCACCAATGCCTTCACTCCCCACGTTAGGTCATCCTGCATCTTTCATCCCCACTCGCCATTGCCGGCATTTAAAAACTTCTTCCCATATCCGGTCGACGCGCGAAAATTCGGCTGCAGTACCGCGTACCCACGATTGCTGAGGAACTGCGCAAACGTGTCATATCCCCAATAATCACGGCCCCACGGACCGCCATGCGGAAACACCACCAGCGGCAGATTCTTGGCCGGCAATCCCTTCGGTAATGTCAGGTACGCACGAATCTCCAGTCCGTCTGACGATTTGAATCTGTATGGCTTCCGCTCCGACAACGACGCGCGCGGCAACTCTTCGCGAATCCGATATTGCAAATCCAGCGTACTGGCCTTGCGATTCCACACATACGTTTCGCCGGGTTCCGTGTCGCTGCCCGCATTCACAATCCAGATGTTTTCATCTTTGGAACGCGCACCGAAGTTAATCTCCTTGCCCGGCAGTTTCGCCTCCAACCAGTGATACTCTTTCTCGAAGTCCTTGTCCTTGAAGTAGAGCCGCGAGCGATCATCCTCGTACCGTGTGAAGTAGACGTGATAATCGACGTCGGATAACTCCATCCCTTGGATGTCGACCCGATTCTCCGGATCGCTTTCGTACTTCTTCGTAGTTCCCATCGACAGATCGAGCATCTCTACTTCCGTCAGGTCCACATCTCCCTTGTTCGTAATCAGGTACACCTGCTTGTTGGCCGCGTCGAAATCCTGCACCCCGCACGATTCCAATACGGAGCAACTGTAGATCTGCTTGAAACCATCCGCATCCACCCGCAGAATTTCCGTATCGCCAGCCTGGGTTGTCCTTTCTGCCAGCTTTAGATTTCCATCGTGGTCGAAATCCCACCCCGAAATCTGTTCCGTATTCTTGCGCAGCAGCTTCTTTTCGCCGGTTGAGATCGAAAGCTCGTATAAGTCATGCCACTTCGGATCGCGATCGTTAAGCCCGATGTAAAGCGTGTCCGGTTTCGCTTTCGGCGTGGCATAGATCATCGTGCGCACGCCCTTGAAATTAGTCAGCGCGCGTGTAGTCGGCACACCGCTCGTCGCATCCGCGGCCTGCGTCGGATCTATCGCATAGACATTAAAGTTCTCATCCCCGCCCGCGTCTTGTGCGTACAAAATGTACTTCGAATCGCGGCTCCAGAAATATTGACGCACTGGCCGCGTCGATTCCGCGCTCATCGGCCGCGCCGCGCTGAAGGGCTCGCTTGCCTTCTTCACCCAAATATTGCGCGTCCCCTTGTAGGGCTTCAGAAATGAAAGATACTGCCCATCGGGAGAAATCTGCGCTCCCGCAATCTGGATCTCGCCAAAAAACAAGGCACGGTCAATAATGGGCGGCTGCTGGGCACTCATCGTAGCCGCTATCGGTACACAAAGCGTCGCGAGCACTGCAAAGAAAACTCTTCTCATGGATCTCCTCCGACTGGCTTTCAGACGTCTGCAGATTACTCCGAAACCCCCGTCAAAGGCGAGAAATTCCTCGTAAACTGCGGCTGCCACGTACTTTTCGCGACCTTCCTGCCCAAACCGAGACCTTTACCTGTCAGTTTGGACCTCTTCGATCAGCGTAATCTTGCCCAGAATTCCCGACGGCAAAGGCTTAAGGTCTTGCATGCCTTGTGGGTCAAATAACAAGCCGTATCGATCGCGAAGCAGCCGATAATCAGGCTGCGTCTCGCCCGCCAGTTCATTGATCGCAGTGTTTCCTACCACAATACGCAACTCGTTTTTCCCTGCCTTCAAATAGTGCGAAATATCAATACGATAAGGAGGATGCCACACATACCCTGCTAACTGGTCGTTGACATAAACCTGCGCGCCTTCGCGGACCGGACTCTCGAGATAGGCTCGCATATTGGCCAGCGGCAAAGGATCCGGCTTGGCGACCTTGACGCCTTCGCCAAAATCAAGCGCGACCGAAGACCCTGCCCGGACAGATTCCTCAGGAATGTCGATCGTCTTGCGATAAGTGGCCGTTCCAGAGTAGAACCGCAATCGTACATCGTCGACCCACGACGCAGGCGTGTGCATCTCGACCGGTTGCTCGCGGTCAGCAAAGGTCACACCCCAATCGTGAGAAATATCAATCTGTGTGCTTTCGGTCTGGCGTGGCGCACGAGTAGCCGTCAACTCTGATTTAGAAAAGAAAACAATCCTCGACTCATAAGCCTCTAAATCGAACGCGATATCCGAAGCATCCCGTAGACCTATAGCGTTTCCAGCGAAAGGATCCCAGACTTCAGCATGTGTGCCTGCAGAGCGAAAGTTAGCCTGAAACTTCTGACGGATATTTCCCGTATTCGCGACGAAATACAAATCCCCTTCGGGAAGGTGACGATGAATGAAGCCAATATCGGAGTTCCGTGGAGTCGTCAGAAAATCCGGATGCACCCAATCTGCCAGCGCCGTGCCCAGCTTTTTCTCATCGGAAACAAAGTGCCCTGTCGTGACCGTGCCTTGAAAGAGAGTCTTCGAAATCGCCTGTATCTGTGCGGAGTTTTCTGCTGCCCGCGTAAAACCCGGAGCGGTAGCAGGAAGCGTCCGAGTCGCTACCACAACACCGCCGCGTCGTGCGAAATCCAATATCTTTTCGTAGGTCTGCAGCGGAATGCGATCGACTCCTGGGAGTATCACAACTTTGTACGGAAGTCCGACGGCATCGATAGCATCAGCATCAATGAAGTCGAGATTAAATCCGGCATCGAGAACCTGAGGAATAACTTCCGATCCCAGGAAGCGAGGCATCGATTCGTCGATCGTGATGTTTGATCCCGTCTCATCAAATCCGAGCGCCGATGTGGGCGGCTTATTCTTTGCCACGTGCGTAATAAACGAGGCCCATACATCGTCATTCGGCAGCAGCACGGCTATATCGTTCGCGGGCTCCCCTTGCCGCAGCGCATAGCTGACTCGCTGCAAATATCGAGTAAGATCCGGCATCACCCCAAACCATGGATTATGCGCATTGAATGCGCCGGCAGCATACATGCGCCATCCCGGCTCACCAGCAACCGGCGCAGAATAAGGCCAACCATGTCCTACAAGTTGATTGATACCCTGGAGGAAATGCAAGTCGGCCTCAGCCTTCATATCCAGAGGAGTGGCCCGGAATGCAGGCGAATGCAGCCATGTCCAGGTTTCCGATGAAATGACCGAATGATGAAAAAGATGACCTGCCGAGGCAGCCCAGCGCGTATCAGAAAACTGTCGCCACATTTCAATCGTAGCTTTGCCCTCACCCTCAGGAAGATCTTCAAAGCGGTTGCTTGAAAGCGTAACCGGGGGAAATCCATAAGTCTGCGAACGGAACAGCGTGTGATGTTTGTGCGCCCAGTCATCGATCGGTTCAAGAAAGTTTTCGTTTGCCAATTCCGTTAGCGTCTGGCCCCAATCATGCCGGACCGCAGCAGTATCCGGACCGATATCTCCCACGAGCGCAGGAAGATATGGAGTCAGGTCGTAGCCGCGCCTCCGTTGAAACTCCGCGAGCATATTCGGAGTCCAATCTGAACCGTAATCTTCCAAACTATCGCTGAACACCGCGTATGGCGGATGGTCTCCGAATGCAGACAGCAGCCTATCGCCTACGGTGTGAAGGTGATTCTGAATCGCATCACGATCATAGTGATCCATAACAAACCCGGCTGCCCCTGCTGCAGGCCGCTTCACCACCATCCCTGTTCGACTGGCAATGAAGAAGAATACTGTGCTGTCATTGCCCGATCGAACAGTCATGCGCGCGCCCGTTGGGTTCGCTTGTCTTTGTGCGTGGCTCAGATTCGCATCCGCGCCTAATCCGGGATTGAGAAAAACCGCGAGAATTTGTTCGCCCGCCTCAAGCGATGGCACGGCGATTGACTCCGTTCCAGCTGACACATGAATACCTTCAATACGCAATTCGCCCGCAGCCTGGGTAACTGGAATGTGAGGTCCACCAAACGGCCATCCGCTTCCCAGCGTTATATCGACGCGCATGCCAAACTTCCGAGCCTGCTCCGCGGCGAAACGAAGATTATCAATGTGCTTGTTTGATAGAAAATCGTAGTTGCTAAAGCCCGTGGCCGAGTCATCGAGAGCAAGCGGGTAAAGCGTGGCAATCTCGACTCCTCCAATACCGGCGTCATGCATCTGCTCCAGCTCTTTTTGAAGTTCTTCCTTCGTAGCCGAAGGGCCGAACCACCACCAGCGCATCATGATTTTGCAGTCATCAGGGGGGTGTGCGAAACCTTGATGTAAACCCGCGATTGCAGTGTCCGATGTCACCATTGGCTCCTGCGCGAATACGGCCGAGATGTTAAACATGCAGAGAATGATCCATGTTTTCTGCCGTAAAAGGAATCGTAGACCTCGAGCCAATGACGTCGGGAAACTCCTGGGAGCCAATCGTATTTTCATGCGTGCGAAATCAATCACTGCGGGTGAGCCTCCGTACCGAGTTCCTGAGGAGGAACGCTATCAAACGATCCGAGCAACACTGTCGAGATGAGCGTTTTCAATGCGCCCGAGACAGTGGACCAATCGTAGACGAAAACACGCCGCCCCGTCTGCGAAGGACGAGTTTTTGCGCCGCCAGCGCGACGGTGCGGCGACTCACACAGTCGAGCGCGAACTGCTGGTTGCTGGTCATTCGTCGGAAGATCACCCTGCCGCCAAACTGATCCACCCTTGGCAGTCGAACTGCGATCATCGCTCCGAAATTTCTCGCATTCACCGCTCGCCAGATTCCGTCCGGATGTTTCAATAGATAAATAATTTATTCCTGTTGACAGCCCTGTTTTAGTGTCCTTATAGTTCTGCTGATCCCTTTAGGGAGTCCGTCACTTGCATGAAATCTGCACCAGGAAATAGGAATCCAAGATGCGTGGATGGAAGAGATCGGCTTCGCAGGCACTCGCTCTGCTTCTTGCAGTCACTGGCGCACTCGCGCAGCAATCCAAAGATCCTCTGCGCGATGGGTTCGAGAACCCGCCCAATGCAGCGCGTCCGCGAGTCTGGTGGCACTGGATGAACGGCAACATTTCCAAGGACGGCATCAAGCTCGATTTAGAGTGGATGAATCGCGTCGGCATTGGAGGATTTCACAATTTCGACGCCGCCCTCGCCACACCCCAGGTAGTCGATCATCGTCTCATCTACATGACGCCTCAATGGAAAGACGCCTTCAAATACGCCACTTCGCTCGCCAGTCAGTTCGGTATGGAGGAAGCAATCGCCGGTTCGCCGGGATGGAGTGAGACGGGTGGTCCCTGGGTCCCGCCTGCGGAAGCAATGAAGAAGTATGTATGGAGTGAAACCGAAGTTCAGGGCGAAATGCCGTTCCATGGAGCACTACCGCATCCACCATCGAATACCGGAGCCTTTCAGAACCTGCCCAATCACGATCAGCCTTTGAATGGTCCAACTCTCGTCGATCCGATCCATTACGCTGACTCCGCCGTGATCGCTTATCGCTTGCCGGAAAATGACATTCCGATAGCCAGTTTGCATCCCAAAGTGACAACCAGCGCTGCGCCCAATGCCCCCATTGATGCCTCTCCGCTTTCTGACGGCGATTACCTCCACGGCATCAGTTTTCCATCCGCCAAGGCCGGTCAAAAGTCCTGGCTGTTGTATCAATTCGACAATCCCGCACGCCTGCAGGCGATCACTCTGGTGTTGGGAGATCCGTTCAACGCCATGCAAATATTCATGGACGATGGCCAGAGTGGCTGCGATTTAGAAGCCAGCGACGATGGCCACTCCTTCCGCAACATAGTCCATATTGAAAATGCAGTTATTGGAACTACCACCGCATTTCCACCGGTCACAGCGCGCTTCTTTCGCGTCACATTCCTTATCAAGTCGCCCGCGCCAAACTCCTTCACCGATCTCAATCCTTCCGCCGCGACGAACGCCGAATCCAAAACATTCCCACCAATAGAGGTTGCTGAACTCGTCCTCCACTCCGGGGCCCGAGTAAATCGTTACCAGGAAAAAGCGGGCTTCACTCCGATGCCCGATCTATATAGCTTTGCGACCGCGTCGATTTCGACTTCTGAGGCCATCGACAAAAAGTCAGTGGTCGACTTAACCGGCAAGATGCAGCCCGACGGCACGTTGGATTGGACTCCACCCGCCGGCCGCTGGGTTATCGTGCGCCTGGGGTACTCGCTGCTCGGCATTCGCAACCATCCCGCCACCGCCGAGGCCACCGGTCTCGAGGTCGATAAGCTAAACGGCAAATTTGTCCGCCACTACATGGATACCTATCTCGACACTTACAAGCAGACGCTCGGCCCCGATTTGTTTGGCAAGCGCGGACTGCAATTCGTCGTGACAGATAGCTGGGAAGCCGGTGCCCAAAACTGGACGGATGACATGTTGGCGCAGTTTAAGAAGTACCGCGGCTATGACCCAACCCCCTGGCTTCCGGTTCTGACCGGCCATGTTGTGGAGAGCGCAGATGCGAGCGATCGGTTCCTTTGGGATTTCCGCAAAACCATCGCTGACCTGACTTCGGATGAGCACTACACGCAGGTGGAAGACTCTATTCACGCGCACAACCTCGGCCACTACGGAGAGTCGCATGAGTCCGGCCGCGCATTTATCGCCGATGGCATGGAAGTGAAAAAACTCAACGAGGTCCCCATGTCGGCAATGTGGACGCAAAGTCCAGGGGTCAACAACGAGACGTACGGTTACAACGCCGACGACCGCGAATCTGCATCGGTGGCGCATATTTACGGCCAGAATCTCGCGGCCGCCGAATCTATGACCGCATACAACGCCCCCTGGGCATGGTCACCCGCCACACTTAAACCAACCGCCGACCAGGAATTTCTCAACGGCATAAACCGCATCGTAATTCACGAGTCCGCTCATCAGCCGCTCATCGGCAGAGCGCCGGGACTCACGCTTGGGCCTTTCGGCCAATGGTTCAATCGCAATGAAACATGGGCCGAACAGGCTGGCCCCTGGATCGAATATCTCGCCAGAACCAGCTTCCTCCTGCAACAAGGCCACTTCGGCGCGGACCTCATTTATTTTTACGGTGAGGATTCCAATCTCACCGCAATCTTTGGCAGCAAATCGCCTGATGTTCCAGCCGGGTATGGCTTCGACTACGTGAATGCCGACGCGCTGATTCATCAGCTGAATGTAATCGATGGCCGCATCTCGACCAAGAGCGGCATGAGCTATCGGCTACTTGCTCTCGATCCCTACAGTCAGCATATGTCGTTGCCAGTTCTGCGTGCCATTCACACCCTGGTCGAACATGGAGCTCAGGTCGCCGGTCCTCGTCCCACAGCCGATCCAAGTGAAGCTGACGATCCGGCGGAGTTCAGCAAGCTGAGCAATGAACTGTTCGGCGTTGACAAGGGAGTGCATAAAGTAGGCAAAGGCACTGTATATGCTGGATTCACGCCAGCCAATGCTTTCGCCGCTTTGCATGTGTCCCCAGATTTCGATTACAGCAAACCCCAAGCTGATACCCGGCTCTTATTTGTCCATCGCCAACTCGCGGATGGTGACCTCTACTTCGTCGACAACCGAAATGACCGGAACGAAAATGTTGATGCCATATTTCGAGTCAATGGCAAGACGCCTGAATTGTGGCATCCAGATACAGGGATCACTCAGCCTGCATCGTTCACGATCGCGGAGGGGCGCACCACAGTACCACTAAACCTGGAGCCGTGGGGCACTGTGTTTGTGGTGTTCCGCAGACCTGCGACAGAAGACTCGCATCGCCTGCCCAACGTCACCCAGACAAATCTCGCAACGATTGACGGACCGTGGACCGTTAGCTTCCAGCCCGACCGCGGAGCCCCGCCATCGGTCACATTGAATGCGCTCGCGTCCTGGAGCCTCAACACGGACATGGGAGTGAAGTACTTCTCCGGTACCGGCACTTATACCAGAACAATTCAAGCGCCAGAAGCCTGGTTCAAGTCCGGTGCCAGCCTCTGGATAGACCTGGGCAATGTAATGAACCTTGCGGAAGTAACCGTGAATGGCAAGAATCTAGGCGTGGTTTGGCATACGCCTTACCGCGTCGACGCGACGAATTCGCTCAAAGCTGGCGCAAACGAGATCGTCGTGCGGGTAACGAATTCCTGGGTCAATCGTCTCATCGGCGACGAACAGCCTGGCGCCAAGAAGTACACCTTCGCGGACGTAAAACCATACAAGGCGGACTCACCGTTGTTGCCCTCCGGGCTATTAGGACCAGTCACTATAGTTCGCTCTTCGCCCGAATAGTTCTGCTTGCTGGCCCACAGTCAAATTGACAGGCTCGTTTGACGCGTGCTTCGGGCGGTTGAATATCCTTTGCCATGGACGACGTTTAGCGCGGGTTTGGCAAGTTCATGGCGATGATTTTGGGGATTCGCTTTCCGGCGGCTCAATAGTGGCCTTGGTCGGTTAACAATCGAGGATGGCCCGACACTATAGAAATACAGCGTTCTTTTCAAGAACAACACCTTTCCCTTGCACTTCGACACGAGTGGTATTATTCTCCGTGTAGAAGTAGCAGGGGAACGACACGATGGCTGAAGAACGACTGGAGCTGCCCCAGGGCACGCTTGACCTTCTGATTCTCAAAACTCTTGCTCTCGAATCGCATCACGGCTGGGCGATATCGGAGAGGCTGCAGCAGATTTCGCGCGATGCGCTTCAAGTGCAGCAAGGGTCGCTCTATCCCTCTCTTCATCGCTTGGAGCGCCGGGGATGGATCAAGGCACGCTGGGCTATGAGCGAGAACAATCGCCGCGCCAAATATTACGAGCTGACCGGCGCAGGACGAAAACAACTGGCGTCCGAGACCTTGGCGTGGCGTCGGTTGGCGATCGCTGTCGGTCACGTACTCGATATGGCTTGAGGAGGAACGATGCTGAACGATTTACTTTATCGTCTGCGCGCTCTATTTCGCCGCAAAGGGTTGGATGCGGAGATGGACGAAGAACTGGCGTATCACTTCGATCGCGAAACGGAGAAGTATCGCTTGGCCGGTGCGTCTGTTGAAGAGGCTCAGCGTCGCGCACGCATGGCTTTGAGAGGTCCTGAGCAGGTGAGGCAACAATGCCGCGAAGCACGGGGCGTCAAGGCTCTCGATAACATCGTTCAGGACTTACATTACGGCGCGCGAATGCTGCTGAAGACCCCGGCCGCAACAGCGATGATTCTCTTATCGCTGGGCATCGGCATCGGAGCAAACACGGCCATCTTCAGCGTGACGGACACATTGTTGCTCAAGCCCTTGCCCTATCCTCATGCGGATCGTCTGGCGCTTCTTTGGTTGCGATCACCGGGGATCGGCATTCCCCAGGACTGGCCATCTCCCGGGCAATATCACGACATCAGAACGCAAAATCATGTTTTTGAAGAAACAGCGCTGGCAATTGACAATAGCTTCGCGCTGACCGGAATCGCAAAAACCGTGAAGGTCGACGGAGTCGAAGCGTCGTCGAGCCTGTTGCCAATGCTGGGCGCGAAACCGATATTGGGACGCATCTTTCTTCCTAAAGAAGACCGGCACGGCCAGCCCGACAACGTGGTGCTGACCTATGGACTTTGGAAGCGCGTTTTTGGCGGCGACACCGGCATCCTGGGACGAAGTATCACCCTCAACGGCAAGTCCTGGACAGTTGTTGGCGTGTTGTCAAAAGATTTCAGGCTAAATCATGAAGTACTTCCCACCATTGGCGGCATCGAAAAAGCTGAGATCTTTCTGCCTCTGCCGATGGATGCGAAAGAGGAGTTGAACTACGGCCCCGAGGACTACAACATCTTCGCGCGGCTTAAGCCTGGCGTCACGGCTCAACAGGCACAGGCGGACATCGACATTATCGCCGCGCGACTGAGGGCGGAAAAGCACCGCGATCGTTCCTTCACGATTAGCGTTGTGCCTCTGATGGAACAGGTCGTAGGCAACGTACGAAGCGCAGTCCTTGTGCTGTTCGGAGCAGTTGGGCTCGTGCTCTTGATTGCGTGCACCAACGTGGCGAACCTGCTGCTTTCACGCGCCTCCGCACGACAAAAAGAAATTGCCATGCGCACGGCGTTGGGCGCAGGTCGCAAACGGATGGTGGCGCAATTGCTCACCGAGAGCGTGATGCTGGGCCTGCTGGGCGGAGCAGCAGGATTGGGCATCGCTGCCGCCAGCCTTTTTGTGGTTCGCAAGATGCATCCAGGCAACATTCCTCGCCTGGATGAGTTGGGGATGGACTTCCGGGTGTTCGGATTTGCACTGGCAATTTCGATTCTGACCGGCGTGGTTTTCGGGCTCGCTCCGGCGTTGCGTGCTTCGCGTCTCGATTTGAATTCGACTCTCAAGTCCGGTGGACGGGCATCGTCAGGAAGCGGGCTCAGCGTGAAGCGCGACAGGCTGCGAGGCGCGCTGGTGATCGCCGAATTGGCCATCTCGTTGCCGCTGCTGGCAGGCGCAGGATTGCTGGTGCGCAGCTTTGTACACCTGCTCAATGTACCGCCCGGGTTCACGCCGGCGAACGTGATTTCGATGCAGGTATCCGCGGAAGGACCCAGGTACCAGAACGGCGCGCAAATAAGACTGTTTTACAAGGAACTGGAAGAAGGCGTCCGCCGCCTGCCGGGAGTTACGTCGGTCGGCGCCGTTACGTCACTGCCTTTGACCCCTTCTGTAGGATGGGGCGGATTGGACGTGGAAGGTTATGTGCCACCTGCCAATCAGCCGGAGTTGCAAGTGGATAAGCGCGGCGCATCAGCCGATTACTTCAAAACGATGGAAATTCCACTTGCCCAGGGGCGATGGTTTACTCCAGCGGAGCTAATCCAACCAACGCCGGTGGTCATCGTCGATGCCAAGCTGGCACAGCGGTTCTGGCCCAATGGCAACGCGATCGGAAAACATATCCGCGGAGGTAGCACCGACCAATGGCGCACTATCGTCGGCGTTGTCGGTGTCGTCAAGGAATACGGGCTCGATGTAGACACGCGGATGGTGATGTATTTTCCGGCCCACGGGAGCACTTCGTTCCTGGTTGCCCGCACCAATGTTGCTCCGGCCACCATGGCTGATGCCATCGTGCACCAGGTCCATGCGCTCGATGCGGATGTGCCGGTGTACAACATTGCCACCATGGATTCGCGGCTTCAAGATTCTCTCGCTCGACAGCGTTTTGCTATGACCATGTTGGCGGCCTTTGCCGGCTTTGCGATGATCTTGGCGGCCATCGGGCTTTACGGGGTGCTCTCGTTCCTCGTAAGCCAGGGCACTCCGGAAATCGCCATTCGCATGGCACTGGGCGCGCAGCGAAGCAGAATCTTGTCGCTGGTTTTTCGCCAGGGCATGGGACTGGCACTGGCGGGACTTGCTGTGGGTTTAGCGGCCACGTTTGCATTGACCCGTTTGATGGCTGGCCTGCTTTTTGGAGTCAGCGCCTACGATCCAACTACCTTCCTTGCTGTTGTACTTCTCTTGGCGGCAGTTGCGTTGGCGGCCTGCTACTTCCCTGCCCGCCGAGCCATGCGTGTAGAACCAATGGCCGCACTCCGTGCCGAATAGAGCGCAATTTCGTTAACCTTCGCCATCATGCATCTCTGGTGATAAGTCGCGACCCAGTAAATCTCGAAGTGAATCCGTTCTAGCACCGATGCCGTGAGCAAACACAACGGACTTCGCCGCGCCGCTGCCCTGGAGAGCTAACTCAGGCTCGTCCCAGCCGTTCCAGCAAGCCATCGCCGATGCGATTCAGCGGAAGTATCTCATCGACCCCGCCCATGCGAATAGCCTCTTTCGGCATGCCGAACACTACGCAGCTCGGTTCATCCTGCGCGATGTTATAGGCATCGGCACGCTTCATTTCAAGCATCCCGCGAGCGCCATCGCTGCCCATGCCCGTCAGGATCACCCCTAATGCATTCTTGCCCAGGTGTCGAGCGCACGATGAGAACAGTACATCCACTGATGGCATGAAGCGATTGACACGCTCGCCAGTGTAAATGCGCACCGCGTATTCGGCGCCGCGCCGCACCACCTCCATATGCTTGCCACCGGGAGCCAACAGAGCGTGGCCGGGCAGAATGCGATCGCCGTCCACGGCCTCCTGCACGCGAATGCGGCACAGTGAATCAAGCCGCTGCGCAAAGGGCTTGGTGAAGGCTTCCGGCATATGTTGCACGATCACCGTGCCCGGAAAATCGGCCGGCAGCGGCGAAAGAAGATCCTTGAGCGCCTCAGTGCCGCCCGTCGACGACCCTATCGCCACAACCTTATGCGTAGCCGAAAAATGCATGCCCTTGTGAGACAGAGCAGGCGGCGGAGTTGCCGGCTGAACGCGGCCTTTCATGTTGACGCGCGCAGCCATCTTGACCTTGGCAACGATCTCTTCGCCCAGTTCCACCGTGCCCGTCGATACGTCCACCTTCGGCTTCGATATGTAGTCGATCGCACCCAGCGCCAAGGCGCGAAAAGTCGTATCGGCACCCTTTTCTGTCAAACTGGAAATCATGACCACAGGCATTGGATGGCCGCGCATTAGTTTTTCTAGAAACGTCAGTCCATCCATTCGCGGCATCTCGACGTCGAGAGTGAGCACATCAGGATTAAGTGCCTTGATCTTTTCCCGCGCGACAAACGGGTCGCTTGCCGTACCGATTACGCGGATCTCGGGATCAGAACCGAGGATCTCGCTGAGAAGCTGTCTCATCAGTGCCGAGTCATCTACGATCAGGACCTTAATAGGCGAAGTGGTCATGCGAATACCTCAAAACACAATCGGTTCGGGAGCACGAAATCGGTCTATGGCTCTCGTGTTTAGATAAGCCAATTCTTCCCTCATCAGCAGAGGTAGACGTGATCCATCAACAGCGCGCAGATAAGCCTTTCCCGTGCCCGTATGAAAGTTGAGTTGAACGGCCTTGGTCCCACCCATGCGCTCTGCAACCAGAGGGATTCCTTCCAGTTTCAGAAACTCCCTCACAAATTGCGCGTTGGCTTCCCCAATCGTGGGGTTCTGAAATCCACTGATCACATTGGCGCATCCAAACGCCTTTGCGATAAAGCGACGACGATCTGCCCCCAGCCGCATCATCTCGTTGATCAGCAATTCCATGGCCTGCACGCCACAGCGCTCGGCAGTACCATGGTCCGAAGTAGAACTCGGAACGAGTATATGATTCATCCCGCCTACATGCAGAATCGGATCATAAAGACATACCGAGGCACAGGAGCCCAGCACCGTGCGAAGCACCCTCTCAGTCGTGCTCGCTCGCACCTTGCCAATGTCTACGCGATCCACGCCGAAGCCTGCCAGTGGACCCGGTCCTGCGCTTCTTGAAACCGCATTCAATGCGCACCCCGTACCCGGTAGATCGTGTGCTGCAGAGGCTCCACAAGATCGTGCAGCCACGGAATATTTTCCGAATGCCCCAGAAACAGGTAACCGCCAGGATTGAGCATCTTGATCATCCGACGCAGAAAGCGGTCCTGCACGTCATGCTGAAAGTAGATAAGTGCGTTGCGGAAAAAGATGAAGTCGAACGTCGTCCCGATCGGCCACTTAGCATCCATCAGGTTCACGCGCTGGAACTGAACGTTCTGGGCAACTTCCTTCTTGATCTTGAACTGGCCCGACATGGGGCCGCTGCCACGCAGCAAATATCGCTTGCGATAGTCCGCATCGATGTCTGACATGGACTCGATCGGATAAACTCCGCGCATGGCCTTGGCCAGTACCCCGGTGTCAACATCGGACGCCGCGATGTTCATCTCCCAACCGTCCGGGGAACTTCCGCGTAAAGTGCGTCGTGCCTCAAGCAGCGTCATGGCGATCGAATACGGTTCTTCTCCTGTCGAACAGGCCGCGCTCCAGACGCTCACCGACCGCCGCGTGCCCCTAGTCGCAGCCCGTCCAACAACTTCAGGAACTTTCTTCAGTAGAAAATCAAAATGGTGCCGTTCGCGAAAAAAAGCCGTCTTGTTGGTGGTCACGCAGTTGATCAGTTCGCCCAGCTCCACCCCGTTGTCCTGTCGCCCATCGACAAATCGATAGTATTCGGCAAAGTCGCCAAGTTTGTGCGCGCGCACCCGCTTAGCCAGACGCGAAGCCAGCATCACCTGCTTGCCCTCGCGCAGCCAGATGCCCGTGTGCTTATGGATCAGCGTGCGAAAGAGCTCGAATTCTTTCTGCGGAATGTTCAGAAGCGATGTGTCCACGCAGTTCACCGGCATGTGCTTGAGTCTCCGTCGTTCGCAAAAGTTAAGTCCCGCACGCGGTCGGCGCACGGGACCGGGATCTTCGCATCCCCGAGAGACCGCTTAGGCCGCAGCCATCTCCGGCACAGCCAATTCGCTTTCCGTGAGCAGCTCTTCCAGATTCAATGCCACTGCGAGATGATCGCGCGTCTGAAACACCCCTTGGATAAATCGTGTGTCGACAGCCGTACCGAAGTCGGGCGCAGTGCGCATCTCCTCCTGCGTCACCTGCAGCACGTCTGAGACAGCATCGACAAGCAACCCTACCGTCTTGCCGTCAACCTTGGCGATCACGATCACTGTGAACTTGTTGTAGGTAACCACCGGCAGGCGGAACTTCATCCGCAAATCAATCACCGGCAGCACCGTTCCGCGCAGGTTCATCACGCCGCGCACATGCGCCGGCAGGTTAGGAATCGGCGTGATCGGCGCATATCCGCAGATTTCCTGAATCTTGAACAACTCCAGGCCGTACTCGCGCTCATCGAGCAGAAACGTAAGGTACTGCTGCGCGTGCCCGGCTTCCAATCCTCTTGGTGTGGACATCTGAATTCCTTTCTTCCTCCCAAAGGGGCGGCGCCGCGACATAGCAGCGCCTGCCGGGTCGATCAAAACTCTTCAAAATCAGCCTCGTCTGCTGCGCCGCCGGAGACCGGTACCGTAGCAAGAGCCGTCGTGCGCATTGGCGCGCCCGCCGAGTGCCTCCCAGGCTTCGACCCCACCGCGGCCCGGGCCTTGGTTACCGACAACGGCGCCGCCGCAGCCAGGCGTGTCCGGGTGCCCGTCGCCGATGGTCGGCCGTTCTTGCCGGCCTTGCTCAAAGTGAACGTCCCCACCAACTCCATCAGACGAGCAGACTGATCGGCCAGCGCTTCGGCAGTCGAAGACAGCTCTTCGGTTTGCGCCGAGTTCGATTGCGTCACCTGGTCCATCTGGCTCATCGCCGTATTCACCTGCTCGATGCCCGTGCTTTGTTCGGCCGCCGCCGCCGCAATCTCTCCCACGATGTCGGTCACGCGCTTCACCGAGCTGACAATTCCCTGCAGTGTCTCGCCGGACTTGTTCACCAATTCGGTGCCGCGCGCCACCTTGCGCTGCGAGTCCTGGATGAGCGCCTTGATCTCCTTGGCCGCTCCCGCCGATCGCTGCGCCAGGCTCCGCACCTCGGCTGCCACCACCGCAAATCCGCGGCCCTCTTCGCCCGCTCGGGCTGCCTCGACGGCCGCATTGACGGCCAGCAGGTTAGTCTGAAAGGCGATCTCGTCGATGGTCGAAATAATGTCGGAGATCTGCGACGAGGACGCGTTGATCTCGGCCATCGCTGTGACGGCGTTCGAGACCACGCCCTGCCCTTGCTCGGCGGATTCCTTCGAACTCGTAGCAAGCTGGCTAGCCTGGCGGGCATTGTCGGCGCTCTGCCGCACCGTCGCCGTAATCTCTTCGAGACTGGCCGAGGTCTCTTCGAGACTGGCAGACTGCTCCTGCGCACCCGTGGCGATTGCCTCTGAGGCTGACGCCAACTGCTGCGATGAAGAACTCGAAGCCACGGCCCCTTCGCTCACCTGCTCCATGGCCGAACGCAATGTCTCCAGGGCTTCGTTGAGGGCTGCTGCCATTCGCCCGACCTCGTCCTTGGTATCAATGTCCAGATTTGCTGTCAGATCGCGCTCAGCCATCCGCTGCATGGCCGCGACGGCCAGACCGAGCGGCACCGAGAAAGTGCGCCCGATGACGACGGCCATAACGATCCCGAACAGCAGGCAACACACCGTAACCACGATCATGAGCGCACGCGTGGATTCATAGGCGCGGGTGTTCTCGGTGAACAGCTTTTCACCCAGCGCTTCTTTCAATGCCTTGGCCTTGTCGCCTGCTTCGACGATCACCTTGCTATACTCCCCTGACTTCGCCAACTCCGCCCTGGCGCCGTCCAGATTCTTCGCGCGGATCGCACTGAAGACATCCAGATTGGACTTTTCGTAGGGGGGAAGCCCGTCACCAAGAGCCTTCAAAAGCGCTTGCCCTTCCGGGGTGATGAAAGTCCCATGCGCAGCTTCGAGGTTGCTGCGGAAATTGGCGAACTCTGCCTGTACCTGTCTCTCATCCGCGTCCACGATCTCGGCGTGATCGGCATTGAGCAAGGCATCGCGTACAAGACGGCCGATATCAAAACGGGAGATCTCCATGTTGTCGGACTGGATGGCGCCCAACATGTGCTTCTGGTACATGGCGCCCATGTCGGCATTGGCCGTCGCGAGTTTGGTGATTGCCAGAGAACTCATCCCCATCACCAGCAAGATCATCACGCCGAAGACGAGCATTAATCGAGGCATTGCGTTCAGATTCTTAAACCATTGCATTTGCGGTTTCCCCTTTTTCCCTTCCCATGGGCGATGTTGATTGCGTGGTTGGAGTTCCCGGCTCGCTCGGTGCGGAAGACCGCGGGGCCTGCAGCGAGAAAAGATTCATGCCGGCCAAGCCGGCAACATCGACAATGGGTGCAACACACCCATCGCCGAGAATAGTGGCGCCCATGATGCCGTCGACTTTGTGCAGATGCCGCTCCAGGCTCTTGACTACTACCTGCTGCTGGCCAAGTAACTCGTCGAGCACCAGGCCGATCTTCTTCCGGCCCGCCTCGACAACTACGATCAAGGTCCGTTCGACAATCTCGTCAACACTTCGGTCGCCCAACCGGTCGAGGCTGGATGAGCGCCCGGCAGACTTGGACGATTCCCTTTCCGTCAAGCCCAGGAATCGCTCTAACCTCAGGAGCGGGATAGTCTGGTCGCGAATCAACACCACTTCGCCCTGCTCGGCGACCCGCTGGATTTGACCTGGACTGGGCGATACCGTTTCAACCACCGACAGCAGCGGCAGCACCAGCGTGCGATCGGCAACCCGCACCAGCAGGCCTTCGAGAATCGCCAGTGTCAACGGCAGCTCGATTGTGATCGTCGTTCCTTTGCCTACCTCGCTCTCGAGCGACAGCACCCCGTTCAGCCGCTGCACGTTCTTCTTGACCACATCCATGCCTACGCCGCGGCCTGAGAACTCACTGACCGCATCGCGCGTCGAAAAGCCCGGCTCGAAGATCATCATGCGCAACTGGTCGTCGCTCAATTGGGCCTCGGGCAAGATCAGTCCCCGTTCGATCGCCTTGGCGCGAACCCGCGCCGGATCGACCCCGGCGCCGTCGTCGATGATCTCGAGAATCACGCGGCCCGAGCGATGAAAGGCGCGCAACTCAATCACTCCCTCTTGAGGTTTGCCCGCGGCTATCCGTTGTTCCGTTGTTTCAATTCCATGATCGGCGGCATTGCGGATCAGGTGCGTCAGCGGGTCGGCCAGCGCCTCCAGCATGCTCTTGTCGATCTCCGTCTCTTCTCCCCCAAGCTCCAGGCGTATCTGCTTGCCCGTGGCTTGGCCGATGTCATACACGGTGCGCACGTAGCGTTGGAACAGTGTCCCCACCGGCAGCATCCGTATGGCCATTACTCGCTCATGCAGTTCGCGCGTGTTGCGCTCCATCGCCGCCACAGCCTGGCGCAGCTTGGGCAGGCACTCGGGAGTAAAGTCCTCGACCATCTGCGCCGTCATCACGTGCGCGATGACCAGTTCTCCCACCAGGTCGATCAGTCGGTCGACCTTATCGGTGGACACGCGGATCGAACTCGCTTCACCGGAACTCGATGCGCGAGACGCAGCCTTCTTCGCACCCGGCGTCGCAGCCACCACATCGGTTGCAACCGCTGCGGCCGGAAACGCAAGGACTGCTTCCGCCGAGGGTTGGCCCTCCTCGGGTCTCGATTCGGCATCGAGGCGGACAATTCGGATCTCCGCCAGGTGCTCGACGAATTCAAAAACTTCCTGCAGCTCGGCGACCGGACGCAGCGTCGCCATCTCCACCGTCCAGGCCAGATAACACTGGCCGGGATCGAGATCAGCCAGCGGCGGCAGCGCATCCTGGTGCAGTTCTACCGCGCTTACCCGGCCCAGATCCGCCAAATTGCGCAGCAGCACAATCGGATTCGTGGCGCTTTGAAAAATCTCGCGATCGGGGCGGAACTCGACGCGATACACAGCCAATTCCTCGGCTTCCTTCACCTCTGCCGAAGCCGGTTCAGAGGCCGTAGCTTGCACACTCGTCTCGGCCTCGCAAAACGCATTCATCTGTGCCAGCAACGGGTCTGCATTCGCGGGCATCTGACCTTCGGTGGCCGGATCGAGCAGCGTGCGCAGCACATCTACCGAAGCCAGCAGGATCGCGATCACTTCTTCGCTGGCCGTGATCTCGGCGTTGCGCAACCGGTCCAGCAAGCTCTCCAGCCCGTGCGTGAAACGTACCAGGTTGTCAAATCCAAATGACCCCGCCCCGCCCTTGATGGAATGCGCCGAGCGGAAGATGGTGTTCAGTATCTCCGTGTCACCCGGCTGGGTGCGCAGGGCAAGCAGGTGCGACTCGATGGACGCAATATGATCTGCACTTTCATGCAAAAACGTCTCGCGAAATTGACTAAGGTCGATCTTCATTACGGCAGCACCTTGGCAATGGTGGACAACAGCTTCTCAGGATCAAATGGCTTCACGACCCAACCGGTAGCGCCGGCCGCTTTGCCCGCTTCTTTCTTGGCGGCGAGAGCCTCGGTGGTCAGCATCAAAATCGGCTTCGACTTCATCGCGGGAATTTGGCGCACATTCCTGATCAGCGTGATTCCATCCATCACCGGCATATTGAGATCGGTGATTATCATGTCGACCGGCCCCGCCTTGAGCTTGTCGAGCGCGTCCTGTCCATGCTGCGCCTCGATCACCTCAAATCCCCCCTGGCGCAAGGTATATCCGACCATCTGGCGCATCGATACAGAGTCGTCAACAATCAGTACTTTTCGCATTGCAGCCAATCCTTCATTCCGCTTTCTCCGTTGCGCGTTTCAATAGATCCTCGGCCCCGGCATAGGCAAACCACTGTTCGAGCGCGGGTGACACGTGAAGCAACGAAAGCACAGCACCGTAAGCCAGGCATTCCCGCCGCACCGCAAGCAACACCTGCAGCACCCCGGCATCGAGATACTCGATTTCCCCAGCGTCCAGCGCAAGGTCGATTCCACCGTCTTTCCCGCTTCCGCTCGACGCAATTCGCTCCATCGCATCCCGGGCCTTTTCTCGAATCGCGCCAGCGTCTATCCATTGCCCATCCTCGACCAGTCCAATCACAATCCGATTGGACACCCTCGATTGGTTCGCAATTGAGCCGGGCTTCGACCGTGCGCGGACTTTCTTCACACGCGGCGACACTTCTTCTGCAAGCGGTACTGACTCCACTTCCGGCATTCCTCTGTACCCCTGTCCTCTGCGGTCCTCGCATCGCTCTGTAGGCCCTACCACACGAGTCCCTACGGATGCACTTATCGGCGCCACGCTTCGTTTCATGAGAAACACAAAGATAAACCGAGACCTGCTTACCACACCCTAACCGCGCAACGAATAACTCCAATGCCCAATAAACAAGCCGATTCCCGATAGAAGTCGCATCCACCAGCTTCGTCACAGTATCCGTTTGCTTAGCGATTTGTCCCTTGACTGCGAAGCAAGCGACTACATAGCGGAAGGGCCGATGTCCTCAATTCCATCGCGAAGCCAGAGGGAGTCTTGGCTTTCGTAAAATGCGCGCCGGACTTGTCGTGGACCTCATAATCGACTACAACACAGTCGATGCGAATTTCATTTCTCTAGTCTCTCGGCAATCGTCAACGAGTCTGAATCGCTATTCGCAACTTCAGCTCCATCACCGCTCCGCTCCACTGCAGACCGCCGTTGTTCCAATTCCGTGTGGAGATGTTGTTCTGCGTGGTGTAAAGAAAACCTTGCATTGCACAGCCAAGGATCTGAATGGACCTTCAGGGATTTGCGCAGTTGCCGAGATGTCCCCGAGGGAGAGCGCCATAGCGCTGACCGAGTTCGATTCATTTTGTAATCTCCTTCACTTGCTTCGAGAGCCTGCTCGCTCATCGGGCCAAAGACTGTGTCTCTTCTAACCTCTGCAAACGCTGAATCGGTTAGAGGAGGATAACGAAGTCATCCAATACTTCTCCGCAATTGCAGTTACTTGCTTTGTCGGCCATCGAAGCCGGAGCTTTACATGTGAAATTCGTAAGACTGTGTAAAAACCAACGAAATCCTCTGCCTCGTTCTAATCCCCCACCGGTGTTACCGTTCCACAGGAGATGAAAATGGGTGCCCCCGGTCCCTCGCTTTTGGGGACCGGGGAGGAATATTCCAAGGATCGACTTGTTTCTTATCAGGACAGGTCGCCCGCAAATATTTATATCTTCTGTTTTCCATCCACCGACCGTGGACTGCTAAGCTCATCGCCCGATCGGTCTTAGGTCGACATCTCAGGCGTCTTCTCTCGCCGATGCCGTTCGCCTCGTCGCAATACTTCGCCAGGTTGGAACAACTCTATGAATAAGAATTAGTAAATGCTTCCGACTATCCAATCCAGGTGTTGCGTCCTTCCCCATCCTTGCCCGCGCTACCTATCAGTACATGAACAACCTGGGGCGATCGACGCCTGCATCAATGGAACTTCCGCAAGCCGCGCTCTCGTTGCCCTTGAGCGAATCGCAGGCATGTTGGCAAACGTCGGCGCGCGCACATCACCCGCGCAACGCTCATTTCCCGCGCCGTTGGCCCATCCCCCCACGAAATGCCTCTTTCGCCAACTACTGCGCCGATGTCTCTGAGTACGGCTTTTGCAGCGCACGATGCGACCATGCCGCGTCCGTTTCGCTACTGAATACAAATTTCAACTCGCCGCCCTTCATAAGTTCCTCGTGCGTAACAAAACTGCGGTCGAGTGATTTGCCGTTCAGCATCACATCCTTCACAAAGCCCTGCGACTCGCTCATGCCTACGCTCTCAATCGTCAACGACTTCCCGTTCGGCAAGTGCAACACCGCCTGGTCTACAAACGGCCTACCCAGCACATACTCATTCGATCCCGGCGCCACCGGATAAAACCCCATCGCCGTAAATAAAAACCACGCCGACATCTGCCCAAGATCATCATTGCCCACTAATCCATCGGGCGCAGGCTTATATTGCGAATCGACAATCTGCTTGAGCCGCGACTGCGTCTTCACGGGCGCCCCGGCGTACATATACAGGTACGCCAGGTGATGACTTGGTTCATTGCCATGAATGTACTGACCAATCATCCCCGAGATATCTTCCACATCTGCATAGAGCGCTGGATCGACCTTCTGGTCAAACATTTCATCCAGTTTTGCAACTAACTTCTGGTTACCGCCAAGCAACTGAATCAACCCCTGCTCATCCTGTGGTTGATACCATGAATACTGCCATGAATTGCCCTCGGTAAATCCGCTCTCTGCGCCAGCCTTGGCCGGATCGAACGGTTTGCGATATTCGCCATTTGCAAATCGAGGTTCCACAAATCCATCCGCGACATTGAAGTTATTGCGCCAATACCCCGCCCGCTTTTCAAACGTCGCCGCAACCGTGTCGTTGCCCATCGCCTTGGCCACGCGCGCGATCGTCCAATCATCATAGGAATATTCGACGGTCTTCGATGCCGCCTCGCCATCACGATCCACAGGCACAAACCCGTACTTCATATAGCTCGCCAGGTTGCCGTACGGGCCATAAGTCGCGCTGGCCGTCATAGCCTCGAGAGCCGCCTTCGTGTCGTAACCGCGAATCCCCTTCATATACGCATCGGCGATTATAGGCACCGCGTGGTAGCCGATCATGCACCACGTCTCTTGTCCTTGAAACTGCCAAACCGGCAAAATTCCAAACTGACTTTCAAGCTGCGATGCGATCAGCGAACTCACCAGGTCATTGGTACGCTTCTCCGGTTCGAGCAGAGTCATCAGCGGCTGTTCAGCACGATAGATATCCCACAGAGACAGCGAAGATACAAAGCGAAATCCCTCCGCGCGATGCACTTGGTGATCAGGCCCGCGATAATCGCCATTCACATCCATGCTCGTGCTCGGCGCCATCATCGCGTGATAAAGCGCCGTATACAGTGAAGTCTCCATCGCTGGCGACCCCTTCAATTCCATGCGCCCAAGTTCCTCGCGCCATAGCTTCTGCGTCTTTGCCCTGACACCATCAAAGTCAAATCCCCGTGTCTCTGCATCCATATTGGCAATTGCGTTTTCTTCACTCACCGGCGACAAAGCGACCTTCACCACCAGCGGCTCAGCCGATGGCGCAAAATCGAACACCGCTTCCAGCCCGCGCCCTTCAATGCTATCCGTGTCTTCTGGCGAATTCCCCGGCGTCTTGAAGCCGTGATAAACCGGCGGATTCTCTTCCTTGTTATAGAGCGCGTGTCCTGAAGTCGCCGCCGAGAATCGCATCGCAAAATATAGCTGCCGCCCCGGTGCCCAGCCTCGCGTCTCGCGCATTCCCGTCACCGTGCCGTCCTTGCGAATCCGCACGCGCGACCACAGCACTTTACCCGGATAGTTATAGATGCTGCTCCGCATGTCCACCAGCAAATGGCGCTTCGCATCCGCAGCAAATGTATAACGATGCACGCCCACCCGATCGCTCGCCGTCAACTCCGCGCGCACCTGCGCATCGTCCAGCGTTACGGAATAATACCCGGCCTCGGCATGTTCCTTGCTATGCGAAAATCGCGATCGATAGCCCGGTTGCGTCTTCTCGATATCACCCGGCTCGAGCGGAACCGTGTCGCCGCTCACCGGCATCACCAGCACATCGCCCAGATCACTATGGCCCGCGCCCGAAAAATGAGTGTGCGAGAAACCTAATATCGTCGTATCTTCATAGCGATATCCCGCCGCCCACTTATAGCTTTGCTTGAACGGGCGAATCTGCGTGTCGGGCGAAAGCTGCACCATTCCAAACGGCGCCGTTGCTCCCGGAAACGTGTGCCCCTCTGGTCCGGTACCAATCAGTGGATCAACAAATTTGAGAGGATCAGGCGCTTGGGCAAAAGCCAGCGAAGAGGCAATCAGGACCGCAAAGAATAGCTGCTTTTTCATGTAACAAAAATACAGTATCGGCCTTGCAACTATCTCGCTCTTCCTCTAAATCAATCATGACCCGATCGCCTCCCACCGCAGTCGCGTAACTTGTGCCGCATCGCCCATCCATCCTCACCCGCAACATCCCCCACCGCACACCCTAATCTGTGCGAAAATCCATCATCGGACATTCCTCGTCCAGACAGAGGTCGACATGCAGCCTACCCTTCCGCGCCTCAACCGCCGCCCCGTCTCGGCCTTCTTCTCTCTCGCTCTTCACACATCCTTCCTCGCCCTTCTACTTTTGCCACTGGCATCCCCCAAAATCCAGCCGGTTCTGCCTGCTCGTTCAATAGTGGTCTCTCAGATCGAGATCGCCGGAGGCTCTCATTCCGTCAAGATTCTCCTGCCGGAGATGTCCACGGCAGCCCGCACCCGCAAACCCGCACCCACCGAACAAGTCACCACTAAGACCATCTTGCCCGTCGCGCAATCCCGCCCGCCCAAGACTTCAGGCGGCGGTGCCCCTCCATCTCCTCACGCCGGAAACGGCTCTGGACAGGCCATGAATGGAAACGGAAGCGACGCCGAGGATGCCCATCCCGCTTTCCCCGTCTTCTCTCCGCGTCCTCCTGTCGCCGATCGCTCCCTCCTGCCCGCAGCTGAACGCGACATCGTAATCGATGTCAACGTCGATGAACTCGGCGGCGTGATCAGCGAAAAGCTTGTAAAGGGATTGGGCAACAAACTTGATCAGATTGTCTTGGAAACAGTCAAAAGCTGGCGCTTTCAACCCGCTACGGTGAACGGGAAGGCCGTCTCCACCGAGGCAGAGTTGATCTTCCCGTTCAATCCGAGCTATCCGATAGCGACCTCGTAGGAATCAATTCCGCCGCACCGCGAACGTCCCAACTCCAGCGAAACATTGGTCTCACTCGGCTGTCTTACAAATGTCTTACGCCCGCAGCTCGTCTCGCCGCTCGCCTGTGAATAACGAAATGCGATCCTAACTTGAAACCACAACCTCGTCGCGAAGAACGTCACTAATCCGAGATGATTTCCCTTTTTCCTTATCGCGAACGGGATATTTGACCGACCGCCAATGGGCCTCGGGAACCCACTTCCCTCCCACCTGAATCGCGCCTACCTCCACGCCGCAAACCTCGCACGCATGAGTCGCCCATTGGGCCCGATCTATATTCTTGTGAAGGTTTTCCTGCAGTTCAACGCTAAAGTGTCCATCGCATGGTTTCAAAGGTGTCGGCATAGTTCTCCAGAGCAGTGTTTTGGGGGAATTTGTGGGAATGATCAACGCCGTCTTTCCGGAAATCGTTCAATCCCATATCTATTAGAAGCAAAATCGGGCATCCTCGAACCTTGAAAATTCATTCATGGCAAATCTGAGGAAATTATTCGCCCTTTCTTCGCCTATACTTCCCTCATGGGCGGCGAGCGGTCTTCCACAACCCGAATGCGTCTGGCCGGTAAAATATGCGGCATCTGCAAAGCTTACCTCCCCGAACCCGTCACCCAGGGTGAAAAATATTGCGCGCATTGCCTGGCCGACAGACGCCCCTCACACCGGGTTTACATGAATTACATGGTCCGTGAGAGTTGGCACTGCAGCTTTCTCGAGGAAGACCTCAAGACTTCCCTCCCCAAAAAGCTCACCTTCCAGAGCCACGCCAAAATATTCGAACTCGCCGAGCGCGGAGGCTGCGCCCTCAACCTCGAAGCGCGCCAGGCCATCGAACACGGCATCGAAATCGGCCGCGGAGGAATCTGGCTGCAACTCACTGAAGAGCAATATCAGAAACTGAAGCGCCCCTGAGCCTCCCCATTTTCTGCCCGCACCCAACCACTCAAGCCGTTTCCTCACCCGGAAGAACCGTGTACCGCCGACGAAGCACCCACAGCAGAATCCCTGCCAACGCCCACCCGGTACCCGCCATTCGCGCCAGCGGCCCCAGGTTAATCCAGAGAAAGAAGCAGGTCACCATCCCTGCCAGCGACAGCGCCATCGGAAACCACTGCGCCCACCGCCCATGTCGCCACCCACGCAGCATCGACGACAGGTTCACTCCCATGAACGCCAACAGCGCACCATAGTTCAACAACTCCGCGCCCAGATCGTAACTGAACACCATCGCCCCCACCAGGCAAATCCCTCCTATCAGCAGCACATTGTTGCGAGGAATCTGCGTCTTCGCATGAACCGCCGAGAATAGGCGCCCCGGCAATGCACCATCTTTTCCCATCGCATAGAGCAACCGCGCCGCGCCCAGTTGCGACGCCATGCCCGAGCCCATGTTCGCCAGTAATAACGAAGCGTTCACGATAAGAAACAAAATCGGTCCGCCCATCCGACCCGCAACATAAACATAGGCCGTCGTAACGTCTGGAAATGTCATCGACCGCGGCCACACCAACTGCGCAACATACACTTCGATGCTCGCCAGAATCCCCGTAATCAAACACGTCAATACAATGGCGCGCGGCACACTCCGCGAAGGGTCCTTGGCCTCATCGGTAAGCGTCGAAATACCGTCGAACCCGATGTAAGTCAGCACCGCGATCGAAGTACCCCGCAACAATCCTCCGGAATTAAACGCCGCGGGATTGTAAAGCGGATCGAGAAACATGCTCGCCGTTGGATGAGCGATATGCAAAATCCATCGACCCGCGGCCACCAGCACCAGCACAATCACTACGCCCAGAGCGGCAGCCATGCCTGCATTGATGCGCGCCGACGTTTCCACACCGCTGCAGTTCAACCACGTAAACAGCAACGCAAAAAACACAACCCACGCAATGTAAGGCACACCCGGCATAAAGTTCATCGCCGCGCGACTGCACCATATCGTGCAAATCAGCGGATTAAGAACATAATCCATCACCAACGCCCAGCCCGTCAGATAACCGAGGCTGGGATGAATCTCCTTGCCCACATACAAAAATGCCGAACCGCCATGAGGATAAGCGCGCGCCATGCGTCCATAACTAATCGACGTAAACAGCATCGCCACCATCGCCAGCAATATCGTTGCGACCACATGGCCGTTCGACACCTGGTAAAGCACACCGAAGACCGGCATCGGCGCTGTCGGCTGGATGAGAATGATCCCATAGAGCACCAAATCCCAAAAGCGCAGACTGCGCCTGAGACCAATAACTCCGGACTGGACAGTGTTACTCTCGCCTGTCAAATGTGTCCTTACTTCGCCGCTACGGCAGCGGTCGGTGTAATGGTTACGGCCGCCACATTCCAGCCTTCTATTTGAATAACCGGCACTCCCGCCGTACCCTCCGGAAGCAGCGCAGTTAGATTCGTCGTCTCGCCCGGAGTAAGTTCAATCCAGTTATCCGACCAGAAGATCGGCGCGATCAGCCCACCCGATGCAGTGCGCACCGCGGCCCTCACCTGAAACGCCAAACCTGCCGACTGATTCTCCAAATGCACAACAACCTCGCGTCCCTTCGCCGTCTCGTGGATCTCCGCTTTCCCATTCACGTTCGCCGCTGGCAGGCTCGACAGCGCAGTCAGGTCTTCATGCCGTTGCGCCGGCGTATGCGTATAGTCGGTCCGCGCCCAATCAAAGGTTGTGAGCGTCCCCGGCACCCAATAAAAGTTGCGGCTCACCACTTTTCCCGCCCCATCCGACAAGGTCAAATCAATCAGAAACGTCTTCTCCGCACCCGAATACAACCCCTCCGGAATCGCAAACACCCTCTGTGCACTGTCAGGCCCCGCATCCACCGTCGTTTCCCCGCTATATAACTCCTGCCACGCCGGATTATGCACGTGAATACTCGCATGAAGCCCATCCACAGATTGGTAAGTACTGTTCACCACCACAATCGAGTTATCGTCATATGAATACTGAATGTGCAGAGGCTCACATGCCTTCTTGGTCGCAAAATATCCCGCTCCCGCATCGAGATAGTAGTCGTAAAGATGCCAGATCATCGACGGCCACGCATTATTCAGCATCCATTGAATTACGCCCGTCGATACATATTTATTCTTTCCATAAGCCTCAAACATCGCGCGCTCTGAGTCGTACTCCATCGTCTGCGCGATGCGTTCGTACTCCGCGGCCGACCGAGGTTTGGCATAAACCGCTTCCATCGCCGCGTCAAACACCTTCAGGTTGACGAATTCTCCGCCCCCGTTATGGGCGCTCCAGTTCTCAGTTGGCGGCCAAGACTCCGGATCAGGAAGAAACTTCTGCCGGCTCGCCAACGATGGAATCGCCGGTCCTGGGCTAGTTTCCGTATTGAATCCGAACGCCCCCCCATTATGCAAATCCACATACCAATAACTCGGCGCAACATAGTCGTACGGCCCACTCATCTTCACGCCATTCGCGCCTGTCACCGTCGTAGCCGCGCCCGTCGCAGACGACAGAATCGGATTCGGCCAATGCAACTCCCCCTCGATCTTCAGATAGGCGCTCTCCACATCGGCCGGCGGCGGATTATCGCTGCCATTCAGCCACACCAACAAGCTCGCATGCGAGCGAAGCCGCAATATCTGCGTGCGCAACGACGCCGATGCTATCTTCAGATCCTCTGCGTTCCAGTCCTTCCAATGTTCCCAATGATCGCAGCAACACCAACCCGCCATGACTAGAATGCCCTGCTCATCAGCCAAGTTGAAAAACTCCTCAGTCTCCAACTTTCCTTCCAGACGAATCGTATTCAGATTCATGTCGCGAACCATGCGGAACTGATCGCGCAACCGGACGCTGTCCACGCGCAGCAGCATGTCCGGCGACCAACCCGCACCGCGAATCAGAATCGGCTTGCCATTTACGCGAAACAGTTTGCCGCCCGTAGCTGTGAACTCCGATGTAATCTCGCGAATACCAAACTCCGCCGTCTTCTCATCGGTCTGCTTACCTTCTACCGCAAAGCTCACCGTAAGGTGCTCCAAATGTGGCTTGCCCATTTGGTAAGGCCACCAAGGCTCCGGATTACGAATGCTCAACCCCGCAAACTTTTCCGGAGTAAACACAACGGTGCGATCCTCATGTGCAGCCAATTCCACCGACTCTTCAAAGCGCACTCCCGCTGCCGTGCCCGAGACCACGCCCTTCACCGAGTTCCCCGTAGCATTGTGTAATTCGGCATAGACCGTCAGGTCCGCAACTCCCAGCGAGTTATCGCGAAAATGAGTAACGACCTCGGGCGAACTTACCGTGACCGCTCCCGTCGTCACCAGGTTCACTTCGCCCCATAACCCCATGTCCTTATCCGGCGGGCAAGGATTCCAATCAACCCAGTTAATGCCAAGATCTTTTTCGGTAGGCGCAAATGTTTCGACCGCGACAACATTTTCTTTGCCAGGTTTCACTAAGTCCGTAACATCGAATTCATAACTGCGATAAGCTCCAGCAACAGTAGCCGAATCCGCGACCTTCTTGCCATTCACCCACACTTCGCCGCGATAATTAATGCCACCGAAATGCAACCAGAATCGCTGCTCCGTCCCACTAACCACCGGTGTCGTAAATGATTTCCGATACCACCAGCCGCAGCGATAAGGACTATCCGCCGGCATCGGCAAGTTAGAAAAATTCTGTCCTATCGGATATCCCGCACCCGGCAATTGACGCAGATTGGTACCAAAATAAGGATCGGGAATAATACCCGCTGCGGCTTGTGCAGCCAGCACCGTGCTCGGCACCGTTGCCTTGAGCCACCCATCCACTGAAAATCCTGTCGTCGCAATCGTGTCACCGCCGGCTTGCAGTTTGCAGGCCGACTGCACATTCCATCCTTCGCGAAGAGGCGTTGATGTTTCAGCTTCAAGCACTAATGGCAAGGCCAACAAGGCCAGCAGGCAAGGCACAACCTTCTTCATCATGGTCACCAGCATTTCTTTCCTCATGCTCTGTCAGAGACTGTTTATGCAATTCGCAAAAACTGCGTACTTCCAGCCAAATCCTGCAAAAACCACCATTTCAATCGTTTGAACAATGACTATCTTCTGTCGAGCCGCTGTTGTCAAGCACTCGCCTTGCTCGTCCGTTCTTTGCTTCTCTTCGGCGTTGGCGGCGACGAAGACATCCGCACTACCAACTCCGGATGCGCCTTATGCAACCGCGCCTTTTGCGCTGCACTGCGCTCTCGTCCTTCTACCGCTTCAAGCATCCACTCTGCCGCCAACAGTCCCATCTCCTTGAGCGGCTGACGAATCGTCGTGATAGATGGCGTCGATACCGCTCCATGCAACACGTCGTCAAATCCCAACACCGAACAGTCCCTGGGCACTTGCACACCAGCCTCTGCCAATCCGCGAACCACGCCCAGCGCCGTCAAGTCGTCAAACGCCAGCACTGCCGTGAACGTCATTCCCTGCGCCAACATCTGCCGCGCACAATCCAATCCTCCCTCGAAGCTTGAAGCAGGATCGAACACACTGGGCAACTGAAATATCATCCGCGGATCCAGCTTCACGCCGACTTCGATCGCCGCTCGACGTATGCCCGCCCACCGCGGCGCACTGTCAAACATCTGTTCCGGGCCGCGAATGACAGCGATCTTGCGATGTCCCAATGCGCATAGATGATGCATCGCCAGCTCGCCTCCCGCCTCATTGTCCACTAATACTGAACTAATGCCGCGGTCGGTCAGATCCCTGCTCACAATCACGATGGGAACGTTATTCTTCTTGATATCGCTGAGTAAATTCGTCTCATCGAAAATCCAACTGGCAATCACGATCACGCCCTCGGCGCGACGCTCCAAAATCATTTCCAAGTAGTTATCAAAGAGCCCGCGTTGCGTCTGCGCATCCATCAGCAGCGGCAAATAACGAGCCTGCTGCAGCCCCGACTGGACCCCGCGAACCACCGGCACGCAATAAGGATCCGACAAATCATAGGCCAGTACTCCAATCGTCTGGCTCCGCCGTCGCCGCAATGAACGCGCAAACGCATCAGGATGATAGCCCAGTTGTTGCGCCATCGCTCTGATCTTTTTCCGCGTCGTGACCGCCACATTTTGCGACAGCGGCGCTTCGCTCAAGACAATCGAAACGGTAGATACGGAGAACCCGCAAGCGCGGGCAATGTCGAGCAAAGTTACGTGACCTGATCTTCGCTGAGCCACTTTTCTCCCTTGCGCGCCCACGCGCGAATGCCTTGACCCGACTCCACTCATCCTATTCGGCGAATGCGCTTCTCCGAGGATTTTTCCCTTGACACCTAAAGCAATTGCCTCTAGATTGGCATTCATTATTGATATTAAAACGTTTGAATGTCAACACATTTTGGAGGCGAAATGAAGATCCGAATTGCTCGCAGTGCCGCAGCTTGCCGATTTCTCTCGACCGCAGTTCTTCTCCTCTGCGCGATAAGTGCCTTCGCCCAAGCCGGCAGAGGCAGCATTAACGGCGTTGTCACCGACCCCTCCGGTGCCATCGTCCCCGGAGTGAAAGTTTCCTTGCTCAACCATGCCACGGGAATTCAGCAGCACACGGTAACTACCGCCGCCGGCCTCTATAACTTCGTTTCTCTCAATCCGGGAACTTATCAAGTCACCGCAAGCATGACCGGGTTCGAGAGCGTCGCTGAAGATAATGTGAAGGTGACCGTCGATCAGGTCAGCACCGTCAACATTGCGCTTCGTGTCGGCAGTGTCACCGACACCGTCTCGGTATCAGAGGCTGTCGACTTGCTCGAACCCACTAACTCCACCGTCGGCCAACTTATATCCTCCGATACAATCGACCGCATTCCCCTGCTTACACGCAATGTATTTGACTTAGTACAACTGAGCGCCGGTGTTACTCCCGCAAACGGTTCGCCCAACTCATCGAGCTCTTATGCCATTACCAATATTTCCAGCGGCCGCCCCGGTGTCGATGTCTCCTCCTACACCATCAATGGCGCAATCGTTGGCTCCGTCTACTACATGGTCGACGGCAGCCCGCTTGGCATCGCCGAGCAAAATGCAGGTGCCATCATCCCCGCCATGGAGATCCCCGAAGACGCTGTAGATGAGTACCGCGTCGAAACCCAAAATACTCCGGCCTCTTATCAAAGCGGCGGCGCCGGCGTCATCAGCCTCGCCACCAAGTCCGGTGGAGACCAGTTCCACGGCGATGGCTTCGTCGTTCTTCGCCCCGATATTCTAGCCGCCAACGAATACTTCAATAAGCAGAGTCAAGTCTCGCAGGGCCAGACCAATCAATCCCCTGATTTTCATCGCTACCAGGAAGGTGGCTCCATCAGCGGCCCTATCCTCCATAAGAAGCTCTTCTTCTACGGCGATTACGAGGCCACGCAGCAAAAACAGTTTGACGGCTCCAACACCTTTACCGTTCCTACCGCCGCTGAGCTCCAGGGAGATTTCACCGCCGATACCGGCATCACAATATTCGATCCGATCACCACCAATCCCGATGGCACGCGCAATCCGATACAAGGCACAAACAGTGGTCCAGGCTGCGCAGTTGCCACCACCAACTGCATTCCCAGCGCTTATCTCAACCCCACCGCGCAAACGTTCTTATCTCATTTCCCCAAGCCCACGATCACGGCTTACGACCCGGTCAACAATCCCCAACATCTCAATAATCTCTACGTTCCCGGTCTCGATCCCACCACTGCGCAAAAGTTCGACGTCCGCGTCGATTATGCAAAAGGCGAGAAACAGCGCATATTTGGCCGCTTTTCCTTCGATCGACTCTTCACGGCCGGCGTCAACGCCTTCAACAATCCCTGGGATCTGAACTACGCACAGAACATCACCAATGGTCGTAACATCCTCGTCGCCGACGACTACACCCTCAGTCCAACCACCGTTCTGCAACTGCGCTATTCGTTTACGCGTCACTATGAAAATCAGGGCGGCGATCCCGCACAGAGTGCAGTCGACGACCTCGCCTCACTGGGGTTCGTCACTCCCACCGCAGCCGATGAAGTTTACAAGACGCTTCCTTACGTCAATTTCAGCGATGTCGGCGGCGGCATCGGCGGTACCGCCAACTACAACACCTTCATCTATGCCAGCGAAAACAACGACGTCAGTGCCACCATCACCAAAGTGCTCGGCAAGCATGAGATCAACGCCGGCTTTGAATACATGAAGAGGTTCTTGAATGTTGGGCAACCCCCGGCTCCCTCGGGCGCGTATGCCTTCGACATCTCCGCAACCAACGATAACTCGACCTCGCCCGGCACCGACGCAAACGGCAATCCCCTCCCCTATGGCAACGATTTCGCTTCGTTCCTTCTCGGCATGGGTACTGCTCCCGGCTCAGAGTCCACTAACTTCACCAAGGATCTGTTTGTCGCCCAGGCGAACCCATATTATGCCGCCTTCATCGAGGACACTTATCGCCCCAACCACGCTCTAACCCTCACCGCTGGCCTTCGCTGGGATATCTTTGGCGGCAAAACCGAACGCCACAATCGCCTCGAATACTTCAATCCAATCGCTTCAGGTGCTGCGGGCGGAGTTACATTCACTGGCGCTGAGGTCTACGCCAACGGCGGTAATCGGTCACCCTTCGCCACCAACTTCAAAGATTTCAGTCCACGTCTCGGCCTGTCGTGGCAGCCCGCAGAATCATTGGTTGTCCGTGCCGGCGCCGGGTTCTACTACGGTCCGAGTGCGCAGATGGTCGGCTCCGCCAGTCTCGACAGCGACGGCTACTCGTCCACCACCAACTGGAATGCAACATGCTACAACGCCGCCGGAAACACCATCTACAACGGCACTTCCGGCTGCATCGGCGCGGCTCCGGGTGCCCCCGCTCCCAGTTCCACCGGTGTCTATTCGTTCACCGATCCATTTCCGGCCGGTGTTGTTCCTCTCATCACCGCGCCCAGCGGACTCGCCAACAACCTCGGCACCACGGTGAGCACGATGCTCCACTCGCAGCGCACCACACTCACTTACAACTTCAACTTCGGCGTTGAATACCAGGTTCCTCACGGCTTCATCGTCAGCATCGGCTATGTCGGCAGCAGAGGGCTCTTTCTGCCCCTGGGCAGTGTCGACCTCAATCAGCTCGACCTTGGCACAATTCAACGCTACGGCGCCTCGCTCTGCGTCGACACCTCCGACCCTAACTGCGTCATGGTGACCAATCAATGGGCCGCAATTCAACCTGCGACTAATTCCAACTCTGGCGCCTCCACCGTTCCGCTCTGGGTGTCGCTCCAGGAGTTTCCCCAGTTCGGCAACGGAGGATACGGCGCGGGAAACGGTGTCAATGTTCACGGCTACCCCGGCGGCGATTCCGAGTACAGTTCGCTCCAGGCAAAGGTCCAGAAGCGCCTCTCCCACCACTTCAGCACCCTCGCATCCTTTACCTGGGGCAAGCTCATCACCGACGATGGCAACCCGCCACTGGGCTTCGTTGGCGCCCACAACGGCTCGCCTCAAGACTCGAAAAACATGAGCCTCGAGCATTCCATCAGCCCTCAAGACGTCAAGTATCAGTTCACCTGGCAGGCTTCCTACGATCTCCCCGTCGGAAAAGGCCGTGCCCTCAACCTATCCGGCCCAGTCAACGCCGTCCTCGGCGGATGGACCGCTAATCTCGTGGCTTACCTGAGCACTGGCGTGCCCATCAATTCGCCCCTCGTCGGCGCTGCCGTCTCCTACTTCAATCAGCGTGCTGACATGGCCTGCGACCCCAGCAAGGGCGCGCCCCACACCGCTCAGGCCTGGTTCAATCCCACTTGCTTCGCAGATCCTTCCAGCTCCTTCGTTGCCGGCACCGCGCCCACGTATCTCGACCACGTGCGCACCATGGGCGCCGACGACTTCGACGTTTCTCTCTACAAAAACTTCCCCATCGGCAAGGAAAAAGACCTCCGCTTCGAAGCCTCCGTCTTCAACATCGCCAACCGCGCGCAGCTAGGCGCACCCAACGTGCCGTCCTATTCCAGCGGATGGTCCAACGACAACTTCGGCGAAATCTTCTCGACCGTCAACCAGCCCCGTCAGTTCCAATTTGGATCGAGATTTACCTTCTGACCCTTGCTATCATCTCCTTATGACCACGGTCGAGATTCTGTTTCGCTATGCCACACCGCCCACAGACTCCCAGGTATTTGCTTTGGCAGATACTCGGGACGTCTACGGCATTCGCCGCCTCAGCTTCGATCGCCCGGCACACACGTTGCGTATCGAATACGATGCCACCCGCCTCAATGCGGCCACCGTCACCCAGCTCGTCCGCCGCGCCGGCCTTCAAATCGCAGAGGAACTTCCACTCATTCCTCCGCCGCCTGCACCTGAGCCCGCAACCACGACTTAGCGGGATTGCATCACCGCCCAATCCCTGATAATCTGTTTTAGGTTCTTCAACGAACCGTGTGCGCCCGTAGCTCAGCTGGATAGAGCGTCTGGCTACGAACCAGAAGGCCGGGAGTTCGAATCTCTCCGGGCGCACCATAAGAGAATTTCTGGAGAGGAAATTCTCTAACTGGTTGAAAAGACAAGTATTATTCGGGTTCAAAATACCTTTTTCCGGGTCGAAGTTTAATCCGTCCGGAAAAAGGATATTTTGAACCTTTTGCTTTTGGTTGACGTCCCCAAGCTCCCAGGCTTTGCCGATATCAACCAGCATCGATTGTGAAAAGTTTAGGACTTCGTCGAATGTCGCCTTTGCGGCTTCGCACTCCTCGAGTCGTGCTTTGACCTCTGCAACCTCGTCTTCGATCTTCTGGTTCAGCGTTTCAAAATGTCGCGCGATCACCGGATCGTTTTTGAGATACTTCATCAAGAGTTCTTCTTGGGTTTTGTTGAGGTCTGCCAGCTTTCTCACCAACCTCGGTGCGATCTCAGAGTTATCTCCCGCAAACTCACTCCATTTTTCCCGGACCACCTGGGTGAACTCTGATGTGAATGCTTCGGTGACTCGAATGCGATCGAGAATCGCGAGGAACTGTTGGTCGACCTCGGCGGTGGGAACTGACTTCACGGCATGACATTTGGTGCACCAGTAATAGCTGTACAGCTTCCCAGTATGGCTTCTAGAAAACCCACCAGTGAGGGGAGTTCCGCAGGGACAGTGAAGGAACCTCCTAAAGGGAAGTCCTTCTCGGTTACGTTGGTAGTGTGTTGTTCGCTTTCTCCGGCCGTCGAGAACTGCCTGAACATCTTCAAACACCTCGGGTGCGATCAGGCCGGTATGCAATCCTTTGACCACGCCATACTTCGTAGCCATCTTGCCGATGTATACCGGATTCTTAAGCATCTTGACGAAAGTATCTAGCGTGAGTTCATTGCCTTTCTTGGATCGAAGCCCCAGTTCAGTCATCTTCCTCAGGGCCTCGACCGGAAGGAGCATCCCGTCGCGCATCAGATAGAAGGATTTCCGGACATGAACGGCCTCCGTCTCAAAGGGAGCAATGTTCGGCTCGCTCTTCGAGCGGCTTAGGATCCGGTCGAAGCCGAGTGGTGGTGGTCCACACCATATCCCGTTTTCGATCGCCAGCTTCATCCGGAGTCTCTGGTTTTCCGAATGCTCATCGGAGAAAGCCTCGGCTTTGCTGAGTTCTTCGCGACGCTTAGTGCGGCCCCTTGGAGTCCTACCGTCGATCGTAGGGTCCATAGCGGCGATAGCGTAAACTCCAAGGTTATCTAGCTTGTCAAAGGCGATCAACGCCGGGAGCGTCTTGCGGCCAAATCTCGAGTAGTCGAAAAAGATCAGGTTCGCATCCCGGTCGTGCTTTAGGGCATTCATCGCGGCTTTGAATCCAGGGCGCGTAATATCTTTCCAAGCCGAAACGCCGGCATCTTGGAAGACTCCCTTCACTGGCCAACCCTGCGCTACGCAATAATCCTGACACGTTCTCAACTGGGTCTCCAGACCGTGCATGTCTCTGGCCTGCTCCTCGCTCGATACGCGTATGTAGATGTACGCACTCAATGCGATTTTGATCAATGATCCTAGGATCGGAATCGGTTTGCGCATCTCTTATTCTCCCTCCGTTGCGACCTTGCGTCCGGCGCTTCCGGACCGTGCCTGCTTTTGTTAATTTTGGAACCCTGGGGCTCCAGGGGGTTCTTGGCGTGGAAACAGCGAGGGAGTCTCTTCCAGAGACCCCTCGCGCTTACTCTCCTTCTTCCTCGGTGCCACGAACTGGCGTCGGGGCATGACACTTGCGGCAGAGGTAATAGCGGTAAACTTTGCCGGTGCGGCTTTTGGCCGAGTATCTGGTGAGAGGAGTACCGCAGGTACAGAGGAGAAATTTCCTCAGCGGAAAGCCCTCGCGGTTGCGCTGGGAGGGGGTAGGTGGTTTCCTCGTTCCATCGAGGGTCGCTTGGACGTCCTCAAAGACCTCGGCCGGGATCAGGCCGACATGCAATCCCTTCGACAAACCATACTTGGAAGCGATCTTGCCGATGTAGACCGGGTTCCGAAGCATTTTGATGAATGAATCCACCGTGAGCATTTTGCCTCCCTTGGAGCGTAGACCGAGCTTAGTCATCTCCCTCAGGGCCTCGACGGGAAGGAGATTGCTGTCACGCATCAGATAGAACGACTGGCGAACATAAACAGCTTCCTTCTCGCATGGGATTATGTTTGGCTCAGCCTTCGAGCGTCTTAGGACACGGTCGAAGCCGAGCGGTGGTGCACCGCACCATGTCCCGGCTTCGATTGCCAGTTGCATCCGGAGTTTCTGTTTTTCCGAATGTGAATCGGAAAAACACTCTGCCAAGCTCATCGCGCTCATTGAGACCTTGATTGCTGATTTCAAACCGCCTCCTTTCCCCCACAATCCCGAATCTTGGGGGCTTCCTTTACGTCCCAGCCTCGATCGAGACACCATTTCACACAGTTCCTCAAGCAGCGAGTTCTGTCCGCCTTCAGCGGAATCAACTTCGAGCACAAGGACACCAGCACCGGTTGCCAAAGCCCACCTGGGCCGCTGACGTGCCCAACCGCCCACTGCCGGCTGCGTTTGCGCCAACCAAGGCGCAAACACGCCGGCATTTCTTTTTGGAGAAAAATCAATGAAATCCGCAGAAGCATTTGTTCAAGTTCTGCAACGCGGCTTAAGACCCGCAGTTGCGGCCAACTCCCTCCCGGCTTTCGACCTGCAATATGTTGCGAGGATCCCCATCGTGATCTATCGTGCAGCCCAGCAACTCCACTGGCGGTTCTTTGTTCTCTCGTCGAATGGTGCTTCCACTCCAGAGGGCTCTGAGATTGACAGCGCAACAAGCGACTTGGAACAACTGAAACGCTGAGCACCTCCCCCGTCTCCCTGTTGGGAGCATAACGTTGTAGGCAGTGGCGGCATATCTTTGTATCCTGTGGGGGGATTCGTTGTAATCCGCAACCCCACCGGGAATGCGCAGGTTGGCTGCTGCAGAGGTCATCTAGAGATCACTTTCCATTTTGACTTGCGCGGGACCTGAGAATTTGATCTTGACCCGGGTAGCGAACCAGATTGCGAAGAGGCCTACACAGCGCCAGTAGCTGAAGTGGCTCGCACCAAAGGTCGCCTGGATGGCGCCGGTGCCAAAGACGCGGTTGACCAGCCACGCAATCGGCAAGGACATTACCAGGGCGGTCAGCGCTTTTGTGATTGCAATTGTCGCTAGAGCGCCCACGGCGGACCAGCCGGTTAGGTTGGAGTGGTCTGTCTTTTTAACTGTCATCATCAAATTTCCTTTCTAAGAACGTCCGGCGCCTGTTAGGCCATCGTCTGTCGTTGGTAAGGGTGCTGGTCGCGCCGTCTTTATCTGACCTGCGGCACGCAACGCCTGATATTGAGGTTCGTTGAGCGTGAGGCTGATGGCACCACGGCCGCCGCCAATGGCATTGAAGAAGTCAAACTTGACGACCCTCCCACCTTTGATAAAGGCACTTCCCCGCCGTGCAAGCGTATAAAGGCTGTCGGCATGCTCAAAGCACAGCCGAACGGGAAGCATCTTTCCTGCATCGGCATCCCAGAATCCGCAGTGCCACCGCCGCTGCAGAAAGCAAAAGTCCATCCTGATGCAGTGAGCTCCGGCGGGCGGACACTGCTCGCAATAGGTCTGCCGCCGGGTCGTGGCCCGCGGAAGAGGCGCCCCGCAGAAGCTGCAAATGCGGCCGGTCAGCTTTTGGCGTTCGTCGATGTTCAGCCATCGATTTGTGGTTTCAACCTGCGAACTCGTCATCACCAGGTACATTTGGACTACTGTTTCGTTCTTCAAGAACTCCTCCTTTGCGGTCCACCACGCCGCGCGACGGAGACGTGCGGGCCGACTCGGTATGTAGTTGAAAGCAGGTGTGGCAGCCGCCGTCCAAGTCTGCGCGTCCGCTGATTAAGAGCGCATCCTCGGATCTTTGTCGGGCCAGGGAAATACGCGCTGAGCGGGCAGGGCGTTGAGTGAGTGGATGACTGCGACGGCTTATCACCTGGCCGAGTAGATTGGTAGCTGCGAACCAAGACGCTCAGGAGGAAAGGAGTCGAGATGCTGACCACGTTCCATGCTCAGCCTGGAAACCTTATCTCCCGACCCAGATGGTCTTGAATATTCTGGGTTCAGTGCGCAGTTGAGCGTCTACGTCGAGATTGTTTCTTTTCAGAAGCTCCCCAAAGACGCTAAAAGACGAAATGAGACTTTCTTCGAAGAAGGGGGAATCGCTTGATGTCACGGCAGACCGGGCACGGGAGCTTCCGACAGCTTCTTCCAGCTCCGGTAAGTCGTTTCACTGATACCAAAAGCAGCGCACGCGGCACCAAGGGTCTGACCAATCTGCAACTGGTCGTTGATTTGCTGGACGAGGGAATCCGCATCTCCCCGTGAGTGTACACATGTCTCTTGCCTGATCATGGGAGGTGCGATCCTCACCGTCGGGAGTGGTGGCTTATCGTCCCCGTGCTTGTGCGCCGCCACTTTGTTCCAATGACCAAACGTCGGAACCGGAACATGCAGCTTTCGGCACGCGTTGGCTAGAGCGCGGGCAGATTCGCCGTATTTATTGGCAAGGCTGGACATCGGAAACGACCAAACATCTTCGTAGAGTTGCTCGCGGTTATAGAGCAACATTAGTGCACCGGGAACGAGCAGCACCGGTCGATTATTGGCAGTTTCCTTTCCGTCGGACTCGGCGGCAGAGTCAACTTTGTTGACAGGGGGTGCCGCCGTCGCCATGGGCTTACCGACCCGCGCGGTTCCGGCGGAGAGGTCTGCACGAAGTGGTGAGAGCGGAGGGATAGGACCCGTGGGCCTCCCAAATGCCTTTTTGCTCCAGAATCCCCTCGTTGGTTTGGGTATTTGGAGGAGATGGCAAATTAGATGGAGCTGGTGATACGAGAGCCTAAATTTCGCCGCTACTTCTCTGATCGGCATCGTCCAGATATTGCGATAGAGTTCCGAGCGGTCAATGCTCGCCAATAATCTGCGGCGACCATAGAGCGACCGCGGTCTTACCGCATCTGAGCCACCAGCTTCCGCAACTGCAGATGCGTTGTTTGTGTCGGCGGCGATTTTATTGCTCTCAGCTTCGGCTAAACCATGTAGAATCATCGTGCATTCCTTGTGAAGCGGCTGGAGTGCCTTTAAAACCGCCGCCAGCAAGTTCAAACTGGCAATCGTAGGGCGCACCATTTCTCCCCTATCCCTTCCGCATCATCCACGCCGCAATCCAAGTCCACTCCGTTTTGTGATTAATCCACACTACAACGGCCCCACTGTCCCGAGTTCGACACGTAGCTTATCGACTTGTCATGGAGTCATTTCCATCCCCCTCTCAGCAGATTCCAATCCTCTTGCCCCGCGTTTCCCACAGGCACCATAGAAGAAATTCCTCCACCTGCCGATGAACAAATTGCACGGATTCGAGACAGCACCCACACGATGCAATCTCGATCAGGTACTGCGAATGTGCACCGGGGGTGAAAGTTGGAAGGCTATGTCCAGATAGGTCGCAGCTTTTTTGCTGTCCCGCACGAAGGTAGCGAATCCCTTAACTCGACCGAGCCAACTCCGCCCGAGCCCCCCTCGCAGTTCGCCGCTCAGATGGCGCAAATCTTAGGAGAATCCTCCGAGCCCGATCCCCTCTTCTTTGTCGAAAGCTGGACCGTCGGCGTAGCTGCCGCGGTCGATAATCTCCAGCAAAGACGCCAGCGCCAGAGCAACTCAACGTCCTGCCGCCCGGTTCTCCATCCCTTCGACAATCGCGGTCCCCTCAACTTCGTCGACGTCACCGACTCCGATGAAGCATTCTTCAAAACCACGCGCGCCAACACCGTCGCCGACTCTTACACCGCCGGACGCCCCACGCAATTCCGCGAAGAGACACCCGCACCCAAACAATCCGCAACGTCCCAAGCCTGGCAATCCTTTGTCGACGACTTCGAAATCAGTCAGGATTCAGTTCAACCCACTACCGTCGAAAGCGCCTGCCAACTCCTCGGCGTCCCTGTGACCAGCACCCGAGAGCAAATCAAAGGCGCGTACAGACGCATGGCAAACCGCTATCATCCCGATCGCCTCGAAAGCAGATCCGAGCGCGAACGCATCCGTGGCACCGACCGCATGGCCTCCATCAACGAAGCCTATCGACTCCTGCGAACCACCATGTTCGGCGAAGCCGCCTAAACCGCCCGCGATTGAATGAAACCATGTGCCCCATCCATCGAGCGTTTTTTGCTCGATGGGTGGGAGACCGCAAAGGCTTACCATCGACAATCGGCGCTCTTCCTTTTCCATTCTTGTTTCCCGTCAGTCTCGCTACAACCACCCGCGCGCGCGAGCAATCCGCGCCGCATCCACGCGATTCGCGGCTCCCAGCTTGGTGATTGCTTCCGATAGATAATTCCTCACCGTACCTTCCGAGAGACGTAACTCGGTAGCTATCTCCGCGGACGATCGCCCCTCCCCCGCACGCTGCAAAATCTGCCGCTCCCGATCCGACAATGGGTCTTCATCGGAACTCCACGCCTCCGCCGCCAGCGCTGGGTCAATCGCGCGAAGCCCGGCATTCACGCGCCTGATCGCCTCTGCCAGTTCACTCGCCGGCCGCTCTTTCAGCAGATATCCCCGCGCCCCCGCATCCATCGCGCGTCGCAAGTACCCAGGCCGCGCAAACGTCGTGAGAATGATGACCCGCGCTTTGGAATCGGCGTTCTTCAAATCCGCCGCTAGCTCCAGCCCGCTGCGTTCAGGCATTTCAATATCTGTCACCACCACGTCAGGCCGATGCTCAAGCGCAAGCTTCATTGCCTCGCGCCCATTCGCTGCTTGAGCAATCACGCTCAGGTCAGGTTCCAGGTTAAGCAGCGCCTCCAATGCGCCGCGCAGCATCGTCTGGTCCTCGGCCAATAACACGCGAATTACCGTTGCCGACTTGCCCTGTGCGCCCTTCATGCGTTCGCCTCGTGCTGCGGCAGCTCGATCGTGAGCCGTGTGCCGCGATCCTCCACAATGCCGCGCTCCAGCGAAAAATGCCCGCCCAATGACTCCACGCGCTGTCGCATCCCGCGCACCCCGTTCCCTTCCTTCAACACCGCATGCTCACCATCGTCTTCTACCACCAATCGACGCTGCCCTGAGTCCGCAATAAACCGCAACCGACAAGTAGTAGCTTGCGCATGACGCACAATGTTAGTGACCGCTTCCCTCAGCACCAACGCCAACGCGGTCTCTTCCTGCGGACTCAGAGAGGCGCCATCTCCAGGCATGCTTTCAGCAATCAGTGTCACACCAGCCGCGTCAAACGTTGCCCTCGCTGCATCAATCTCCGCTGCCAATCCGCGCGCCCGATAACCCACAATTGCTTCGCGAACCTCAGCCAGTGCCGTACGCGACGTTCGCTCCACATCGCCTATCTCGGCCTTGGCCCGCTCCGGATCGATCGCAATCAAACGCCCCGCCAATTCAGCCTTTAGCACGATTACTGAAAGCGTATGCCCCAATACATCGTGCAAATCCCGCGCAATCCGTTCGCGCTCCGCTACTGCCGCCAGCGCCAGGTTTTCTTCCTGCGCAGCCCGCAATTTGCAGTCGGCTCGCCGCTGTTCCGCGAAAAAAATATTCCCGCCGCCGATAACCACAACCAGGAAAATCGCGATCAATATGTTCGGCCAGTCGGTTTCAAATGCCTTGCTCGTGCCAGGAAGTCTAAACACATAACCTTCACCCAGAATCACCATGCACTCCAGCAGAAACAGCCAGAGTACCCGAGGCGTCGACTCGATACTGAATGGAAGGAATGCCGCGGCATATATAAAAAAAGTCGAGGCCCCCGCGTTCCACGGAAATGTAATCAGCCCAAGCACGAAGGTCGCGACGATCATCCAGACCTGCGCTGGCCGGCCTTGATTCGTGCTGCGAAGATAACGAGAAAAGACTAAGAGAAATACGCCGAACACGGCCAGCGTCCCGAGCCAAAGATCGAGGCTCGGCTCCATCAGAGGTCTAATAAACAGAAACCCTGTGTAGCCGAACCAAGCCCATGCCCACTTCCCACCGCGCCCCTTGATCTTTGCTTCAGTGCTCGTCATCGTCCCATTCCACCTGAACTCTACGCTTACAGCTTACTGGTTCTGCTCGTATCTCCGAAACGCAATGCCGCCAATCCCAAGCATCACCAGCGTAAACCCGAGCAGGCCAATCCAATGACTCATCGCCGTCCCCGCGCTGTCATAACCAAACGCGCTCAGCATCAATTGAGAAAGATGATAAGTCGGCAACAGCACAGCAAACTGCTGAATGAACTTGGGCAACATCATAATCGGAAGCCACAGTCCGCCGCAGAAACTCATCGGCAGATAAATCATATTGGCAATGCCCGGCGCAGAACTGAAAGGAACCAGCAGCGCCAACGCCATGCCCATGCACGCGAACGGAATCACCCCAACCACCGTTAGTCCGAACATGCGAACATACTCCCCGAAACTAAGTTCCACATGACCGACACTTATTCCCATCACCGTGAGAATGCTGACAATGATCACGCCAAACACCATCGCCGATGCGCATTTTGCCAATAGATAAGCGATCGGTGGCATAGGGCTGGCACGTTTCAGTTCCAGCCATCCCGCTGCTAACTCGCTCGACAGTCCCACCCCTATCCCAAACAGCGACGCGCCCACCATCCCAAACACCGCGTATCCGGCAAGCATATATTTCGCCACCGACACGCTTCCGATATGCTGTCCCCGGTTCAAAATCAAACCAAAGAACAAATAAAAAATTACCGGAAATCCAATAACTGACAGCGCAAAACTCTTCGTCCTGGTTAGTCTCAGAAACTCATAGCGAGACTCTCTTAAAAAAATGCGCACGTTAAACGTCAGAGAGTTAATGGGCGAGCCGGTCACAGGGCTAAACGTCATTGTCGACATGATGCACTCCTTTCAAAATCAAAGTTTGTATGAATGAACAGCAATTGATTCCTCCGCGAAACAACCTATCGCTTAGGACCTATCGGTAGTAATCGCCAGAAACGCATCTTCAAGCGCTGGACTTTGCACCTCGATGCCCCGCAGCGTCTGATCGAGCGCCAACATCTCGCGTAACGTTGATTCCGGCTGATTACTGGTCACCGTTGTGCCACTCACATCGGCTGTCGCACTCACCACACCCTGCAATTTAAGCAGCGTCGCAGTCGTCAGTTCCGTAGCGCAGCGAATGATCTTCACACTCCCCTGCGCCGATCGCCCCGGCACCGCCGACCCAAACGCCTTCACTTCATCCGGCGTTCCCTCGCAGGCAATCCGCCCTTTATTGATCACGATGATGCGATGAGCCAACGCATCCGCCTCTTCGAGATAATGCGTCGTCAGCAGTACCGTCTTTCCGCGCGCTGCCAGCGAGCGAATCTCCGCCCACATCGTACGTCGCGATTCAATGTCCAGCCCCACCGTCGGCTCATCCAGAAACACCAGATCCGGATCGCCCGCCAGCGCCAGCGCAAACAACACCCGCTGCTTTTGTCCGCCCGATAACTGGCCAAACATGCGTTGCTCAATTCCATGCAACGCAGCCGCCCTCACAATGTCCGCATACGCCATCGGCCTCCGATAATAGCCGCGAAATAATTCGATCTGCTCGCGAACCTTCAGCATCTCCGGCGCTCTGCCCACCTGCAACATCGCGCCCGTCCGCATCCGCGCCGATGTCTCCCGCGGATCGGCTCCAAAGATACCCACCGTCCCCAATGTCGGCGAACTCAGACCCATCAGTAACCGCACAGCGGTCGACTTACCCGCTCCGTTCGGTCCCAGCAGCGCCACAATCTCACCGCGATTCAAAGTAAGTGAAACGTTGTCCAGTGCCAACACACCATTACAATAACGTTTGTTGATTCCCGCCAGAAACGCCACGGGATCGGCCATTGGTTGTGCCACCGTCTGTGCGGAGATTCGACTGTAATCAAGGACTGCGCTCATGGCTCGCTCCATTCGTTTTGATAACAACTAAAGCGAGTATGCGATCCCTTTCAATCCGATTGAAGTGTGACGGATCAACAAAACGAGGTGACGTTTGTCAGGCCGCATTCACAAACTCTTCTCTTCCGTCCGACATGCCCACTGGGAAAAACCCTATAGGTAACTCTCGCTCCACAAAGTAACTCCATTCCCGATGACTTATCGTTTTAAGGTAACTTCTGGAAGAAAGTTATCGTTCTCACTTGCATGTTCACATATCTTCCTATTTACTTGTCTACTCAAGGAGGACGACGTCGCTCTATGACAAACCTCTATCATCCCCGCCTCCGTTGGGCCTTTGGTCTCGCACTTACCCTTGTGGCCTCCGCTTCCACCATGCTCTCTCCCCGTGCGTTCGCCGCTGACATTACTGTCGCCAGCCCGGCCAGCAGCATCAACCATGCGTCCAACGTTTTAATCAAAGCCCACAACACCGGCTGCGAAGGCCTCGCGCCTGTCTCATTCGGCTATTCGATCGATCACGCAAGCACCATCGCCAAAGGTGAATCCCCCTACGACATCGACACGACAATCTCAGGCCTTTCTGCCGGAACCCATATCATCGAATTCAAGTCCTCAACTAACTACGGCCAATGTCCAACTGTAACTTCAACCTTTACCGTAGCCGCCGCGTCCTCCTCCACCCAGTACACCATCCCTTCCTACGCCGTCTCCTCTGGCGATCTCGACGGCTCTGACAAGTGGACTGAACAGCATGACGGAGGCACTCCCGGCTCTTCCCGAGGTTCCATGGTTTATCCCGCCACCACGCCTCTCTACGACGACGCGCGCAAGTTTTATATGACTTATACCGATCAAGCCGGGGAACGATGGAGTAATCAGTTTGTCCGCGACACCACATCCACTAACTTCGTGTTAGACACTTATGTCTACTTACCCGTTCCCTCCGAACTCATGAACCTCGAGCTCGACATCAACCAGACCCTCGCCGATGGTCAGACCATCATCCTCTCTACCCAATGCTCCGGCAAAATCGGTTACTGGGAATATGGCGACACTGTGGGCAGCCACGATCATTGGAAATCGACGAACATCAAGTGCAATCCGGCCGACTGGAAAGCCAATACCTGGCACCATGTCCAGATCGGTGAGCACCGTGACGCCAATGGATTCGTCACTCACGATTGGGTTGCTCTCGACGGCGTCTATCAACCTTTCAGTAACGCCACCCTTGAATCCGCCCACTATCTAGGCTGGACTCCCGGCGATACCAATGCGCAATTCCAAATTGAAGGATCAAGCCTCCACAGCGGCACGGTCACAGCTTACATCCATAAGTTCACGGTCTATCGCTGGAAGTAGAACTTAATCTTCACTTACTCACCCATAACTATAAGGATTGGGTGCCCCATCCATCGAGCGCCTTTTGCTCGATGGGTGGGAGACCACAAAGGCTGACCGTCGAGCATTTCCTTCTCCCATTCGTGTTTCTTATTAGGACTCACTCCTCATACCTACAAAGGGCGAAGCGCAATGCGCCTCGCCCTCATTTCATCCCATTGCAGCTTTAACTAATACAACCTGAAATTAACCTCGATCGTAATCATCACCGGCACCGGTGTATTCCCTTTCATCGCCGGCTTGAACTTATACTTCCTGACCGCTTCCAGAGCCTTCTCATCCAGCCCCATGCCCAGCGGCCGCACTACCCGCGGGTTCTGCGGATTGCCCTGCGCATCCACGATCAGCGAAACCAGGCACACCCCCTGATACTTCGCCCGCCGCGCTTCGTCAGAGAATTCCGCCTCCGGCCAGACCACCGGAACCGGCGCCGTCACACCGCCGCCCACCCGATACAATCCACCGCCGGTATTCCCGCCCGATCCAGGCCCGTAACCATTGCCGTTGCCCGAGCCCAAACCGCCGCCCGAACCCGTCCCCATGCCGCCACCCGTACCC
>Ga0224528_1000084_pt1 | contig 75448 bp, 70 predicted proteins | sample CBST25metaG_2_FD_179888 | JGI IMG/M metagenome (GOLD analysis project Ga0224528, IMG submission 179888) | Peat soil microbial communities from Stordalen Mire, Sweden - C.B.S.T25 | ecosystem: Environmental > Terrestrial > Soil > Wetlands > Peat | place: Sweden: Norrbotten County, Stordalen Mire...
CTTCGGGAAGCCAATCGTGAAGCGATGGAGGAAACAGAAGCGTCTGGTTGACCGTGTCAGGAATGAAGTTCTGGCCCATCCTTCAAACTTAAACCAGAACCCGCTACCCACCCTCTAGGATCCGTTACAAATCTATGACCGACACACTCCTAGAGGGTTATGTAAAGAAAAAGCCCCATTTCCAGTAGCTGGAAAATGGGGCCTTTCTTCGTTTCAAATCTTCTCGAAAGCCGAAGGAATTAGATTCCGTACCAGTTGTGTTCCGCCAACATCCGCAGGAACCACGGAACAAACATTGCCAGAACCGATACAGCCATTCCTGCCAGGGCCATTGCCATAGAGGCGGTGGACGCCTGAAGGTCATGTTCTTTCAGCAGGCGGGCGGTTCCGAATCCATGTGAGGATGTCCCCATGGCCGCGCCCATCGCGAGGTCGTGTTTCACTCCGCAGAATCGCAGGATTTCCGGGCCCATCAGGTTACCGATGACTCCGGCTACTACCGCCATTGCCGCCGCGATTTCAGGGAACCCGTGCAGTTCGCGTGCGATCTCCATCGCGATCGGAGTTGTTACCGACTTTGGTACAGCGCTGGCGACGAACTCTTTAGAGGCACCCATCATTGCAGCGCAAACACCGGCGGTGATCATGCCGACAGCCGAGCCTACTCCGATTGCCACGGAAAGCGGAACCGCTGCTTGTTTGAGCTTCTTGCCGTTTTTGTACATCGGGACACCCAAGGCGATTACTGCGGGGCCGAGGAGATATGTGATGATGTCGCCGCCCACCGCATAGTTTTCGAGCGGTATGTGCAGCAGTTTCACGGTCAACATTAACCCGACACAAGTTGTGATGAGGGGATGCGCCCAACGCACCTTTTTCTGCAGCAGGATTCCGGCAGCATAGAACGACACTGTAATGCACACACCGAAGACGGGTGACGCTGTGAATGTATTCATTCTGCGACCGGCTTTTCTTTGTGCAACAGGAACTCAGCTACGAGGCCAGTGGTCAGCATTACGGCCAGGGTACTTACTACTACACTCACGGACAGGGCTGCCCAGTTTGCCCGGATGAGAGGAGCGAGTCGCATGGTCAGCACTGTCATTGGCACAAAGAACAGCAACATGTGTCTCAGCAACACACTTGTGGTGGATTCAACCCACTCCAGCTTGATCCAACCCAGAAACAGGGAAGCCGTAAATAGAACCAATCCGATCACTGCACCGGGCATTGGTACACCGAGAGCATGGATTACGGCACCTGCAAATTGAAACGCACAGAGAATCGCAAAACCCCGCATTCTTCTATGGTAGCAATCTTTCAGCGCGATTCTTATTGTGCTTTTCTATAGCTCCTATTGATTATTCCTGTCGTGCGGAAGTGTTTAAACGGGAATCTAATGCATGCACTCAGCCTGCTTTATAATAAATTCTTGCTACTTTGAGGAGTGCGCGACGATGCCTGTTAAACCTACCGAGAAAATTTGGCACAACGGAAAGCTTATCGACTGGGATGATGCGAAGATCCACGTCATGTCGCACGTCGTCAACTATGGTTCTTCCGTTTTTGAGGGCGTTCGCTGTTATGAGCTGCCTACAGGCCCCGCAATCTTCCGCGCCAAGGAACATATGCAGCGCCTTCTCGATTCAGCGAAGATCTATCGCATTCCAGTGGACTTCACCTGTCAGCAACTAGTCGATGGAATGGTGCAGACCATCAGCGCGAATGGTGTTTGGCCCTGCTATATTCGCCCGCTGATCGTTCGAGGATATGGAGAAATCGGTGTCAATCCTATTGGCGTCCCGACTGAGTGCTACATCGCGAACTATCCATGGGGTAAGTACCTGGGCGGTTCTGAGGATGTGGGCGTTGATGTGTGTGTGTCTTCGTGGACGCGTCTCGCTCCGAATACTTTGCCCTCAATGGCGAAGGCTGGCGCCAATTACATGAACTCGCAGCTCATTAAGATGGAAGCGGTTCTCAATGGCTACGTAGAAGGCATCGCGCTGGATGTAAATGGTTATGTCAGCGAAGGTTCGGGTGAGAATCTGTTCCTTGTGCGCAACGGCAAACTGCTTACTCCGCCTCTTGGAAACTCGGTTCTTTCAGGTATTACTCGCGATTCGGTGTTGCGTGTAGCTCAAGATTTGAGCATTGATATTGTCGAACAGGTCATCCCTCGCGAGCTTCTCTATATTGCGGACGAAGTGTTCTTCACCGGCACGGCCGCCGAAGTGACCCCGATCCGTTCGGTGGACAAGATCACGGTTGGCGATGGCAAGGTCGGTCCGGTCACCAAGGCAATCCGCAAGGAACTGTTCAGCATTTTTGACGGCAGCAAGCCTGACCGTTACAACTGGCTTACTCCTGTTCCGGTGGCTCAGAAAGTCGCCGGAGCGTAACACCGCTTGAAGTGTTTCCAGAGCGCGGGCAAAATCGCCCGCGCTTTTGCTTGATGCTAACTTTATCGCGACTCAACGCTCATCGGCATTCCACCCCTGGGGCGAAGAGTGAATAGCGGCTCAACAACGACTTGATGGCGCTCATCGTGGCGCAGTTTCCATCGTTGAGCCAGAGTGGCCAGCACGAGTATGCCCTCCATCCATGCGAACGACTCGCCAATGCACTGTCGGGGTCCCATTCCAAAAGGGAAGTAGGCACCTTTTACTCGGGCAGCCTTGGCCTCCGGTGTGTGACGCCCTGGATCGAAGCGCAGGGGATCGGGAAAGAAGCGTGCATCGCGATGTAGAATGTATTGGCTCGCGAGAACAGTAGTTCCGGCCGGTAGACGGTACTCTCCTAGTTGGAATTCATTGAGCGCCAGTCGGCCCATCGCCCATGCCGGTGGATACAGGCGTATCGCTTCGGCCATCACCATCTCTGTGTAGCGCAAATTTTGCAGATCGTCGTAGGTTGGCAAACGTCCGTTCAGCACGGAATCAATTTCCGTGTGCATCTTTGCTTCGGCTGCCGGATTTTGCGAGAGCAAATACCACGACCAAGTCAAAGCGATTGCAGTTGTCTCATATCCGGCAAGTATTACGGTCACCACTTGGTCGCGGATATGTTCGTCGCTCCAACCTTGCGCGGATTGCGCGTTCAGAAGCATGGTCAGTAAATCTGTCCCGCTTGGGTCTGCTCCGCAGCGCCTGTGTTCGGCAATCAATCTGTCGACTGCCGTGTGCAGCTTCTTGCGGGCGTGCACGAACTTCCGCAGAGGGGTGAACGGTATTTGGAGGAGAACTCGGATTCCTGGGAGCAGGACGACGGCGTTATAGACGTTCAAGATGTCTGACATGGCATTGTTGAGAGTGTGAACCTCTTCGCCCAGTTCGGTGCGGAAGATTGTTGCCCCTGTTATTCCCAACGCTAGGGTCATCATCTCTCGATGAATGTCGTGTGCTTCGCCCGGTGCCCATGCGTCGCGCAACTTGGCTGCTCGGCGAACAATTTCGTCCGCGTGCGCCACGATCTTCTGTCGGTGAAAGGCTGGAGCTGCTGTCTGTCGCTGCTGTTTGTGTATCGCACCGTCGGCGGTGATCATGCCTTCCCCGAGCAAAAGTTTGGCCCGCTGTTGCGTTCGCTCCTTCACGAAGTTTGCGTGTTGAACGATGAAGATTTCGCGGATGTATTCCGGATGATTGAGGAAGAGAATGCTTCTTCGTCCTAGTCTGTAATGGGCGAGGTCTCCGAAGTTGGCCGCCAACTGGATGAAGTGCTCTAAGGGGTTTACCCATTTCTTTTGCTTGAGCACTGACATGAGCAGGCTCACGCCCGGCCCGGGAGGGAACCGCAACTCTCCGAGCGCTTCTCCGGGCTTTACCTTAAGCGAACGTTCCGCATCAACCGCCATTTGGTATATCGATGCGCTGCTGGCAATAATCGCCGCAATCATTGCACGCCTAACTTGAGATGTTGCCCCGAATGGCACCGGAACCCGAATGGCGTCGAAAATGGGAGCTTTATAGATAGTGCGTTGCGCATGCCATGGCAACGTGGTAGTTTCGGGTTACTTCCTTTGTTGACGAGATAAGTGGATGAGTATCGATGACCTACTGCGCATAGCCGTTGAGCGCAAAGCGAGCGACCTTCATCTCAAGGTCGGAAATTATCCTCACGTGCGTGTTGACGGCGAACTCGTGCCTCTCACGGACCAGCCCCGCATCACAGGCGAGGACATGCTGAACATGGCCTTCAGCATGATGTCGAACCGGCAAAAACAAAAGTTCAAAGAGAACGCCGAAATCGACTTGGCTTACGGCGCTGCAGGGTTAGGCCGCTTCCGCGTCAACGTATTTCAACAGCGCGGCAACGTCGGCATTGTACTTCGCGTGATCCCTACCAAGATTCGTGCTCTTGAGGAGCTGTTTCTCCCGGCCGTTACTGAGCGCATCTGCGAAGAAGCGCGCGGACTTGTGTTGGTTACAGGCGTCACGGGTTCAGGTAAGTCCACCACGCTGGCGGCGATGATTGATCGAATCAACTCATCGCGTCCCGAACACATCATCACAATTGAAGATCCAATCGAATTCCTTCATCGCGACAAGAAGGGATTTGTGAACCAACGCGAGGTGGAAGTCGACACTCCCTCGTTTGGCAGCGCGCTACGCGCCAGTCTTCGTCAGGACCCGGATGTAATTCTCGTCGGCGAAATGCGAGATCTAGAAACTATTTCTACAGCGCTCCACGCGGCGGAAACCGGACACATGGTATTCAGCACGCTGCATACGCTGGACGCCGTAGAGACCGTGAACCGTATTATCAGTGTCTTTCCGCCACCGGAGCAGAAGCAGATTCGGTTGCAGTTAGCCGCAACGCTTCGCGCTGTAATCAGCCAGCGCCTGGTAAAACGCTGCGATGGCGTCGGACGCGTTCCGGCAGTGGAAGTGCTCATCTCAACGGCCTACATTCGAGAGTGCATCATCACTCCAGAGAAGACTCGCAACATCAAGGAAGCTCTGCAGCAGGGAACTTCTCAGTATGGAATGCAGACCTTCGATCAATCACTTTATGATTTGCTGCAAAAAGGTCTCATCTCCTACGAGACGGCGATTGAAAACGCCAGCAATCCAGACGACTTCAAACTGCGCGTACAAGGGATTTCTGGGACAGCAGAATCCACTCGCGATCAGCTATCGCAGCAGCTAGGACGTTTCTAGAACGAGCGGTTCTGGCGACGGTTGCTTGCTTAAAATCTCTGCCGGTCTGAAACTGTTCTAACGATGGCATGGAAAAAGAGCGCTGCCAAAAAGGTCTACACGGAAAGCACGCTGTACGAGTATGCGGTTGGCGCACTTGGCCGCAGGATGCGAACTGTCGCTGAACTGAAGCGGTTGATGCGTACCCGCGCCGGGCACCAGCCTGACTGCGACGTATTGATAGAAGCGGTCACGGCACGCCTAAAAGAGCATAGCTATCTCAACGACACAACTTACGCATCCTTCTACTCGACGAATCGCCGTGACAGCGACAAGTTTGGACGCATGCGCGTCGTGCAGGACCTGAAAGCCAAAGGCGTGCATCCAGAGGTCATCGATCAGGCAGTGGGCGAGACCTATGCCGAGGTTGATGAAGAAAAGCTTGCTCGTCAGTTCGTCGAGCGTAAGCGTCTCAAGAAACCCAAGGATCAGAAGGAAGTAGCCCGCATCTTTCGGATGATGGTCCGGGCCGGGTTTTCCAGCCGAGTGATTGTCAAGCTGTTGCGCAACTGGGATGTCGAGGACGAGACCCTATCCGCACTTGAGCAGGAAAGTGAAATGGCCGAAGAGGTACCTTCGTTCGAGGATGAATCGTGAGTTCAGAGCCTCAGTCTCAGTGGACCGCCGCATTGGAGCATCTCTCTGCCGCCGACTCTAAGTTAGCCGAGCTGATCACACAGGTTGGCCCGTGCACGATCGGGATTTCGCATGATTTCAGCATCTTCTTTTCGCTGGCGCGCTCCATTGTTTATCAGCAATTAGCCGGAGCCGCCGCCGCCGCCATCTTGGGAAGGGTCGAGGCGCTCTTTCCGGAAGGGCGCATGACGCCGAAGAATCTACTGGCAATGGATGATGCTTCGCTGCGGGGAGCGGGGCTTTCACAGAACAAGCTGGCCGCTTTGCGGGATTTGGCAGCGAAATGCCTGGATGGAACGGTCCCCAACAAACGTGCACTGGCTCGTATGGATGACGAAGAGATCATCGAAAAAATCTCCCAAGTGCGTGGAATAGGACGCTGGACGGTGGAGATGATGCTCATCTTCAGGTTGGGGCGTCCAAATGTGCTTCCGGTCGATGACTATGGCGTGCGTAAGGGCATGCAGCGACTCTACAAGATGCGGGAGCTTCCCAAGAAAGATGCGATGTGGCGTCGTGCGCGCAAATGGGAGCCTTGGTGTTCGGTCGCAAGTTGGTATATGTGGCGATGTGCGGAACTGCCCGGTCCCAAGCCTCGGGCGAAGGCGAAATCAACTGTAGTGAAGAAAACAGTGAAGAGAGGGAAAGTAGCAGCCAAAGCCGGGGCCTCGAAGAAGAGCGTATTAAGAAGGGCCGCTAAATAGGAGGCCTTTGCATGTCTGTGCTAAGGCTTTTCTTATCTTAGCTGTACATCGAATGTTGCGCGGCAATGCACGTCTGGCTTGAATTCCACCATCTCCAGCTTGTCGTCCTTGGTGATGTAGAAGTAGATAGGCTTCTTCGGGACTTCCGGCAATTTAATAAATTTGACCTGGCCGGTTGCGCTGGTATAGGTCTCCAGGTCGAGTTTCTTTACGCCCATGACTCCATAGCGAATCCGAGCGGTGACTTTGGCGTTATAAACCGGCTTCGAATCCGCTCCGGTGACGTTGATCAATGCCGAGCAGGTACCCAGCTCAGCAGAAATCTCCGTAGGTGGAGGCGTGGCGCTCTGGGCCATTCCCGCTTGAGAATCAAGAACGAGGATAGTAAGGCTGAATAGGAGCAGGGCAGACAAGAGTTGGTTACGCATACTCTAAAAATACAGCAGTGCTGCTAACCTTGCACGCTCTTCAGCGCGGCCGCTAACTTCTCCTGTGCATCACTCAATCGCCCAATCATCTGAATATCCACCAAGGCATGATTGCTCTCCAACCGTTCCCTCAGAGCTGTAACCAACTGGTGCAGCTTATCCAATTGGCCCAACGCTTTTGTTTTGCTGGAGTTTGTTTCCGTATAGTTCAGGGAAAGCGCCCGTAGGATGCTGTTCAGCCTCTCCTGTCCATCCCAGCCGAGGTCACACCAGAGCAATCCCATGCCGACCGTTGGGCGGGATGTGCGCACTTCTGCGACGCCGTTAATTTGCTGGCCGTTCAGGATGAATTGTCCGCTGACGATATCTCCCTGGGGTGCCACGTTGACGCATTGCACGTAGCAACCGCCGGCGCTGATATCGCGAAGCGTGCCCCAGATTGGAGTGGGGAAGTTTGCGGAATGGAGCGAGACCGAGCCATTGCAAGGATAACGGTCATTTGTGCGGCGGTCACCCACCGTGACCTGTTGTAATCGGTCTTTCCAGGGGCTTGTCCCCTTTTCCACGCAGTGCAACCCAACCTGGAACGTGCCGTCGCCGATGTTGGTTACCCAAGACACTTTGAACCGGCATTTCTCTCCACTGCTCTGGAGACCGACGACGTCGCCTTGATTGAGTCGTGCGGTTAGTCCAGCGATTCTTGCGCCGGAGAGGCTGATATTTATCGTCGTCACTGCCTGATGGAAGGCCTTTCCATTGGCGTCGATACCCAGCACTCGGACACTTAATTCAACGGGCAGACGCGCCTCGCGGCGCTTGGGAAGTACCGGGACTGGCTTTGTTGGTTTTACTCCGTAATCCATCATTCACCTCGCAACGCCGGAGTGTGTCATGGCCTAATCTCGAATTGTTACAGTCTTTTGGCTCTTGGGAAAGCAGTCTTTTTGGAAGTTGAGTTTTCAACCGTATCACAGTCCCATTTTCGTCGCCTATTCCAAGCCGGATTTCCGAGATGTTAGAATCGTGTTTTCGTCTCCTTTGGGCGTCTGCCGCCGCGCGTCCGGCGCGGCTTTTTGGTGGCCCTTGGGATTCATCGAAAGTGACCCGCTATGCCTACTGGAAATGACGTTCGACGCATGTTTCTGGACTTTTTTGTCCAGAAGGGACACCGCCAGGTGCACAGTTCCTCGCTGGTCCCCGCCAATGATCCTACCCTGCTATTTACCAATGCGGGCATGAACCAGTTCAAGGATGTCTTCCTTGGAGCCGAAAAGCGCGATTACTCGCGTGCTACCACATCACAGAAGTGTGTCCGGGCCGGCGGCAAGCACAACGACCTTGAAAATGTCGGCTTCACCAATCGCCACCATACATTCTTTGAGATGCTGGGAAATTTTAGCTTCGGCGATTATTTCAAGAAAGATGCTGTCGCCTTTGCCTGGGAACTGATTACCTCGCCGCAGTGGTTCAACATGGCGGCAGAAAAGCTGTATGTCACCATTTTTAAGGGTGAAAACGGCGTTCCTAGAGACCACGAAGCTTACGATTTCTGGATCAACGTTGGCGTCAAGCCGGAACGCATCTTCGAACTCGGCATGAAAGAAAACTTCTGGCAAATGGGCGATACCGGTCCATGCGGTCCCTGTTCGGAAATTCACTACGATATGGGCATTGCTTCCAGCGACAAGAAGTTGCCGGAATGTGCCGCGGGAGAGTGCAAGTTTCCATGCGAGTGCGGACGCTATGTCGAGATCTGGAACCTTGTTTTCATGCAGTTTGACCGCAGCTCAGAGGGAGTTCTTAATCCGCTCCCGAAACCGTCCATCGACACGGGAGCCGGACTTGAGCGCGTTGCCGCAGTTATGCAAGGCGTGGTCAGCAACTATGACACCGATCTCTTTATTCCTCTGATCGAGCGTGCCGCTGAGTTGGTGGGAACCGATAAGAACAAGATCAGCGTCCAATCCACCAGTGCTGCTTCGTTGCGCGTCATTGCCGACCACAGTCGAGCTGCCACATTCCTGATCAGCGACGGTATTCTTCCGGCTAATGAGGGGCGTGGGTACGTTCTGCGGAAGATCATTCGCCGCGCGATCCGGCACGGACGCTTGCTCGGGCAGACTCAGCCATTCCTGAATAGGATGGTTGATGCTGTCGTAAAGGAAATGATCGGAGCCTATCCGGAACTTGGTGAGTCGGTTGCTCGTGTGGCCAAGGTCATTGAGGCAGAAGAAACCCGTTTCGCCAACACGGTCGCAGTGGGACTCAACAAGCTTCAAGATCTCCTAGATCATGCGGAAGACAATACTCTGCAGGGCAAGGAAGCCTTCAAGCTCTACGATACCTTCGGATTGCCGCTCGATTTCATGACCGACGCCGCGCATGATCAAGGAGTGATCTTCGATCAGGCTGGTTTCGACGTTGCGATGGAAGAGCAGCGCAACACCGCGCGCGCAAGTTGGAAGGGTGGTTCGCAGAAGACCGCATCTCCCATCTTTGCGGCGTTGCCTCCGACTGTGTTCGAGGGGTATGGGCAGGAGCAGTCCACGAACTGCGAAGTTCTTGCGGTTGTTGTCGATGGTCAAGGCGTTCAGCAGTTGCTTCCTGGACAATCAGGGGAAGTTGTCCTTAACCACACTCCTTTTTATGCGGAGAGCGGCGGACAGGTTGGAGACAAAGGCTGGCTGTATTCGGCTGATCGCACGGTGGTCGTTGCTGAGGTTCAGGGTGTGAATTCGCCGGTACAGGGCGTTCGTGCACATAAGGTTGTGGCACGCCAACCCATTGCAGTGGGTGAAAGGCTTGCCGCGCAGGTGGACTCGGATCTGCGAAGCGCTACCCGTCGCCATCATACGGCGACTCACTTGCTTCATGCGGCTTTGCGCCAGGTGCTTGGAACGCACGTCAAGCAGGCTGGTTCGCTTGTCTCGCCGACCTATCTACGCTTCGACTTCTCCCACTTCTCCTCTGTCGCCGACGAGGAATTGCAGGAGATTGAGGACATCGCGAATCGCGAAGTTCTCCGCAACTTACAGGTCCAGACGCTGGTGGATGTGCCGATTGACGAAGCGATCCAGAAGCACAATGCCATGGCGCTCTTTGGGGAGAAGTACGGTGAAAAGGTGCGCGTCCTGAAGATTGCGGATTTCTCTACCGAACTCTGCGGAGGTACGCACGTCTCTGCAACCGGAGAGATCGGCCTGATCAAGATATTGAAAGAGGGAAGCGTCTCAAGTGGCGTACGTCGAATTGAAGCAGTCGCAGGTGAGCAGTCGTTGCGACACTTTCGTCAGGATCACGAATTAGAAGGTCTTGTCTCGACGCTCGTGGGACGAAGCGATCTTAGACCTGCGGAGGCACTTAGGCAGGAATTGGACCGTCGTGAGGATGAACTCAAGAAACTCCGCAAAGAACTTGATCAGGTGCGCATGAAATCTGCTGCCTCAGCCGTGGCGAGTGCCGACGACAATGTGAAGGAAGTGAAAGGAATCAAGGTGTTGGCCCACCGCGCCGACAACTTGGATCGTTCGCAACTTCGCACGCTGGTCGACAACTTCCGCAACAAGATTGGCTCGGGAGTCGTGATTATTGGCTCTGTGACCGAGGGGAAAGTTGCCGTGATCGTCGGCGTCACCAAGGATCTGACTGCAAAACTGCAGGCGGGAAAAATCGTGGGCCAAGTCGCACAGAAGGTCGGAGGTTCGGGTGGCGGGCGTCCCGACATGGCCGAGGCTGGCGGGAAAAATCCAGAGGCTCTCGATCAGGCGCTACGGGAAAGCTATGCCACAGTCGAAGCTTTGATCGGCTAAGCGATTTTAATCGTTCAGAAAGAGCCGGACGCATCATGCGCCAGGCCCTTTCTGGCTACGGCTACTTATTCTGTATCCGTTCCTTCCATTCCATGTGCGCTTTCCGTCTGCGATATCCCGCCAGGTACCGAGCATCTTCTGCATAAGTTGTGGGGTGCACCTGTGGTACTGGCAGTCGATTCATCTCGGGACCCACGTGTATGAATGTGAAGGCGCAAACATTACTCAGAGCGGTTTCCTTGCGGTCACGACTGATGCGGGTGATTTCCGTCTCGACGGACACTGATGTGTTTCCTGTATACGTTACGCGGCTCACAAAGTGCAGTTTGTCTCCCATGCGTACCGGGTGATAGAAGTTGATGCGATCTACAGACGCCAGCAACATGCGATGGGTCGCTAATCGTTCTGCGCAGATATGGGCGTAGGTGTAGGCGCGATGCGCAACCCATCCGCCAAATATCTTCTGGGGGACGTTTTCATACTCCGGATAGGTGCGCTCCCAGCCTTCGGTTACTTGCTTGCTCGCCAACAGAACCTTAATTCCGAGCTGTTCCTGAGCTTCGTGCAGGTGACGCAACATCTCATATTCTTCACGCGATGGAGGCTCGGCTGCAAGGTTTACCGCTGTCCGATAGGAGTCTCTGCGGGCCAACGCTCGGTCTCGGCGAACCTGTTCCATCTTTGTTTTGTATTCCAGAGGGGGCAGCGGAACGCTCTTTTCCTCGCCATCCGCTCGAACTCTGCCGACCATGGTGAAGTACGACGAGCCAATGTGAAGCAGAGGTTCGCCCGGCTGCTCAATGCGCACGCCCACTTCCATCGACGAGCGTCCAATCAGGTTAATGCGGGCCCGCAACACCATGTCTCGATGGATATCCGGCATAGTGCGAACCATTAGCGAATCCATTGCCGCTGTCACCACTCGTGCCTCTGGATAGCTGCGGCGTACATATCGCAAGGCCGTCTCTTCGGCGAGTTTGTCGAGCCGTTCCAATAGCAGTCCAAATCGCAAGTTGGAGGGTACGGCCTCATCGGTCACCATGAATCGTCGTCTCAGATTCGCATCTGAGCCAAATCGCAGCCGAATTACGTAACTAGTCTCTGTGGAGTGCATCGGTTGAGTCTTACTCCGTCCCTTCAGATTAGCAGCCTGTGCCTTTACTGGTCAGGTTTCCCAAGTAGCCATGAACCACCGTAACCATGGATTTCAGGGATTTAGTCCTTCTTTGGCGTTAGTACGTGTTTTCCCCCGTTCACTTCTTGGGTTCCCTGTGTCTCAATGATTGCTGTGCAGGTTTCATCCGCCTTATAATCCAGTCACTCTGGGACAGCGTTGCACCTGCGCCGGGCTGAAATCGGCCCTCCTAAGTTTATGAGTATTGACGTGTGGATATTCCGAATCCCGGTGCGACATCGTGCGCGTTCCTTTGCGTTAGCGTTGGCTATGGTTAGCGCAGCGGCTTTGTCGTTAGAGGCACAGTCGTTGCAGGCCACTACACAGAACGGACGCACCGTCTGGACCAATGACGGGCCAGCTCACCCCGTTGCAGCTTCTTCTTCCGCCAAGCCCGTGCGTGCCGCCAGGCAAGTGTCGGAGCTATTCTATTGGAGCAATACCGAACATCGCTGGAAGCCGATCCGTCCTGCAACGCAGAAAGCAATGCGTTCGGCACGCGTTGTTGCCGGAGAGGTATCGAGCTACATTGAGTCGCGGCCACAGTTGAGCTCCACTACGATGCCGGTGAAGGGGAAACTCGCGGAACAGGATCCAAATTATTCTCGCGCGGCGGGGAATCGCTCCGTAAGTGCGATCGAAATCGACCGCTATATTAATGAGGCGGCTGCCCGTCACCATGTAGATCCCAATCTCGTTCGGGCTCTTGTGAAGGTGGAGTCGAATTTCAATCCGCGTGCTCTTTCCAACAAGGGTGCCATGGGCTTGATGCAGTTGATGCCTGCAACCGCTAAAATGTATGACCTGCGCAACCCTTTTGACGCTGCTGAGAATGTTGATGCGGGAGTTCGACATTTAAAAGGTTTACTGCAAAACTTCAAAGGGGATGTTTCCCTTTCTCTAGCCGCTTACAATGCAGGACAGGGAGCTGTTGAGCGCAATGGCGGCATTCCCCCTTACACGGAAACACGGAACTATGTGAAACGCATTACCAATTTGATGGGCGGCAGCGGTTCTGAAGTCCGATTCAGTAGCCTATCTATTCCCATTCAAGTGCGCCGTGACGAACGCGGAAGGCTCGTAATTAGCAATACGGACTAACATTGGCCAGCTTTTGCCAGCTTTAAGGATGATGCAGTCGATGACGGGATCAATATCTAAGTGCGGATGGAGAGGTTGGCTGATGGCCTTTTCCGTGCTGTGCATTTTTAGCTCACCCGCCTTCGCCGTAGGTGCTCAGGTTAAGAAACAGCAGGCGCGTTCGCAATTTGAAGACGCCGAACGGATGCGCGAAGAACTTAACGGTTTGCCGCAACGTCAACGCGGTCATCGCGAATATCAGCGCGTGATAGATGCGTTTCGCAAAGTTTATTTCACGGCACCCGCCAGTAGCAAAGCGGATGCCAGCGTAGTTGCTGTAGCCGAGTTGCTTGCCGAGAGTGGGCGGGCCCTTCGCGATGAGAAGTCGCTGCGTGCGGCCATCGCACAATACGAATTTCTCCGTCGAGAGTATCCCGGCAGTAAATATCGCTTCGATGCACTGTTCACGATCGGCCAGATATATAAGGACGATCTGGAAGAGCCTGACAAGGCCCGCGAAACGTTTCAGGAAGTAATCCATCGTTATCCGCACCTCCAACTTTCTGCCGACGCTCGCGAGACCATCGCGGAGATGGATCAACAGGCTAAGAACAAGCAGCAGAAGCCATCCCGTGGCAGGGAAGTTCGCGTTCCTGAGCCGAAGCCGCAACAGGATGCCCATGTGCAGCCGTCTACACCTCAGGATTCGCACCCTCAGGATTCAGCTCCACAGGATGATTCCAAGACGCCAGAGACAAAGGCTGTCGAAGTAGCAAACGATGTGCCTCGTACTACTTTGCCGCTCGTTACAGGAATTCGTCATTGGTCAACTCCTGACTACACCCGCGTTGCGATTGATCTTGAGCAGGAAGTGAAGTACGAAGCAGGCCGCATTCCCGATCCAGACCGGATTTTCTTTGACCTTCATGACACGAAGCTGGCCTCCACTCTAGTCGGTAAGACCTTCGAGGTTTCGGATGGTTTCTTGCGCCGAGTGCGTGTAGCGCAGTTTCAAAAGGGTATGGTGCGTGTTGTTCTTGAGGTCGATGATGTCTCTGACTACTCGGCTTTCTTGCTTCCAAATCCCTATCGTCTAATCGTTGATATTCACGGACGCAAGCCCAGCAATCCGCAGACACTTGTAGCTCGTGCCCAGCAGCAGGAAGAGAAGGTCGCTCCCTTGTCGGCTACCCCGGCCCAAACGAAGCCTGAAAAGCCCTCTAAGACCAAGGGTGAGCCAACTCCAGGCGGAAATGAGTCATTCCCGTCGGGAACTTCGCGGGCGAGCTCTTCCGGTTTAACCGCTGCAGTGCCTCAACCGGTGACTGGCTTCGGGCCGAAGATGGCCGATGGCAGCTTCGTCTCGCATTCTCAATCCGCAGTTGTAACGGGTGACAATCCCCTGTTCCCCTCTGCTAGTCGGAGTTCACGCACTAACACAGGCACCACTACTTCTATCAACCCGGCGTCAGTGAATTCCAAGCCAGCAGTGAACGTTGGCGGTGAGACGCCTACCACGGTTCCTTCGGCCTCGCAGGAGTCCACTAAATCCGAAATTGCCAATCTCAAGGGGCCGGAACTCAAGGCCACGGACAAGCCAACCAGCGAACCTACCGTGCAAGTCGTGGCTCCACGTGGCGAGAAGGCAATCGCAACCACCAAGAAGAATCCGCGATATCCCGAGATACATCAGGCAGAGCCCACAGCCGAAGGTCAGCGTTCGCTGATTCGAGCTCTTGGTCTCAAGGTTGGGCGCATCGTCATCGATGCAGGTCACGGAGGGCATGACACGGGGACGATTGGACCCAACGGCCTTCAGGAAAAGGATCTTGTACTCGATGTGTCGCTTCGTCTAGGGCGGCTTCTGAAGAGCAAGATGGGTGCCGAAGTCGTCTACACTCGAGATGACGACACGTTTATTCCGCTTGAGACCCGCACTGCTATCGCCAACCAGCAACAGGCCGATTTGTTTATCTCCGTCCACGCAAATTCCAGCCAGGACTCATCGGCTCGCGGAGTAGAAACTTACTACTTAAATTTCAATCCTTCGCCAGATGCACTGGAAGTCGCAGCTCGTGAAAATGCGGTCAGCGAGAAATCAGTTCACGAACTCGGGGACCTCGTAAAGAAGATTGCGCTCAAAGAGAAGGTGGAGGAATCGAGAGAGTTCGCCACAGATGTGCAACATTCGCTCTATCAGGGATTGGCAGGCAAAGAGAAAACGCTGCGTGACCGTGGCGTGAAAAAGGCCCCATTCATTGTCCTCATCGGTGCCAATATGCCGTCGATTCTCGCTGAAATCTCGTTTGTCTCGAATCGCGAAGACGAACGCAAGCTACAGACCGCAGAGTACCGTCAGAAGATTGCAGAGTCCCTGTATAAAGGCGTGGCTCGCTACATCAACGGGCTCAGCGGAGTGAAAGTAGCAAGTAAGGTTGGGGCGGGCGAAGGCGAGCAATAACCCCAGTTATCGTCAAAAAGAACGCCCTCCCATGAATTCATGAGAGGGCGTTCTTGCGTTTCTACGCATGAAACTCAGGCGAGAACGGACTGATATTCCTGGTACTTACCTTTGAAATCGGTAATCTTGTGGTCCGATTCAAAGTGCCAGATTCTCGTCGCAACTTCATCGATCAGGTCATGATCGTGCGTCGCAATCAACACCGTCCCTGGATAACGCTGTAGCGCGATATTCAGCGCATTGATCGATTCCAGGTCGAGATGGTTCGTCGGTTCGTCGAGAACAAGCACGTTCGGCTTCTGCAGCATCAGCTTGCAGAAAAGCAACCGGGCTGTCTCTCCTCCAGAGAGAACATCGGTACGCTTGTTGCCTTCATCGCGGGCGAACATCATCTGGCCCAGCAGTCCTCGAATTTCTTCATCCGCAGCACCCGGATCCCACTGGTGCAACCACTCGAATGCGGACATTCCAGGTGTAACCAGCGCCCGGTGATCCTGAGCAAAGTATCCGACTGAAGCTTCGTGTCCCCAGATGACCTTGCCTGAATTCAGGAATTCACCATCGTAGCCACTGGTCTCGCGTAATTCCTTCATTGGCGTGGTGGGAGAGTTTGCCAGCACCGCGTTAATCAGTGTTGTTTTACCTGCACCGTTGCGCCCCATGAGGCCGATCTTCTCACCGCGCGTAATGCTCGTAGTGAAATCGTGAAGTACCACCACGTCATTGTAGGACTTGCACACGCCCTCTAGTTCCAGAATGTGTTTTCCGGAAGGACGCTTCTGGTCAAATTTCAGATACGGACGCTGGATATTGGATCGCGCCAGGTCTGTTACTTGCAACCGCTCGACTTCTTTGCGTCGAGACTGAACTTGGCTTGAACGTGTACCGGCCGCAAAGCGTGCAATGAAGTCGTTAAGCTGCGAAATCTTCTTTTCGCGCTGAGAGTTCTGCGCTTCGATCTGCGAACGCACCTGAGTCTTCGCCAGAACCATTTCGTCGTAGGTTCCGGTGTAGGTGATGATCGTCTCGTAATCGATGTCAGCGATATGAGTACACACGCTGTTCAGGAAGTGGCGATCGTGTGAAATTACGATCAAAATACCGTCGTAATTATTCAGAAACCCTTGTAGCCAATGGATTGAGTCAAGATCGAGGTGGTTTGTAGGTTCGTCCAATAGGAGTGCCATAGGATGACCGAACAGAGCCTGAGCCAGCAGTACGCGAACCTTCTGACCGCCCTGCAACTCGCCCATTTTGCGATCGTGGAGTTCGTCCGGCAGATCGAGCCCTTGTAGCAGCAAGGCTGCGTCGGTGTCGGCTGAGTAGCCGTCTTCTTCGCCAACAATGCCTTCCAACTCGCCCAATCTCATGCCATCATCGTCGGTCAAATCCGGCTTTGCGTAGATGATCTCACGCTCTTCCATCGCGGCCCATAGGCGCTTGTTGCCCATGATCACGGTGTCGAGTACGCGATAGGCGTCAAAGGCAAATTGATCCTGGCTCAATACGCCGAACTTGCGAGGGCGAACGACGTTGCCCTTTTGTGGGTCCAATTCGCCGGTAAGAAGCTTCATGAAGGTCGATTTTCCGGCTCCATTGGGACCAGTCAGACCGTAACGCTTCCCTGGCGTAAACGCCGTGGACACTTCGTCGAACAGTATTTTTGCGCCGTAGCGCATTGAAACATTGGAAACTGAGATCATAATTTTAAGTTAGTGCTGGAATTGCCGAGAGGCGGCGAGGTGCACTTCGTGTCTAAAGGATATCACGGCATTCAACTCGCCCCTTGTTTCAATCTAGTGAACCTGCACTAGCCGGAAACTTCTGAGTCCTCGCCGTGGTCTAATACTAGAGAAAACCATGAATCCTCTGCATCGATCTACGCGCGTTGCGCTCTTGGCTTTAGTTTTTGCGGCGCCTGTCATATTCGCTCAATCCTCTGCTCGTTTGACAATTTTGCCTGAGTCCTTTGCCGGCTGGGAGCTTAGTGGTGCGGCTCAACGGGGCACTGATCCTCATAAAGTCGACAACGCGTCGTCGAGTGTTCTCACTGAGGATCACTTCACCGACTATGAGGTAGCCACCTACAAACACGATGACCGCACCATTACGGTCAAAGCGGCGCGGTTTGAGAATGCCGAGGGTGCATACGCCGCGTTCACCTTCTATCGTCAGCCGCTCATGCGTGCCGAAGACATTGGGACATTGGCTGCCTCTTTGAATGAGCGTGTACTTTTCTTCGTCGGCAATATTGTCGTTGATGCGCAGTTTGACCACGTTACGGGAATGAGCGGAGCTCAACTTCGCGAGCTGGCCGCCAATCTCCCTGCGGCGAAAGGGCCGATTGCCGAACTGCCCACGCTTCCCACTCACCTTCCTCAGAAGCAATTGGTGCCACAGACTGCTCGGTTCTTCATTGGACCGGCGACTTACTCAGCGCTCAGCATTAATCTCAGTCCCGAACTCATCGATTTCAGCAAAGACCCCAAACTCATTTGGGCGCGAGTAAATGGAGAGACCCCTGGCTCGGCGGAGATTCTTCTGGTGGCTTATCCGACGCCGCATATCGCCATTGACAAAATCTCTGCGTTTGAACAACTCTCACCGCCGTTCAATGGTGCTACAACCGTTGCAAAGCGCACTGGCCCAATCATTGCTCTGGTTCGCGGCAACATCTCCGCGGGCGATGCTAAAAAAATTCTCGGTAGCATCAACTATGACGCGAACGTCACGTGGAACGAAAACACAGGGCAGAGTCCAAAGGACAACATCGGTGGGGTGGTTGTAGCTGCACTCACCCTTGCAGGTATTCTCTTCCTGATTTCGGTGGGTGCCGGAGCGGTGTTTGGCTTCGGAAAGTTCTATCTGCCCCGATTCCGGGCAAGAAAAGCGGGAGAAACTCGCGATGATGGGGAGATGATCCACCTCGATCTTCGCTGACAGAAGCACCCGTAAGCTGTATGCGGGGAACAAGTTAGAGCAAAAAGGTGAGCAGAGTGACATTTTTTGTCACATGCGTAAATGTGGGTAAAAAGTTAAGTGATTGATTCTAAACACATTTAATTCCTAGAATTCGCTTGACACCCTGTTTTGCAGGCTCATAGTATTTCTTCAGAAAGTTTTGACGGTCTAGCCTCCGTTGGAACTATTCTCCCTTGAAGAAAAGGTCGCCCAGTTGCCGGGCGGCCTTTTCGTTTCTCTGTGCATTGATCACGAGAAAGCAACGCGTTGTTTTGGGCGTGAGTTCAGCGATGATTTATGGGCAAGCTCTGAGATACTTTTGGTGAGTCACATCGCTTGAGTCTTTGAACGCCCAGCGATAGGTTTCGACACAATGCAGAATGCCCGCTGAGTCAGCGGGCATTCGTGAAGATCTATGGAGCCGACGACCGGAATCGGACCGGTGACCTGTCGATTACGAATCGACTGCTCTACCAGCTGAGCTACGTCGGCAAGGCCTTACCTATAGTAAAGGGAGCTTCGCATTTTCGTAAAGAGCCCACGCCATGATTCGCCCACGAACTCACATATTGCACAGAACTGCCTCTCTCTCTGTGCACGTTTGTCTTTTACTGGCATTTGTCAAGTGAATTCCGAGATTCTTCTTGCAATCGAATGTCAATGATGGCGATAATTAGGCGCAACGACGAACAACCAACAGTGACCCTCTTCGAACGTTCGGATTTACTCAGGATTCTTCGAATCACGGCCCGGCAACTGAGCGGGTGGCAGCGAGCAGGCTTGGTTGCGGTCAGAGACTCCTTTTCCTTTTTTGACCTTATTCAGATAAAAAAAGTTCGTGACCTCCGCGCCAAGCGCGTTAAGAGCGCGACGATTCGCGCTTCATTGCAGGCAATGCAGGCTCGAGTTGCCGGAATGGAAAATCCCTTGCTCGAAGCGGGTTCGTTTTCCATTGGCTCCCGAGTCGCGTTTCGAACCGAGGGCAAAGCTTTGGATCCTATCGACGGGCAATTTGTGATGGATTTTGGGGATTCCGGGCGGGTATTAGAGAAGACGAAGACCTTCCAACCGATGAAGGCTTGCGAATCGCTCAACGATCTTTTTGCCCGAGGCGTCGCGTTGGAAGAAGATCCAGATTGTATTGAAGAAGCGATCGCAAGCTACCTAAAGGTTTTGCAACTCGAACCCGGCTACGCCCCCGCCCACATCAACCTAGGCACGCTGTATTACAACCAATCCGACTATGAATTGGCGGAGGAACATTACCGTCAAGCCATCGCCTCGGACTCGCGTTACGCGTTGGCCTACTTCGATTTAGGTAATGTACTGGATGAGACGCAACGTCTGGAAGAAGCGATTGGTGCCTATCGTGCGGCGTTGCAGCTTGCTCCTACATACGCTGATGCCCATTACAACCTAGCGCTTGCTTATGAACGCTCCCATCAGCCACGGCTTGCCATTAAGCACTGGCGTGCTTACCTGAAGCTCGATTCGCAGGGGCCTTGGGCTGTTCATGCTCGCGCACAGTATAGGAAATTGCTGGATTCCGATAAGTTGAAGGTGGTTTACCGACGTTAGTCCCAAGCCTGCTGTCACGCCCCTCTCTGGAACTGATACAATCGCCGGTCTGTTTGATCTTCACCTAGCGAGGCCGGGGAATCCAATGACAACTACCAGTGGGCATGAGTTACTGCCGCAGCCGCTGCTTGTCTTGACTGAAGACGAGCAACTTTTTCGCGATAACATCCGGAAGTTCGCCGAAGAATCAGTTCGCCCCCTCGTCAAAGAAATGGACGAGCGTGGTGCAATGGATCATTCCTTGATCGAACAATTTCATCAGCTTGGCATCATGGGCATCGAAATTCCTGAGCAGTACGGTGGTGGAGCTGGCACTTTCTTCGAAGCGATTCTCGTCGTAGAAGAACTCTCACGTGTCGATCCTTCGGTCGGAGTCCTAGTTGATGTGCAGAACACGCTCGTTAACAATGCGCTGATCCGCTGGGGCAGCGAAGCGCAGAAGCAGAAGTATCTCCCAAGAATGGCAGGCGAGTGGGTGGGCTCGTACGCCCTCAGCGAGGCGGGTAGTGGTTCAGATGCGTTTGCACTGCAGACTCGCGCCGAGGATAAAGGAGACCACTGGCTGTTGAATGGACAGAAGTTGTGGATCACCAACGGTAAAGAGTCCAATCTCTTCATCGTCATTACCACGGTTGACCCCGCGGCTGGATACAAAGGGATCACCGCTTTTATTGTCGAGAAAGACTTTCCCGGCTTCACCGTCGGAAAAAAAGAAGACAAGCTCGGAATTCGCGCTTCCAGCACTACCGAACTCATTTTCGACGACTGTCGCGTCCCTAAGGAGAATCTCCTCGGTGAGGTCGGCAAAGGCTACAAAGTCGCCATCGAGACCTTGAACGAGGGGCGCATAGGAATTGCTGCTCAGATGCTTGGGCTGGCCCAAGGGGCTTGGGAGGCCGCAGCGAAGTATGCGCAGGAGCGCAAGCAATTCGGCCAGTCACTCGCCAATTTTCAGGCAATCTCCTTTCAACTTGCTCAGATGGCTACCGAGATCACTGCGGTTCGGCTCATGGTTTATAACGTTGCACGTATGAAGGATGCGGGGGTACCCTTCCTGAAGGAAGCGGCCATGGCTAAGCTCTACTCCTCCCAAGTGGCCGAACGCATAGCTTCCCAGGCGGTCGAGGTTTTCGGCGGCTATGGCTTCACCAAGGATTATCCGGTGGAGAAATTCTTCCGCGATTCGAAAATTGGAAGTATTTACGAGGGAACCTCAAACATGCAGCTGATGACTATCGCCAAGCTCTGCCTTGGGGGGAAGTAGAGACGTGAGGCGCAAGAACGCTTCCCTACATCAAGCGAAGGATGAAGGACCGCTGCTGGATCGTCGCGAGTTTGCGCGCGTTGATCTGCCTGCGTGTGCGTTTGCTTTCGATGCAAATGGAAACGACCTTGGCCAAGTAGTGGAAACAAGCGGGGGCGGATTACTTCTGAATCCGTGTTCGCCTTTCGCGCGAATTTCGTTAGCAAAAGGACACCAACTGATCCTCACTGTTTTGGAGCCCGCTTCGGGCAATAAGACAGAGATGGCTGTCGAAGTCCGCTACGTCCGTTCGAACAGTATTGGGTTGCGGTTTCGCTGATTGCGGATCGATTGATCTCCCGAATGCTCGCGGTGGTACCCTAAACTTGAGGTGCCATGTCAGTCTTCGGGAAACCAGATCAGTTTTCCAGCGATGAAACCGCCGATGCGGTTCTGGCTGCTGGTCAATCTGCCAGCAATGAGCAAATCTCCAGTGGAACGTTGCGCGGTGGCAGTGACACGCGCGCGGTGATAGCGGTCACGCTTGCGGCAATCGGGGCCTTCTTCAATCTCTACGCCACCCAGCCTCTTCTGCCACTCTTTGAGCAGATATTTCACGCCTCGAAGTCCGAAGTCGGGCGAACGGTCAGCGCTGCAACTCTGGGAGTGGCGATCAGCGCTCCATTTTGCGGTGCGCTTGCGGAGCGAGTTGGTCGTCGCAAAATTATCGTGCTTTCCATATTTCTACTCGCAATTCCCACGATCTTGGCGGCTACTGCGAGTGGCCTCTCGCAACTGGTCTTCTGGAGATTTCTGCAAGGCATAGTGATGCCGGGAATTTTCGGAGTCACCATCGCCTATATCGCGGAAGAGTGGCCGCGCCATCGTGTTGCGCAGGTCATGTCGATCTACGTCACAGGTACTGTGCTAGGTGGTTTTCTCGGACGAATCTTTACTGGAATTGCAGCCACACATCACCTCATTCCATTTGTAGAGCCCAGTTGGCGTAATGGTTTTGTGGCGATTGGGACCTTTGATCTTGTCTTTGGAGCGCTACTCTGGCGCTGGTTGCCGCAGGATTCACCCATGCCAGAGGGTGCAAGGGATGAGATCAGTTTTGTCCGGCATCTTCGTAATCCTCAGCTGTTCGCCACTTTTGTTGTTGGATTCAACGTGCTGTTCACGCTGGTTGGGACCTTCACCTATGTGACGTTCTATCTGGCAGCGCCGCCGTTCAATCTCTCACCGGCAAAGCTCAGCGCGCTCTTCATGGTTTACCTGGTGGGACTGATAGTTACCCCCTTGGGTGGAGTCTGGATCTCCCGTGTTGGCTCCCGGGCCGCACTTATCGGTTCCGTAATCGCAGGGATTTGCGGAATCCTGCTGACACTGACGCCAAACCTACTGGTGATCTTGATTGGCCTTGTAATGTGCTCGTCCGGAGTATTCGTATGCCAGTCGGCATCCACTAGCTATATTCAACGCGAAGCGCATTCCGGCGGGCGTGCCTCGGCGGCGGGACTGTACGTGATGTTTTACTACATTGGGGGCAGCGTGGCCGGTGTTCTGCCCGGACTGTTGTGGCAGTACGGCCAGTGGAAAGCCTGCGTGGCGCTGATAGTGTTTGTGCAACTCTTAACGATGGCCGTTGCTGGCGGAATTTGGAATGGCAGAGAAGTCTAACCGGGATACCACTTCACCAAAGGGTGTAGTAACTGGAGAGAACCATGAAGAGATTTTTGTTCGTTGCTATCTTTTGCTGTGTTTCCATGTTGGCGAGCGCGCAGGAAATCGTTGTGGCCGCCGCCGCAGACCTCGCTTCCGTTTTCCCCGAAGTGGCAGCCAGGTTTGAAAAACAAACTGGCAAGAAAGTTCATGTGAATTTTGGTTCCTCTGGTCAGTTTCTTTTGCAGATCGAAAACGGCGCACCAGTAGATGTCTTTTTCTCGGCAGACGTGCAATACCCACAGCGACTTGAGTCCGAAGGCCTGACCCAACCGGGTTCCATCTATAGATATGCTGTTGGCAAACTGGTCCTGTACGTTCCCAATAGCTCAGCGGTGAATCCGTCGCAGGGGCTAAGGGCTCTACTCTCGCCCAAAGTAAAGAAGATTGCTCTTGCAAATCCTCAGCACGCTCCCTATGGACGTGCTGCGGTTGAGGCTCTCAAGAAAGAGGGACTCTATGATGCGCTCCAGAGTAAGTTTGTAATCGGCGAAAACATCTCGCAGGCCGCACAGTTTGTGCAATCAGGTAATGCGGATGCAGGGATTGTCGCGCTTTCACTTGCACTCAGTCCTGCGATGAAATCTGCCGGGCGCTTTGCGGAACTTCCGGCGTCCGATTACACACCTCTTGATCAGGCAGCAGTTATTCTGAAGAACTCCAAGGATAAGGCCACTGCCGCGCTTTTCCTCGACTTCATTCGCAAGCCAGAAATTACAGGACTGCTGGCGCAGTATGGCTTTACTTCATCCTCTACAAAAAGCAATTCAAAGCAGTGACAGCAGTCGACAAGGGAGCGGATGCAAGCTTCATTTCCATGCGATTGCTCCCATGCGAAACAAGTACTTTGAACGGAGATCAATTGACGTGGCGTCCGTCCGTTCGATCAGCCTTTGTAATTCTTCAGGCGTGTACGCCTGGCGCACGGAGGCCACGGAATCGAAGCGTGAGGCCCTGCTGCGAAACATTGGGATACCGGCGTATACCAGTGCCAGGTGCAGCGAACTTCGCCGCAGATCATTGATAAGTACCGCGCGCCGCGCCACCTGCAACGCGCCGTTCACAAAATCGATCACTTGTGAGGGCGCGAGGTGATGAACAAAGAGTCCGCAGCTCACAAAATCGAAGCTCGCAGGAGGGAACGAGAGCTCCAGTGCGTCTCCTACAACCACTTGCTTGCAGCAATGAACTTTCAGTCCGCGTCGGTCCAGACAGACTGGCTCTACGTGAAGACTCTCTTCCTCTTTCAGCCGCTCGGATGCCCGCGAGATTGAATATCCATCTCCCGCTGCTACCTCCAAAACGGAAGCTGAGTGCAACCCCGATCTTCGCATTGCTCGCCGCAGCAGGTAGACAGTCGTACTCACTCCGCCAAACCAACGATTCACCAAACGCAAATCCCCGAGTGATTCTGTCGCTTCTTCTGGACTTAAGCCGACATCGTCCAATACCTCATGCTGCGGAATCCGCTTCAATTTCCCTCCCATCGTTTGAACGCCAGTACCGCGTTAAGTCCACCAAAGGCAAATGAGTTCGAAAGCGCGAACTCAATCTGCCGCTCGCGTGCGATGTTTGGAATTACATCAAGGTTGCAGTCTGGATCGGGTTCGTTGAAACTTACGGTCGGCGGCAAAATTCCGTTTTCCAGTGCCATGAGGGTTGCGAACGCTTCCAGCGCTCCTGAGGCGCCTAGCGCGTGTCCGTGCATGGACTTCGTCGAACTGATTGCAAGCTTCTCCGAATGGGAGTCAAATACCTTTCGGATTGCCCGCGTTTCAGTCACGTCGTTGGCTGCCGTCCCCGTTCCGTGCGCGTTGATGTAGTCCACAGCGGCAGGACAAATGCTTGCATCATTCAAGGCCGACAGCATTGCCGCCGCGGGACCGTCCATGGATGGCTGCGTGATGTGGCCAGCATCGGCCGACATTCCGAATCCGACAACTTCTCCTAGTATTCGCGCGCCTCGCGCCAAGGCACGCTCTGCCGACTCAAGAAAGAGCATGGCCCCACCTTCGCCCAGGGTAAGCCCCTTCCGATCACGTGAAAACGGACGACAGATTTCGGGTGACACAACTCTCATTGCTTCCCACGCTCGCAGAATTCCTGGGCTAAACGGGGCCTCACTGCCGCCGCAAATCGCGGCTTCTACTGCACCTGAACGAACCATCCAGAACGCTTGTCCAATTGCATGGGTAGCTGAAGCGCAGGCGGTAGAAATCGTGAATGCGGGTCCCGTGATTCCGAGATCCATTGATATCTGGCTTGCTCCAGCGTTGTACATCGTGAGTGGAATGGTGAACGGATGAGGACGTGGCCGTCCCTCTTTGTATATTGCAACGAAGCCGCGATCCAGACTCGTTTGTCCTCCCATGGAGGTCCCGGTGATTACAGCGAACCGCTGCTTGTCCTGCAAGGACAAGGCTTCACCCGATGGTGTTTCACTCTGACGATCGTACCCCGCCTCGCTCACGGCCTGCCGCGCAGCCACCACCGCGAATTGGGCAAACCGGTCAATCAGATCACACTGTGTTGGAGCAAAGTGATCTTCGGATCGAAATTTACGAACCTCGGCACCATTCCGAAAACGCAACCCCTCGACATCCGTAGACCCAATCGGAGCAATTCCTGAGCGACCTTCACGCAATGCGGTCCAGCACTCTGATGAGTTTGCACCCAGTGCGCAAACGATCCCCGTTCCCGTGACCACCACGCGCCTGCCGTGCGGCGCGATAGTCTTGCTCAACTCGCTGCCTCAGATTTTTCTTTCAGCAGTTGCTCTACTCCAGAAACCGTACTGCGCACGTCCTTGATTGAATTCGCGGCCTCGTCCGGGATTGAAACTCCGAACTCCTCTTCCAGCGCGAACAGAAGGTTCATTGCATCCAGACTATCCATCGCGAGTTGTTCAAACGTGCTGTCGATGGTGATGCTCTCAACCGGAATCCTCTTAACCGCAGCGATACCCGCAATCACCTTCGATGTTAATGCTTTATTCATCCGGCCCCCTTTGTACGGTCTTTGATTTTCAACCCGCTAGTGTATCTGATACGTGGATTTCTATCCCTCAGTAATTGTCATGAACACGAAAGCGAATACAAGTCTCAATAGCCTCTTTTGCTCAAACGCGTCTTGATTTACCCAGATCAAGATGTACAAACATTATTAGATGCGAGTTGGATGTAATGGAGACTATGTTCCTTCGAAGGACGGAATGCATGGGGGGGCGGAGGTGGGGCATCCTCAAATTGTGCGCTGATGCTGAATCTAGACTGTGTAGTGGGGCTCGCAATAGGTTACTGGACCATTTGATAAAGCTCCGTAAATTAGTGGATCCAATATTACAAAAGTAACTTGCTAGTAAGGGTTTATAGACGTACCTTTCTCACTGTTTTCCAACTCTCATTCGTGGGCCCTCGTGCCGATTGGAACAGGCGGGATGATGCGCTGCTCTAGTTCCCATATTACGTCTCGATATGTTTGGCCAGCTATTATTGGAGTATCACTCGTCCTAACAAGTGCAGGTTCCGTTTATGCTCAGGAGGCTTCTGATCCAGACTCTCTAAGTTTGGAGGAACTCCTGAATGTGAAGGTCTATAGCGCCTCGAAGTATGAGCAAAAGGCAGCGGAAGCTCCGTCCTCTATCAGCGTCATCAGTGCGGAGCAGATTCGGGATAATGGCTACCGAACTCTAAGCGATGCACTGAGAAGCGTGACAGGATTCTACGTAAGCAGTCATGGTAGTTACACTACGCTGGGCGTGCGCGGTTTCGCTCCTTCGGGAGACTCCAACGGGCGCATTCTGCTTCTCGTAAACGGTCACACAATCAACAACAATATCGATGGTTCGGCGCCGCTTGGAAACGACTTTCCTGTCGACTTGGATCTCGTGGACCGCATTGAAGTCGTGCGTGGACCGAGTTCGTCATTGTATGGAGGCAATGCTTTTTTTGGCGTTGTGAATGTCATTATCCGAACAGGAAACGACCGGGGTACAGTTGTATCCGGCGAGGCTGGAAGCCTCGGTACTTACAAGGAAACAGCTACTTACGGTGTCAATCGGCGCGGCACGCAGGCCCTCGTTTCGGCAACCTACTGGGATACCGCCGCCCCCGGTCAGTTAGACAAAACAGAAAACCCGGGCGGACCGTCGAGCAGTCATGAGCAGTCTCGTCGCGTCTTCGGACTGGTAGCTAGCCACGGTTTCACCTTGCAGGCGGCTGCTTCGAGCACGCAGGAGAAAGTGCCGCCTTCGGCGCAATGGTGCGGAAGTTGCCATCAGACCGATACGCACAGCACCAGTCTCCGCGCCTATGCCGATCTGCAATACGAACACCCTGTCTGGAAGGGAACGCAATTCTCCGCGCGAACCTACTACGACACCTTTGCGTCGCACGGGACCTACAACGATCTCCGAGGTTGTAGCGAAGCTAGATGTCATGGGCAACTTATCGACTATGACAGCGCCCATGGTGATCGGGTTGGGATGGAAGTGAAACTGACCCGGCGCTTCCTCGATCGGCATCGCATAACGGTGGGAGCCGACTACCGCGATAACTTCCGTCAGGCCCAAAACAATTACATTCTGGATGACATTCCAGTGACTTCCAAAACATTTATGAACTACGCTCGTACTTCGGGTATATGGGGAATCTACGGCGAAGGAGAATTCCATCTCCATCCGAAATTGATTCTTGACGTCGGTGTACGCACCGATCGCTACAACTACTACGTTGGAAGCACAACTAATCCTCGTGCCGCACTGATCTATACTCCGCGGAAAGCCACCACTTTGAAGTTTCTTTACGGAACAGCTTTTCGTGCACCGAGCTTTTCAGAACTATATTCTGCTGGAATGGCGAGCGTGTCGGCTCCTAACCTGAAGCCAGAGACCATTCGCACCTTTGAAGGAGTCTGGGAACAGCAACTTAACAGCCGCATAACGCTCAGCGCCTCTGGTTTCTACAACCACATTGGCAGTTACATCGAAGAGCAAACAGTAGTGGTCAGCGGTGAAGATCAAACCACTTTCTTCAACTCCAAGGCAACCGCTAAAGGAGCGGAGTTGGAGGTGATCGGCAAACTTCCATCCGGAATTGAGAGCCGCCTGAGCTACACATATCAGGATGCACGCAACGATTCGGTGGGATACACTTTGCCTGATTCCCCGAAGCATCTGGTGAAACTGAACGTTGCCGCACCCCTGTTCCGTCGCTCACTAACGCCTGCGATAGAGGCGCAATACATGAGTAAGAGTTCGACGTTGTGGCCCTCTGTAGGCTACTCCGCGCCTCCCGTGCTTATAAATGCGAGCGTATCCAGTCGCCAGTTCTGGGGAGGACTCTCTCTTTCGGGTGGCGCTTATAACCTGGTTGGACGATCCATGAGCGACTCGACTGCCGGGTACTTTGAGCAGGACCATACTGTGGCCTCGACTTCACTGCTGCCGGACGATCGACGAAGCTTTCGTATAAAACTGACTTGGACGTCGAGTGAAGGGACAACAAAGGTAACCCCCAATCCACACACGGAAGGGGCGCATTGATCCCATGATGCTTATGCGAATTCGTACTCTTTTGTGCAGGAAGGTAGATAAATCCACCCCGAGCTATACGCACGCTTCTTGGAGACGATATGTACTAGGGAGAACCTGCCGATTCGTGATTGTGGGGATCGGCGCACTGGCAATGTTCTCTGCGAGTGGGATTGGAGTTCAAGCGCAGTCCGTGGAAGAGCACGATGCCAAGGCTGCTTTTGTATTCAAACTCGTAAACTTTGTGCAGTGGCCAAATGGTGCAAGTCACGATTTGGGCGTTTGCTTTATAGGCGCCGATGCAACCAGCGATGCGCTACAACATTTGGTGCTTGGAAAATCAATAAATGGCAAAGCCATCGTCGTTCGTCGCTTAGCTTCCACAGCTGATTTTAAGTCGTGCCAAGTTATCTTTATGGGTGCTTCTGAGCGCAGCAACATCGCGTCAGTCTTAGAACGTCTTCGCGGCACCAGCGTGCTCACTGTCGGAGAGTCTGATGGATTTGATCAGCATGGCGGAATTGTTAACCTCCTGCTCAGTGGCGGACGAATCCGCTTCGAAGTAAATCCGCATGCGGCGGAGCGAGCGCACTTGCAAATCAGTTCCCGATTGCTCTCACTGGCGACGATTGTCGCGGACGGCACTTAGGAAAGGTACAAATGAATTTCCGCAACATGTCTATCGGCCGCAAGCTGATGATTCTGATGATGGTGGCCAGCAGCGTCGCGCTTCTATTGGTGTGCGCGGTCCTGCTTGGCTATGACGTAGCGACCTCGAAGCAGGACACTACCGAGCACCTTTCAGCGCTGGTTCAAATTATCGCAGATAACAGCAAGGCCGCACTCAGCTTCGGTGATCAAGCGGCTGCCGGAGAGGTTCTCGCCACACTGAAGGCAGAGCCCCACATCACGGCTGCCTGTATTTATGACAAGCAGGGGAAGCCTTTTGCTTCCTACAACCCGAAAGGCACTAGCAACTCGGATGTGCCGCCGTTCAGGAGTCGCGGAACCTACTTCGAATCTGATCGACTGATGCAGTATCTTCCAATGACCATGGCCGGGGAACAAATTGGTTCGGTTTGCGTTGAGTCCGATACCGCAGAGATGAAACAACGCTATCGTAGCTATGCTGGAATTGTCGCTGTAGTCATGATTATCTCGTGGCTTGCGGCTTTGCTGGTTGTGAGTCGGATGCGCAGGACGATTACCGATCCTCTGAACGAACTGATCACAGTGGCAAGGGTGATTAGTGATTCCGGTGATTTGGAACATCAGATTGACGCCGACCGGAAGGACGAACTCGGAGATCTGGCGCGTTCCTTCAATAATATGATCGGGTATCTGAAGGAGATGGCTGTTGTTTCCGAAGGCATCGCTGGCGGCGACCTTTCCTGTGCCGTCGCGCCCCGCTCGGAAAGCGATGTGCTTGGCCATGCTTTTGCTCGAATGACGGAAGGGTTAAGAGTCTTGGTACAGAGCGTGAGGCAGAGTGCAACTCAGGTAGCTAGTGGCTCGAACCAAGTAGCCAGCGCTTCGGAAGATTCCGCCAAGGTCAGCGTACATACATCTTCTGCGATCGATGAAGTCACCAGCACTATGCACGAGATGAGTATCAACGTGCAAAATATGGTGAAGAATACGCAAATGCAGGCCTCCAGCGTCAGTGACACATCTGCCTCGATTGATGAAATGGTTGTCAGTATCCAACGAGTGGCAGAGACAGCCAAGGTGCTGCTGGATATCTCCAGTCGCTCGCGCGATGAAGTGCAGAGCGGCATTGGCACCATGGAGAAGACCGCAGACGGCCTCAACCGTATTAACAGATCGATCGGCTCCTCCTCCAGCATCATTACTAATCTCGGCGAGCGCGCCAACAACATTGGCAAAATCATCGAGGTCATTGACGACATTTCGGAGCAGACGAATCTGCTTGCCCTCAATGCCGCAATCGAAGCGGCGCGTGCAGGAGAACACGGCCTCGGCTTCGCTGTTGTGGCCGATGAGGTACGCAAACTCGCCGAAAAATCTGCAACTTCCACCAAGGAGATTAGTGAGCTGATCAGTGGCATTCAGAGCGAAGCCCGGAAGGCTGTGGACAACATGGAGAAAAGCATGGTGATCGTCAACGAGGGACTCACTCTCGGTAATGATCTGAGCCTTGCCCTCCGCAGAATCTCCAACGTGGTGGCCGAGGTCTTTAAGTTCTCTCAGGAGATTGGATCCGCTACCAATGAACAGTCACACGGCTCTTCGCAGATTGCCAAAGCCACGACGCGCCTCAACGACATTACTCACGAAATCACTTCTTCAGTGGAGGAGCAGGCGGGAGGTGCCCAAGCTGTAGTGCGAGCCATGGAGCGCATGCGTGAGATGGTGCAGCAGTCCACCTCAAGTTCCACGGAGTTGGCCGCATCTTCGGAGCAGATGTCAAGGATGGCTCGCATACTAATGGAATCGATGGACCGCTTCGTTCTTGAAGACCACGCCGAACAGGGGCGTCGCCCTGAGGTTTCGAGATTCGCATTGGCAGGAGGTCATCGCTAGCATTGGAAGAGGAAGGGAGAAAAGAGCGACTGATTCATTTACTGGTAGGAGCGGCAGGACTCGAACCTGCGACCCTCTGCTTAGAAGTTGAGACTTACTAAGAAACTGTCATACGCATTTAGATTCAATAACTTAGACCGCCAGTTTTCTCCAATCGATAGTATAGGCACAGGGTTGTAAGCGTGTCTAGTAAATCTCTGAAATTTGCTCTACCATCGAATTTCAGCAGCTTACATCCATTCCGTGCGGTACCCTTTACGCTTCGTTCAACTATGCCCATTTCCTGAACGTTGACTCTGGATGCGAGGTGCCGAAGAATCTGTTCCAAAGGTGCTCCAATTGGAAAATAGCTTGCGAACTTTCGGGTGGCGTTCACGCACAGCACTCACAAAGTTCTACTTGGACACGGCGGAGAAGTTACCGCGCTTTGGCGGAGGCTTCATCCGTGACCTACAACAGGTTCGCGAGTGGGAGCGGCAAGATGCGCGGAAACTGTACGACCGCACTCGTGCACCATCGGGAACGGAACTCTCGTACACAGGTTTCCGGTTGATGGAACTGTTCCCCGCAGAAGAATACGACAGACTATTTGCAGGGTTGAGGCGGCTCTTTCCAGCGAAGCCGTACGGACGTGACCAGATTGACCGATTCAGTCCAACAGCCCCTGACCTTTTTCACGGCGGTTGGTCGAAAATCGGGACTCTAGTCCGAGAGAATAAGTGGTTTGGGATGCTGGATAAGAGAGTTGTCCCTGAAATTCCAGCAGAAGTTGATTACGTGGACATCGATGTTCACAAGGTCTTACCTTCCGCAGTCGTAGTGTCCTTCGACGTACACCTGTCAAAGAAGGCAACTTCGAAGCTGAACGAACTGCAAGCGCGAACTTACTTGGCAGTCACAACTTTTCATCAATTTGCGCCTTGGGCGAAGCACGGAATGAATCGCTCACATGCACCCGTCGAATGGGCAATGCAGGATGCCATTCTGAAATGGCAGCGCGGCCTGCACCATGAGGTTGAGAGAATTGTCACCCCATATCTTCGGGGTTTCTTCACCCGCTCCAGAGAGAGACGCAACCGCCTCCCGGTGATAGACTGCTTTTCCCTGAGCGGGATTCCTGAAGGGGATGAGGACATCCACACGCGCCTTGCACCTCTTCGTAGCTGGCTCGTGTCAGCATCCGTACAGCCCGACCCGTCTGAATTGCATAAGTACCTCCGAGACGACCTCATGTTTGTCTGGGAAGAGCGACGGGAGGAGCGGCTTCCGTTTGGGTATCGGTTCGTTCAGCTTCATGCAGCGCCCCCGGTACCTGACCCGACCAAGCTACAAGGATTCGCCGCTTTGCGTTCCGAACTCGACGCTGTTCTTCCGTACATCTGTTTCCTCGAGGCCATCCAAACAATTACAGAACAGGTCGAGGTCTTGCGTCTGCGGGTCTATAAAACTCTAGCAGGAGCAAGTTGGTTCAACCGCCGCTTCCGTGCAGACATCAAGCTGAACGACCGTGTTCAGCGGGAAGCCATGTTTGTGTCGCGTCTCTCGCTCGAACTTAAGGATTCGAAGCCATGGCTGAAGCACGAGTTGGAAGTCTTTGGATGCATGACTCAGAAGTTGGGCATAGAGAGGAGCGAGTCTACACTTACTGACGTCCTCGACGATTCTCTAAGTTTCCAACTAGACCGAGTTCAACGGCATCTCGCACTTATCGGGGGAAGCTCTTCAGACCATGTCGCTCGGAGGAACGTCAGCCTGATGTACAGCCTTCAGCGACAAGTCTGGCTCCTGACAATTGTTGCCACCCTAGCATCTGTGGGAAGCATCCTTACGAACTGGAATCAACTCCGACAAATTTTAGCCGTCATCTCAAAGCGGTGACCGGGAGTAGCGATTCGAACAGAATGTTTTCCTGCTCGACCGCGTTTCGTATCCCTCCATCATCCCGGCATCCCCGCCGAGCAATTCTTCAGTCGGTGATGCCCCCGCGTTCTTCAACCAGTTCAAATCCATGGTGGATGTCAGTGAAAATGGTATGCCGTTATGCATGCGCCAGCGATGCGTCTCGTAGTACCACTCGATGGCAGCGTATCCGGTTTTATCTGGTTCGGCCTAGTCCTTCACGCCTTCTCGTGTGTTGGCACGTGGATGCATTGACGGAGAGTAAGTGGAGCGGAATGACGCCAGCTTCCAAGATGTCGCAATAGCATCCGAACATCGTGTGGGAAAGAGAAGCCGTTTGGAGCTTATCAACGGTGCACAGACTACAGTCAGTGCACCACCCCGCGACCGCCGAAATCCATGGCAAAATGCCAATGAATTCGGGGTCGCGGAATGGAACCTTTTGAACCAGACGGTTCTTAGGGCAGCAGTTCTCATTGCACTTTTTGTTTGGTCTCTTCTAGGCTTTGCTTTTTGATGTCATCGGTGCGCTTCTGCTCCTCGTCGTTCTCTCGCAAAACAGCAGCATTAACTCCGGTTCCAATTTGTTGATAGTAGGCGTTTGGTACATAAATCAAGAAGCGCGTCTGGCCCCAATTCCACCAAGAGAGGACACTGTATATACGAGTGTTCGTATTTCCACGTTTGAAAAGTTTTACAGTATGAGGGCCGTGGTCGCCAGCCGACTTGCTATCCACTGTAAATTCCTCAGAGCTAACGTACTGGTATTTGGACTTGAGTAGTTCGTCTGGGTCGGACGCCCCGCCTCGGCCACTCGCCAGATACTGAGCCGCCTCCGCTCTCGTTGTGAACCCAGATGGAACCTCTGCTGCGACCAAGACTAAACGATTGTTATTGAAGAAATAGTAGGTATCCTCTGGCTTGTCTGCACAAACAGTCAGTGCATCTGTCCAGTGGCTTTCATTGACGAATGCACCTAGCGGGTTTGCATTTGGTATTTTCTCTAGCTTATCCAAGACAAGCATCGTGAAGTACCAGATGTGATATCTATTGCCGTTACTGTCCGCGCTTCCGCTGCTGTACCAAGCGAGCCAATCGCCATTAAAGCCATCGGGGACAGGCTTACGGAACGTTGCAGAGGTTAGCTCAGAGCACGTCTTTTCTTGCGCTTCGAAAGAACGTGCAAACTCGCTCCTGCTCTGTCCCCATGGGTGACGGTTGTAGCCATCTGCGTCGTTTTGAGTCGCCTGAAATGGGTCTTTTGATTTACAGCCTGTCATCCAGACCGTGCTAATCACAAGGAGGCATAACAAGACAGTGGCTACACGTTTTATATGCGCCATTTCATTCCTTTATGAAGAATCTTGGTGTTCTCTCTCACTGCTCGCACTTTTGTGCGATAGAACTTCCCCATTTGCACTTGCCATCAGACTCGGTGCAGACCATGCCAGTCCCGTGGATTTCAATGGGACGACATCTGAGGGCGATAACTCTGCGAGGACGTCCTCGGTCTCGTAATCCATCACGTAGACTTTGGCAATTCGTTTATCCAACACGTTCCCTTCAGCCAAGACACTTAGGTATTTGCGGTTCTCGGGAAAACAAGAAGCGCGAGCCTCCTCGACCGCGCCCTGCGGAGCAGAGGGGCGTGACATGCCCGACTTCGCGAAGAGGTCATTGATGCATGCCTCCATCTGAGTTTGCCGATTGGTGTCGAACTTGCGTAAGAGGTTGTCGAGGTCTGCGACTGAAATCTTCAGCCCGATACCGCCAACGAATGTAGTATCCGCATGACACAGAGCGAGAGTGCGCTCTTGCCCCTTGCCAGTTACCCAAGAAAACCCATCTCTAGACTCCGAGTAGCAGGTGTCACTGTTAGGCTCTTTCGGTGATATGCGGCCAACCTCGAAGAGCTTGTCTGCGTTCTCGGAGAAGAACTTTGACTGGAACTGCTTGAAGTTTGTCTTCGCCTCTCGGAGCCAATTGGCGCGGGTTTGGTCTTCAACTCGGTTCCATTCGTCAGACAGGGCGGTCTCTCTCAGTTTTGGGTCAGAAATCCCGTTTGTCTTTGCCGTAATCGACTGTTCGGTGGCGGTGTACTGTGTGCTGTACCGCTTCAAAAGGCCGTCGTCGCTGGCTTCTCCATTCCATGGCGCAACGAAATCAGGAACCTTGGTGAGAATACGTGACGGCTTAGGCGGTGCGACGGCATTCGATTCAGTCGATTGTTGCGCGGCGGCACTCGCCTCTGTTCGCCGGGATTCATTCCTTGATGTCACGAAAAATGCAAGTGCAATGACAACCAGAACTGCTACCGCGATGGCAATGAGGTGATTTGGCTTCACAGGATTTTCTCCAAAAGGACGCTACTTTGTTGTGTCCACTACACAAACAGTGCAAGGGATTTTCGGACCTACTTCAGAGTGGTAGCCGCTCATCTACTCGGGGGAATTCCGATAAATAAGACGGATTTCGGTCTGACAATCACCCTAATTCCCATACCATCTGGACGCTGGAGGCTCCACGTCCCGATAGCGTCATTTATCCCCGAGTCCGGGGGGAAAGAAGTCTGTGAATCCGGTTTACCGTCTCAACATTGCTGCGCATCTGCGAAGTGTTCGAAGTATCTATGTCGAAATTGGTTCGCGGCTTGGATGACGGAATTTATGAGAAGCCAGACGTTGAACTGGCACCTCGCAAACGCAGACGTCGCCCCTAGAATCTGGAATCATTCCTCTAGCCGAAGAATTCATTCAGTTCCATCGATAGGTCTCGCGAAAAAAGCACCTGTGAGCAGTATCGATTGGCACTACGATGAATACAACCCCAAGGCTGAGGATGAACATTTTGCGCACAACTGCCCCGACGCTCCTGAAGAACTGCGGGAGCACGCTAAGAAACGGCTGCTGCTCGGCGATTACTAAAAGCATGACCGTGCTTAACCTACCTCCAACTCGATGCAAAGGCCAATAGGAGCCGTCAATGCAACCGGAAGACGTAAGAACAATTCCAGTCAGCCAAATCCCAATTGAAGGTGGGGCACTGAAGATGCTGAGCAAGCCGGAAATCCAGCCATATCTTGCTCACGCCGAAGCCGCTATTACGGGGCAAGGCTGCGATGAGGCAACGAGCGCGATTGCTGAACTGCCGCTTGAACGCCGTTATATCTGGCGCATCGCTTCATCGCTCAAGCAAGCGTTCTGCGACTTCGATAAATCCAGCGTCAGGGCTGACCTCGGCACCATGAACGCGGAGGACTTCGACAACGTGTTGGGGCTCATCGAACGTCGGCCAGTCCAGTTCGCGATGCTACTCAGGACGGTGTTCGGAGCAGAACAGATGGAGAGCATGCTGCTGGACGCCATCGACATCGCGAAGCGTTAGTGAGCTTGGGAAGATGTGTTGCTTACACTTCACCCGCACCCGCTGCCATGGCTTTTACCTCGGCGTTGGGCACCTGACGTTTGGGATACGGCAGGACATCCCACCGTAACGCACTCCGCAGTAGTCGTTTTGTGCGCCTGTCACCGTAGATTCCCACATAACGATGTTTGGGCGTGCCTTCGAAGAACTCGCACCCCTGTTCAATCAAAAGTTGCTTCTGCGCGGCACGAGTGCGCTTGTATTTCAGTGTGCCGCCTCGGCGGTCGCGTGCTAGGCCGCTCACCTGCCGCGAGTCATGAACCTTGCCATCGGGTGACTTGAATTGTTCCACCGGGCTAGTGGTCCCGCAATAATGGTGATTCAGAGCAGAATAAATCGTTCCGACCTCGTTTGAGCCGGGTGCGGGGTCTGCATAGCTCACAAATATGTGGTAGCCCTTCTTGGTCATCTCCTTGCATGCTGCGCTAATCAGAAAAGAGGCTGAGTGGGGATGAGCCCAATGTGCCGCGCAGCCACGGGTTATTGTGGCTACCTTGTGTTTGTGCTCCTCTCCACAGACCGAAGCCGCCACCTTTGTACCCGCAGTGCTCCCGAAGCAGACGACGCCAGCAAGATGTTCTCCAGCGAATAGGCCCCACGCCCATTCTGTGGTTCCTAAATTCCCCAACCACTCGAATGCATAAACGAGTTGCTTGGCTTGGGCATAGGAGATTTCACGCACGATGGCGTGCTTGAGGTCAGCCGCCAGCGTTCGCTTCTCTTCGATGTCAGGTTCAGGTTGTTCCGCCATGTACTCGCGAATCACCCTCTGGTACGCCTTCCCGTTCAGCACAGGCTCTTGAAAGTCAGCGGATAGCTGGTCTCCGAAAGCGGTGATGTCCCTACCTGCGTTGCTCAGGGCGAGTATAAGCTGCTTCCTGACACTTGGATTTAGACGGCTCCGACTTTGAACGACCGCCTCCAGTCGCCGCCTTTGGTTGGCGGATTCGAGTTCCCGGACGAGGTCTGCGGCCACCACATTGATGTTCGGTTCGATGTCGGGTGCGGATGGCCGCGAAAGCTCCTTTACGGCTCTAAGAACCCCGGCTGTAGTCAGTTCGCCGTATGTATCCTTTGCCCGGAGTAGAGCCTCCTCGAAAGTGGCGTCATCGACTAGTCTCGCCAGTCTCTGCCACTTCGATGACTGGTCACGAGTAATGCGTGAACCAAACGGTCAGGGCATTTGATGCCGACGTTGTCGAGCAAGTGTCCCAGTGCATGGTGAGCGTTCCGTGGGCTCACCATCATCCCTTGCTCCGTTCCAAACACGAGGTCATGCTTGGCCTTCTGTTTCCAGCGGTACAGAAATCGCCTCAACTCGTAAGAGAAGGGAATGACTCTCTCTTTATCTCCCTTTCCCCTGACGGTGATTAGGAGATTGTCGAAGTCCACCTTTGACCACCTCAAGGTGAGGAGTTCACTGACGCGACATCCGGTATCGGCCAAGGTCAGAGCCAATACCTGAGCGCGTGTCCGCGCCCATTTTCTAGGTTCTTGTGGTTTCCACTTGGCAATTTTTTTGATGTCCTCCTCCGAGTACAGGCTGAAGACACGTTGAGGCTCCTTGAGCTTTCCGAGTTTCAAGGGAGAGCCCAACCACCGGAGGTAGGCGTTGACGGCGCGGATACGGTTGTTGACGGAGGTGGCAGCGAGCCCAGATTCCCGCATCGCGACCACGAACTCAGTCAGGTCGGCCTGTGTGGGGTCTGCAATCTTGAGCTTGGTAAAAGTTTGTCGATACCACTCCAGAGTGGCTGGCGAGACTGATTTGAGGTATTTCCGTTCACGCAGGAATTGCTCGAATTTCGCGTCCATTTCATCTCCAAGGCTTAGGGTCGCAAGGAGAAAAACTGGAAGTTAAAAACAAGACTAAGTACTTTAGAATCAGGCAAATGGTAGGAGCGGCAGGACTCGAACCTGCGACCCTCTGCTTAGAAGGCAGATGCTCTATCCAACTGAGCTACGCTCCCACACGTTTGAGCTAGCGCTCTTTCTTATTCTAACTGAGTTCTCAAAGTTGCGTGGGGGTGCAATTTGAATAAGCATTCCGCCGTGAATTGAAGCGCCGTTTCCCATCGGTCCGCAGCTTCGGAGGCTGACGCTCCGTATCCGGTTAAGAAAAGCGTAAGGCTGTACCCCTCGTCAGACTCATTCAACTCGCAGCCCCGATGAAAGTAGCAGCGTCGCACAACTATTTCTGCCGAAGCCTCCAGTCCATCGTGTTTTTTCAATTGTCGCGCCAACTCGCGTGCCAGTTTTTCATTCGTTCCCAGGCTCCGGCGCAGGAATTCGGTTGGTTTGGCGAGTGCGATATCTATATAGCAGTTCTGTGAACACACAGCCCCGTATAGATTATCGGCAGCCTCGACCGCCTCGGTCCAAACGTCACACTTGGCTGAAAGCCATTTGCTTTGGTCAGAATTCAATTTGACAAGAAACTCCCGAAGGGCAGGGAACTGCAGTGCCTCTGGAATGTGCTCAATTGCGGATGGGTTTGTGTGCAAGTCAAAGAATTGCAGCTTTCCTTCCGGATCGTTCCACGGAATCTCCAACGCGGGTGCCGTGGGACCGAGCTCAATACTGTAATCTGCGTCCATTTAGCGGGCCTCTTTGGCTTCCACCTGTGTCAGAAACTCTATGATCTTGCGTTCAGCCCAGCGTCCGTCATCGCGTCCATCTGCGCTTGGTTTCCCAATAAAGGCGCAATGTCCGCCGTGCCCGGTGTGCAGGAAGGTGACATTCGGGTTTTCATCGAGTTTGCGTCGGCTTTCTGGAGACATTACAACGAAAGGATCGTCGTCTGAGTGAATCACCAGTGTAGGAACGGCAATTCGGTCGAGCACGTGTGACGAACTCGCCTTGTCGTAATAGTCCGCTGCCCCGGCAAATCCCATGTAGTGTGCCGTGATGTGTTCGTCGAAGTCGCGCACTGAGCGCACGTTTTTCAGCAGGGAGGGATCATATCGTCCCGGCCAAAGCCGCGACTTTCGCCGGAAACTTCTCCGCAACGAAACCAGGAACCACCATTCATAAATTGAGTTTGCAGCCTCGTGAATTCTGTCCGATGAAATTGCCAAGTCGCACGCTGGAGAAACCGTAGCAGCGGCCACTAGCTCTGGAGGTATGTCCTTTCCCCATAGCCCGACGGCGCGCAGCACCTGGTTACCTCCCATTGAAAAGCCAGCCAGCGCCACTCGCTGAAGCCCGTCGCTCGCAATCATCTCGGCCACAAGCTTCTCAACGTCCTGCGATAGCCCAGAGTGGTACAACGTAGAGGAAAGCCGCTCCGTTCCACCACAGCCGCGAATATTCATTCGCATCACGTTCCAACCTTGCGACCACGCCCGGTTGGCGGTCCCAATGACGTATTGGGAGTTGCTGGATCCCTCCAATCCGTGCACGATCATCAGCGTCAGGCGCGTTTTTGGTTCATTCTGCCAATGACAGTGGCACAGGATCTGCACATCTTTCTCGATTTGGAAAAGGCGCTCTTCTGGCTCGGGCAAGCCATTCGCACGTTTTATAAAATTTCCCGCAATCGTCTGCAAATGACCGCCGCGTAAAAAGCGGTGCGGAACAAAGTCGTTCGCGATGTGCACAGAGTTCGAGGGATGGGGAATCTTCGTACTGGGCATGAGTTCTGTATGGGCCGGGTTCGCCCGTATAATGAATGTATCAGTTTCGCCGTGGTGGGTGGCCGCTAGCCATTCGCGCGAAGTTACTCCGGAGGTTATGATGCCGATTTTTGAATATGTTTGTAAGGGTTGCGGCAAGAAATTCGAAGCCATCGTCTATGGGTCCAAACAGTCAGAGTGCCCAGCCTGCAAGGGAACGGAACTCGAGCAGCAGCTTTCGACGTTTGCCGCACACGGCACAGATAAATCTTCCGGCTCCTCTCCCAAGATGCCCTGCGGCATGCCCGCTGGATCCTGTGGTGGCGGTGGTTGCGGGATGAACTAACTATTCAGGAGCATTCGTTTCCGCACTGTCGGGGCGAGCCACAGTTCAATGACCGTGCATGCCAGACGGATCACAATGAGGATTCAATGTGTCCCAACTGAGTTGTAGCCAGTGTCAAGCCCCGCTGATTGCGGAGGAGAAAGTCTGCCCGCAGTGCAGGACTCTGGTGTACGCGGAGGAACTGGAAGCACTGCGAATGCAGGCGCTCTCGTTCGAACGACAAGGTGAATTGGCGAAGGCCGGCCAGGCGTGGAGCAGCGCGCTGCAATGTTTGCCCTCTGATTCCAAGCAGGCACAGTGGATCCACGATCACATCCGAGCATTGGAGCATGCCCCATCCGGATCTGACGCGCCCCAGAAATCAAGTGCTTGGGCTAAACGCCTTGGTCCCCTCGCACCACTCGTGCTAGTACTGGCCAAAGCGAAGACTGTTCTCTTTGCGCTCTTTAAGCTAAAATTCCTCTTCAGTTTTGCGGCATTCTTAGGAATTTATTGGGCTATTTACGGAGCCTGGTTCGGCATCGGCTTCGCCGTCATGATCTTGCTCCACGAAATGGGGCATTTCGCAGAGGTCAAACGTCGTGGACTTCCAGCCGATATGCCAGTCTTTCTTCCCGGTCTCGGAGCCTACGTCAAGTGGCAGGCGCTCGGAATTCCCGCCGAAGTCCGCGCTTTTGTCTCGCTTGCCGGACCCGCCGCAGGGCTTCTCGCGGCTTTCGTAGCTGCGGCTCTTTTCTGGAGGACAGGTAATCCGCTTTGGGCTGCCTTGGCTCATACGGGAGCATGGCTCAACCTCCTGAATCTGATTCCGGTGTGGATGCTTGACGGTTCCGGAGCCATCAAGCCGTTGGACACGATGGGCCGCGTCAGCTTGCTGGTTTTCAGCGGGCTGCTGTTTTGGTGGACGGGCGAAGTGATGTTGCTTTTACTCGTAGTGGGCTTCGCTTGGCAGCTATACCGCAAAGACATCCCACCCGATGGCTCAGTCGCCGTCCAGTTGTATTTTGCGGGACTTCTCGCAGCGCTTGCTTGGTTGCTGCACGCAACTCCTCTGGTGCGCTATTAGGACCAGCACAGAAAGTTCCAAGTCGGAGTGCAGGATGCGGAAAATCGGTCCGTTACACTCTGAAGCGGGTAGCAGTCCTACCGCTGATCAGTGCTGTTGGGCGACATGAAAGTTGTCCTTTATATGCACCGAGACGCGCCTATCTAATTTCAACTGTTGGTAGAGATCGGAGAGTTCAACGGTGCACCAGAAATCAGTCCACTCAGCACGCAACTAAGATCATTCTCGAGTGAGTCCAACTTCCGGTACCCCTTCCGCAACATTTATGCCGATTGGGAAGGGTACCCAGGGTCCCCTTTAAGTGCAACCAGCAGACAAACTCCTACACGTGACCCAATTAAGCGAAAGTTACCCATGCTTCCGGAGAACCGGGAGTAAGTGCTGGCACTGTGCTCGATGGTTCATTTACCTTTAGAACAAGTGTCTACGCGTTGTGTTTGTGCGCTAAATACTCAGGTCTATGTGACTCACGTCACCGAGCCACCTTACTCCCACTGATATATTTATCACCATCAAGAACCACTGCCAGATTAGAGTGTTCATTTCCCCCAGTGAACTAAGTCTGAACGAAGGACGTTGCTTTTTGTGGAGTACGCTCCTACCCAAATTCGCGTTTCAACTAGTGCTCGTTCTGACCTCTAGGTTAATAAACTCGGAGCGTCGTCTCTGCGCTGATTACGGAAAGTTTGGCAGAGAGTTAACCTTCTCAGAAAAGCCGCCTAGTTTTAGAGGGGACACCCTCGGCGATACCGGAACTGTCTAGGCTGCGCTTCGCTTCTATCGCAAGCATTAAGTGCCGGCAAGTTTCACAAAGTCACTACTAAGTGACCATAGCGAAGCTTTGTCTTGCCGTTTCCCTTTCGAAGTTAAAAGCAGTTTACAGTCCTGCAGCGCCGAAAATCCCCAATTGATCCAGACGAGGCTTATAGCTCAACCGTGATGTTCAAAATCTCAAAGGTGTTGGGGCATCGCTGGCTTTGTTTTCGTAAGCTGGAAGCAGTTCTTGGGGTGTGCGTGGTTTCCGTTTGCGCAATGGCGACCGATGCTCCTCTCGCAACAAATTGTCCGCTAGCGGGTACCGATGGGACCGCCACATGTATCGTCCCTCCCGCCGAGCATCCAGTAAATTACGTGAAACGGTTTGTGCAGGACCAGGAAGCCATCTGGAGTTCACCCTTTCATCTGCGAACGGAGCAGCTTCCGCTTCTGTTTGGAGTTACCGCAGGCGTTGCAGCATTGACACAGGCTGATACAGATATCGAAAAGCATGTTCCAACTTCCCATGCTTCACTCAGCAGCCACGCCTCCGACGCTGGTGTAGGGATATTTGCCGGTGCTGCTGCCACGTTCTATATATCGGGTGTTTTGAATGGAAACGATCACCTGCGAGAGACGGGCATACTTACCTCGGAAGCCGCAATCAACGCGCTGACCGTCAATAGCCTCTTACAGGTGGGGTTTCGTCGCGCTCGTCCAGACGAGAGTGGTGCTGGGGGCTTCTTCCATGGTGGCTCATCGTTTCCTTCCAATCATTCGGCTGTAGCCTGGGCTGCGGCGAGCGTAATCGCGCACGAGTACCCCGGATGGGGGCCAAGGTTATTGTCCTACGGATTGGCCTCAGCCGTTAGTGCAGCACGAGTGACCGGAGATAAGCATTTCGTGTCAGACACTGTGGTTGGCGGGGGACTCGGATGGCTAATCGGCGAACAAATCTATCGAAGACGTGGTAACGGAAGCGTTCCTAAAGAAAATTTTGGTACCTTCGAACGCTCTGGAGAATCCGATTTCCTTCCGAATTGGACCCATCAAGGCTCCTCCTATGTGCCGCTTGACTCCTGGGTATACGCTGCATTTGATCGACTCTCCTCACTCGGGTATGCTCCCAGCGGTTTTCAGAACATGCGGCCGTGGACACGGACCGAATGTTCACGACTTCTGCAGGAAGCCAGTGTGGCTGATTCATTAGTCAATCCAGAGATAGAGGCTCTTTATCAGGCGTTACTTGACGAGTTCGAGGGTGATACTGAAATCCTGAACGGAGAGCGTAATCTGCGCGTAAAAGTGGAAGATGTCTATACCCGAGGAATCAACATTTCTGGCGCGCCGCTCACGGACGGCTTCCATTTCGGCCAAACACTTATAAACGATTATGGCCGGCCTTATCAGCAGGGCTTCAACCTGATCACGGGAATATCAACGCATGCGGAAGCCGGTCCTCTTGCGTTTTATGTTCGAGGTGAATATCAGCACGCGCCTTCGGCACCCGCGTTACCCGAGAGTGCACTTACCGCAATTTCCATCTTTGATGGTCTGCCCGAACAGTCTGCGACGCCGTTTGCAACGACAAATCGGTTCCGTCTTCTCGACTCCTACGTCGCTCTAAATCTGGGCGGATGGCAGGCTTCTTTCGGTAAACAGAGCCTTTGGTGGGGCCCCGGAACCGGCGGTGACTTGATGCTTAGCAATAATGCCGAGCCGCTCACAATGCTTCGACTCACAAACACCACGCCCTTTAGGCTCCCGAGCCTGTTGGGGCTCCTTGGCGAGATACGCAGCGAATCATTCATAGGTCAATTGGGCGGCTATCATTTTCTACGGCTCGGTCCCTCATTTGTTGTGACCGGATCTTATGATCACAACATCAACCCACAGCCCTACATCTGGGGACAAAAGCTTGGCCTGAATCTCACACCTAATTTGCAGTTGGGAGTCTCTATTACAACGGTATTCGCGGGAATGGGACGTCCCCTTACCTTCCGCACCTTTTTCCACTCATTTTCTATGAGTGGCGATTCCCAGGCCGTTGAGCCTGGAGATCGACGAACGGGCTTCGACTTCACCTACCGAGTGCCGGGATTGAGGAGATGGCTGGTTCTCTACAACGGATCGATGTCGGAGGATGAACCCAATCCGATTGCTTATCCCCGTCGCTCAGCTATGAACCCTGGAATCTATCTTCCGCAGATTCCTAAAATCCAAAAGCTGGATTTACGAGTGGAAACCGGTTACACAGATCTTCCCAACGATCCTCGGCTGGGAGTGTTTTATCGGAATGCTCATTACGAAGGCGGCTATACAAACTACGGTCAAATCATGGGAAGTTGGTTGGGACCCCAAGCCCGCGGATATCAAGTGTCGAGCAATTATTGGCAGTCCGCACAAAGCAAGATCAAGTTCGGTTACAGGAAGCAAGTAGTCGATCCAGTGTATGTGGGCGGTGGAACGCTCCAGGATTTTAGTGGTGGGTACGATTTTTCGCTTCGCTCAAGCATGGCGTTAAGCGCTGGTGCACAGTATGAACGCTGGAATTTTCCGGCGTTGACCTCACGAACTCAATCCAACCTTTCAATTTCAATGCAGATCACGTATAGGCCCGCATGGTTCAGCGGACGCCATTGACGAAGACGATTACTGTTCCAATGAGTAACTCGCGAATAGGAATGATTTTATGTTGAAGAACTGCTCTTTACTTGCACTCGCTTTCATGTTGAGCGTGACCATGGCTGCTGCTCAGGGTCAGTCTTCTTTTGGCGACATGATGGGAAGTGAGTCGCACGATTGCGACGAAACGCAAAGCCCGTGTAAGGATGCTCAAACTGCAACATCGACCCGTATGGGAGCAGCAGATCGCTCCCTACCTATCGATATGATGCGTCAGAGCCCATCTGTCATCCGCGTAAATGAAACTCAGACCGGCGCGAACAGGACCGGCCAAGCACGAGAGTCCGTGCCAGCACGTGAACCGGTTATTGAGCCCCCTACAGAGTTTCAGAAATTTGTTGAGAGCTCGGTGGGCAAGCGGCCTCCCCTGTTCGGATACAACTTGTTTCAGGGTGTGCCCAGTACTTTCGCTCCAGTAGATCAGATCGCGGTGCCCGCGAACTATGTGATTGGACCTGGTGACGAGTTACTCATCCGCGCGTGGGGACAAATCGACGTAGATGCACACGTAATAGTCGATCGCAATGGCCAAATCTACCTACCCAAGATTGGTTCCGTATCCGTCGCCGGGGTTAGCTATGGACAACTGCCAGATCATCTCAAGGCCTCCGCGGGGCTGGTGTTTCGCCATTTCGACCTTCAAGTTACACTCGGCCAGTTGCGCTCAATACAAGTCTTAGTAGTGGGATACGCGCACCGTCCTGGAACCTATACGGTCAGCTCGCTAAGCACGCTGGTTAATGCTCTATTTGCTTCAGGTGGACCTTCGAATCATGGCTCAATGCGCCATATCGAAGTGAAACGCGGTGATAAGGTCATCAGCGACTTCGATATGTATGACCTGCTGCTGAAGGGAGACAAAAGAAAAGATGTGGTTCTCCTGCCAGGTGACGTTATTTATATTCCTGCCGTCGGACCGCAGGTAGCAATTGTCGGCAGCGTGAACTTCCCCGCTATCTATGAGCTTCGCGGCACGGCAACTCTCGCAGATGAATTGGAAGTTGCCGGAGGGTTAAGCAATGTTGCGGACGGACAACGGGTCTCCTTGGAGCGCGTTGAAAATCGAACCACTCGAAAAGTTGACGAGTTCACGTTAGACGCTGCTGGCCAGGCCCGCGAATTGCATGACAGCGATCTAGTACGGGTTTTCTCGATTTCACCAAAATTCGAAAACGCAATCACCTTACGCGGTAACGTGGCCGAGCCTGGCCGCTACGCGTTTCATCCGGGCATGAAAGTGCGAGATCTGATACCGAACCGGGAGTTCTTGCTGACGCGTGGATTCTGGAATAACCAGAATGCAGCAGGGAACATCTCAAACATTGATTCTCGGAAGGATTTCGGTCGTGGCCTCGAATCTCCAAAATCCCCAATGGACCTTGCCACCGATGGAAAACGTCAAGATCCAGCCCTCGATCAAGATCAAGAAAAGAACGCGCCACTGTCACAGCGCAATATCGGACTAGCTGAGGACTGGCATGATCAATCTTCCGTTGCAGAGGGTCAGTCCGGCCTGCGTAATAACGTCAAGCGCAATGCTCCCGATATCAATTGGGATTATGCCGTCGTCCAGCGAATCAACCCGAATGACCTCTCTACAACACTTATTCCCTTCAATCTCGGTAAAGCGATTCTCGAAGGCAACGATTCGGATAATGTCCCACTGCAGCCCGGCGATGTGGTGACAATCTTTTCTCAGCGCGATATCTCTGTCTCCACAGATCATCAGAGCAAGTTTGTGAGGCTTGAGGGCGAGTTCCACGCTCCTGGAGTGTATAAGGTAAGTCCCGGAGATACATTGCAGTCTTTGATCGCGCGGGCAGGTGGGCTTACGGAAAAGGCATTCGTTTTCGGCGCAGAGTTTACCCGCGAGTCGGCGCGAATACAGCAGCAGGCCAGTCTTGATCAAATGACTCGCGAACTGGAGACCGAGGTACAACATCAGGCCGTCTACTCAGCACAAGCGCGAACAGACCAGCAAGAGAACCTGCAAGCCCAAGCTGAGGCGCAACGCGCGCTTGTACAAAAAATGCACGAAGTTAAGGCTACAGGCCGGATCGTTCTTGAGATCGGACCCACACAAAGTGGCGCGGACTCTTTCCCTAATATTGAACTGGAGGACGGCGACAGTCTCGTAGTACCGAACAAGCCATCGACCGTCAGCGTAGTCGGAGCCGTGTACAACCAGAATTCACTTATTTTCCATAACAACAGGCGAGTAGGGGATTACCTAAAACTGTCGGGTGGTGGAACGCGCGATGCAGATATGAAGCACCTGTTCGTGATCCGTGCAGACGGTAGCGTCCTGAGTAGAGTGAATACCTCTCGAACATGGTCTGGCGGCTTGGAGTCCATGAGAGCTCTTGCCGGAGATACAGTCGTCGTCCCCTCACGCCTGGACAAAGGCGCAGGTATGCGTGCCTTCAGAGATTGGTCACAAGTAATCTCGCAGCTTGGACTTGGTGCAGCAGCGATTAACGTCCTCAAATAGTATCCTCGCCCATTTATTTACGCGACATCACTCGCAAATCACGTTGGCTCATAGAAACTCGATAGAAAAGGAAACTGCTTATGCCTCCCGCCACTCCCGATATCGCGAACGATACTGAGACCAGCTCAGCTCTGGCCTCCGGTAACGAGCAAGCTGGAGACGGAATGAATCTTATTGATCTGCTGATTGTCGTTGCCGAGCGGAAAGTATGGATCGCCAAGATGACTGCGGCCGTCATAATGATTTCGGTTGTTGCGATATTCTTCCTGCCAGATCGCTATACCGCGACAACTAGAATCCTGCCTCCGCAGCAGAACCAATCACTTGCCTCAGCCTTGACCGGACAGATAGCCGCAATGGCGATCGGTGGTGCGGGCAAAGATCTAGGACTTAAGAACCCCAGCACCATGTACATCGGTATGCTAAAGAGTGAAACTGTCGAGAATGCTCTAGTGCAGCGGTTCGAACTGGCTAAAGTCTATCGCGATTCAAGAATATCCGATGCCAGGGATGATCTCGAGAAGGCGTCGAATATCGTTTCAGGCAAAGAAGGATTCATCAGCATCTCGGTAGAGGACAACGATCGAGCCCGTGCTGCCACAATCGCCAATGCCTACGTCGACGAACTCCAGAAGCTGACACAGAGAGTCGCGGTTACCGAAGCTGGTCAGCGGCGCCTATTTTTTGAACAGCAAGTAACTGAGGCTAAAGAAAAATTAGCGGATGCCGAACAAGAATTAGCTAAGACTCAACAGAAAACGGGCATCATTCAACTCGATGGTCAGGCCAAGGCCATCATCGATTCCGTAGCCCAGATTCGAGCTGAAATTGCCAGCAAAGAAGTCCAGCTTCAGGCAATGCGCTCGTTCGGAACCGAACATAACCCAGACGTATTCGTAGCTAACCAGGAACTTGCGGGACTGCGCGGACAGCTAACCAAGTTAGAACAACAACAGAACTCCGGAGGAGGAGACCTGCAGGTCCCAACGGGGAAAATTCCAGAGGTAGGCCTCGAATACCTTCGCCGACTTCGAGACGTCAAGTATTCCGAAAGTATCTTCGAATTACTGGCTAAGCAATATGAAATGGCTAAACTCGATGAGGGACGTCAAGGTACGGTCATTCAGGTAGTAGATCCAGCTTCTGAACCAGATAAGAAGTCATCTCCCCACAGGGGATTGCTCATTCTAGCTGCAGCCATTGTCGGGTTCGTGGGAAGTAGCCTATGGGTCATGTTGCTCGGAGTGATGAGTGTATCGAAAAGTAATCCTGATTTTACTCGTTTGAGGACTCTCAAGAGAGTTTTACTAAGCGAGGCTAGTCATTGAGTTCGGGGCCATCCATGTCTTCGTTCGTGGCACGCTTCAAAGCGGCTACCGGGCTTGATGGTGCAATTATCTACGCCGTCTCCGCGCGCATGTGGACGATCATCGGCAATATCGGTACCGTTCTCTTGATGCTGCGATTTCTCTCGTCCGTGGAACAAGGGTATTATTTCACCCTCATCTCACTGGCGACTCTTCAGGTTGTCTTCGAACTCGGATTTTCCTTCGTGATTCTGCAACTTGCAGCACACGAGCGTGCTCACATAACGATTTCACCTGACGGCCAAATCGAGGGGAATGCGACAGCGCACGCTCGCCTTGCCTCGGTTCTGCAACTTGCATTGAGGTGGTACACACGGGCGGCTTTCGCGCTGGGAGCGTTTCTGCTTCCGCTTGGAATCTACTTCTTTTCGCAAAATAAACAAGCTGGGATTCCGGTTCAATGGTTCTTTCCATGCTTGTTGTCGGTTTTAGCATGCGTGTACCTGTTTATGCTTAATCCCGTCTTCTCTTTTCTTGAAGGCTGTGGAGAAGTTAAACAGGTTGCAAAACTCCGCCTTTGCCAGTGTGTCGCCAATACCGTCTTTGCTTGGAGTTGTATGTTAACCCACCACGGACTGTTCGCTCCGGGGATGATCATGCTGGCGTCAGCCCTCGTGGGTACCCAATTTCTGTGGCAACGCCGCAAGTTCCTGCTGGGATTATTAAGCTATCCCGTGACGGAAGGAGCTGTTAGTTGGCGTGATGAGATTTGGCCGTTTCAATGGAAAATCGCCGTTAGCTGGCTGTGTGCATACTTTACGATGCAAATCTTCACCCCGATGCTCTTTCACTATAGGAACGCAGTTGAAGCTGGGCAAATGGGAATGTCCATCAGCATCATCGGTTACATCTCCGCGATAGTCCTCGCATGGATGACAACCAAGGCTTCTCCATTTGGAAGGTTAGTAGCGCAGCGCGAGTTCGAACAACTCGATAGTCTCTTCTTTCGAACGCTGCGACAGGCTATGTGCTTTCTCCTTCCCATGGTCGGAATTTGCATGCTGGCGGTTATTCTGATGCAACACATCTCATCGAGGATCGCGGTACGTATCGTTTCACCCCGGGTTTTTGCGATCCTCCTTCTGGGAACAATCGGCAGCATCCTCGTTCAGTCCATGGCGATTTACCTGCGTTCGTTCAAACGCGAGCCGTTCCTCTGGCAGTCGATCACGGTCGCGGCACTTACGCTGTTGCTCTCTCGCGCTACGGTAAAGACGATGGGGACAATGGGAATCTCCCTAAGTTATTTAGTATGCACAGGAGTGGTTGGATTTACCTCTGCCGCAGTCATATTCAAATCATGGCATGGACAAATAGCTTCCGGGGAGTGGTGTTCACCTTCGATCGCAGAGAATGACTAATGAACACAACCGAAAACAGTCAACTACCGCTTGACGTAATTCCGCCGAAAGAACGGAGAACCGGGCTTTTGCGCTTCGGCGCAAACTTGGTTCTCGTAACCGCTCTTATGCCCTGCGTCTCCCCCATCGTGATCCCAAACATGGATGTTCAGGTAATGTCGCTTGTCGCATCCATAATGGTACTGGCGATGTTGGTCGTTCTGGTCCCCGAAAAGATTCGGGTGAATCAGGCCGACCTCGCGATTTTGATTGCTGGGATTCTGACTCTGGTTTACGCAAACTTCAATCAGGTGGTTACGAATATTGAGCCGTGGATTAGAGGCTGCGCTCCAATACTAATGGGTTTTCCCGTGTATTTCGCCGTTCGCAATCTTTACGCATACATGTCCGCGAGGGTATTCGTGTGGATAGTGGCAGTCTACTGCGGCGTATTGCTATTTGAGATTACATTCCCGTCCATTTACTTCTTGATCTTCTCTCATTTTCTATCTGATATTCGATGGATACCTGGCGGTACTCGAGGCCCTAACGGATTGTGCCCAGAGCCATCAATGTTAGGCAACATGTGTATTCTCTTTGTGGTCAGTTTGTACTTTTTCCGTCGTGAGTATTGGAAGACCCACCCTCGCACCTCTTGGTTCGTGATTGGTGCGTCCATATTGATGCTGGTGATCACAAAATCTGGTACAGGCGTTGTGCTCGCATTGTTCGTCTTATTTCTCGCACTCCTCAGTTCCCGAGTGTCAGCAAAAGCGAAGATAGCGGTAGTCGCCGGTCTGCTGCTTTTGACCTCTCTCGTGGGCACGTATTTTGCAGAATCTGAAGATCGCGGCGCATCAGTCCTGGCAACGACCGCTAGCGATCCGCTCGCCCTACTTGCAGATGAGTCGTTGGGAGCCCGAGCGCTAGGAACGTTCACTGGGTTTTACGGCATTTCCGAACGCCTATTTGGAACTGGAAATATCCTGTTCGATCAAGAACTTACAGAAAGATCTCTTAACGGGAGAGCAGCAGAGTTTATTTGGCCTGACGCAGACTTTCGCTATTTTCTTTCGCAGATATCACTGGGTGAGGACAGGTCAAGTCGAAATAGTGGGGTAGGTGCCATGATTCAGCGAATGGGCATCCTTGCCTTGTTCATCATAGCTGTAATAGTGAGATACATCCGTGGATTTTCAGGTAAGTGGGTCGTTCGTGGTTTTGTCTTGACGCTCTTCTTCAACGCGTCCATGTTCATTTCCACGCTCTGGTTTGTTATAGGGTGTTGCGTGGCGGTTTATTACACGCGTAGACATGCCCCAGATCAGACGCTTTCGAATTTGGACACGCAAGTCCACTTTCCTCACGGCTTCGCAGAATCCGCCAGTACGCTTTGTGTTTCCCACGGAGGTAATCTCCTATGAATTTACCTGAGATTCGGAAGGTGCTGTTGACAGAGGGGCGAGAGGTCGGAGGATTGCGCGCATTTGCACGTGCCTTGGCAGAAGGCTTCAAGGACATTGGATATTCTGCGGAGATAGTTCCGCCTAGGGATATTTTGGGCCGCTGGCGCGACCTGCGAGATCCGAGTGTACTCAAAATTCTTAGCACAACAGCCGTGTTTATGGTTCCATTTTCCCGCAGAACAATTTGTGTCGCTCATGGGTTTCCCCGGCCGGATGCGCAAGGATGGATGCGAACCTTGGCCATCCTTGCATCTCTCAAGTTGGCAAACTGGAAAGACGGATGTCCGTTGGTCGCCGTCTCTGATTATGTGGCTGTGCACCTGCGCGGCGTATACGGACTGCGAGTTGATGGCGTAATAAGAAATCCAGTGCAACCGATGTTTACCGAACCATGGGAGCAGAAAGAGGACCGTAGGTATCTAACATACGTGGGCAGACTCCTTCCATCGAAGAACATGCATCGGATACTACCAGCCATGCGTCGTGTGCTTGAGGAAGATTCGACAATGCGTATCTGCATCGTGGGTGACGGGCCTCAAAGGCAAGAACTGGAAGACCTGGCTCGCGGCGATGAACGTGTTGAGTTCACGGGCAACTGTGACAGCCTGGAAATTCGTACTCGGCTGCGTCAAACGAAAGTTTTTGTTTCCGGTAATGAGATGGAGCCCTTTGGGATCACATACTTGGAAGCGCTGAGTCAGGGGTGCATTGTCGCCATGCCAGCCTGCGGCGGCGGTTTAGAGATAGCGCCTAAACTGATAGGTTCACAGATACGCCTTCTTCCAATCTCGTTCGAACAGCAACCAATTGTCGACGTGCTCCGAAAGGCTGTTATCGGGTCGGGAGAGACAATTTCCATGGTGGGGCACCGTGCAAGTGATGTTGCGCGCGCTTATCTTTCACTGGCTCAGAAGCAAATACTCGTCTGAAGCATATGTAAGCTGCTGTGTTCGTGTATCAAGTCGAGACATATAGTTGAATATTCCTCATGAAGAGCAAGGAACTCCTTTGTCGCTTTCTATATTTGTCAATACCTCGGACGGGTTTAGCGACTGCTGGCCACCATTTTTTAAACTATTTGAACGCTATGGAGGTGTGCTACGTCGGTCGCCCATTTATCTGAATACGGAGCGCGCCTCGTTTGACTGGCCGGGACTCGATATTCGCTGCACAAAGGTCTGGCCTGCTGGAGTCTCTGGTCCTTTGAATTGGAGCGAGTGTTTTACTGCGGGGTTGGATGTCGTAACCGGGCCGTATGTTTTTTACCTGCAAGAAGACTATTTCCTTGATCGTCCCGTGCGAGATGAGGTGATTGCGGAGGCGTTGCTTAAGCTTCAAGGTGACGAGACCATAGGGGTCGTGTATCTCAACGAACAAGGTCCAAAGTATCGGACCAGTCGCCCATATGAAAACGGTTTTAGGGAGATACTCCCGCCAGCACGATACCTGGTGAACACTCAGGCAGCCATATGGAGAAAAGACTTCCTCCTTTCGCTGATTAAGCCGTGGGAGAACGGATGGATGTTCGAGAAGTTTGGCAGCGTGCGTGCGCGAAAGGCGCAGCAGCGATTTGTCACTGTCAGCCCTGAAGTGATGGCCGATGGTTCAGTGATCGATCATGTCCATACCGGAATTGCTCGCGGAAAATGGCAGGTCGAATGTCTTCCTCTCTTTGAGAAAGAAGGAATCATGGTCGACTTCTCGAGACGTGGTTTTTACAGACGGGGAAGTCGAATGAAATTCCGTCTCGAAGTACTTCGAAAACTGTTCGGACGTCCAGTTCCTGCCCTTCGCAGTATCCTGAGCTTGGTTCAAAGTAGGTAGGTTTCTATGCCGCTAGTCTCAGTAATTACTCCGGTTTTCAACGCCGCGAAGTGGCTTCCTGAAACGATGGATTCTGTGCGTCATCAGACCCTGGGTGATTGGGAGCACATACTCGTGGACGATGGTTCGACCGACAACTCGATCGAAGTGATTGAGCGCGCCGCCGCCCTTGATCCAAGGATAAAGCTGCTGCGAATGCCGGTGAACAGCGGTCCAGCAAAGGCGTGTAATAAAGCTGTAGAGGCTGCGACAGGTCGGTATCTAGCGTTTCTTGATGCCGATGATCTATGGCTTCCAAGAAAGCTGGAGAGATGCGTCGAGTTCATGGCGGAAAACGGCCATGTATTCACATACCATGATTATCGGCAAATCTCTCACGATGGCTGCAAAGTGGGCGCCTTAATAAAAGGTGCTGACGAGCTAAATTTGCACACTCTTCATGCTCGCCGTGGTACCGGCGGATGTCTGAGTGTGGTGATAGACCACGAAGGCGCAAAGGATTTTTGCTTTCCTCTCGAAGATCGCAGCTTGCCCCAAGATTTCCCCGCGTGGCTGCGCCTCATACAACAGGGACACCTCGGTCATCGAGTTCCTGAAGATCTCGCGCGCTATCGGTTAAGTGACGGAAGCCGATCTTCGAACAAACTGAAATGTGCATACCGAGTCTGGCGTCTCTATCGGTACGAAGAGCGGTTGTCCTTTCCCGTCGCCTTGAAGTGGTGGCTTCAGTACGCGTGCAGCGCCGGTCTGCTGTATCTTACCGTTCGACCTCGTCGAAGCGTTGTCAAACCCGCCAATGCGAACATAGATGGAGAACTGGAAGTAAGTGGTTCCATTTCATCGAAGTGTTCCTCCTTTTCGTCGCCAAGTCCGGTGAATGAACCTCCGACGTCATCATGCTTACCTGTAGCCAGCGAGCTAAATCACGAAGCCGAGCCGCTCGTGTCGATTATTACCCCCGTCTATAACTCTGTCCGCTCGCTTTCGGAGACAATGGCGACAGTTCGTGCGCAAACACTCACCAACTGGGAGCATCTCCTTGTCGATGACAATTCAACCGACGGCTCTGTCGAGTTAATCGAGCGTGCGGCCGTCGCAGACTCAAGAATTAGATTAGTCAAGATGGCTGTTAACGAAGGTCCAGGCAAAGCTCGCAACGTAGCTCTGCGAGAAGCTCGAGGGCGATACATAGCATTTCTGGATTCAGATGACCTCTGGTTACCAGAGAAACTAGATCGATGCATCAAGTGGATGCAAGAGAATGGTCACGTGTTCGCCGTGCACGACTATCGCCAGATCTCACAAGACGGCAAGAAAGTTGGAGGGCTCGTAAAAGCACCGAACGTACTGAATATGGAAACTCTGCATTCCCGTCGGGGCAGTGCCGGATGTTTGTGTGTGGTAATTGACCGCGATAAAGTGCCGGGCTTTTACTTTCCGGTCGAGGACCGGAGCCTACCTGAGGATTTCTCTGCATGGCTGTGGCTGGTGCGTCGCGGATATGTGGGGTGCCGTTTGCCGAAGGATTTAGCCCGCTATCGTCTCTCCGCATCGAGTCGTTCGTCGAACAAGTTCACAGCTGCTGTTGCTGTCTGGCGAGTTTACCGGATCAACGAACAGCTACCCCTCATAAAAGCCCTAAGCTGGTGGACGCAATATGCATGGAACTCATTTTGGATGTACCGTCGTGCGCGACCCCGTTATCTGAACAACCAAAGTTGCTTGCCCTCATAATTACCGCGCATGTATTGTGAATGATTTTTATGCAATTCTCATCTGTGTAGCTCACTGTAAACTCCAATTGCACGTTTCAACCTACCCAGCTTCCCCCAGCTGGTAATAACAAAGAAAGATGCATAGAGGTAGGAATGATTAACAGGCGACCGCATTTTTTTGCTCATACGCCGTTAGTTGCGGCGGTGGATCTGTTGCTAATTCACTCGAGCTTTCTCGTTGTATTGTTCGTGCGTCGGGGGCGCGAGTTTATGCAGAGTGCCGAATTTCATACCTATTGGAGCATTCTGCCGTGGCTCTTCATGTCGGCACTAGTGATCATCTCAGTGTGCGACCTGTACTCAAATTGGCTGCGCCACAGTCGAACGGAAATAGCCTTTCTCTTGTTTGTGTCCGTTATATTAATGTCGGTGAGCAGCATGGCCATTTTATATTGGCAGCATGAACTTCTCCCGCGTTCGGTGATCCTCGGAGCTGCTGCAGTCCAGTCTTTATCCCTGACAGCATACCGAGTCTGGCTTCGTTCGGTGCATGCTCCCAAACAATCGATCATGCGAGTGTTAATGATCGCTGCTGACAGAGAGTCGGCCATCGCGTCGCAGAAGCAGCTTGCAAACTGCATACCTGAGTGGATGGATCTGTCTGAATACCTCTTGGTTGATAACCTGTCGAAATTGGAAGAGAAGCTAAAGCGGTTCGGGGCCGTATTGCTGCTGCCAAGGATGGTACTTCAACCCACCATAATGAGGCGGTGCGCTCGTGCGGGGAAAACTGTATTGGTTGTGCCAGGCGTACAAGAACTGTCGCTCTTAGGTGCCAAACCATTCGAATTGGGCGACGCGTTAGTCTTGTCCGTGCAACCCCCAAAGCTTACGCCCGGACAATCATTACTCAAGAGAGTTGTCGACATTACAGGTGCCGCGTCACTGCTAACGCTTTTGTCCCCTGTACTTGCCGTTGTCGCAGTTGCCGTGCGCGTCACATCCAACGGCCCCGTGATTTTCAAGCAGAATCGTATCGGTCATGATGGAGTGGAATACACCCTCTACAAGTTCAGAACCATGGTAGCTGATGCTGAGAAGGCGACTGGACCGGTACTAGCATCGAAGATCGATCCCAGAATCACTCCTCTCGGTGACTTTCTCCGCTCGACACGTCTCGACGAACTTCCGCAATTGTTTAATGTGCTGAAGGGAGATATGAGTCTAGTGGGACCACGTCCTGAACGGGATTTCTTTGTTAGTCAGTTTGTTGAGACTGTTCCCGGGTATGATTTTCGAAACGGTGTTAAACCCGGAGTTACAGGGCTGGCTCAAGTCTATGGACGTTATTCCACATCGGTCGAACGCAAGTTGCGGTTTGATCTTATGTACATCTACAACTATTCGTTGGTTCTCGATATTCAGATACTCCTTCGAACGATTCTTGTCGTGCTACATGCGGATCGGGCGGCAGGCTTATCGGACGCGCCACCATCGAAAGTCACGCAGTTGAAAGCCGAGTTGACCTCTCAACTCCAGGAGTAGTCCTCCCGAGAGTGTCAAAGTCGGGTTCGGCCGAAGTATCCGAGTACTCGGAACGGATTGCTTGCGCAAACTCCTTCAAACGCTTGATTCTGCGAACCGCTCCGCGCCAGGTGAAATCCATGGTGATCCGCGTGGTCCCGATGTTCAATCAGGTGGAGCTCCCGGAATTCCGGAAAGTGTTTCTCGGCAACAGACGTCCTCGCCGGGGCGCCTCGCTAGCATTGTTGAAAGAGCTGAAAGTTATTGTGAGTTGTAAGAGGTGGTCTGTTTCGGGCCAGTTTCAGGTGTGTAACTATTTGACAATAAATGTGTAGAGCGAAAGGAAACTCCGTAGTGAATGAATCACAGATATACGTTAGGTTGAGTGAGGTATTCCAAGATGTGTTTGATGAAGATGAGATTCAGCTAACTCCTGAATTGTCGGCAAAAGATGTGGATGGCTGGGATAGCCTCACTCATATTCGTTTGATCCTTACGATAGAGAAGGCTTTCAAGATTAAGTTCTCAACTTCAGAGGTTGGCAAGCTTCAAAACGTGGGCGACCTTGTCTCACTTATCGAAGCAAGGGCCTAAAACAAAGCATCTGGGCGAACATCCCCGTTCCCTGATGGCTCAAGAATACAGGAATGATTAATCTCCAATGAACCCACTATATGCAGAATTGCAATGGCTTCCCCGTGTACCGAATGACTTCTCCGAGAGGCTGAAGGCCCTGGGAAACTTACAGGGGCCACTGGGGCGCGAACTCCAGGTACTTGCGTCACATGCCATGAACGTGAACCAGTTGACTAAGCTGGCAAAGCTCATTATAAAGGCGCGCGGGGAAGGTCGACCCTTGGAGCCTCTGACACCGTTTAGGTTAGCGATTCTCAGCAACTCGACGGTCGACATGGTTGTGCCAGCACTTGTCGCAAGTGCTGCGCGGCACAAGATCGCATTGGAGGTTATACAGCCCTCGTACGACCAAGTCGCGCAAGAGGCCTTGGTGCCGGACTCTAAGGTTAACAATTCCAAGTCAGACGCCGTTCTTTTTGCGCTAGATTATCGTGCGCTGCCGCTAAAACTCTCTCCGGGCAATGTCGAGACTTCGTCCGCCACCGTGCGAGGAGTCATCGGCTATCTGCAGGCGCTTCGAGATGGCATTAAGGCCAATTCGAATGCCGTTTGCATCTTTCAAAGCTTTGCTCCCCCCCCAGAGACTCTTTTTGGCAGCCTAGACCGTGCTCTACCCGGAACGCTGAGAAATCTCCTCAACGACATCAATCGAGAATTAGCTGAGTTCGTTCTAAATTCTGGTGATGTTCTGCTGGATGTGGCTGGACTCGCTGAGACCGTTGGGCTAGCTGAGTGGCACAATCCGCAGCTTTGGAACATGGCGAAGTTCTCCTTCTCTGACCAACTCATCCCTCTTTATGCCGAACACGTAGCGCGAACCATTGCGGGGAGTCGCGGCAAGAGCGGCAAGGTCCTTATTCTTGATCTCGACAACACAGTCTGGGGCGGAGTGATAGGAGACGATGGATTGGACGGCATAAAAGTTGCCCAAGGTGATGCGATCGGTGAAGCGCACCTTGCCGTGCAGCAAATGGCACTCGATCTGCGCCACAGGGGAATCGTACTCGCTGTCTCCTCAAAGAACACTGACGAGGTGGCACGTGAACCTTTTGAGAAACATCCGGAAATGCTGCTGAAGCTGGAACACATTGCTGTTTTTCAGGCCAACTGGAATGACAAAGCTACCAATATTCAAGCGATTGCCGAAGAATTGTCGCTTGGCCTCGAAGCCATGGTTTTTCTAGACGACAATCCGGTAGAGCGAGGACTCGTGCGAAAATTGCTTCCCCAGGTTGCCGTGCCGGAACTGCCCGACGATCCAGCCTACTATGCAAGAACGCTTGCAGCGGGAGGCTACTTTGAAGCTGTGGCCTTTGCCGCGGAGGATCTTACTCGCGCGGGGTTCTATCAGGACAATGCCAAGCGAGCCACTCTGCAGAAGCAGGCGAGCGGAGTGGATGCTTACCTAGCATCGCTGGACATGGTTATTACCTTTCAGCCGTTTGACGCAACCGGAAGGTCGCGCATCGTTCAACTGGTTAATAAGTCCAACCAATACAACCTCACCACACACCGTTACACCGACCCCGATATACAAGATGCAGAGTATGATCCGGATGTCTTCACCATGCAAGTGCGTCTAGCCGACATATTTGGTGATAACGGCATGATCAGCGTCGTGATCTGCCGTCAAGCCGAAGCTGGGATATGGGACCTCGATACATGGTTGATGAGCTGCCGCGTGCTCGGACGGAAGGTGGAGCATATGGTGCTGCGAGAGATACTTGAGCACGCCCGCGCATCAGGTGTCCACAAACTGACTGGAACTTACCGGCCCTCAGATCGCAACAAGTTGGTCCTTGATCACTATGCCCGACTTGGTTTCACTAAGATATCGCAAGAAGAATCCGGACTGACGCGCTGGGAACTGCTCGTTGAGGGCGCAGAGCCAGAGGGTGCTCCGATGAGGGTGGTCTCGCAGGGATTTGAGAGTGTTAGGACTGGAGCACTCGCATGATCAAATCACAAATTAGTAATTCTAAAAGCGCGAGGCAAGACGAACTGCCACACAGAGACTGGGTCCTACTGCCTTTACTTAGTCTTCTCACGATTGCTCTCATCGTAGGTTGCACCGAACTGATCGCACGACGGATGTTCAGTGAGTCAAAGCCGTTTATCCCCTCCTGCTTGGGACCCAATGATGATTCTATTGGAGCGTGGGCGATTCCAAACTCGACATGTTCGGATAAGAAGCGCGAAAGTGAGTGGGTTGAATACAAGTTCAATAGCTGCGGACATCGGGCTGGCATGGAGTGTGGACCTAAGCCGCCGGGAACCTACCGGATTGTTATGGCAGGTTCCTCGTATGCGATGGGGCACTTAATGCAGCAGGAGAAGACCTTCGCTGCATTGCTCCCTGTGGACCTCTCGCGGCGAACAGGGCGTAACATCGAACTCTACAATGAAGGCATGGTGACGGTGCATCCACACGCTCTTGCTATGCGCTTCAACGAGGTTATAGAGGCTAAGCCCGATATGATTCTGTGGATAGTCACACCTTTTGATGTGGGTATCGAGTTGCCTAACCATGCGAGGTGGATTCCTCCTGATACCGAGAAGTTAGGATTTCTGGCGAAAGCCAAGTACCGCATGAAGGTGGCACTTGCAGGAAAATCGACCCATGATGCGTTGCTCGACTTGTGGGGGCAAGGAGTACATCAGTTCTCAATTTCCGCACCCGGGACCCTGTTGCAGCATTTGTTGTATGCCAATCGAAATCAATACGTGAAGAGTTACCTAATGGGAGGGGACGAAACAGGTTTTCTGCACACGCAACTGAGCGCACAGTGGCAAAGCCGTCTCGAGAACTTCGACAGCGACACGATGAAGATTATGGGGCAGGCCAATGCAGCCAAAGTCCCCTTAGTGGCAGTGCTGGTGCCAAACCGCGCACAGGCGTCGATGATCGCCATGGGAGAGTGGCCGCAAGGTATTGATCCCTACAAACTGAGTGATGAACTGCGGAACATTGTCACGAGACACGGTGGAATCTTTATCGATGTCTTGCCAAGTTATCGCAGTATCCCCGATCCTGAACAGCTTTACTTCGTTGTCGATTCTCACCCAAATGCCAAAGGGCACGCGGTCATCTCCGGGATATTGGCCAGAGAACTTACGAGTCATACTGTTCCGGCACTCAGAATTGCAGCGCAACAGCAGGTTGAAACGGCGGCGGGGAGGTAGAGATGGATTCAGCATCATTTCAGTTTGTACTGTTCGGTTTAATCTCAGCCGTGATATCGAATTTCAGTCGTTCGCATGTATGGCGCTCAATCGTCCTGCTAACGACCAGCATCGTTTTTCTTGGCATGCTGGCACGCGACCCGGTTGTATTTTTACCTTTGATTGCTTTTCTGCTGCTAGGCTACGCCGGACTCTTCCTGCTTGAGCGGGGGTTTTCGAAATTCATGGTCTGGAGTATTTTGGGAATACTGCTGGCCTACGTATGGCTTAAGAAGTACACCTTCCTTCCAGTTGCCATTCTTCCGCACTTTTCTTTCTTCACACTGGGGCTCTCTTACATCTTCTTTCGAGTGCTGCACTTACTAATCGAAACAGGAGATGGAGACGAAATTCGGCACATCGGACTCGGTGCTTACCTGCTTTATACGTTGAGTTTCACGACACTTGTTTCCGGCCCAATACAGCGTTATGAAGACTTTGCCCGTGATCAGTTTGCAGAGCACCCGATCCCTCTGGTGCCGCGTGTCATCGGCTTGCAGTTGGAGCGCATCATCCGCGGCTTCTTCAAGGTCAACGTGCTGGCGATGTTATTTGAGATGGTTCGAGTAGACGCACTCGCGCAAATGTACCAACCGCTGCCGCAATCGCTCAAGCTGTTTGCCGCCTTCAAACTGGCCGTTGTGTACCCGTGCTTTTTATATGCAAACTTCTCCGGCTATGTCGACATTGTGATTGCAGTCGCGCGGTTGATGCGCGTACGCCTACCGGAGAACTTTGATCGTCCCTTCTCGGCTTCTTCCTTTCTGGATTTCTGGAGTCGATGGCATATTACCCTCTCCACTTGGTTCAAAACCTACATCTACAATCCATTGCTGTTGGCCCTGATGAGGCGCGTTTCGTCCTTGAGATTGCAGCCGTTTCTGGGCGTTTTCTGTTTCTTTGTGACTTTTTTTTTAGTCGGCATCTGGCACGGGCGCACTTCTGAGTTTGTTATTTATGGCGTGCTGCAGGGCGGGGGAGTTTCGATCAACAAGCTCTGGCAGTTAGGAATGGCCCGTGCCCTTGGGCGGGCGGGTTACAAGGCTCTGACGAAGAACTCCGTCTATATCGCCTTTGGACGTGGCCTTACCTTTAGCTGGTTTGCATTTACTCTGTTCTGGTTATGGGCCACATGGAGGCAGATCGATGGGATACTCTCTTCCATAGGGCTGTTCCGATGGCTCTGTGTATGGCTGGCAATCTGGTTCTGTGCGACCACTGCGCTCACTTTCTGGGAGTGGCTGCGAGCCGTACTGCTGTCGATCAGGATTTCTGAAAGACAGCCTCTGCTCATTAGCCGCTATGTGCGTGTGGTCTATGCGACCGCGCTGGGCCTTATTGCGTTTGTTATGACGGTTTTGCTTAGCCAGCCTGCCCCCGACATTGTCTACAAGGCATTTTAGAGGCTTTCAATGGACATGCAATCCAGCGCTCAAAGCCAAGTGGCAGGAGGCAGGTACGTGAAACTGGCAGAACGGAAATTCAGCGACACCGATCAGAAACAATTCGCATCCGTCTCAGCGGGATACCAAGGATGTCCTTCCCCAAGAAATAGAGGTCGGTCTGACACTTCAGGCGAAGTGTTTGCTTCGCGTCCGGCGTCATTTTTGCAATTAGTTCAGGAGTGAGTTGTAACTTAGCCATGCGTGGGGGGTATTCCGGGGGGTAATGCGAGGGGAAGGTAATGCGGGTCTGGTACGGGAAGTTAGTTCTTTAGGCGATGGATGTTCTTGGCTAGGTGCTTTGCAGCCTCATCCTTGTCTTCAAAGACGTGCTTCTTCGGCTTTACGAGACCGGACATCTTGACTCGGTCGGAGGCTCTCGGGTGATGTGTTACCACAACACCATTTTCGGCAAATTCAATTTCCATGCGTTCCAGAGGGCGGGAGTCGGAAGACTCCTCCTGTGGTTCTGCCGCGTCTTCCGTGGGGGATTCTACCTCACTACTTGATGGTGAATTCATTCTTGTTATCCTTTGTTGGTTAATTTAGGTTTTGTTATCCCGATAACGACGTTGCCTAATTAGTTGACGCTCAGACTTGTTGCCACCGATGCTCCGCAATTTCCTGTGACTGTCGTGAGTGCGCCTATTGGTAACGTGCCAGCCGTGGTGCATCGGTACACCACGTTGGTTCCGCCGCCAATCGTAGCGACGCCAAGAGCCGCAGGACTACCCGATGTTCCGGCTGTAACATTGGTAATTCCTGCGCCACTGCTACCCGTCAAGGTTGAAGGCAGGACTAGATGTGCGCCGATGTAAATGCCGTTAAAGTACCCACTGTTAAAGGTGCCATTTCCAGTAAGGTCGATGTGGGCCACAATCGTGCCTGAGGCTTCAAAGTTGAACGGCTGTCCACTCCGGTTATCCCAGTATGCTCCAGTGGAACCAATGCCAAAGTAAATAGACCCGTTGTCAAGGCGACACGGATCTATCTTGCGCCCGGAGCTACCGACATGCGCAAGGGCTTCGAGGGTTTGTACGGACTGGTTCGCGACCGGTTGCAGTGCGATCCGCTAAGCGGCCACGTTTTCCTGTTTGCCAACGCGCGTCGCAATCGCATGAAGCTGATGTTCTGGGACACGACCGGTCTGTGGGTATGCGCGAAGAGATTAGAGAAAGGCTGTTTCCGGTGGCCTGAAGCTGGCGATGGACAGAGCAAAGTGATTCTGAGTCATGAGCAGTTTGCGATGCTGTTGGGCGGCATCGATCTCGATCAGACGCGCACTCGGCGATGGTTCCGCAAGCCGGTCGTAACAGAATCAAACAAGTCGCGAATCCTGGCATAAACACTGCACAAAACGCTTGTACGTCCACAGGCGTTTCTGGTATTCCAGTACTCATTGTGAGTGCAACTTTCAACCATCCGGCGGCGACGCAGTCCACTTACTCGGATGCAGAGATTATCGAACAACTGAAGCAGAAGTTGCAGTATGCGGAGTTGAAGATCCGCGTGCTGGAAGAGCGCCTGCGATTGCAGCGCATTGCGAAGTATGGGCCCGGCAGCGAGAAGCTCTCCAACGCGCAACTGGAGTTGTTGGAGCTGGAGCCAGGCGTCAGCAACGCCGAGGTGGAAGCCGAGAGCCAGCGCGACGCATTACCTGCCTCTCCGAAAACCAAGCGCAAGCATTCGGGTCGGCAGTCGTTGCCGTCCGATCTTCCCCGCATCGAGCGAGTGATTGCCTGTGCTCCGGAGCAGTGCGTGTGCGGCGGCTGCGGCGCGGAGACTTCAGTGATCGGCTACGAGCAAAGCGAGCAGTTGGATGTGGAGCCGGCGAAGTACTTTGTGCTGGTAACCAAACGCGAGAAGCGCGCCTGCAAACGGTGCGAAGAGCGTGGCGTGATGGCGGCGCCACTGCCGCCACGCATCATTGAAAAGAGCCTGGTCAGTGATCGCATCGTGATCGACACGGTGATTCACAAGTATGCCAGCCACCTTCCGCTCTACCGGCAGAGCGCGATCCTGAAACGCGATACCGGACTGGAACTAAGCCGCGCGACACTCGATGGCTGGGTCCTGCGTGTCGGCGAGTTACTCACACCCATTGTCGAAGTGATGCGCCGCGAGTTACTCGCTGGGAGTTACATCCAGGCCGATGAAACTCCGGTGGATGTGCAGACGTACAACGGCTGCGGTAAACATCATCAAGCCTATCTGTGGCAGTACGGAACACCCGGAGGCGCGGTCGTCTTTGACTTCCGCATGGGTCGCGGGCGCGAGGGGCCAAAACAGTTTCTCCAACAGTTCGAAGGCATTCTGCAAACCGACGGCTACACAGTGTACGACCATGTCGGTGGAGTGCGCGTGGTTCATGCCGCATGCTGGGCTCATGCAAGGAGAGGCTTCTTCGAGGCGGTACAGCTGAATCGCTGCGACGTGACGGCAACCCAGATCGTTGCACTCATGGACGAACTGTTTGCCATCGACGCCCGTGCGCGCGAGGAACATCTCGAGCATGCCGCGCGCCACGTGCTGCGTCAGCAATACGTACCGCATCTGTTGAAGAAGATCCGGCACGACATCGAACAATGCCAAGCATCGACGCTGCCCGCTAGCGCGCTGGGCAAGGCTTGCCGCTATACGCTCACACTGTGGCGCAAGCTGACGCGCTTTCTGGAGTACCCCGAACTGGAGCTAAGCAACAACCGCGCAGAGAACTCGATGCGTCCCATCGCGATTGGCCGCAAGAACTGGATCCACGTTGGTAGCGCGCAAGCTGGACCTAAGATAGCTGCGATCCTTTCAGTGGTGGAGAGCTGTCGAAGAATGAACATCCCCGTGCGCGAATACCTCGCCGCCGTGCTGCCCGGACTCAACAATCTCTCAATCCAGCGATTAGCCGAACTCACGCCAACAGCCTGGGAAGCAAAACACAATCAGCCAACCGAATAGCCCTCAACCGTGTGTTTGCTCAGACGCATACCCTCGATGTCTGAAACGATATAAAAAGCATCGAATGAGTGGTCAATGCAGAATCCGCATGTTGACGGTGTGGAACCATTCTCAGCAGTGGCATTGATAATGGCCTGCCCGATCTTTTGCACCAGTTCGATTGTTAGTGTAGCGCAGCGGCTTGGATTGTAACTCCGTCGCCGTCGCAGTCGGGGGTGGGGGAAAGTGGGAAGCGTTGTTTGCTTTCCACTTTTCCGCGCCCCAGGTTTGTTGTCCCCTGGCACGCCTGCGGCGCAGGTGGCCGGTAACCCAACGAGGAGTGTGGCCTCACCGTGTTGTAGTGGATTCGAAAGCGTTCCGCCAGCACGCGCAGCTCCTTCATAGAGTAGAAGATCTCGCCATTCAGAAACTCATCCCGCAGCTTCGAGTTGAAGCTTTCGCAGTAGCCGTTCTCCCACGGAGAACCGGGTTCGATGTACAACGTCTTTGCACCGGTATCGGCCAGCCAATTCCGCAGGTCTCGGGCCACGAACTCCGGGCCATTATCCGAACGGATGTGTTCGGGGACACCCTTCATCACCATCACGTCCGCCAGTACCTCGATCACCTTTGCACTGCTCCAGCGCCGCTCAGGACGATTTAGCAGGCACTCCCGAGTCGATTCATCAATTAGGTTCAGCATCCGCGCCGTCCTGCCGTCGTAGGTTTTCGTACTCACGAAGTCGTAGCTCCATACATGGTTGGCATACTCCGCCCGAAGCCGCACGCACGATCCGTCGTTGAGCCACAGCCGCCCGCGTGGCTTCTGCTTCTGTGGAACTTTCAGCCCTTCGCGGCGCCAGATGCGCTCGACCCGGTCGCGGCCAACATGCCAACCGGCACGCTGCAATAACGCCGTGATTCGGCGGTAGCCGTAGCGTCCATACTGGCTGGCTAGTTCGATGATGGCCCGGGTCAGCAAATCCTCGTCGTCACGCTGTATCGGTTGGTAGCGCTGCGTGCCGCGTGGCTGCTTCACCAGTTGGCACGCCCGCCGCTCACTGATCCCATGCTCAGTGCATGCATGAGACACCGCACAACGTCGCCGCTCCGGACTTAGAAGTTTCCCGAGGCGATGTCTTTCAGCACCAGCTTGTCGAGGCTCAATTCCGCAACCAGACGCTTCAACTTGGAGTTTTCCTGCTCCAGTTCTTTGAGTCGACGCGCCTGATCCAGTTCTTGGGTGCTGCCGAAGTTGCTCCAGCAGTGGTGCAGTCGATTCTCAGACACAAGAGCTTTCCACAACCATGGAGATTTACACGCATCATGTGAACTCCGCTCAGATGGCGGCTCAGGGCAAATTCCTTGAGGCAATTGGGTTTAGCAAGAGTGGCAAAAATGAACATCGGGTTGAATCTCGGGTTGGACAAGCGGTCGTCAAAACTGATAAAGTTTCTCATATCAGTGATGTAGGCGCGTAGCTCAGTTGGTTAGAGCGCTACCTTGACACGGTAGAGGTCAGGAGTTCGAGTCTCCTCGTGCCTACCATTTTGTTTTCAGTGAGTTGCGTCGGGTTCAACCTTCCCAAGTCTAACCCGCTGCCAACCCGTTATAAATCGGCCATCTTAGGCCGATTTTCAGTTTATGCCTCACTGCACCACCGCCGTTGACGCCGAATTCAACATCGCTTCCAGCATTTCACCCTGAGCCGCCATCCTGTCCGAACTGATCGAATGGGCATATAACCCCAAGGTTGTTGTGACATTGGCGTGACGCAATAGCGCCTGAACCGTCTTCGGGTCAGTTTTCGTGCGCACTAGGAACGACGCCAAGCTGTGGCGCAAGTTGTGGAATCCAAACCTTTGTCCGGGTTCAAGTTCTACACCAGCCTTAATTGCTGCTGGGCGTAGATGATCCTGGGCCATGACTGAACCTACCATCGGTTGCTTGCCCCGCTTTCGGCTGCTTGCGAATACATAGTCATCAGCCTGACCGTAGGTCGTTTCCAGCTTCCACACCGCCATAAACTCCGCCAATAGAGGATGCATTGGAACTGGCTTTCGACTGGCCTCAGTCTTGCAGTCCCCAATCTCGCCGTGGGTCCAACCACGCCGAACGTGAATCCTCTGATGATCAAAATCCACGTCTGTCCATGTCAGCCCCAAAGCTTCCGAGATTCGAAGTCCTGTGGCGGAAATCAACAGAGTCAGGGTTTTCCACGGCTCCAGCATCTGGCTGAAAATAGCGAACGCCTGTTCTGGTGAAACCGTCACAGCCTCGTAATCGCTGGAGCACTTGCACCGCACAAAGCGAATCGGGTTGGCTTCCTCGCTTCGTGAGATGAGGCCAAAACGCTGTGCCGACTTAAATACCAGCGACATCACACGCTTCAGCTTGTCCAAGGTTGGGTTGGCCAAACCCTTATCACGCTTCACGGATTGTAGCCACCTCTCCACGTCCAACGGCTCGATGTTTACAGCGATGGACTTTCCCCACCGTGGAAGCAAAAAGCTGTTGATGATGTAGGTGTAAATCTTGCGCGTCGTGTGAGCTTTGGGGTCAACAGTGTTGATGTTGGGGTCCAGTTCGTTCTTCATGTAGTGATGAGCCAGAGCACCAAATGTTGGCTCTCCTAAGGTTGCGTCAACTTCATTGATGGCCGAGCGAAGCTGACGCCGATCCACTTCCTTCCATGCGTCACGTTCGGTGGGGAAGTCAACAACTGAGCCAATGGTCACTGCTCGCTCCACACGCTTTCCATCCGTAGGACGGTGGATGTAATAGCGCAGGAGCCAATGCTTGCCCTCCTTCCTATCTTTCGTGGTTAAACTGCCATTTTGGTATCTCGCCATTTTCATTCTCCTTTAGCGAGCCGAGGTTCTTCCAGCTTCAAGGTTAGCGTTGACGCTGGAAGTAGGAAAGCAGGATTCTTGGCAGCCAACGGCGCTGGACAGTTCGGAGAGCCGATAGCGCCACTGTTTCTTCTGGGAGTTGGGGTCGAGGGGATGAGCCGGAAGTTTTCCGGCGCGAGTCAGTTCCAGTACACGTCGATTGGTGATGCTCAGGAATTCTGCGGCAGTTGAAACATCTACGAACGATTCAGGTACATTCATGAGGCTTCAATACCGTGGGACTGCGTTGTTGCACGTGTTTGTAGAAACAAAAAAGAAGCCACCTTCGCGGGTGGCTTTTCTTTTGAACTGTGGGGAACAGGCGAAACGATAGGGTGAGCCGAAGCCCGTCATTTAGCGAATGAGGAAATCGTTTCTATCACCACCACAGAAATCTATTAGTATCTGACCCACGCAAGAAACAACCGGAGAAGGACTGCAAAAGCGACAACAGCGGCAAAGGCACTCGCAAGAAAAGTTGGTTGTTCACGAAAATTCAACCGTTCCATCTCGTTGGATACCCACTCGTATGTACCAAAAGTTCCAATAACCACTAAACCCAGAAAAATTACTGTCAGAATGAACATCTTGATCCTCTTCCCGCCTTCACTGCGTTGGCGAAGGCTCTGTGTCGAATACGATTGGCACGCTCACGCGTGATTTCCTTCTCAATCTGAGTGTTCAGTTGAGCAATCTCCACTGTGGTGATGCGGTGGCTGGTGGGAGTCTCCACCGCAAGGCGTTCGCGCAGCGTTGGGCACTTAAGATTTTGGAACAAGGTATCCATCTCCACCACCTTCGATGATTGGGAGACCTTGCGCTTTGCGAATATCGTTGGCGCTGATCAGTCCACTTGTCAGCATTTCCACAGGCGACCCTAGACCTAGCTGGTACAGAACATAAGTTTCGATAAGTCTTACGCGGAGCGCCTCCATCTCTTGATGGCACCCACTAACGCATACTTTGGTCGCCTTGGGGTGACTGTGGGCTCCACACGCAGCGGCTTTCTCTATCAGATTCTTGTATTGCTGGATGAGTTCTTCCAATAGTGACATATTTCTTTTCTCCAATGCGGCTTAATACTGCCGCTACACCGCAATGGAGAGTTAAGAAATGTGATTGATTAGCGTTTCGGGAACTTACTCATGATCTTCTTCCGGTGTCTCAGGGGTGTATCCCAGATTCAGAGCTGTGGCACGCCTTTGCCACTTTAGTTCGATCTCTGGTGGAAGGTTCTCGTACATATCCTTGTACTTTCCACGCACTTCCCAGTTCCGGAGATGACGTGGAATGTTGGCTTCTGCAAAGTACAGGTCGAATCCAGTCACAAGGTGTTTGTCGGCGCGGATCAAGACCAACCATTCCTCAATGGAGCGCGCCTGATAGGAGTTCTGCATCTCCTCGCCAGCAGTAGCAAATTCTCTTAAACCAACACCATAGATGTAGGAAAGCCGTTCCAGCAAAAGAAAATTCACATCACCTGAAGCCTCAGCCCGACTGATGGCACTCTGCGTCACTCCTGCTAGGGCAGCGGCTTCCGCTTGACTCAATCCCTTGCGCCGACGAGCCTTGCATAGCCGTCCATCCTTTCCTCGCATCAGGTCCAGTCGCTTTCGATCTTCCCGGGCAAAATTCAGACGCCAATTCTTCTTCGCGATAATGGGGCGCATGTGTCCTCCGTTATGCAGTATCGCATATCGGATTAAGCACTATCGCATAATAGAGAGCACAGTCCAGACACAATCCCTCACCTACAACTCCTATATTGTTGTCTGTTAACAAGTTACAAATGTTGCAGATTTCTTTGAACACGCGCTCCCATTCAGCTCGGTGATATGTAGAAGGATATTTAGAAAGAAAAGGAGAGCAACTCATGGGCAGCAATTTCGAACGTACCGAAGCCGAGTGGAAAGCCTCAAGTGATACGTGGCTCGAAGAAATCCTCGCCGAGCAAGATCGTGTGTTGCGGTTGGATCGTCCAGAAATCTTCGAAGAGTTTCGTTCGGGGGATTGCTCCGAACAGGTCATTCAGCTTTTGGCACTTCGCTATCCGGCGGCAGTTCTCTCTAACTTTGCCGGGAAGAATCAGCGGCTTCAGTCGTCCGCTCAGTATTGGACGCGTGAAATCGAGTACGTCGGCTACGACGCCATGTTCTAGGTCTTAACACAACAATCCACGGCAGCACTCAAAACTGCGTTTCTAACGTGGTCAGGATAGGTGTCGCCAAAATCCTTCACGGCCACTGGCCACAGCCATACATAGGAGAAACAAATGTCCAAAGAAACGCCAAATGAACAGCCCCTCACCAAGAAGGAACTCACGCGTCTTTACAAGTCCACTATCAAACCCAACCCGACTCTGTTCAAAGACACCCAAGCAAGTGACCCCAATGTGCTGACGCTTGCAGCGCAGGATTACTATGCGGCTCTTGAGGAGCATGTCGGAGAGCTACCGATGAGACAGCTTGCCGCGCTACGCAAGCGTGTCGATGGCTTCGATGTTGAAGTCGAGCTACAGATAACGGGAATCTATCAGGCGCTGGATATCCTCTACGCCACCAATGAGGAACTGGCGATGCGAGCGATTCTCGCCAAGCGCAAGCCCTCGATGGAAACGATGAGGAAGGCTCTCGTAAAGAGCTTCACTACGGTTGCGCCGACGGCACCAATCAAACTTGATGAGGGTGCAGTTACTGTCGATTCCGCCAAGCTATCAACTGCCAAGCCACCTTATACCGAAGTCGCTTCGCTAAAGCAGTTGTCCAACACCGCAATCCTTTCTTTGATTGTCAACATGAGCAAAGAGGAGAGCAACGGTGCCGATGAGAAATTTTGGCACGAACTCCTCCTCCAGGTGGATAAACGCAACCTGTATGCCGAAATGGACACTCTGCAAGGGTGCTAAACCACTGAACACTTACCTCGTTAGCTAACAACCCCAACTTCGGATGGGGGCTTTCACAGCCCCACCCCTTTCATTCATCACAACCGTTGTACGGAGAAATCAACATGAATATTTCACTTGCCCTCAGCCTTGCCATCCTTGAGCTTCGCATCTTCTTCACCGATGCCGACCAGCTTTGTTTCGAAAGCCTCCAACGCAAGCTAATCGACCAGCTTGCTCTCCGCATCGTCGGCGATGAAATCTTCTTCCAGTTCGAGCACCTCACTGACGACGACCTTGACACGCTGGCAATCAACCAGTTGCTGCGCGGCACCGAAACGCAAAAAGAAGCCAAGAGCGAACTCGCTCGCCGCAAGAAACTTGGCCGCTAAACCCCAACTCGGATGGGGGCTCTTACAACCCCATCCTCTTTCATTCACCACAACCGTTATATGGAGGAATCAAATGAAATTCGTTGCTAACTGCACTTCGCCCTTCGCTGTCGATTTCGCAGCGTTGTCCACTGCGTGCCTTATCACGCTCGTCTACACCACTTGCCTATCCTTCACCGAGGATGATGCCAACCCCAGTATCGTCAGCGACACCGCGATGGAGGTTCTCCAATCGCGTGGTCTTACACTTCCGATTCTCACTTCGGAGGAGCTAGAGCGATGCCACCTCGTTGCCTCGCCGCAGTATCTTGACCCGGAAAAACTGGACGAAAAGACGGGGGATGACCTCTATGGTCACATCTTCGATGGCTGCGATGGCGAGGACTTTGACAAAACGCCAGAGGGGTTCATTCGCAGCGTTTTACTGCATGTTGACCGCGAAGGCAAACCACTGCCCGAAGATCAAACCGAAGTCGTCAGCTAACAAACCAACTCGGGTGGGCTCTTACAGCCCCATCCTTTTCCGTCCGTGCCTTGAAGGAGGCCATTATGTCCGTTACCACAAACCTCATTGCGCGCATCATTTTTAACTTGTCGATTCCGACGTGCCTTGCCCTGCTCGAACTCAATGTCATAGACAATTCGACCGACGCCCAGTTGCGCGAAGCAATCATCGAAAGCTTCTCCGAACTTGGCTACCTCCGCGTTGTTGGCAACGAGATCGAATACAGCTTCGACGACATCGCTGATGCTGAGGAAGATGAGCATATCCTGAAAGCTATCGTCGGCTGCGACCTGCTTTCAGGCACCAAACTCCATGCTGACGCCCAAGAATATTTAACAGAAATCTTCTCAACTCGCTAACCAACTCGGGTGGTGCTCACACAGGCCACCCGTTAAATACTTGCCTTTGCGGCCGGAGTTCTTTCTTCGCTTGGCTACCGTCAGCCCTACAACAACTAACAACCGTTCACCCAAGAATTTTTCTTCCCTCGTGTTCAGGACACGCATTCGGTGTTCTGGACGCGGAGGAAGGAATTCTTTTGGTGATTCTCGGGAAGAGTTTCAACTTCGAGGTACTGAAGTGTAAGAAGAAAGTTGCACAGCGGCTCACGCCGGAGGAGGTAGTGTGAAGTTACTCAACTTAGACGAAACAGCAAAGTTGCTCAGAACGGGCCACGAAGTTTTGCGCCGTTGGTCCCGTGCGGGAAAAATTCCAGCGTTAAAGGTTGGTGAAGAGTGGCGATTTGACGAGGATGAAATCATCTCTTGGCTGAAGGCCACGAGCATCCCCACGTGTGATTTGCCCATTGTGATTGCCATGACGGAAGAGCGTGGTCAAGCCCTGAAAGATCGCCTTGGTGTGGGTCACAAGACGGTTCGCTTTCGCTACATGGGATTCACTATGACCAAATCTGGTGTTGCCATCGACCAGATTCCCGAAGAGTTTTTGAAGTCTGACACTTTGGACTGCCTGTAAGGACGCGCTATGAGACTCCACGTCGAAGGATACGACAGAAGCGGCAGGGGCTTTCCATGGGTGAGGGAACTTACTCACATTAATGGAAAGGGAGAGTTGGACGGCAATTTTCTTGAGGACTGCTACGGCGACTGCTACGACGAGTGCCAGACATACGAACTTGAACCGGGTTGCTTTTACAAGGTTCACGATCCAAGCAGAAAGCCAATGGATTACTTCCTGCTCATTGATAAGTACGGGGACAAGCGGCAAGTCTCGAATAAAGTTGTGCGCCAAACCTTGGAGTTTGGCGAGATAGATAAGCTGCTCAAGGAAGTTGCAGAGGCCGAAGCAAGTCTGCATATCGAGCAGGTTGACGATAGGGACGTTGATTCACTGATCGACCAGCACCTTGGTCTTGCACCACTTGAGAGGAACAACAATGATTAAGACAGCAGAGCTAGGCAATTTTCTGAAATGGCTACACGACGAAGAGAACCCCACGGTGGAGTGCCGTATTCTAACAAACAACAGCTTCCTCACCAAAAAGGGTGTTGAGGTTACGCAGCAGTATGGCGGTATTTTCAATGACGTGGAGTTGTTGAATGACGCCGTGAAGGAATGGTCGGGCGCGGCACTTTCGCCTGATGACGCAGAAAGTGAAAACACCCCTCATGTCATCGGTGTCTACGTTGGTGTGAATCCCCCCATCCTTGGCAAACGCTTTGACGTTGAGCAAATGATCAAGGGTGAGCCCAAAGTCATCCGCCAGACCGTTCAGGTGCAGAATGATGTCGCCCAGCTGAGCAAATACAGCAAGTTCTTCGCCCTCAAGGAAGACCTCATCCAGAAGCGTACAGCATTTTTGATTGATATTGATTCCGTCCATCCCTCGAAAGTGAACGCTACGGATGAGGAAAAGGAAAAAGCGTTCGAGACACTGGAGAAACTTAAGTTATTCTTGGGTGAGTTGGGCATCACTAACTACGCCACATGCGACAGTGGGAACGGTTATCATCTGTATCTTCCAGTGGACCTGCCCAATGACAACGTGAGCACTCTGTTGTTAATGCAAGTGCTCACGGCGTTGAAAGAGAAATTTCCGTTAGTTGACGATAAAACATTCGATCCCCCACGTATCGTTCGGTGTCCTGGCTCTATCACCGCCAAAGGTGAAGGGGATACACCCGGAAGGCCGTGGCGAGATTGCACGCTGTTAAGCTTGCCCGAAGAGCGCAAGAACGTCCCGCTGGAAACCTTGAAGCTGATAGCGAGTTTCGCGGTTGAGAGGGTTGGTCACCACGTTAGCAATCCGGCAACAAAGGAAAGCTCTAACAAGATCGAAGAGTTCCTCAAGGCGCGGGAGATTCAATATTCAGGACCATACAAAAAGGCAAATGGAACCTACTACCACATCTCGTGTCCGTTCTCGGAAGAGTTTGAAGTCGAGGGCCATCGACTGGGAACCAAAGATAGTAGTTCCATTCGCGTTGCTGCTGAAGGGTATTCCTACATCTGCAAGCACGTTGATTGCCCCAGCAACGAAACCCAGTTGGAAGAGGGGCAATCGGGCTGGTCGGTCTTCCGTGATGAGGTTGACCCAGAACATGATTTCCAGTTTGCGGATAAAGTGACCCACGAAGAGCTGGCGGCGCTTTCAAGCAAGTGGGGAGGTATGGGTGAGGCCGACGTCTTGGAGGAAGCTGCTGCGGGTGAGGAAGAAGATAAGCCTGAAGCAGTGGAATTGGAATTCTCCAGCAAAGACATCTACAAATTGGTGTGGGCGATTCGGCACAACACCAATGAGGATGGAAAAGAGACTGAGCGCAATGGCGAGGATTTGAAACTGGAACTTACTCAATTCATCTTAAAGTTGGTGCGCTCCAAAGGGCGCGGAATCCTCAGCGATCAGGATGGAACGGTTCTGTACCACAAGCCCGAGACCAATGAACTGCTGGACGTGGCTGGCCCCAAGTTTGAACGTGAGTTGTTCAAGTGGGGCATCGCTAGTGGCTCGTACAAGAAGGCCATCGTAAAAGAGATTGTCAATCTCGGAACGGCGATGCCCACCACTTGGGTCTATCATCATGTCTTTCACTACGACGAAGCCAGCCACAAGTTGTATTGCAACATCGAAAACCAAAAGATTTTCATCCTGTCGCCCAGCGGGAACGAATTGGTTGTCAATGGCTATAACGGCGTGTGGATGATTAACCACAAGGGTGGACTGCCCAGTGGTGCTCTGGCCCATGTTAAGGCTTGGGAAGGCTGTGGTCTTGAGCTTCGGGATACCGTGCTCGTGAATCGTCTCAGAGTGCAATACGACCTTCCGGTTGAAGGTGTGGAGCAAACGGACTACGAATTTCTGCAACTGACTCGCTTGCTGCTGTCGTGTATGCCAGAAAAGAACAGCCGTAGTCGCGTTATCAGTGTGGCTTGGGGACCGGAAGGAAGCGGCAAGACTTTCTGCATGTGGTATTCCGGAGCACTGCTTGAAGGCCCAACATTCCGTCCGTCGTACATTGGTAGCAGTGGTGACGACTCGCTGGAAATGTTGCTCACGCAAACCTCAGTGGCGTTGTTGGACAACGTTGATAAAGAAACCAAGCTTCAGCAAGCACTGCTGTGTCAGGCTGCTACAGGTGGCTCAATTAAGTGCCGCAAGAAGTACACTCATGAGTTGTTGGAACAGCCCATCACTGCCGACATTCTGATGACGTGCTTGAGCATTCCATCGAACTTCAAAGGTGACCTGAACTCACGGCTGCTAATCTTCAAGCTGAAAGTACAGGCGGAAGATGATCTATCGGAAAGCCAGCGTGAGGGGTTGTTCTTGGCAGATCGCGAGATAATGCTAGGGGAGATGCTCAGTCGCTTGGGTGCAATCATCCGAGATGACGAGCGCCAGCTAGACAAGGTGTTTCGCTCGGACTTCCGTGCTAAGAACTTTGCGAAGTTCATTTGGCACCAAATGGGGTTGTACGACCAAGAGGTTGACATTATGAAC